>Ga0192263_1220_pt1 | contig 10840 bp, 9 predicted proteins | sample Koala_Koa23_I3_FD_131257 | JGI IMG/M metagenome (GOLD analysis project Ga0192263, IMG submission 131257) | Enriched cells from koala feces incubated with labeled cellulose particles, San Francisco Zoo, California, United States - Koala_Koa2-3_I3 ... | reverse complement strand
AAAGGCTCCTTTCCCATGTGTGATAAGAAAATAGACTGATATGCATCGTATCATAATCACAAAAAATGTCAATGCATAAGATGCAATTAAATTGAATTAAAATGGAGGTACATAATTTGAGAATGGATACTAAGATATATTGAGAAACACAGACGAAGTCAAGTCAGACGACAAAATTCCTATTTAACCTATTGACATAATGGGACAAACAATGTTATTATAAGTGCGCGAGAAAAGAGAATACGAATTTTGCGTTCATATCACTGCGGTTCCCATGCACATACTACTCAGGATCCGAATCAGGAGGCATCTAAAATGGCAAAAAAAGAGAACAAATTCAGAGAATACGATATTTCCACACAGGCCATACATACAGGTACGGATTACGATGAAGGAACCGGCGCTGTCCGCAGGCCGCTGCACATGGCGAACAGCTATAAGCTGCCGGATGACCTTTCGCAGGTCAATTATTCTTCGACGGATCTTTTGATGTATTCCAGAAACGGAAATGCGAACCAGCACTGGCTGGAGGAAAAAATTGCGGCTCTATACGATGCGGATGACGCGATCGTGCTGGCAAGCGGAGTCGGGGCGCTGCATGCTCTGTTCTGGACGCTTTTGAAATCCGGTGACCGGGTCGTGTATCCAAATGTCAGCTATATGGCGGTCTATCGGATGTTCCATGAGCTGTTCAATAAAAAATTCGGCGTGGAAACGGTCATGGTGGACATGACAGACCTGGAGACGGTAAAAAGAGCGATCACTCCCGGTACAAGGCTGGTGCATATCGAAACACCGGATAACCCGACCGTAGGGGTGACCGATATCGCGGCGGTTGCAAAGATCGCTCATGAGAATGGAGCAATTCTGTCAGTTGATAATACCTTTGCGTCCCCTCTGAACCAGAAGCCATTAGAGCTTGGGGCAGATTTTGTGGTAGACGCGCTTACAAAGTTTATCAACGGCCATGGTGACGCACAGGGAGGGGCGATTATATCCAACGATCTGGAGACGATGGACCGCATCCGCTATGAGGCACAGGTCAATGTCGGGGCGGTGATCAGTCCGTTTAACGCCTGGCAGATTTTCCGGGGTTCCGTTACATTCCCACTGCGCATGGAACGGATCAACCAATCTGCACAAAAAATTGCCGAGTGGCTGGAGCAGCGGGAAAATGTGACATTCGTTTCTTATCCCGGACTTCCCGGCAATCCGGGACACGAGCTGGCGAAGCGGCAGATGAAAAATGGCTTCGGGGGAGTGATTTCCTTTGGCGTAAACGCAGATGACAAAACAGTAGAGCAGTTTTGCGCAAAGCTGAAAATCATCACCTTCGCGGTCTCCCTGGGGCACGATGAGAGCCTGATTTTCCCGCAGCCGAGCTATGATGAGCGAATACGCCTGTATCCGGAAAAATTCAGAAAGGGCTTTATCCGGTTCAGTGTCGGGCTTGAGTCTTCGGAGGACATCATACGGGATCTGGATCAGGCATTTGGGGCGGTCGGATTATAACAGAACAAATTCTCTTTTATCGGGAAACGGCATCTCGCCGTTTCCATTTTTTGACGATACCAGGTGATGGACAGCCTGAAATACGCGAAAAAGGCCACAAACATCGGAGACGTCCGGACACTGGTCATTCATCCGGCGTCAACGATCTATGCGCATGCCTCGGAGGAGCAGAAAAAGGCAGCGGGAGTTTATGACGACCTGATCCGCGTCAGCGTGGGCATCGAAGATACAGAGGATCTGGTTGAGGACTTTACGAACGCGATCGCTGCGATACGATAGCGAAATGAATTAGAGCCAGGTTATCTGCAAAACCGATAACCAGTTATCGGAATCCGGGAATTGACGGATTCCTTTTTTTGTAGTAAGATGGCTTCTGTAAAACATATTAATCCTATTAAATAACTAGGTTTAAGGAGGAGAGAATATGAAGGCTGTATTTTTATCCGCCGGAGGGATCATCGGCTGTAGCAATTGTTTTTTTATAGCAGAAGCTTATGTACAGGAATTTTTAAAATTCACAGAGACGATTTCATTTTATAGAAGCAATCTTTTGGCAGAATAAAAATATAGAAGAACCTGAAATGGAGGATCAGATTATGAATAGAAAAAGAATTACCGCGTTGGCGGCGGCGATTTTACTGGGAGTTGGCAGTGTATCCGCATATGCATCTGCGGCGGTGGAGATTACCAATGTTTCTTATGACCCGACCAGGGAGCTTTACGCGGCTTATAATGAGCTGTTCCAGGCACACTGGCTGGAGGAGACCGGCGAGGAGGTCGAGATCGTACAGTCTCACGGCGGCTCCGGCAAGCAGGCTCTGGAGGTGGCGAACGGCCTGGAGGCGGATGTGGTGACGCTGGCTCTGGAGGGTGATGTGGATACGCTTGTGGACGCGGGACTGATCGAAGAAGGATATACGTCGGAGTTCGACCTGGACAGCTCGCCGTATACATCCACGATCGTATTTCTGGTACGCTCGGGCAATCCGAAGGACATTCAGGACTGGGACGACCTGCTGAATGAGGGAGTGGGCGTGATCACGCCGAACCCGAAGACATCCGGCGGCGCACGCTGGAATTATCTGGCGGCATGGTATTACTTTGAGCTGCAGGGACAGAGCGAGGAAGAGATTCAGGAAAGCATCAAAACGCTTTATGAGAATGTGCTGGTGCTTGACTCCGGCGCGCGTGGAGCGACGACGACCTTCACTGAGAACGGCCAGGGTGATGTGCTGATTGCCTGGGAGAATGAGGCGTTCCTGGCTCTGGAGGAATATCCGGGCGAATATGAGATCGTGGTTCCGTCCGTTTCCATTCTCTGCCAGCCGACGGTGGCCATCGTAGACGAGGTCGTGGACGAACGGGGGACAAGAGAGGTCGCGACCGAGTACCTGAGCTACCTGTATTCCGATGAGGCGCAGCGCCTGGAGGCGGAGAACTACTATCGCCCGTCAAATGAAGAAATTCTTGCGGAGTATGCGGCAGAGGATGAGGGCAACACGATCACCGAGCTTCCTGAGGATGGCAAGTGGATCAATACAAATGTGGAACTGACGGACATCAGCCATTTCGGGGGCTGGACGGAAGCAACAGAAAAGCATTTTGTGGACGGAGCTATCTTCGACAGCATCTATGAAGAGTAAATGTAACTGTGAAGGTACTGAACAGCTGCGAGTAAGGGAAGAGCCGTAACTGCTAAGGCCTCAGAAATTAAATTCGCGCGATGATGCGGCGTGTCCATGTATCCATAATGAAAAATGGATGCGCCGATGTCATCGCATATTGCGCGGTTGCGGCGGCGGAAAGGTGGAACTCATTTGAAAGAAAAGAAGAAAAAAAGAAACGGGTGATTCCGGGGTTTGGCCTTTCTCTTGGAATCGTAATGGCTATGCTGGGGCTGATCGTGGTCATTCCGCTTTGTACGCTGGTTATTTATTCCGCGCAGCTCTCGTTTACGGATTTCATCAGTACCGTGACCAGACCCAGGGTATTATCCAGTTACGCAGTCAGTTTCCGGACTGCTTTTGTCGCAGCGGTGATCGACGCGGTGATGGGTACGATCCTGGCCTGGGTGCTGGTACGTTATGAGTTTCCGGGAAAAGAGATCATGAATGGGATTATTGAACTTCCATTTGCACTTCCGACAGCGGTCGCGGGTATTTCTCTTACCCACCTTACTACTACAAATGGCTGGGTAGGGAGTTTCTTTAACCAGTTTGGAATAAAGATTGCATATACAACGACCGGTATTACGGTAGCCCTGGTGTTTATCGGAATTCCTTTTGTCGTCCGGTCTGTACAGCCGGTACTGGAAAGCCTGGATCCGCAGTTTGAAGAGGCGGCCAATATTTTAGGCGCAAGCGGTGGACAGACATTAAGACATGTGATCCTGCCGGAGATTTTTCCGGCAATGATCGCAGGCTTTACTACCTCATTCGCGAGAGGGCTTGGCGAGTACGGCAGCGTCGTGTTTATTGCGGGAAATACCCCATATAAGACCGAAATTGCCCCTCTGATGATTATGTCGGAGCTGCAGGAATACGACTATGCCAGTGCGACGTCGATCGCTTTGGTGATGCTGCTGGCGACTTTTGCGATCCTTTTCATTAATGCAGTGGTACAGAGCCGGGCATCGCGTATCGTGAGCGGAATCGCATAGGAGGCGATTTTTATGAACACAAAGAAAAACTCGGGACCTGTAAAATGGCTGCTCATCGGAATTTGTGCGGTCTTCCTGATCGTCATGCTGGTGTTGCCGTTGATTTATGTTCTTGTGACCGCATTCAGGGAAGGAGTCGGGGCGTTCTGGGAGGCTGTGTCGGATGAGTATGCGGTAAAGGCAATTCTGCTGACAATCGAGGTGACTGTGCTTACCGTGATTTTTAATACCATTTTTGGTATTTTCGCTGCCTGGCTGATCACCCGTTTTCAATTCAGAGGGAAGAAAATTATTTCAACGCTGATTGATCTGCCGCTTACGGTGTCGCCAATTATCGCCGGATTGATCTATGTGCTGACCTTTGGGCGGCAGAGTGCATTATATCCGTATCTGAAAGAAGCAGGTATCCAGATTATTTTTGCAGTCCCCGGAATTGTTCTGGCAACGATTTTTGTTACGTTCCCCTTTGTATCGAGGGAGATTATTCCGGTGCTGACTGCGAAAGGGACGGATGAAGAGGAAGCTGCGGCGCTGATGGGCGCCGGGGGATTTCGGATTTTTCGTGAAATCACGTTTCCACATATCAAATGGTCGCTTCTGTATGGAATTGTTCTCTGCAGCGCCAGAGCGATGGGAGAGTTCGGCGCGGTATCGGTGTTGTCCGGACATTTGCGAGGGAAAACCAATACGATGCCTCTTTATATCGAACTTTTGTACCAGGGATATGATTTCACAGGAGCGTTTGCGGTGTCGGCAATTCTGGTGCTGATGGCGGTGCTGATCCTGATCCTCCGCAGTGTGCTGGAACGCAGAGGAAAGCAGGAGAATCAGACGATATAGAATCTCAGGGAGAACGAAATGGAACAGCCAAATTACAAAGCAGAAGCAGCAAACAAGAACTATCTGGAGCTGAGAGGAATTAACAAGGCCTTTCAGGATTGCCATGCCTCACAGGATGTGAGCTTTGGTGTGGAAAAAGGGCGGCTTGTCGCCCTGCTTGGGCCGAGCGGAAGCGGAAAGACCACGATATTACGCACCATCGCCGGTCTGGAGACGGCGGATTCGGGTGAGATCCGGATTGATGGAAAGGATGTCAGCGATGTCCCGGCCAGCAAACGAGGAGTGGGGTTCGTCTTTCAGAATTATGCGCTGTTCCGTTATAAGACGGTGTATGACAATATCGCCTTTGGCCTGAAGGTGAATAAATGGAAAACAAAAGACATCCGGGATCGGGTCAATGAGCTGATCTCCCTGATCGGACTGGAAGGCCTGGAGAAGCGCTACCCGAACCAGCTCTCCGGCGGACAGAGACAGCGTGTTGCCTTTGCGAGGGCGCTTGCGCCGAATCCGGAGCTGCTTCTTCTGGATGAGCCGTTTGCCGCGATCGATGCGAAGGTGAGACAGGAGCTTCGCGCCTGGCTGCGCGAAATGATCAATAAGGTTGGGGTGACGAGCATTTTTGTCACACACGATCAGGATGAGGCGATCGAAGTGGCAGATGAGATCATCATCACCAACGCGGGACGCATTGAGCAGATTGGATCGCCGATGGAGATTTACCGCAATCCGGATACCGCTTTTGTCGCGGAATTCATGGGACATCCGACGCGGATCGATAACATCGGCAGCTTCAGCGGGTTCGGGCAGCTGGGTCCGGAATACCACGCGGTCATCCGGCCGGAGAATGTGAGTATTTCCAAAGAAGGGGAGACGCTTCGCTATGAAATCTCCACAGAGGAAGGAGTTGTGGAGCGTGTGCTTTTCCGGGGACGCGAGATCGACCTGTGGGTGAGAATTCATGGAATTCTGGTGCAGGGTATGCGGAAAATTGAAGAGGAACCGGTGCAGGAAGGGGAGAAGGTCCGGGTATTTATCTATCGTGCCTATGTGTTCGGAGAAGATCAGAAAGTACAGATCATCGGGAATTCGCTGATCAGTACAGAAGAGACGGTGATCATCTGAGTATTATCAAAAATAAAAAGGAAAGAGGAACGATGCAGACGGAGCAGAAAACGACATCAAAAAAGCTTGAGACAAAAGTGCTTTCTACGGACATCCTCATTATCGGCGGCGGAACGGCAGGCTGCTACGCCGCTTACATCCTTGGACAGAGATCTGATTACCGTGTATTAATCGCGGAAAAAGCGAACATCCGGCGCAGCGGCTGTCTTGCAGCCGGGGTCAATGCGCTGAATGCCTATATTACAGAAGGGCATGCGCCGCAGGATTATGTGGATTATGCCAAAAGGGATGCCTGTGGGATAGTGCGGGAGGACTTGCTTTTGTCAATGTCCGAGCGCCTCAATGAGGTGACGGCCGAGCTGGAACGGCTGGGGCTGGTCATTTTGAAAAATGAGGATGGCAGCTATGTCTCGCGCGGGTGGCGCAATATTAAGATCAATGGAGAAAACATCAAACCGCTGCTGGCGAAGGCGGCGTCTGCGCAGCCGAATGTGACAGTTTTGAATCATATCAATATTACAGATTATTTTCTGGAAGACGGTACAGTGCGGGGGGCATACGGATTTGATGTGAATGCTCCCGTATTTTATGAGCTTCACGCGAAAGCGGTACTGATTGCGACCGGCGGAGCGGCAGGTCTCTATCGCCCTAATAATCCCGGTTTTTCGAGACACAAACTCTGGTATCCTCCCTTTAATACCGGAGCCGGCTATGCTATGGGTATCCTGGCCGGAGCAGAGATGACGACATTCGAGATGCGCTTTATCGCGCTGCGATGCAAGGACACAATTGCCCCGGTCGGGACGATTGCCCAGGGAATTTCCGCCAATCAGGTGAATGCCAAAGGGGAGAAGTACGAAAACCGCTATGACCATACGACATCCGGGCGGCTGTATGGGACGGTTACGGAAAACCGCGAAGGGCGCGGGCCCTGCTATCTGAAAACAGCAGGGATAACCAAAGAGCAGGAGACGGATTTGTACAAAGCGTATCTGAATATGGCTCCTTCACAGACTTTAAAGTGGTTGGAGGACGAATGCGGACCTGCGGGGAAAAATGTGGAGATCGAAGGGACGGAGCCATACATTGTGGGCGGCCACACCGCAAGCGGATACTGGGTTGATGAACATCGGCGGACGACGCTTCGCGGACTTTTTGCTGCAGGGGACGTGGCGGGCGGCTGCCCGCAGAAATATGTTACCGGCGCACTGGCTGAGGCGGAGATTTCGGCGGAAACGATGATGCGGTACCTGTCAGAGGGCGCTTACAAAGACAACAAAAGCTGGACAAACACAGGCGTCTTTCACGCATCGAACAATACTATAGCTGTGGCAGAAAGTGAGACTTCTGAACAACAGGAACAGAATACGGCATCCTGCGGCTGTGCGGATGAAAACTTTGCTTTGACAGGTTTAAGTCAGGGCGGCTGCGTAAAAAAATGGGAATATGAAGCATACCTTTCCAATTCTCATACTGTAATTGATATCGACCAGGCGGAGGAAGCCATGCAAACAATTATGGATCAGTATGCAGGCGGCATTCGCACAGATTACCGATACAATGAAACTGGATTGCAGGAGGCCGGCCGCAGAATCCGGCTGCTGCAGGAGGAGACTTCCTCTCTTCGGGCGGAAACCATGTACGATCTATTGCGTATTTATGAGCTTCGGGAACGGCTGGTGGTATGCCGGACGCTTCTCGCCCATATGGCGGCGAGAAAAGAGACACGCTGGCATGGTTTTGCGGAGAATACGGATTATCCAGGGACGGATCCGCGGTTTGAAAAATACGTGAATTCAAGGTATCGGAATGGACAGATTGAAATTATTTACCGGGATATCAAAACAGGGTGCCAGGAGAGCGGAGAACGATGAGCATTAAAATAGATCTGGAAAAATGCATGGGCTGCGGCAGATGCGTGGAAGCCTGTCCAGGAAATCTGCTCGGACAGAATGCGGATGGCAGGGCTTTTATCCGACAGGAACGCGACTGCTGGGGCTGTGCTTCCTGTTTAAAAGAATGTCCTTTTGGGGCGATTCAATATTTTCTCGGCGCGGATATCGGCGGCCGCGGCGCTGTGCTTTCGATAAAAAAAGAAAAGAACGTGTTGTGCTGGCGGATTACGGACAGGAACCAGAATTGCCGGGAAATCCGTGTAGATTCCAGAGAGGCGAACAGATACTGAGATCAGGAGGAAACAGAAAACATGTACAATTTATCGCATTTGGATGAACTGGAGGCAGAGGCGATTTACATCATGCGGGAAGTTGCCGCGGAATGCGAAAAACCGGTAATGCTTTATTCAATCGGAAAGGACAGCTCGGTGATGATGCACCTGGCTATGAAAGCATTTTACCCGGAAAAACCTCCATTTCCGTTTCTTCATATTGATACGACCTGGAAATTCCGTGAGATGATCGAGTTCCGTGACCGGATTGCGAAGAAAAAGGGGATTGAGATGCTGGTGTACACAAACGAAGAAGGCGTACGCCAGGGGATTAATCCATTCGACCATGGTTCGGCTTATACGGATATCATGAAGACGCAGGCATTAAAACAGGCGCTGAAGAAATATGGTTTCACTGCGGCATTTGGAGGCGGGCGCAGGGATGAGGAAAAATCCAGAGCAAAGGAACGGATTTTTTCCTTCCGAAATGCCGAGCAGGCATGGGACCCAAAGAATCAGCGCCCGGAAATGTGGAAGCTTTATAATACGAAAATACATAAAGGGGAGAGTATGAGGGTATTCCCCTTGTCAAACTGGACAGAGAAGGATATCTGGCAATATATCCGTCAGGAAAACATAGAGATTGTTCCTCTTTATTTTGCGACGGAGCGTCCCGTGGTTTATCGGGATGGCAATATCATTATGGTGGATGATGACCGGCTGAAGCTGCGTCCGGGAGAAGAGATTGTGAAAAAGAAGATCCGTTTCCGCACACTTGGCTGCTATCCGCTGACCGGCGGGATTGAATCTGACGCGGATACGCTGGACGCGATTATTGAGGAAACCTTAAGCGCGGTGGAATCGGAGCGAACCAGCCGAGTCATTGACCATGAGGAAAGCGGCAGCATGGAGCGCAGAAAAAGGGAGGGTTATTTCTGATATGAAAGGACTGTTGAAATTTATTACCTGTGGCAGTGTGGATGACGGAAAATCTACCCTGATCGGACATATTTTATATGACTCCAAGCTGATCTACGCGGATCAGGAGCGCGCGCTGGAGCTGGATTCTAAGGTGGGCTCCAGAGGCGGGGCGATTGACTATTCTCTTTTGCTCGACGGGCTGATGGCAGAACGGGAGCAGGGAATCACGATTGATGTCGCCTACCGTTATTTTACAACCGAATACCGCAGCTTTATTGTGGCGGATACGCCGGGGCATGAGGAGTACACGCGCAATATGGCGGTAGGGGCTTCCTTTGCGGATCTTGCGGTGATTCTGGTGGATGCCACACAGGGAGTTCTCGTGCAGACCAGACGCCATGCCCGCATCTGTGCCCTGATGGGAATCCGTTATTTTGTTTTTGCAGTAAACAAGATGGACCTGGTGGATTACAGCGAAGAACGTTTTCGGGAGATTGAAACGCAGATTGAAAACCTAAAAACGGAGCTTGGACTTTTCAATATCCGGATCATTCCGGTTTCTGCAACAGAAGGTGATAATGTGACCGTAAAGTCTGTCCATACCGGCTGGTATGACGGCCCGGCTCTTCTGACGTATCTGGAGCAGGCGGATGTTGCGGAGGATGCGGATGCCTGGGAGGGCAAACCTTATCAGAACGACATTACCGATACAGTCAGGCCTGCAATCAGAGAGAAAGGGCGTAACCAGGAGGCAGAGAATTCATTTTATATGCCGGTACAGCGTGTCTGCCGGCCCAATCATGAATTCCGCGGTTTTCAGGGGCAGGTTGAAGAGGGAGTAATCCGGACCGGGGATGAAATCACAGCGCTGCCAAGTCGGGAAAAAGCACATGTGAAACGCATTCTGGTGGGAGAAGCTGAAGTCAAAGAGGCTTTTCGCGGACAGCCTGTGACGATCCAGCTGGACCGGGAGGTGGATGTCTCACGCGGCTGCGTGCTGACTGCGGGCGTGCGTTTATCCATCGCTTCCGGCGTCACTGCGGATATCCTGTGGATGGATGATGAGCCTTTGATAAACGGAAAAGCTTATTTCATAAAAATCGGAACACGGTTGGTTCCGGGACAGGTGCGCCAGATTCGTTACAGCACGGACGTAAACACAGGAGAAAAACGCCGGACAGAGCATTTGTGGAAAAACGAGATTGGTTCTGTGGAAATCGTATTTGCCGACAGCGTTGTGCTGGATTTGTTCTGCAGACATAAGACCCTGGGGGAGCTGATTCTGATTGACCGCATTACCAATATGACTTCCGCCTGCGGAGTGATCACTTCCACAACGCAGGATTTGCATGAAAACAAAGTGGTTACGGCCATGAAACGGGCACTCCTGAATGGACACACTGCAGCTGTCGTTAAATTTTCACTGGAGGAAGATGGAATCACGCTGCAGCTCGTGCAGGAGGTGGAATACAGGCTGTACACGGAGGGAAGAAGAACGTTTCTCTATCAGCCGGGCTCAGGTGACGACACAGACCGAATGCTGGAGCTTTTGACGGAAGCGGGGCTGATCGTACTATTGGTGGAAAACCCGGGGAACCCTGTTGCGGAGGATCCATCCG
>Ga0192263_1216_pt1 | contig 11019 bp, 16 predicted proteins | sample Koala_Koa23_I3_FD_131257 | JGI IMG/M metagenome (GOLD analysis project Ga0192263, IMG submission 131257) | Enriched cells from koala feces incubated with labeled cellulose particles, San Francisco Zoo, California, United States - Koala_Koa2-3_I3 ... | reverse complement strand
TCTACAACAATTTTATCCGGAAAAACTAAAAATCAAAAAAATAACAGCTGACAATGAATCAGGTATTGTGCTTAAAATGTATACGGAATCGCAGGAGTGTTGCTGTCCAAAATGTAAGACAAAGTCATTACATAAGCATGATTCATACGAAAGAAGAGTCCAGGATTTACCTATCTTAGGTCATGCCACATGGCTTTATGTCAACGCTTATGAATATGAATGTGATAACCCTGATTGTGATGTAAAGACATTCGTGGAAGATTTGAACGGTTTCATAAATTATTACGGACGGGCTACAGACCGTTTAATAGATTTTCTCTGCACCTTAGCTCTTGAAACAAGTTGCGAAGCCAGCGCAAAGATTATGAAATCTGTAGGTATAAAAATTAGTGGTGATACCAGTAAAACACGAAACGTGAAAATGTTATCGGCAAAAATTTGTTGCATGAGTTACGTAAAATAAGGCCTTTCCACAGAATTACCGATAACATTTTTTCACCGATAATCCTTGTTATCAGGAATTTCCGATAACAAGGATAAGCCGAATGCTGAAGGCAGCGTGGGTAATATTTCCACATGGATCACGGCTGCGCTGCGCAATGAACAGTTCTTCTCCTTTGCAGAGCTGAACCAGGCAATCCGGAAGAAGCTGGAAGAATTCAGCCACCGTCCGTTCCAGAAGAAAGAGGGCAGCCGGTATGATATCTTCCATGAAGAGGAGCTTCCGCTTTTGGCGCCCCTGCCCGCTTATCCGTATGAACTGGCGGAATGGAAACAGGCTACCGTCCAGTTCAACTACCACATCTCCTGCGCCGGGATGCTGTATTCTGTCCCGTATGAATATATCAAGCGCAAGGTCGATGTACGGGTTACGGATAAGATGGTTGAGATTTTCTATAATAACAACCGTATCGCCTCCCACCGCCGTTTATACGGCCACAAGGGGCAGTACAGCACTGTTACTGAACATATGCCGCCTTCCCATCAGCAGTATCTGGAATGGAATGGCGACCGTTTCCGCAAATGGGCGGAACGTATCGGTGAAAATACCTATCAGGTGGTGGATGCCATCCTCACCTCCAAACGTGTGGAACAGCAGTCTTACAGGAGCTGCATGGGACTTCTGAAGCTGGCAGACAAGTATTCTGTCAATCGGCTGGAAGCCGCCTGCAGGAAGGCGCTTTCCTTTACACCCTCGCCCAGTTACAAGAGCATCAAGAACATCCTTGATACCGGCAGCGACAGGGCAGAGTCGGATAATAACGGAAATGCAGCAACAACTAAGACCACTTCAACACAGAACAGTCATGCGCTTACCAGAGGCGCTGATTACTACAGGAGGTAAAGAACATGAGTATCCAGAGCGCAACTGATAAATTAATTGAAATGCGTATGACCTCAATGGCGGATGGTTTCTGCACACAGGTCAATGATCCTAAAATGAAGGATGTCTCCTTTGAGGATCGTTTCGCGATGCTTGTCGACATTGAGTATAACAACCGCAAGAGCAACAGCTTAAAGCGGCTGAGCCGGAACGCCGGGTTTGACCAGCCGGAAGCTCATATTTCCGATATCGACTATACTTCCGGGCGCAAGCTCAACCGCAGCCTGATTGAAAAGCTTGCCAGCTGCGACTATATCACTGACCATAGGAACGTCTTCATTACTGGCGCCACCGGTAGCGGCAAGACCTATCTGGCCTGTGCACTCGGTATGGAGGCGTGCAAGCAGCGTTACAAGACGAAGTACATCCGTCTGCCTGATCTCCTCCTTGAACTGGAGATGGCTCGTAACGATGGCACCTACAAGAAAGTACAGGCAAAATATGCGAATCCGGTACTGCTCATCATCGATGAATGGCTCCTCCTTAAGCCGAACGAATCAGAGCAGCACGATATTCTGGAACTGCTTCACAGGAGACGTAAGAAATCATCCACGATCTTCTGTTCACAGTATGATTCCAGCGGCTGGTATGACCAGCTTGGCGGGGACGACAGCCCTCTTGCCGAAGCAATCATCGATCGCATCAAGTACGATGGATACACGGTGAACATCATCCCTATCGATCCGGCGAACTATAAGTCCATGCGGGAAGTATACGGGATGGATCCGGCATTAAGCGAGTAAACTCGCACAAGTAACTCATCAATCATAACGGTATCCGCTGTCCGGTCTGACGGTATCGTTCCTCCGGATCAGCGGTATCCGTTCCTCCGGAACACCGGTACATTCTCACAAGAATAAACAACTTTTAAATCATTATTCAACAAGTGCTTAATCAAAAAATAGAATATATCACAACTACAAATCGGCAATTTTATTTGTTTTTGCCGACTTACAGCATTTATAGTTAACTGTTTTATGTTTACTTCAGGCAGAATCTCTGCGACATTAATTTACGGATTTCATCCAAATCACGCACGACAGGTATTTTGGGTGTGGTTCTCTCTTTCTTCAACAGAGACGCTTTTTCAGATTCTTCCAATACCGTAAGAAAACGTTCTGCGGATTCTGTATCATTAATCTCAACCTGTACAAATATACTTGAAGTTGCCATATGCTTTCCTCCCCGCTAATATTATTGCTATTCCAGTTCCAATATCCCCATCTGTAAAAAAGCAAGTGTCAGCATAGAAAACAGCCGGAACCCTTTCCCCGACAGGTACTCTGTCTCCTGCTTTGTAAAAACAGCACAGCTTGCCGGAGCGAACGCATCAATATCATATTCCACCTGCTCTTCTTCCAGATATTCAAGAAATGCGTGAGCCGCCTTAATTACCGTGTCCTCAGAAATTTTATTCATCTGGATATCTGTATTCAAGCCGATATATGTCTTTGCGTCTTTACCAAGCGGAAAGCGGAGAGCATTCACATCTTTAAAATTCGATATGATGTAACTCTCAATACTCGGATAACTCAAAAGCAGCTGCCCTGCTTTATAAAAATCATCATTATCATAAGGATTTGCAAGGGAATTGATATAGCCCTCAATCAGTGCAGGATCTGTATTTGATTCTGGATCACGGTCAAAGAGATAGTAAATGGCAGACTGGTCTGCCGGAAACCTGTACTGCTCCCTCAGCACGTCAAATACTTCATCCAGATATGCTTCATTCCCGCTGATATCCCGGATGTTGCTTTCACGGGTATTGACAACCGCAACCTGTGAATAGCGGTCCTGCCTGCTGGTAAAATAAGCAGGCCTGTTCCTTCTCTTTTCAATATAACTGTAGCCCATCAGATTGCAAAATATCCGTCTGAGGATAGAAAACTCCGTCCGGCTTCCTTCTACAATAAACAGCACCCTTCCGATATGTTTTTCTTTATTGAGCTTCATTTTCTACCTCTCTGTATTCAGGAAGTCCCCCGAACACGCCGCTGACATACATCTTCTCAATGTTTTGCGCAGAACGCGGCTGCTCGGATGAAAACCGTTTTACCGAACTTCCCTCCCCGCGCCGGAACTCTACCGAGTATTCCTGATCGGGGCGGAGAATGGAATTGCTCAGCAGGTTTGTAGAATGGGAGACAAACAGCATCTGCGCCCGGCCTGCCTTCTCCATGAAATAACGTACCAGAAGATTTTCAAGGTCATTATGGAAACCGCTCGAAAATTCATCAACCAACAGCATACCTCCGTTTTCAATCACGCTGACGAATGACGGCAGGATGCGCAGGAGATTCTGATTTCCAAGGGATTCTTCCGCAAAAGGAATCGGGATATCTATCCCCTTGCGTTTGAAAAAAATGCCCTTTTCATTGTCATCATTCCCGACAATCATGCGTACATGCCCGCCTGAACTGCTGTGTTCATATTCGATGTTCTGCTCAAAATTATATTCGTCAAAAAAATCATTGATGGGCTGGCATCCGTCTTTGTCCAGATACCGCGCTACAGAAACTTCTGCTTTTCCATAAGGGCTAATCGTTTTATCAAACATATTGATATAAATGGATTTTTTTAGGAAATCCATCCATGCTTTCAACACATCATTTGACGCAAACTTGGTATTGAAATAAAGCGTCCTCAAAAACAGGGTATCCTTTCCAACATCCGTTTCATCATAATTGATACCGTCAGGTTCCGCAATATAGGATTTTGCTGACAGACCCATCCTCTCAAGCATCAGCCTGCCGTCCAGAAACAGTTTTTCGGAAATCATATTTTTCCCTGTATCGACCTCGAATGAGTATGCAATCTTTTTCCCGCCAATCAGGAATTCATAGGAAAGCGAATAGCGTGGGCTGTTTCCAAACATGCAGACAAAGATTCCGGAATTCAGGTTCCTTTCGGAAAACAGGAAATCAAGGAGCAGCTTAATCCCAAGCACAATCGTTGATTTTCCGGACGCATTCGCACCGACAAAAATGCATCCTTTCAGGACGCCATTATCTGCGACATTCCGGGGAAGTATCGTGTAGTTGGTTTTCATCAAATCCACTGATACCGTATTCTTAAAAGACTTGAAATTATTCAGCGTAATTTTAGTAAGCATATCACAACCTCCAATGACTACATTTTTGCGTTCCACATCTGCATTATACCACGGCGTTCTTTTTTATGCAACTTTTTTGCGTTGTATATTTTTACTGATGTAATTTTTTTACGATATTGTCCGGACAATAAAAAACAGGGACAGGACAACGCTTCCCAAGCATCGCCCTGCCCCATCATCCTTAACTTCCCGTTTTTTTCTCACTCAAAATCATCCCAGTCGGGATATTGTTCAAGAAGTCCCTTCCCTTTAGACACATACGGAACAATATTTTCAGCCGTTTCATCAATTCCCTGCACGGCAATCACAAACATCCAATCATCACCAAAATCGTAGTGCAGGGAAAATTTCTGTCCTTTTACCAGGTGAAGCCGGTCTATCTTTTCTTTTGTGGATTTTTGATATTCTTCATCAGGGTCTGACTGATAATTGTCTTCTTCAAACATCTTGTTATTCATGCAGAATTCATACAAGTGCTCATCCTCAAAGTCAAATGCATCAAGAATCTCTCCACATAACTTATCTAGCGTCTCCTTACCCGATATATGATATTGACTTGCAATAACTGCACATAAAAGAAAGATTTTCTAAAAATTGGCATGATGATAAAACCAGTCCATAGCTGGCATGAGAGGAACATCTGCCTGAGATTATGCTGCTTTTGCTATAAGTTCCGGATAGTCTTTATGGTACAGTTCGATAAGGACTCCCATGATTTTCCTGCCTTTTGAAGTGACATGGTAACGTCTGGAGCGCGGGACTTTTTTGACCAGTCTATGTTGACGTAGTTTCTTTATGGTACGGCTGGTTTTGGAACTACGCTTTTTTGCGTCTTTCATGTCAGGGAAAATCACTTTTCCGATATCCTTGTTGCGAAAGCCATTGATCAGATATGCCCAGGGTTCAGGATAGCTGAACTTATCAATGGTCGCAAGCCTTGTGTCACTGTCCAATTTCAGCTCTCTCATAATTGATTTATTGATCTCAGTTTTCAGAAAATCTAATGCGGCGAGCATAAGAATTTTTTCCGAAGCTATATTAATATTATCCTGTTCCAGTTCCTGTTCGATTGCCTCAGCATTTATGATATTAAGCTCCAATCCTTCTACAACCATTATCGCTGCCAGCTTGTGTCTGTCCAGTGATTTAACCTCTGATTTCATGTATTTGGATCGGTATTCGTTATCATGATTTTCTACATTACTGCAAAACAAACCTTTTTTGTCTTTTTTGACGCGAACCTGAACCCCATTATTCTGCATGACAGCGCAATACTCGCCAACCAATTCCCAATATTTTTCAGTCGTTTCCCTCATAGTCATTCCTTTCCGTCCGTCATCAGGAAGCTGGCATTATATGTTTCTTTTTCAAAGGAAGACAAATCATATTCAAACCCTTCAGCGCAATAATCCGGTCCGCTGTTAATAACTTTGCCATTTGTCTGCAAGAACTTTGCTGATAATGTGGCGGACGGGTTGGTCTGTAAATCCACCCCAAAGTTTGCACAAATCTCTCTCTGTATGGAGATTTCCATCTGCTCCATACTTTTTTTTAATTCCTGCATTTTTTTCTTTTCTGATCGAAAGAATATTGCGATTCCAGCAAGTAATATAATATTTATTAAAAAAGCGACAATCATCATTGCATTGGTCATTTTCCACCTCTATGTTTTCTTCTAAATCTGCACATTTTGATTCTAAAATTGCAATATCAAAACTCTTTCTCCATTTTATGCCTCCGCTCTGTAAAATGCCACGGCCTGATCTATCCAGATGTCAAGCATAACAAAAATCAGGAGCACAGCCGAAAAAACAAACAATGATATGCCTCCGTCTAGTTCCCGGACAAAATATTCAACCGCATACAGCATTTCTGACACTATAAGAAGTGCTACCGCAAATCCTATGTATCCAAGCCGTTTTTTATATGGTGACATATTTACTGAATTCACGTAATTTTTCCAGTCATTAAGCGACTCTGTCTTGTTTAGCAAATCGCTGTTATCCGTGTCATTTAGATTGCCGTGGCCGTTTTGAGCAACCGCTATTCCGCGTGTAAAATATTTTCTGCTTACATATTCTTCATGTTGCCTGAGAAGCACCGCTACAGACTGGCATTCACAGGTAGCATTCAGCAAAAACGCCAGCCACATTGAAATGCCAGTAGTGCCAATCAGACAGTACGCGGATAAGCCCGCATATATTGCAGATAGAACGACCACCGCTAAAATGCAAAATCTTTCTGCCTCTCCTACCGGGACCGGGTCTTCCGGTATCTGATATCCGATCGTATACAATAACCGAACCAGGAATGGTGGTATTCTGCTATTTTTGTCCCTCACACATCTTTCTCCTCTTCTTTATGCCGCTGATATTCGTTTTTAGTCTTGAAGTCCAACTCTGCATTATATGGGTTTACACGGCTTTTTCACTCCAATTCCTTTTTCCTGTTCGACTGCTGTGTCTTTTAGTCGATGTGCCTGTAAGGGAAAAATCTTTGTTAACTATAATATATGTTTGCATTTTTGTCAATTCTTCCACAAATGGTTCTTTGCTTTTGTGAAATATAGCTATTTTTTGCCATCCACACACTCTATACTTTTCTGCACATATGCCCACCATCGATCACGTATTTCTGCCCCGTTATCCATCTTGCTTTCTCGCTTAGAAGAAAACAAATGAGCCCAGCTGCATCTTCCGGCTCTCCCAGTCCAAGCGGATAACTGCTGTCCAGGCTCTCCAGCTGCTCTGCTGTCATCTTTCCGATAAATCCCTGAGACATCTGCGTCCGAATCACGCCGGGAATTACGATATTGATCCGAATATTCCTCGCAGCCAGTTCACTGGCCGCAGTGGGAAGGAATCCTTCTAAGGCTCCTTTTGCGGCAGCATAAGCTGTATGGCCGGTTGCTCCTTCGTGCGCAGACAGGGAGGAAATCAGGACAATTGAGCAACCGAGGGCAGCATTTCCTCTCTTTGACAATAATTTGCAGAGCAGCATGGGTGCAAATACATGGATTTGAAAAAGTGCTTCTACGTCTGCGGATTTATTCAGATAAAGAGGGGATAGTTTATCAAATCCTGCACAGTGTACCAGGCCGCGAACCGCTCCATGTTCTGTGACTGTCCTCTTTATTAAATCGGCAATTGCTGTCTCGTCAGATAAGTCACAGGCATAGGCAATACAATTTTCATACTCTGAAAATTTTTCACATATGCTTCTCTGATTTCTTCCAAACCGCAATTACTTTTTTGCCTTCACATAACAGCTGTTTTACGACAGCGCCGCCAATCCCGCCACTGGCGCCTGTCACGATTATGGGAGCATTATTTACTATCAATTCCCGATTTTCTTCTGACTTTATCTCTATATCTGCTTCTCGATTCTTTTCTAAATGCATGGACAATCCAACAGATTGAATGCGCTACGGATGTCATGTTCAAGCATCCGGAAGATCTACAGCCAGTTTATGATGAAATCATCCGCACGGCCATTTTTACAGTAAAGCCAGATAACATTGCTGCTTTCCTCGGAAAGCGTATTACCCACAACTGCAAGCAGGAGGTCGGCACCAACTATAATCAACGAATCCTCGGGACGAGGATCAAACACCATATCACAAAGCAGATTACCGACCTGACAAATTTACTTTTAGATGACAATACGGACATTTCAAAAAATACAGAATCTTCCGCAGATTCCGATGGAAAGGATTCGCCTTCAGCCAAAAAAGAAAATGCGCCGGATACTGCTTCCAACGCATTTTTATTTGCTACCAATTCTGATCTGCAAGATTTATTTTTCGATTGTACACCGGATGAAGCCACGCTGTTGATTGAAAATGCAAGGCTATTAAAAGATTATATCCACAAGTCCTCCTGCTTTTAGTTAATCGCTATCCCTACTTCATAAGCTTCACGAACATAAAATGCCAATCTCAATGCAATGAAAACACTACATGAGACTGGCATTCCATATAATTGTCAATATTATGCAGATTTGATTCCGATTACCTTCCTTACTTCCTCAGTCGTAAGTTTTGTTGTTCGCGCAATCATTTCCACGTCCCGAATTCCTTCGTCCCATAAAGAAACCGCTATTGCTTTTCTTTCTTCCATTTTCGCTGCCGCAGCAGTCTGATCTCTCATTTCTTCCATAACCCTACTCATACGAAATAATCACCCTTTTAAACAGCAACAGCAACTTCTTTTGCATATTCTTCAACTTCCTTAACTGTAATATGCAAATATCTTGCTATTTTTTCAATAGGCAGACCATCATTGAGCATTTCTTTTACGCACATTTTATTATTCTCACTAACAGCTTTATCTCTCATTTCTTCCATAACGCGGCACATTGTTTCAATACCTCCTTCGCTCTCTTTAAAATAACGAACACGGTCAGCTAACACACTGTAATTCATGTCATCAGCGTCTATACACCTGAAATCATGCATCAGCTTACCAACAGGATCTTCATCATTCTTATAAGCGCCATTCACATAAATGATATGCGAACCGTCGCCAAACAATTCGTTTGTCTCTTTAATCACGCGGTCAATGTGGTAAAGTGAAAGGTCTTTTCCAAGCACGTCATTTTCTGTAATGAAAATCACATAGCCTTCTGCCAGCTTGGAAAATTTTTCTCCCGGCTTCAACATCCTTGTATCGAGCATACTGCTGTTGAATCTGGCTCTCTGCGCACCTGCGCCCCGGTCCTCACGCTGTACTTCCACATCGTAATGCTTCTTTTCGCTGTCTACGACATGTATATCAAGCCTGACTGATCTGCCGTTCGGGTTTTTGATTTCCCTTTGACCAACAACCTGCGTCACGACCATATCATTCCGTCCCAAAATAATATTCAAAAGCAATTCTGTCGCTTCAATATTACCGTCAAATACAATTCCTAAGAAATCATCATCCATGAGCCGAAATCCCCGAAGTCTCTGGAGATCTTCTTCCCGCAGACGTTGTTTTTCATCCATATCCATCTAAACCACCTGCTTTCTTTTTTAGTTTAGAGAACAATAGGGAAATGGCAAAACTATCCCTTTGTACTCTTATCTTACCATTGCACCCCCAGTAAGTCAAGAAGCGCAATTTAAAGTTTCTGTTAACATTTTCGTCGGCAGCCCCATTGTTTATACAACACTCTGGCTCCCTGCTTGCCGTCCTGACAAACAGGAAGCTTCCCATCCCCTGCCGATTCTGTTTCTCTTTCAGATTCAGGGACTTGCATCCCATCAATTCCGACGAAAAAGCCGGATTACAGAGCTAAATGACCACCATACCAGATACCCCACTGCTTTAATCAGAACCACTGCGGCAATCACGCATCCGAACAGTGCTCCGATAATCGCATTCAGGGCGAGAATCCCCACGCCCCTTGATATGCTGCCGCCGATAGGAACCACGAACAGCATATACGGTATGCCAAATGGCACACCAAATACCATACAGAACCGAAACCAGTCAATCTGGCCATCCACCATGTAAATATACTGCCCCAATACGGCAATCAGCAGAATCACCACGATTGGGAGGATACCATCGGTTTACCCGTCGAGTGTTAGCTACATGCTACGGTTAAACCGATACCTAGGAATAGGTTTACCTGTCGCATATGTTCGACATGCTACGGTTAAACCGATTGTAAGTGCGATTTTATTGTGCATATTGCACAAATATATAAAGGTTTATCGGGTTCATTTTTATTAGTTTTTACCATCGGTTTACCCGTAGCATGTAATGTCAAGTGTTTAATTTATGTATGCCACAGGTACCATCGGTTTACCCATTACGTCCTCCACATTATCGCTTACTCCACCGTCACACTCTTAGCGAGATTCCTCGGCTTATCCACATCCAGCCCTTTTGCAAGGCTGATGTAATATCCCAGAAGCTGCAGCGGCACCACCGCCAGGCTTGCCTGAAAGTACGATTCCGTTTTCGGAATGTAGGTTACGAAATCCGCTGTATCTTCAATGCTATAATTGCCGTAGTTTGTCAGCGCCATCAGATATGCTCCACGGGCTTTGCACTCCACCATGTTGCTTACCGTCTTTTCGTAGACATCCTCCTGTGTCAGAAGCCCAATCACAAGTGTGCCGTTTTCAATCAGGCTGATGGTTCCGTGCTTTAACTCCCCTGCAGCATACGCTTCCGAATGGATGTAGCTGATTTCCTTCATCTTGAGGCTTCCCTCAAGACCGATGGCGTAATCAATGCCTCTCCCAACAAAGAAGGCATCGGTTGCCCCAGAGTATTTAGAAGCAAACCATTGAAGGCGTTCCTTATCCTCCAGAATTTTATTGGGAATAGCCTGCAGCTCGGATGTGAGTGAATCATATCTGTCAGCATCTATTTTCCCGCGAACCTTTCTTAATCCATCCAGCAGAACCGACGCTGCCTGCATATTTCCATTGTATCCAACGATTCCGCACATAAATTACTCCTGTATCTTGCCTCTCATAACCATAACTCTGCCTTATACTCCTTCTTCTGAGAATTAAACGCACAAA
>Ga0192263_1215_pt1 | contig 11106 bp, 8 predicted proteins | sample Koala_Koa23_I3_FD_131257 | JGI IMG/M metagenome (GOLD analysis project Ga0192263, IMG submission 131257) | Enriched cells from koala feces incubated with labeled cellulose particles, San Francisco Zoo, California, United States - Koala_Koa2-3_I3 ... | reverse complement strand
GATTTCCTTCACTATTTTAGAATTTAAATACGCTAATGCATAAACTATACTTTTTTCATTCCAAAAAGCTGCATTACTTGATGAATCGAATAGGAACCCTTTTTCATAAATTCTAAATGAAACCGTATTACTAGTAATATCATTCCATCCTATATGTGGCATAAATATATAATCAAGGTTAAAATTATGAGCCCAAATTCTTTTTCCATCTGGTGAAGGTGTTGTTTGCATTTCATTTCCATCATTAAGCCATTTTACAACATAGTCCAAATTGCCATACCATTTTCTGTAATTTCCGGCTTTATTATATGGAAACCACTTTAATCCAGACTCTTTTGCTTCATAACGAGTCAAACCAAAACCAATATCATTAAAATTAATTTCATACCACTTTCTCAAATAGTGATCATTATTTCCAGGGATCAACCCAATGCGAGCTTCCGAATACTTCTTTGTTGTATCATTATTAAACGCATCAAAAAATTTCTTTCCTAACCAATAAGCTATAGGAATACCCGGTATTTCTAAAAATTTATATTGCTGTGCCTCATAAAAATACCCACACTCTGGCTCCGCAATCGCCTCTAATACTTTCTCTTTCTGAACCTCCATGCCGCCCTTAAAATCAGACAACCTAAAGCAGAGAGAGGGGGCTTCCCCTTTCCCATTCTTCAATACAAATGAACAAATCGGCACAGTTGCTTCCTCAAAAGCAGAGTATTCCATCTGAACAAGCGTTGTTATTTTTTTATTTTCGATGATATATTTCCGCAAATTCTCATAGGTCTTAATGAACATCCATACAAATGGTGTCATAAACGCCGAATATCCATCCTGTTTGCAAAATCCGAGGTTTCGATAGATAAACACGCTAAACAGATCGCCAGAATACGGTTTATATTCAGATACAACAAACTCTTTTAGATGCCCCTCCATCTTATTGAGGTAGGGTGGATTCGTGCAGACACTGACATACTTTCCAGCCAAAATCTCTGCCGCGTCTATCAGTGACAACACCTGCGATAATTGCTCTTGCAGTTTTGTGTCCTCCAGATCGAACTGTTCAATATTTTTCACTTTGTCCTGGGCGAACTGTCGTAAGCTGTCAAAATCCATTACCGGAACCGTCAGAATAGAGCCGCATTCTTTTGCGTTTTTCATACTCTCAAACAGAATTTGCATCTGTTTGCTGCCCTCTGTCCATTTAGCACTCAGCCCATTGCTTTCCAGAATGGACAGGGCATGGGGACGGATTCCTCTGGTCAGAAAACGCCGGTCATAGCTCCGGGCTTTCATCATCAGTGAAAAATAAGCAAGCTGGGAACAACGGTCATCGATATCTACGCCGTAAAGGTTGTTTTTCATGATTTCGGATACTGCGTCCCGATCTGTATAGCCGCATTCCCGGTAAATTTCCAGCAAAACGTCAAACGCATAGAGCAAAATATGACCGCTTCCCATACAGCTGTCAAAACATGTCATTTCCTGAGGAGATGCCTTGTCATCAACATAATGAATCGTTCCGTCTTTTGGTTTTACAAAAAACTCGAGTTTCTCAGCCAGCCTGCTCTCCGGGTGCCGTTCAATCCAATAGCGTCCCAGAGAGTTATCCACCATATACCGCACAACCCAATCCGTCGTGAACAATTGCGTTGCGGCCGGAATATCATCTTTCTTTACAGTTCCTTTATAAATATTAACAATTTGCTCATGCTTCTCTGAGATATAATACTGGTAAAGCCAGCCTATGATCTCCACCTGCTCCGTCCAGTCTGCCTCATCAATGTCATGAACCAGATGCCAAACAACTCCGTCCTGGTCAATAACAGACAGGTTCAGCAGCAACTCAGTGTAATGCCCAGTCACTTCAAACAATGCGGGCAGAATCTCATTTAAGGCGTTGCACTGCTTGATGAACAGCAGTCGGAACGCCTCGTCCAGTTGGTTGTCCTGCTTCATCCGAATGAGAGTAGCTTCCTCCTGGCCAGTAAAAGGCAGGTCAGCGTCAAAAGGCGTCGTGACCAGATCAGGTTCCAGTTTACTCGTCTCGGAGGACAGCACACGAATATGGGAGGGAAGATAATCGTTGACTTCCATGAAACGCACTGCGATCAGGCGGTTGAACCAGGTATAGGCCACTTCCTCCATGATGTAGTTATAGGCGGTCTTGTAGTCCGTGTCCTGTTCCTTGCGACGAATCACATCAACAAGTTGCTTGCGTTGCGCCACCTGATGACCACTGATGGAATATGGTTCTGCAGTGCCAATGTCATAGAATTCCGTTGTCCCTGTAGACTGAAGCAGGGGGCTGGCGATGCCACTCTCCGTAATACCCATCAAACCGGCACGGTAGCTGATGTCGGCAATCAGCTTATTCCGCGCCCAAATTGCAAAATTCTTAATGGCTGTCTTGTTCATGGTTCAACCTCTTTCATCTATCTTGGTCGCTCACTTGGTCGCCGTCTTGTCTGATGAGCGATCAAGTCTAATTTTCCTGTATTTTTGGTTTCGACTGTTCGGCTTGTCAGGCATCGTCATTTCTACTAGCCCCTGCTTCATCGCGGGATTCAGGTAATTCTTTCGAAAGGTCGGTCTGTGAGAAAGGCCAAGACGTTTCATGAGTTCTGCTGCGGATAGCTCCTCACTGCCGAGTGCAGACAGGAGCTTTTCAGTCGGAATCTGAGCCGCTGTATTCCGAGCCGATTCATTGCTCCCGACAACGGAGGTTTCCTTTAATGTATCCAGAATGACCTCCAACATCAACTCTACGAAAGCACAGCTGTCAGCGTCCCGGTCAGACTTGCCCAGTGCATCATAATACTCTGACTGCCGCTCCCGCACAAGTTCTTCAATGGGAAGCCAGTAAAAAAGCTCGTTCCATTTACCCAGAAGAAGGCTGTGCCACATCCGTCCCAAGCGTCCGTTTCCGTCTGCAAAGGGATGGATAAATTCGAATTCATAATGAAAAATAGAGCTTTTAATCAGCGGGTGGGTCTCTGCGCTCTGGTACCAGCTCAGCAGATCCTGTATTTGCGTAGGAACAAGCTGTGCAGGCGGAGCCATGTGGACCAATACCTCACCATCAAAGACACCAACTCCGCCGGAACGAAATCTTCCGTTTTCACGAATCAGTCCATTCATCATATGCCCGTGCGCTGTAAGCAAATCTTTCACAGAGAATGGATCCAGAGTCAGCATCATCTCATAAGTCTCATAGGCGTTTTGGACTTCGCGGATTTCGTTCGGGTTTCCCAATACCCGTTTTCCATCCAGGATGGCCGTTACCTGCTCCAGCGACAGGGAGTTGTGTTCTATGGCCAGTGAAGAATGAATCGTGCGTATTCGGTTCTCTCGCCTCAGATGCGGGTTCAGGTTTCCATGAGAGAGCACCATGATCCGTCCAATCTGTTCACTGATCTCAGCAACCAGATTAGTGATTTTATCTGTCATATGAAACGGAGGTTTGTATTCACCCATCCTGCGGCGCACTCCTTCCTCTTTTCTCTTGATTAATTCTGCAAACATGTGATATAGTAAAGTCAATCATCTACCATGCTGTAGAAGGATGTGCTGTGACGCCATTAGAAACCAATCTAATGGCGTTATCTGTTTGTGCATTTTAAAACTCCACATTCACAATCGTATCCTCATCCAGCTGCGCCAGCAATGCTTTCCGCAACTCCGATACATACCGCTCCACATCCTTTTCATTTTCCAACCGCCAGGAGGAAGTCCCGACCACTTTTTTCATGGAAATGTTCCGGATCTTGCGGACCTTGTATTCCACCTGCGGCTCCGCAAAGGTATCAAAGTGTTCTCTTTCCAGTTCCCGCTGACGGCGGGCTTCTTCTATGACCCATTTGCGGGCGATCTGCACATCCATCGCATCCATCTCATTGAGCAGACGGATTTTCAATGCGTCTGCTTTGTCCGCAAATCCGCGAAGATGGGAAACATTGTTGCAGCGTTCGGCTCCATTCCGAATTTCTGCGAACTGATCCAGATAACGCTGGCGTTTCGCGGCTTCGTATTCCTTGCCCTTCAGGATTTCCAGCACTCTGGCCTGTGCCTGATCAATGGTATCCAGTACCGGTCCGGATTCTGCTTCCAGAATCTTCATATACGCCGTCGTGAATTTCTGGCGCAGCTCCGGCAGCTTCTGGATATCGCTGTATGGCTTCTGTTTGCGTACAATGGCGCGCAGCTGGGAAACGACGTCTTCGAGTTCCTGAGCCACGATATAGGTTTTGCTGTCATCATAAATCGCCAGTACATCCAAAACGCGGGTAAAGATTTCCTTCTGTTCTCCGCCAAAGAAGGCTTTCACTGGCTCGTAGTCCTCGGCGAAGTCGTAAAAATCATCCTGGCGTTTGGATATGGTCTGGAAAAATTCCAGAGGAGCCTGAATCTGAAGCACAGATTGCAGCAACTTCTTCCCCGATACAAGAACCTCTTTTCCTGGATACTCGTATGCACGATATTCCGGCTCCAGCCGTTCGATCTCCCGGATGGTGTTTTCGCTGTATCGCTGGAAGGACTTCATCACGGTATCCTCATCCTCCGCGGAAGAAGCGCCATGGAACAACTCCTTCATTACATTCCGAACCACTTTTTTGTCCTTGTCAGATACGCGGACGCGTTCCTCCATTAACAGTTTTTCTGTAAAAGCTTTCTTTGTGATGTAACTAATGATTTCTTCCGGGGACTTGTTCATCAAGGTAGCACTGGCTCCGTTTACAGTAAAAGCCAGATCCCCCCGTTTAAACAGCCGGGCCACCAGCCAGTGAACATCGTCCTCCACAAAGCCATAGGGAGCCTTCATGAAATGGTCTTTTACCGTCTTCATGGACGTTTTCATATGCATCCGTGAATTTCCGCCGATAAAGCTGAGTACATCGTCCAGAGCATGAACATTGGCCTCTGTGACTTCTCCCAGATCCAGCGAAATCTGATTGCTGTTCTGGAAGATTTTCCGGACATCTGCCTCACTCATGGCTGCATCGATATACGACAGCTTGTGATAGACGGTCTGCACCAGACGCCCCAGTGCCTCGTTCATACGGTTGGAAACTTCTTTTGCCTGCACACGGGCAATGTCGCCATTGACATATATAGTTGCCTCTTTCAGGCTTTCAGTCAAATACAGCTTTGCGTTGCCGTTACGTTCCCGCATTTCCACTCGTTTTGCTTCCTTGATGGTCTCATATTTCGTCAGCTGGGTGGACGTGTTCAGCCGCAGGAATTTCTCGATTTTCAGATAGACCCGTATCTCCTCCAGAAATGCGGCGTCGTTTGGTAATACCACCAGCACCTCCCGCCCCTGGCCGGACATCATGCGCAGTGTAGCGTCATCCATACCGCCCTCATACCATGGGGTCAGAATGCGCAGGCCAATGTCATACTTCTGATTGGATTTATAGGGCCGATCATCCACATTCTGGTTAAAGGAAAAGGCATAGCGGCCACCAAATGCGGGATACTGATATTTTTTCTCTTTAAAGATATCCTCAAAGATCATCTCGGAAACCTTGTTGATGACTTCCGCCATCTCCACGTTCTGGCTGTCGATTTCCCGGTTAATCTCCTGCTCTTCATCGGTCAGGAAGACATACAGATTCCCGTTTTTCTGCACCAGCATCTGCTGGGTGAGAACTTTCAGAGCTTCTTCCACTCGCCCTTTCAGCTCAATACGGTCATCGTCAATATGCTCGACCATCAGGCTGGTAATGTTGTCCAGATTAGATTCAATCTCCAGCACATACTTAATCATAAACAGCGTCTTTAAAACGTTGATTGCAAATACATCCCTGTCTTTGCCTTCCGGATTGATCTTGCTGTTGTCGTAGGCTCGCACGATCACGCCCTTATGAGAATGATCAAGGAAATTTTCCAGTGCATCGTAAAATTTATGGAAAGGCACGATTGCACCCGTCTCCTCGTCCATCAGCTGCATCGCCGATTCTTTGAACAGTGCCAGCATGGAACGTTCGCCCTCGGAGAGATGTTTACCCGATGCGCCATGGGTGCGAATAGATGTCAATACGCTGGCCAGAAGGTTGAACTGGTAAGGAACAAAAGGATATACATCGGCAAAGTCTTCCGCAGAGGAATAGAGTTTTTTCTCCGAACCACCGTTAAAAACAATCAGATTCTTGATAACAGTCGCCTTCTGGTCGTAATACAGCCGCAGAGTCTGTGCTGCCGTTTCGTCTTTCTCCAGAATTCGCTTTTTAATAACAGCATCCACGTTAGCCGATGACAGGGAAAGGCGGGTATCAAAACGTCCCTGGATTTTGGAAAAATCGTTGCCCTTCACTTGTGTAATGGAATCAATGTCCTGCTGGCTGGTCACAATGACCCATGCCTTACCCATGCATTCCTTGCCCAGCTCCTCTGTCACGGTCTGGAGGTTGAGCATGAGTTTGGAGTTATCGCCGATATACTGGCCAACCTCATCCACCAGGAACACGACATGATGATTATTCCCCTTTTTATCAATATACGCTTTGACCCGCTTTGCAAAGCCTTCTATACTGATCTGATAAGGCTCCACCGCCTTCTCGCACCAGTTACGGGCAGCGGATTCACTCATAAAGCCCATATCAGACAAAACATCTACCACCGTGTCCTGAATGAAATCAAAATCCTGACGGGAGGCCTCCCATGCAGAACCATATTCTTCCTCGAATGCTGTCTTAAACTCATCCATCCGTCCCTCGTCAGACAGATGGCGCTCCAGGTCTGCAAGGTGCGGCATAGAACCACAAAAGCCCTGCATCTCGTTAAACACCTTCAGAAACACGTTCACAATGGCATCCTTATCCTGTTTGCTGGTGAATTCGCTTTTGGAGTCGATATTGAACAGAATAACATCCGTAGGAGTATCCGCAGCCAGCTTCATGTCCGCCAGCACCATACGATCTACGATCTTATTATCGTCTATAAAATAATCCAGTGCATGCTTTCCGGCAACAACCTTGTTTCCCAGCAGGTAAGATAGAATTTTCAGGAAGTGTGATTTACCACTTCCAAAAAAGCCGGAAATCCACACGCCCATCTTCGGCGTTGTTCCGACAATACCCTTTTTATAAGCAGAATACAGATCCGCGAAATGGCGCTGTAATTCTTTTGTAACAACGTACTCCTCCAGTTCCTGAGAGGCATTGGTTTCCTCGCCCTGCCCTACGATAATTACGCCCTGAATATCACGGTCAATCTTCTTTTTAAACATCTCTTTAATCAGCATCTCAATACCTCTCCCTTATCGCACGAGCTTAAAAGCCCGGTAGTAATTATCGTCCTTTATCTCATTGAACAGGATCAGTTCCTGTTCGTTATATGTTCCGGGGAAGAACAGCACCACTGGAGCTTTGACAAATGCCTGGTGCAGATTGTTCAGCACCTTATGGGAACGCAGGATTGGATAACATTTCCCAATTCCTGTCAGGAACACGACTGCATTATCCGGCGTATGATCCTTGATATACTGTACAATCAGACTGTCATCGTCGTTGATCTTCATGGAATTATTAATCGCTTTCGTGATCCGTTCAAATCCGCGCTTCTGCTCAAACGTGTAACATTTATCCATGAAATTCTTATCAATCAGAAAGTCTATGATAATGTCATAAAGGTCAAAAACAACCAGTTCAAACCCATCTGTCCCTTTCTGATTTTTATTTTTCAGATAAGAAATACGCTCCCGAACCTCCAGCTCCTGCTCCGGAGGGTAGTCAAATACCCAGTAATTCACTTCATTTGCACGGCCACTGCTGCTTCGGAAGGAATGCTTGCGTATTGCCTGCTCCATTTCATCGAGCCGCGCTGACAGATCTGCCATTATCTCACCCCCGTCAGTGCTTTTACGAGAATCCCCATATCAAGGTCATACAGCCAATGCTCAAATGCCGGATCTAAAATCGGGCGGAATATTTTTCTGGTATCTTTCGCTTTATCTGTCATGCCAGCCTCATAAAGCATCGTCTTATAGCAGCGGCCAAGTCTCTTCAAAGTAGCATCCGTCCATCCGGCCACTTTTTCATCCTGCTGCTGTTTGTTCTTGAAAAAAATCCCGATATCGCTGTCAGCAAGCTCATTACTGCCAATAATCAGCTTTTCTCGAACAACCTCATACACAAAATCGAAAAACAATGTATCACTGGCCATAACAGCGGCCAGATTGAACAATTTCTGTGTTGCCAGATCGCAGTCTGTAAACACAGAGTAAAAGCTTGCATCCAGGCTCTGCGCCCGGGTGACCACAGTGCTGCAGATCTGCTTTGCCCTTGCCGAAGTAGGCGCTGCAAACAGATTTTCCTCCTGGCTCAGCCGTTTGATATCCTCACAGGAATTACCCATATCAAGAAGTTCCACAACCTTCCGAAATTCCATAAACCAGAAGGACAGCTTGACAGCACCGGCACTGTATTCTTTTCGTTTCATCTCATCACTCTTCCATATACATTTTCATGTTCGGTGCTTTCTCTATCAGTGTCTGGCAAAGGGATTACTTCAATAACATCTCCTATATCGCACTTCAAAGCACGGCAAATACGTACCAATACTTCCAGCGATACCAGATCATCCCGCCCCATTTTGGCGATTGTATTCGCACTGATACCTGCAGCTTCTGCCAGATCTTTCTTTTTCATCCGTTTATCAATGAGTAACTTCCAAAGTTTATTGTAGCTGACCATTCCGACTGCACCTCACTCAAAGATGTTTTTCTGTAAATTTTCATAAACAACTGCCTGTAATCATACCATATTGCAGTAAATTTTACAATTAGAACATTTCTGTTCGCACAGGTTTCTTCCATGTTTGAGTGATTTGTATATTTCTTAATTCATCAATTATTTTTTCTTATAGTGATTATTCGGACGAATACTTAATCGCCGGAATTAAATTCAACGAGTTTTTCCCAATCAATGCTACCGTCATCTTTGCAAAAATCGTTCGAAAACTCTCTGACCAATCTGTTAAATGCCTTATTATAACTTTCCTTGTAGGAGGCCACATACTGTTCTGGCAGGGTTCCCATAAATCCAATAATCTTTATGTAGAAATCTTCGTCGCCGGTCAGTTCAGTCCAAAAACGCTTTCCGGCAAGCTCTTGATACATTTTTGGTTTCCCGCGTCCGCTGTCTTTTTTCTTGCCATAGCAATATCCGATATATGCCTCATACCGAGCTTTTGCCTGCTGAGCCAGTTTGGATGCTGCCATGAAATTTTGCTCCTGCCGTTTCTTACTGTCTACATTAAATACAGACGGACCACTTTTGACAGCAACAGCGTAAATCGTGTTGGAAGCATTGTCCTGAATCATTATATCGATTCCTTCTGCTAATGCCTTATTGCCACCGCTTGCAGTGATCGCAATTGGCTCAAAAAAGCAGTTCCCGAAAATAGTCTCTTCGCTTGAACTTACAAATGCGCTTAAAACAGATTCCACTATCTCAGACGCATTTTCCATTGCCTTTGCCCGATAGAGATAGGGATTTTTGCGCTTCATAACCTTCACGATATCCAGCTTATCGATTTTTTCTATCAGAGTACCGTAAAAAGTTTCAAGTGCCGTCGCGATTGCCGATACAACCGCCTCTTCATTGTATGAGTTATTAATAGCCAATTGCTGTTCCTCCTAATTCCAATGCGTTTTTTATTTTGTTATGGACACCCGTCCCTCTGAACCGTTTCGTTTCAATCACCGCAGTTTTATCTGCCGTGGCTAAAACAGCCATGCCAATCGCTGTCCCTAACCCTACTGGTACAGCATTTCCGATTTGCCTGTATTTTGCTGCCGTTGTTCCCACAAATACCCAATCATCAGGAAATTGCTGAATTCTTGCACACTCTTTGACACTCAGAGGTCTGTCAAACTTAGGGTGGCAAAGCATCGTTGCCTTCTGCGCAGGAGATGTAGTAATTGTAGGAGACGGCTGCGCATAAGAGAGCCGCCTGTAAAAACCTACTTTTCCACCGCCGGATTCATATGCTCCACCCATAGCATCAGGAATCAAATCTTTCGGGAGGTCTTTCCAGTTTCCGCCCTCTGGAACCATGTGAAGATACTTTTTTCGCTCTGCGCTCAGTGTTGCGCATTCGCTCTTGTCATCTTCGAGGTCACGGATTGCATCCCCAACTGTTTTCCATCTGTAGATTGGGTTTTGATGTGTCTGGAAATGTGTTGGCACCGGCAGAAAAATATCTTCTCCGTCCCTGCTTCCAATAAGCACAAATCTCTCTCTAAATTGGGGAACGCCATAATTCACCGCATCCAGCAAGCCATAAACTGTTTTATATCCCAGCTTATTAAATTCCGCAAGAATGACATCCAGCACTGTCCCCAACCTTTGCTCCGGGTCACTTTCATCCCATTCGGCTGTAGGAACGTGCTTTAAGGGCGCCGACATGATACCCTTTACATTTTCCATGACGAAAAAACGTGGACGAATATAATCAATCATTCTAATAAAGTCCATAAAAAGACTTCCCCTGGGATCATTTATCCCCAGCCTTTTACCCGCTGTGGAAAACGGCTGGCAGGGTGGACCGCCACAGATCATAAACGGCTCTCCGATTTGCAGACCAGCTATATCAAGTAGTTCCTGCGGCTGAATATCACGGATATCACCACTTAAAACATTATGACCGTTTGCTTTCATCGTTTCCACACAGGAGGCATCGAAGTCTTGCCCAACGACAACATTCAGTCCCGCATTGCTCATTCCGATATCCAGTCCCATTGCACCGGAAAAGAGGGAAATCACATCCCGATTGGATGCATACCGTTCGTATGAGGGATTCAATCTATCAAGTGCCATTATATTGTTTCTCCATTCTTTAAGACAAACTTCCTTTCAAAAGAGCTGTCAGTCACGTCTGCGATATGTTCTAAATCTGCCACAGTAAATGATTCTCTTTTGAGCTTAGCATTGAAATTTTGTGGAGTAGTTCCCATCCTCCGTGCCAGTTCAGAAACGCTTATATTGTTCCTTACACACAGCACTTTGATTTGTTCTGATACAGTCATTTAGGGTACCTCTTTCAGCTTTCAATCTTTACATATCAATTATAAAACTTTAAGTTGAAAAAGTCAATACAGTC
>Ga0192263_1213_pt1 | contig 11259 bp, 13 predicted proteins | sample Koala_Koa23_I3_FD_131257 | JGI IMG/M metagenome (GOLD analysis project Ga0192263, IMG submission 131257) | Enriched cells from koala feces incubated with labeled cellulose particles, San Francisco Zoo, California, United States - Koala_Koa2-3_I3 ... | reverse complement strand
CATACATTATACTATTTCAGATTTGTGCCAGATTTTTACCAGGATTACAAAAACATCTCAAGCCGGTTAAATGACCGTATTCCTGAGGTGATGGCCAATGAGTAAAAAAGAAACCGCACAATTCTGGGCCACTGCGGCCGAATACCTGGATCATCATCTGAAGGAAATCCGCCAGGTAAGCGGCCATACCATCGACAGCTACAGGGAATCCCTGAACAGCTATATCGATTATCTGGAAACCATAGAACATATCAATAGGAAGGAGATCACATTCCATGATTTTGATAAAAACAAACTCAAAAAATACCAGACCTGGATGATTACAATCCGGAAGCTTGCGCCCAAGACATGCAACCTGAGGATGACCGCAATACGGGCTCTCCTTGAGTATGCAGCCCAGGAATATCTGTGGCTCATGCCGCTCTATACAGATGCGGGCAGTATTTCCAGTGTAAAGACTGAAAACCACCCCATTGAGTATTTTGAACCAGATGAGCTGAAAGCTCTGCTGGCGGCTCCCTCTTCCGAAACAAAAACTGACCGGAGGAACCGGATGATACTGATTTTCTTATATGACACTGCGGCACGAGTAGGTGAAGCGAAACAGGTGAAACTGTCAGACCTTCATATGGAAGCAAATATCCCATATGTCACCCTTCTTGGGAAGGGCCGGAAGTATCGAAACATTCCGCTGATGGAGAAAACAGTTTGCCATTTAAAACAGTACATCTTTGATTTCCATGGTTCTGGTCAAAAAACAGAGGTACCTCTGTTCTATGCAAGAATACATGGGCAAACCAATGAGCTTTCATCAGATACTTTTGAGAAGATGATCAAAAAATATGCTGATCAATGCAGGGCAAACGGTCTGACAATGCCGCAAAAAGTACACTGTCATATGCTAAGGAAAACCAGAGCTATGGATCTGTATCGTGAAGGTGTTCCGTTGACTCATATTCAGCAGCTCCTTGGGCATGAAAATATATCTACTACAAGTGGTTTTTATGCATTTGCTACGCTTGATGTTCTCGCTGGCGCATTGGATAAAGTTAAACCGGACGAAGGAGAGAAGTCATGGGATGATCCAGAAACCTTAGACCGTCTCTATCGGCTGTGAGCAAAAACTATGCCGAAGTTTTTACGCAGAAAGCTTGCTACAAGCACTCATTAGAGAATTCTTCGGCATAGTTTCAACTTCGGTATAGTCAGCACTATGCCGAATTCGGTATAGTGCCGACGATTTTGTCTGCTGTTTTCAGTATAAAGAGGAGGCAGAACAATTCTATGAAAGACTGAAGCATAGGATGGGTTACTTTGGACTGCAACTGGAAGAGAGCAAGAGCCGACTGATTGAGTTCGGCAGGTTTGCCGCAACAGACAGAAAGCGGAGAAAAGAGAGAAAACCAGAGACGTTTACATTTCTGGGGTTCACGCACTATTGCTCACAGGGAAAGCATGGCAGGTTCAGAGTAAAGAGGAAAACCAGCAAGAAGAAATTTGCAAAGAAATGTAAAGAGGTAAATCGGCTGATTAGTTCCATTAGACCATGGCCTCTAAAACTGATTGTGAAAAAGCTCAATGAAATACTTGTTGGTTACTATCACTATTACGGGATTACTGACAACTTTGACGCAATAAACGAATTTCGCTACAGGGTAGAACGGAGCCTGTTCTACTGGCTGAACCGGAGAAGTCAGAAAAAAAGCTATACATGGGAACAATTCGCAGAGATGTGTAAGATATACCCACTGGCGCGTCCGAAGATTTATGTTAGTATATACGGTTGACAAGGGTGTGCATGATTCGTTCTGTAGGGAGCCGGATGCGAGAAAGTCGCACGTCCGGTTCTGTAGGGGGCGTACCTCGTAAGGGGTACGTCTACCAACCAAAATAGTCATAATGGAAAAATTGAGTATCTGACATTTAAGGATAAAAGGAACGGATGGAACCATCCGACTGCTGTGGTTCAAATAAATGGCGATGAGATTTCCCTGAAAGAGTATGTCAAAATCTTCTATAGCAAATGTGCCTTGCGGCCTTCCTGTTACAAATGCCCCTATGCTGCGATGGAGCGAAAAACGGATATTACGATAGGAGACTTCTGGCATATTGAAAAGACGATCCCGGATTTTTACGATCCACAGGGGACATCATTATTTCTGATTCATACGGAGCAAGGATTAGTGCTGTTCGATAGGATAAAGGATAACCTCGAATACCGTATCAGCAATACAGAGGAGTGTTGGCAGATCAATCTTGAGAGGCCGACTGAAAAAGCACCGATGAGAGAACAGTTTTGGTCGGATTATCAGGCGAAAGGGATAGAATTCATAATGAAAAAATATGGGAATGATAGCCTGCAAAAAAAGTAAAAAATAAGCTAAAACATATATTCGGGGGGCATTCCTAACTGACATATATGTTCCGGATGCTGATTGTTTAGAGAACGGTTATGATACTTACTTCATTGCTGTGCCTGACTTCTATGGGAGGGCGGCATAATGGAGGGTATCAAAAGATCAGATGGTATAACGAAACCAGAAGTTTACGCTGTCAAGCATCAGGATGAATCAATACGAGCGGCATCTCGTTCCGGAGGGATTTTCACAGCACTGTCCGATTTGGTTTTTGGAAGCGGCGGCATTGTGTATGGCTGTGTGCTTACAGAGGATTTCAGAGCAGTTCATATCAGGGCGGACAGCGCAGACCTGCGCAATCAGATGCGCGGCTCTAAATATATCCAGAGCGAGCTGGGTGATACATATAAGAACGTTAAGATGGATCTGGATGCAGGAAATAGTGTCCTTTTCTCCGGGACATCCTGCCAAGCCGCTGGATTACGAAGTTACCTTGGCCGAGAATATGAGGGATTGATTTGTGTCGATATCGTCTGCCACGGGGTGCCGAGCAAGAAAGTATGGATGAAGTATTTGGAGTGGCAGGAGAAAAAGACTGGCAAAAAAGTCGTAGCTGTTGATTTTAGAGATAAGAATACTTTCGGCTGGAGAGCGCATACTGAAACGCTGACTATGGATGATGGAAGTAGCTTGAGCAGCCAGGTTTTCAAGACGTTATTTTATGGACACACAGTGTTAAGACCCTGCTGTTATGAGTGTCCATACAAAGATGTGATGCATCCCGGAGACATTACTATTGCGGACTATTGGGGTATTGAGAAAGCTGCACCGGAGTTTGATGACAATAAAGGCGTTTCTCTTGTTCTGGTTAATACCGAAAAGGGAATCAAAGTGTTTGCTGAATGCAAAGAAAAACTTATCTGGAAGCGAACCAGAATTGAAGACAGTATGCAGCCGCCATTAAAGGCTCCATTTCCGCGGCCGACAAATAGGGATGCATTTTGGCAGGATTTTAATGCTGACGAGTTTGAGAAAGTTGTTAAAAGATACGGTGGTTATGGATGGTTGAATACAGTAAAAAGGAAAATGCGGAGTTTGAAGAAGCGAGTTGCAAAAATATTGAAAGGGTGAAAGCAATGGATAGACAGCCACCCCAATTATATAATAGAAAAGAAGAGTGTTGCGGATGTACAGCCTGCTATGCTGTTTGTCCGAAAGAGGCAATTTCTATGATTGAAGATGAGGAGGGATTTCTTTATCCTGTAGTCGATGCGGAAAAATGTATCCGTTGTTACAAATGCCTTTCTGTGTGTGCATTTAAAGATGCACAACGGGATAAGGGCTTTTTGAAATAGGTTGGCATAGGCTTGTTTCTGGTGCCATACTACTTGATTGTATGGATTGAACTAAAACTTCGATGAGGCCACATTGGAGTCGTATCGTGCGTCCGGCGAAGGTTGGAACAAATCTTGAAGGCGCATTTTTTTTGAGTATCTGTATAGATTGAAACGCTTTGAGGAGAAGCAAATGTCTAATAAAAAGAAAAATCCAAATTATGATCCAGATACGATAATGAAAGATTTAGTTGATTCCGTAGTTTTAGCATATAGCGATAATTCGGATTCAGCCGCACATCCATCCCTCCGCCAAGTTGCAGATGATTTTGACCTAAATCCACTGAAAGTCCGGAAACTCCTTATAACTGCCGGCGTCTATCACTCAGATATTGCAGACGGCGTGATGAAACTATATCTTGAAAAGAAAACATTAGCAGAGATCATGGCGCTGACAGGACTTTCTAAAGCATCAGTAAATTCCTACTTGCCATACACGAAAATCCCATATAAGATGGAGGAGATCAGTGTGACGGCGGAACGATGCAGGAAATTCAGAGAGCGGAGAGCAGCCGTAGAACATTTGAAGCAAAGTGAGGATTCATCTGTTTTGTGGAATACGCTGTTGCTGTTCCAGTCCTATCCGTTTTATACGGCAAAAGGATTGAAATTCACTTATACCATCAAGGACGGGGAGATGTACGTGGGGCGAAAAGATAAGTCTATCACCAAAGCGACTATTGACCTGGCATTCCAAAAAGCATTATCTCTGGATGGCATCGTGACAGATTCTAAAATGCTGGGTGTGTTCGGGGCATCATATCTCTATCCTGTTTTCATAATGATTGGCGTAATCAAATTCTCCGTTGATGAACAGCAGAGGGCTGATAATGAAAACTGAAATCACCTTTTCGTCAGCGGCTGCATCTTGGATGCAATCAGCGCTCCAGTGCAGGCACTTTTTTAATAATAGCCATGCAAGAAAACACGATACTTACTATGTCAGCAAAGTATTCCCAATCTTCACTGCTGCTGATTTACGTCATGATCTGATGTATCACGCGCGTAATATGACGAAAGTGCGGACGCAAAACCATCCGTGGAGAGACATGACGGATGAGTTCGTCTTGATATCCATGTAGTTGACAGCAAGGGCGAAAATTTTGATGTCAAAATCCAACGAGTTGACCGTGGTGCCGGTGCGGAGCGCGCACGTTTGAACAGTAGTTTGCTGGATTCAAAAATAGCAAAGATCGGTGATAAGGTGCCCAAAATGAAACCGGCTTACGTTATTTTCATTACAGAAAATGATGTGCTTGGCGGTGGCTGTCCAATGTATCACATAGAAGAAAACCTACCTTATATTAAAGGCGATACGGAATTGGAAGAGGTTGTGATCGATACGGTGGAGAAGATGAAGCGGATGCCGGACAGGGAATTTGCCAAGCTTGATCTGGAAGCATATAAACAGGAGCCGGAGGACGAATGAATCTTAATCAGTTTGCCGTTTATCAGGTAAAGATGGGCGCAGAGTTCCGGCCTCTGCGTTTCCGTCCTTATGCAGAGTTGCAGGAGAAACATCTGCGGGTCGATGTCAGTAACTATGAGTAGATGTATCTGTCACAGATGGCACCGGGAGATTCGGCTCAGACAATTCGGGAACGGCTTGAGAAGAAGATGCCGAAGTCGTCCAAAGGACATAGCCTCAGCGTCAGTGATGTGATTGTGATGAATCAGGCGGGAGTTATATCTGCCTATTATGTGGACAGGGACAGACTGATTGCACTTGCCGGATTTCTCCGTTTGAATTCATCCGGCACCCTGGTCTCGATGGAGACGACAGGATTTAAGATTGACGGGAAACCGGGAACCTGGCTTGCCTGTGATGATACCATCGTGGACGGGCTGCAGTTTTTCCTGATGCAGAATGAGCAGATGAAAAATTCCGCTGCCTGCACCATCGTAAATGAATCCGGAAAGATGGTTGTGAGCGATGCCAGCCGGTTTGACGAGGCTGCAATTCAGCAGATCAGAGAATTTCTTCATCCGGTGATCGTGGCACAACAGCCGCCGCCGGCGCGTCCTCCGATGGAGAACTGGCAGAAGTTCTATGAAAATGGTGAGTATCTCCGGAGCGTGGAAAGCGCAGAAGAACAGAATTATTCTTTTGTGGGTGGAAGCAGAAACAACTTAAAGCAACCGAAGCAGAAAAGCAATGAACGCGAGTCTGTCTTAAAAAAACTGCATGACAAACAGGCGGCGATTGCCTTGCGGAGCGGCAAAGCAGCGCCGCAGGCGATGATGGAGCAGGAAGCGCAGCGTAACCGTAAATGAAAGAGGGAGAAGTCTCATGGCATCAATGGTGCCGGGGACTTCTCTTTTTTTGGTTTGGCAGACAAAAAGTTGATTAAACTGGACGATTATTTTTTAAGTGCAGAAATAGAGTTGACTTTAAGTGCAAACTTGGAGATAATATCTATGGTGCCAAAGGGCACTATTGTAGCACACATTATGAATGGGACGTTTACATGGAAGTGAGATAATCTTCACTTCTTTTGTCTTGTACAGCGTAGAACGCTGTGATAATATAGTGAGACCATTCTGAATCAGGAGGAACGGCAATGATTCCAGCCATACCGGTAGAGCTGATGGCTCTGATAGCACAGGGAGAATCCCTGACTGTGGAATTCAAAAAGTCCACAACGGATATTACCAAAGATGTGTATGAGACGGTATGTTCCTTCTCTAATCGTGAAGGAGGTCATATCTTCTTAGGCGTTAAAGACGATGGAACCGTTCTTGGAATACAAGAAGATAAGATTGGGGGAATGAAGAAAAATTTCGTTACCACAATCAACAACGGACAGAAAATATATCCGCCAATGTATCTACAGCCAATAGAGTACGATGTCGATGGTAAGCGCGTTCTCTATGTTTATGTACCTATCAATCCAAGTGTATGTCGATGTGCCGGGCGCATATATGATCGCAACAATGAATCTGACATTGATATAACCAATAATGAGTACATGGTGTATCAGCTTTATGCCAGAGTACAAGACACTTACTATGTCAACAAGGTATTCCCAATTTTCTCTGCGGCTGATTTACGTCACGATCTGATGGATCGCGCGCGTAATATGACGAAAGCCCGGACACAAAATCATCCGTGGAGGGACATGACGGATGAGGAGATGCTTCGTAGTGCCAAACTGATTTTATCTGACCCTCAAACGGGAAAAGAGGGAATTACGTTGGCAGCTATCCTGCTATTCGGTTCCGATAATTTGATTGCATCGGTACTTGCTCATCATAAGACAGACGCAATTGTGCGGGTCTATAATGTAGATCGGTATGATGACAGAGACGTAATCGTAACAAATCTACTTGATAGCTATGATCGCCTGATTGCGTTTGGCGAGAAACATTTAAATGACTCGTTTACCATGGATGGAATCATCAGTGTTAGCTCAAGAGACAAAATCCTCAGAGAGATTGTATCAATGATATAACCACATTTAAAAACAAAAATGATGTATTGACACTTTTGACTCATCTCGGTTATTTGGCTTATGATTCGGCAAAAAGAGAGGCATATATTCCTAACTTCGAGGTCGCTGAAGCATTTGAGGATGCAGTCAGCGGAACAGAATGGGGAGCAGTTGGAAGAGCGTTGTCTGATTCAGAAGTGTGAAGATTTATTTAAGTGCAGCGACGATAACCGGTTGTTTTTTTATGTCATGAAATTTGTAAACGATCAGACGTTTTGATGCTCAGAAAATTTATAAACGGGTCAAAAATTTCATTTTCATTGCACAAACGCACATTTTGTGGTAGGATGAGGAAGACGCGAGAAATATTGTATGGCAGTTTCATTATTTTGACAGGAGAAAGTGACGAGAATGGATGAATGGAAACCGATCAAAGAGGGCAAGGTGCGCGAGATTTATGACAATGGCGACAGCCTGATCATGGTAGCTACGGATCGAATCAGCTGTTTTGATGTGATTTTAAAAAATCAGGTTTCGAAAAAGGGGACGGTTTTGACGCAGATGTCCCGGTTCTGGTTTGATATGACGCGGGATATTCTGCCGAATCATATGATATCGGTAGATGTCAATGATATGCCGGAGTTTTTCCGGAAACCGGAGTTTGACGGTAACAGTATGCTGTGCCGGAAGCTCTCCATGCTTCCGATTGAATGTATTGTACGCGGCTATATCACGGGCAGCGGCTGGGCTAGCTATCAGAAGGACGGCACGGTCTGCGGCATCACGCTGCCGGAGGGGCTGAAGGAATCCGACAGGCTCCCGGAGCCGATTTATACGCCGTCCACGAAGGCGGAAATTGGAGACCATGATGAAAATATTTCCTATGAGCAGAGCATTGCCCACCTGGAAAAGTACTTTCCGGGTAAGGGGGAGGAGTATGCGGCCAGACTTCGTGACTGTACGATTGCGCTGTACAGAAAGTGTGCGGATTACGCGCTTGGCCGCGGCATTATCATCGCGGATACGAAGTTTGAGTTTGGCCTGGATGAGGAGGGGAATCTTGTACTTGGCGATGAGATGCTGACTCCGGACAGCTCGCGGTTCTGGCCGGCGGACGGCTATGAGCCGGGACATTCACAGCCATCCTTTGATAAGCAGTTTGCCCGCGACTGGCTGAAGGCAAACCCTGATAATGACTGGACGTTACCGGAGGATATTGTACAGAAGACTATTGATAAGTATCTGCAGGCATACAGGCTGCTGACTGGGGAAGAGCTTTCGCAGATCGCTTAAAGATGTTAAATGGCTATCGGTTTTATATTGTAGTGGTGCAGCGAAACCTGCTGCATGGGAATTTACTATATTTACTATATATTTTATTATGAAAAATTTTTATGAAGGAGGATTTTGTTATGTTAATGAAAAAAGCTGGTGCGGGGCTGTTTGCGGCGGGAGTACTGTTTGGGACGGCCGGGATTAAGATTCTGACAAGTAAGGATGCAAGGAAGCTCTATACACATTGTACGGCTGCGGTGCTGCGTGCGAAGGAGTGTATCCTGGATACAGCCACTGCCGTGCAGGAGGGGGCGGCGGATATTTACGCCGAGGCGCAGATCATCAATGAGGAACGTGCCGAAGAGGAAGCTGTTTTTGGCGACGATTTCGACTTTGATATTGACGGCAGATTTACGATGGAAGATGACGAAGATGAAGAAGATGACGACGAAGACGGCGAAGACGATGAAGATGACGAAGATGATGACGAAGAATCATCTTCAAAAAAGTAACGGTTCGGAAGTGTTATCAGAAGAATAAATAGTCTTACCGTTCAAATCATACCATTTTGGGAGTCAGGTAAGAAGAAGTCAGGTAAGAAGAAGTCAGGTAAGAAGAAGTCAGGTAAGAATATGAGGTTTCAGATTAAGCATGAAATCAGGGGGCGGCTTCGCATCCATCTGCTCCGGAGACGTCTGAGCTTTCATGAGGCGGATGTTCTGCAGTATTATCTGGATACGCAGGAGAATGTGTTATCTGTGAAGATCTATGAGCGGACGGCTGATGTGGTAATCCGTTACAGTGGCAGACGCGGCGCGGTGATTGATCTGCTTCGGAGATTTCATTATAAAACGGTGGAGCAGACGGTGCCGGAGTCCTATCTGGCAAGCAGTGGCCGGGAGTTGGACAGTGCGTATTTTGACTCTCTGGTGACACAGACAGTCCTGTATTTTGGAAAACGGATTTTTCTTCCGCTTCCGCTGCGCACCGCCGTTACCTGCGTCAGAGCGGTTCCCTATGTCTGGAAGGGACTAAAGACGCTTGCGGCGCGTAAAATCGAGGTGCCGGTGCTGGACGCGACGGCGATCGGCGTGTCCGTGCTGCGGGGCGATTTCACGACGGCTTCGTCTGTGATGTTCCTGCTCGGCATTGGCGAGACACTGGAGGAGTGGACGCATAAGCGGTCGGTAGGCGATCTGGCGAGAAGCATGTCGCTCGGCGTGACCAGGGTATGGCTGGTCGCGGAAACGGAAGAGGAATTGCCGGCTTCGGAAGAATCTGCGGAAGGGAACAGGGAAGAGCCTTCTGCTGATGGAAAACCGGAGAAAGGCAGCATCCCGGGCGAGAGACTGGTTCCTGTCTCTGAGATCAGGACCGGTAATGTGATCCGCGTGCGCATGGGCACGGTCATTCCGTTTGACGGTACGGTCACAGGCGGCGAGGGAATGGTGAATCAGGCGTCTATGACCGGCGAGGGGATCCCGGTACGCAAATGCGCGGGCGGCTATGTCTACGCGGGGACGGTTCTTGAGGAAGGGGAGCTGACGATCCGTGTAGAGAAAACAGACGGCAGCAGCCGCTATGAAAAGATTGTGGCGATGATTGAGGACACGGAAAAGCTGAAGTCCACGCTTGAGAGCAAGGCGGAGCATCTGGCGGACCGGCTGGTTCCGTATACGCTGGGCGGGTCGGCACTTACCTGGCTGGTCACGCGCAATGTGACCAAGGCGGTTTCCGTGCTGATGGTAGATTTTTCCTGTGCGCTGAAGCTTGCAATGCCGATCTCTGTGCTTTCGGCGATCCGCGAGGCGAGCGCACACAGCATTACTGTGAAAGGCGGGCGTTTCCTTGAGGCGGTCGCGGAGGCGGATACCGTTGTCTTTGACAAGACCGGAACCCTCACCAGAGCGCAGCCGACGGTAGTGGATGTGGTCTCCTTTGACGGAGAGGATCCGGACGAGCTGCTGCGCACGGCGGCCTGCCTGGAGGAGCATTTTCCACATTCCATGGCAAAAGCGGTCGTACAGGCGGCGGAGCAGAAGGGTCTGACGCATGAGGAGAAGCACTCCACAGTTTCCTATATTGTGGCGCATGGCATTTCCTCCATGGTGGACGACAAAAAGATGGTGATCGGGAGCTACCATTTCGTATTTGAGGATGAGGGCTGTACGATTCCGGAAGGCAAACAGGAGCTGTTTGATTCCCTTCCTGCGGAGTATTCGCACCTTTATTTTGCGATAGAAAAGGAGCTGGCCGCTGTGATCTGCATCGAGGATCCCATCAGGCCGGAGGCCAGGGCGGCGCTGCACTCCCTGAAAGAGGCAGGGATTGACAAGATCGTGATGATGACAGGGGACAGCGAGCGGACAGCCGCCGCAGTGGCTTCCCTGGTAGGCGTGGATGAGCATTACTCAGAAGTGCTCCCTGAGGATAAAGCAAAATTTGTGGAGCGTGAAAAGACGCTGGGGCGCAAGGTAATCATGATCGGAGACGGCATCAACGATTCCCCGGCGCTTTCCGCCGCAGACGTCGGCATCGCGATCAGCGACGGAGCGGAGATTGCCCGTGAGATCGCCGACATCACGGTCGGCGCCGACGATCTGTTCGAGTTGGTTACTTTGAAACAGCTCAGCGACGCGCTGATGGGGCGGATCCGGCAGAATTACCGGGTCATCGTCGGATTCAACACATCCCTGATCGCGTTGGGCACGGCGGGCGTACTGGCGCCGACGACCTCCGCGCTGCTGCACAATACCTCGACACTGCTGATTGGGATGCGGAGTATGAGCGACTTATTATGAA
>Ga0192263_1211_pt1 | contig 11293 bp, 15 predicted proteins | sample Koala_Koa23_I3_FD_131257 | JGI IMG/M metagenome (GOLD analysis project Ga0192263, IMG submission 131257) | Enriched cells from koala feces incubated with labeled cellulose particles, San Francisco Zoo, California, United States - Koala_Koa2-3_I3 ... | reverse complement strand
AGATGAGGAACCATGGGGAAGTCTGGGCGTTAGAAAAATATCTGTAAAAAATTATTATGCTTATTATTGGATTGAGGAAGAAGCACAGGTCGTTCATGTAACGGCAGTAGCCTATGCTATGAGAGATCAGGAAAACGTTCTTAAACAAATCAGGGACGAGTAATCCGAATCATGATTTGTAAGAAAAATCATAATAATACCAACGCTTGATACATCATCATAAAAGAAAAAGAGGGCCGCTAGGTCCTCTTTCTGGTCGCAGGCATCGCAAGTTTCTGCAACCTGATCACTGTAGCTATTCTAGCATTTGTGACTGCGAAAATCAACATATATCTGAACATTTTCAAAAAACTAGGACGCCGTCGTAACGCCGCCCCGTACAAAGACTGCTCGGCAGTTTTTTGATGCAACAACAGGATAAATCTTTTTGGAAAGTAAGTCAACAGAAAAAATAATGATGGTAAATTCTAAGACTTAAAAGGAGCGGACATGCCACTCCTATTTTGTTTCTTACAGCCAGCGCTGCAATGGAATGGGCTGCAGTATAGGCTCTTCGGCACTAAAAGTCAAATGATTTTCAGCTCATTTCACATCAGCCACATGGCTTCCTGCTGGATCTCCACATTCCGACAAATTTTCTGTTTTAAACCATCTGCATAAAGCCAAACCAACACAAAATGCTCATTATATAGATATATTTGCAATTCTAAATATTGAATTTCACATTTTTCATATTTTATCTTGACGAAACGCTTCCCAAAGGCAGCATTGTAGTGGAATGTGGCCACGCTCTTTTGAAGCATGGCTACCGGATTAAGATCTTCAACACCATCAATTTCAAAAAGAGCCAACATTATAATCCCTTCGCGTATATCCACTCAGAAAAAGACATTTTGAAACTTGTTACCACATTGATCACAAATACCAAAGGTGAAGGCAAGGCAGGCGATGATTTCTGGGTGAAAGCAGAGACGCTTCTCTATACTACGCTGATCGGATATATCCACTACGAAGCGCCTATTGAGGAACAGAATTTTGCTACCCTGATCGAGTTCATCAACGCGATGGAGGTTCGTGAGGACGATGAGGACTTCGAGAACCCGGTGGATCTGATGTTCAAGGAACTGAAGAAAAAGAACCCGGATCACTTTGCCGTTCGGCAATTCGCAAAGTACAAGCTTGCAGCCGACAAAACGGCAAAATCGATCAATATTTCCGCAGGAGCTCGTCTGGCCCCCTTCGACATTGAAGAACTTCGTGAGATCACTGCCTACGATGAACTGGAGCTGGATACCCTGGGCGATCAGAAAACGGCGCTGTTCCTGATCATGTCGGATACAGACGGCACGTTCAATTTCCTGATTTCCATGATCTACTCCCAGCTCTTTAACCTGCTCTGTGAGAAGGCGGATGATGTGTACGGCGGCAGGCTTCCGGTTCATGTCCGCTGCCTGATTGATGAGGCTGCCAACATTGGGCAGATTCCTAACCTGGAAAAACTGATGGCGACTATCCGGAGCCGTGAGATTTCCGCGTGTCTGGTGCTGCAGGCGCGGAGCCAGCTCAAAGCAATTTATAAGGACAACGCTGACACTATCATAGGAAATTGCGATTCCCAGATTTTTCTCGGCGGCTCGGAACCAACCACGCTGAAAGAACTGAATACTGCGCTCGGCAAGGAAACAATTGATATACCGAAGAAGTGGACGATGACGAAGACACGGACGATGACAGCTCGATCGCTACCGGCAAGGTGATCAACATTAACACCTACCTGAATCTCCGCTCCGGGGCTGGTACGGATTACAATGTCATCGGCAAGCTCACCAATGGAACTGAGGTCGAGATCATCGGCGAGGAAAACGGCTGGTAACAGGTAGTAGTACCGGAACAGACGGGCTATGTCTACGGAGACTATCTGGAAATTCTGGAGATTGCCACTGAGGACGAAGATATGGAAGGTCTTGATGAGTTTTTTATGTTGATGCTCCTCAGTCTTCTGATGCAGGGGGATGAGGATACGGATACTTCCCTAGCACTGACACCGGACGGCAATCTCTCGCTCATTGATGATATTGATACCGCGACAGAGGAAGACGCCGGGAAGCAGTTCATTACCGTGGAGACCAAAAGCGGCAACTATTTTTATATCATTATCGACCGTGATGACGAGGGAGAAGAAACGGTCCATTTTCTGAATCAGGTGGACGAGTCAGATCTGCTCTCTCTGATGGAAGAGGAAGAGGTGGAGGAATATGAAGCTACTCAGTCTGCGGATGGCGAAAATAATGAAGAGGCCGAAGCTGCAACAGCTGATGAGAATGAGACCGAAACAGAAACCGTTGAGACTACTGAAACAGAAGCAAACAATTTTAATCTTCTGCTGATTGTTGTTCTTGCAGCGGGCGGCGGGTTCTTCGCTTACACAAAGCTGAAAGGGAAAAAGGCCGAGGAAACGAAACCCGATCCGGACGCTGATTTTGTAGACGAGGATGAAGAAGATTATGAACTCCCCGATGCCTATGAGGATGATACGGATACAGATTATTCCGATGATGACGACAACGGTTTCGAGGATGATGAACCGGTGTAAGCCGGTGAGGACAGGCATAAGCCTGGTGACAGCCTTCGGGCTGTCTTACATAGAAAATACTGAGATTTCTTCTTGTTTGGTGTGTGATGGATTGATATAATGAAGCGTGAACAACGCGAAAAATCGGAATATGCAGGTGTGAATGATGAAAACTTTATATATGATTGGTGGCACTATGGGGGTTGGAAAAACAACTGTATGCCAACAACTTAAACAAGATTTACAAAACAGCGTATTTCTTGACGGAGATTGGTGCTGGGATGCAAATCCCTTCCAAGTAACTGATGAAACCAAAGCTATGGTGATTGACAATATCTGCTATTTGTTAAACAGCTTTCTAAAATGTTCTGTATATGAGAATATTATTTTTTGCTGGGTTATGCATGAGCAAAGTATTATCAATTCGATTATTGAAAAGTTGGATACGAAGAACTGTGCTGTGAACTGTATCTCTCTTGTTGCAAACGAAAAGAGTCTGCGGAACAGATTATCAGATGATATTGAAAGAGGCATTCGCACTGCAGATGTTATTGAAAGAAGTGTTGCAAGAATTCCGCTATATCAACTACTCAACACCATTAAAATTGATACAAATAAAAAAACTGTGGCTATGATTGTCAATGAAATCAAGCAACTGTGACATTGACCACTTTCAGTTTATCAGCGTGGTTGGAGAATGAAATGGACAGACAGCAGATTTTTGATTATGTAAAGGAAAATTACGGAACAACTCCTGAGTATCTGTGGGCGCGGTACCCATCCTACGCTGTCCTGCGCCATTCGGATAATGAGAAATGGTATGGCATTGTGATGGATGTTCCGAAGAACAAGCTGGGACTGCAGGGGAACAATGTTATTGATATCCTGGATGTAAAATGCGACCCGGTGATGATTGACATGCTGCGCCAGTCTCCTGGTTTTCTGCCAGGATATCATATGAATAAAACGAACTGGATCAGTATTCTTCTTGATGGAACGGTGTCAGACGATCAGATCCTGGATTTGCTGGATATGAGTTACCAGATGACGGCAAAGAAAAAGAAGCAACGGGTGGAATAAGTTATGTCACTGCAGAGTACAAGCAAATATATGAGCCTGATCCTGCGCCACAAGCCGGAAGTGATCGGCATCACGCTGGATGAGCACGGCTGGGCCAATGTGGATGAACTGATCGCAGGAATCAACCAGACTCATCCGATGACAATGGAGACTCTGGAACAGATTGTCCGGGAAGATGAAAAACAGAGATACTCTTTTAATAAAGATAGGACACTGATCCGCGCCAATCAGGGGCACTCCATACCGGTGGATGTGGAACTGGAGGAAGTAACGCCGCCGGAAATCCTGTATCATGGAACCGGAGAAAAATATGTCGCTTCGATTGATATGCAGGGGCTGATCCCAAAGTCGAGGCTGTATGTTCATCTCTCCGGTGATTATGATACGGCTGTAAAGGTCGGGCAGCGCCATGGGCGACCAGTGATTTACAGGGTGCTCAGCGGGAAAATGTCTGAGGCTGGCATTTCGTTTTACCGGAGCGTCAACGGCGTGTGGCTGACAAAGGCGGTTCCGGTCAACTATCTTGAGAAAATAAATACGAAGGAGTCTGGGTTGTAATGCTGTCTGAACCGATTATTACAATAGACGTGCATGGCATGACGGTTGAAAAGGCACTGGATGCTATCCGTAAAAAAGTGAACGGCGCCGGAAACGCGGTCTACGAGGTTCGCGTGATCCACGGCTTTCATGGCGGCACCCGGATACGCTCTGCTGTCAGGGATGAATTCGGCTACGGACGGGAACCAAAGGTAAAGCGTGTACAGCCGGGCGATAACGAAGGCATTACCAGACTGATCCTGAAGGAATTGTTTTAATCTCCACTCATACAACAAAAATAACGGTAATACATAGCTCGCATGATTTTGTTCATGTGGGCTTTTTCTTTTATGGAGGTGATGAAGAAAGTGGATCAGGGTTCACGATATGGACCGCCTGTGGAACGGAAACCTGGCGGATCGCTGTATGAGATGACACCTGTGCAGCAGAAACAGGCAGCCAGGGTTATCCAGAAGTTCTGCTGCAACTATGAGAAAGGCAACTGCATTTTACTGGAAGATGGGGATGAGCACATCTGTCCGCAGCGGATTTCCTATTCGGTCGGGTGCAGGTGGTTCCGGAATGCGGTGCTGCCGGCATTTCCGGAACTGGAAGCGGATATTTTCAAGGACATTTCGCTGAAACGGTGTGCAAAATGCGGTGCTGGCTTTGCCCCGCGCTCGAATCGTAACAAATACTGTCCGGTCTGCGCAAAGGCGGCGCGCAAAGAAAAAGACCGGGAACGGAAATGGAACAAAAGGCACACTGTCCGCATTTAAGGGTCTGAAAGCCCTGATTTTAAAGCAAAAAATGATGGTAAAAACGTCATCTGCGGAATTTTATCCGGGATGTCCTTTTTTTGCGCTTCTAAATGCGGACAAAGAAAAATTCAACACTATGGAGGTACAGAATGAAAATGAATCACCTGAAATCACTGATCACGGCAATCGCGATTTTTGATATGGCCTATATCAGTTTTGCAGGCGCGGAGGATATGATTTACCGCATCCGAAAAATCAGGAAAAAGAAAGAAAACGAAAAAGCTGATGAGACAGAACTTACTGAGGATGACGAGGATGATTTCGACTGCGAATGGCTTGATGATGAACTTGATGATGAATATTACGATGATGAGGAGGAATTGACGGAAGACACGATCCGCAGGGCGGCACACTATCCTGCATTCCTGATTGTGACGGACACGATTTTTAATCTGCCGGAAATCCGACCGCTCCTGCGCTGCCTGAATTATGAAGAAAAAGAAGCGGCGTCAAATCTTCTGTTCGCTTATATCGTATATCTTGCGAAGTGCGCGCCGGATGAAGAACAGACTTTCCCTGTGCTGATGGAGCTTCTGAATGCTACAAATGCGAACCCGGAATCACATGACTTGGATGCGGCAGGACAGCTGCTGGAGGACAGCGCTAAAGAAGATCCTGTCAGTTTGCTGTATCTTATGGACTACCGGAATTATCAGGCCACCTTAAAACGGTTTGATTTTGTAGATAAGCGCAGGGCTGTGGAAGCCTGCCAGGTCATAATCCGGATTGTAATGGTGAAGCTTGGGATTCATTATATTCCGGAAGGCTCATTACACCGAAGACACGCTCCTCTCCGCTATGGAGCGAGCCGGTGCTGATGAAATGCCGGATGAGGTGGAACGCAAGGGAATCGGCACACCGGCCACTCGCGCTGGCATTATCGAACGGCTGGTAACACGAGGCTTCTTGGAGAGAAAAGGCGATAAAAAGGCAAAAAATCTGATTCCCACTGAGAAAGGCACTGCCCTGATCACGGTCTTACCGGAACAGCTTCAATCCGCCTCGATGACTGCGGACTGGGAGGAAAAACTCCTGCAGATCGAACGCGGAAAGTATTCTCCGGATGCTTTTATGACAGAGATTGAAGCGATGGTCTCCGATCTGGTGGACAACTATCAGGTAGTAAAGGACGCTGCCGTTATCATGCCGGATACCCGCAAATCTCTGGGGAAATGCCCGGTCTGCGGTGCGGACGTCGTAGAGCGGCCAAAGTCCTGGTCCTGCTCTGACCGGAGCTGTAACTTTACGCTCTGGAAGAATAACCGCTATTTTGAAGCGATTGGAAAGCACATGAATGAGAGCGTCGCGAAGAAGCTCCTGAAAAACGGCTCCGTTCATCTGAAAGACTGTTATTCCAGAAGGCTGGATAAATATTTTGAAGCAACCATTTTCCTGGACTTCGACGAAACCGGCAAAGTTCAGTACAGGATTCTATCTTATTGGCAATCCAGAAAGAAGAATTGGTTGCCATGATTCAGAAAATGTAGACGCTGCCCCATCGTTTCTTCAGTATCGCGTTTATGTGCCACAAATTCAAAAAAATTCTTGATTTGTGGCATATAAACCTCGACTATGCTAAATCAAAGACTTCTCAGCAGAAAAGCCATATATAGTGGCAGGGTCAGAATTTGTCCGTTACGACCTACATTGTAATCTCCCAGTTTAATGGCCTGCTGTACATGATATTTTTCAGGATGCTGCAGGATGGTTTTTGTGCTTTTGGTATTGCCGGTATTGGCCTTGACTTCTACAAGCACACATTCGCCATGATAGCGAATCACAAAATCCACCTCCAAACCGCTGCCCTTATGGAAATAATAGAGCTTTCTGCCCATTTTGGCAAAGATATCTGCAACCAGATTTTCAAATATAGCACCTTTGTATCCATAGAGATTGCCCTGCAGAATGTCGTATTGTGTGCCATCCTCCAGCATACTGACAAATAAACCGCAGTCACGCATATAAACTTTGAAGCAATCTTCTTCTGCATTGCCGTCCAGGGGCAATTCCGTAATGGAAAGATTGTAGCACCGGGAAATAATACCTGCATCCTCGATCCACTGCAAACTGCCGGCATACTTAGCAGCGGTAGAACCCTTCTTTACTACAGAATATTGGAACTTCTTGTTTTCTTTGCCGAGCTGCCTGGGAATTGATTGAAAACACTCTTTGATCCTGGATTTATCCTTCCTCTCGGCATATTTAACCATATCATCTTCATAGGAACGTACAATATCCCGCTGTATTTGCAATACTTCATTCATCTGCCGGGTATCGACAAAGGTTTGTACGGCATCAGGCATACCGCCAACAACCGTATACTGCAGCAGGAGCTGGCGCATACGATTATGAAGCGCTTCCGGCACGGGAGATTCCATGTCCATACTTTTTTTGAGCATATCTATGATGCTATCAGTAATGCCATTGGCCCACAGAAACTCTTCAAAATCCAAAGGATACATATCTGCTACCGTTTCAAATCCTACCGGGATAGACTTCGGTTCTTTGCCGTATCCCTTAACTCCCAGCAGAGAGCCTGTTCCGATCACATCATATCGTCCGTCGATCTGGAAAAATTTCAAAGCCGTTCTCGCTTCCGGACAATCCTGAATTTCATCCAGCACCAGCACAGTTTCTCCAGTTTCAAACACAGCGGAGTTTCCCAACAATGCAGTAAGCATCATAACGATATGATCAATCTCCAGAGATCCGGCAAATACAGAAGCATAATCCGGATTTTCAAAAAAATTCAGGTAGACCACATTCTTATAATTCTTATGGGCAAAATCCAGCACGGAAAAAGTTTTTCCACATTGTCTGCAGCCCTTCACGATCAGAGGCTTACGATTCGCAGTGTTTTTCCATTCCAAAAGGGTCTGTTCAATTTTTCTTTTCAGCATTGATAGCCACCTCCCTGTCATCTGTCATATAGTATACTCACAGACGTTAATTTTTTCAAGGGACTTTTAAGCGAAAGTGTAAACTTTTTAAAACGACTTTTCAGGTAAAACGAAAACTTTTTCAAGGTACTTTTGAGGGTGTTGCTGATTTCATTGTACCAGCTGATTATTTTGATGTCAGCCTGGATTATCTGATCCTTGGCCGGAAACATCAGAGTGATATTATCAGAGAAAATCTTACGGGCATTATTCAAAATTTGGAAACACTCAGGAGTCAACTATAGAGAATAATGCTGTTTGACAATCGCACATTGTTTTTCCTTGAAGTCAAAGGCTTAGAGAATCAGTGATAATATCACAGAAGTCATCTGGAAATACTGATAGAATACAGCCATAGACAAATACAGAACAGGAGGAAAAACCATGAGCGCTATCAATATCACTCAGAATAATTTTCGTGAGGAAGTTTTGAATTCTAACAAACCTGTGCTTTTAGATTTTTGGGCAAGCTGGTGCGGTCCCTGCCGGATGGTCAGTCCGATTGTAGATGAGATCGCTGCCGAACGTCCTGACATCAAAGTTGGGAAGATCAATGTGGATGAGCAGTCAGAACTGGCGGCTCAGTTCCGTGTTATGAGTATTCCCACATTAGTGGTTATGAAGGATGGAAAAGTCGTCAACCAGGCCGTTGGCGCGCGACCCAAAAATCAAATTCTTGCTTTGCTGTGAGGTGATGATATGGGGTTTTTCGATTTGTTCCGCGGCCCGGACATTAACCAGGGACTGAAAGAATTTCAATCCGCTACAGATGCTGTATTGCTGGATGTGCGCACCCCTCAGGAATATAGTGAAGGCCATCTTCCGGAGAGTAAAAATATACCTTTGCAAACAATCGGCAATAAACGTATTACACACCCCGGTGGAGGCATTTTCATTGTTTCCTTTTCCCTGTTGGAGGCTTGTGTAAGACGCACAGCCGTCTCCCCAGAGAGTAGCGATCCCCAGCATGATGATCATAAGCGGGTTGATAATATTCGTGGCTGTGTTTCCAAGGTATCCTACCGTCTGCCCAATGAAAATCTGGTCAACGATATTATAAAGTGCGTTCACGACCAAAGCGATAGTAGCCGGTATCGCGTAATGGGGATTCAGTTTTCTAAGAGGTTCGATGCCTAATGGATTTTGCGTCATAGCTCCACTTTCACTCATGCAATCTCCTCCTCATTCATCATCAGATATGCCGCTTTAATCACTTCTACAGTACGCTGCATACCGAACAGTTCTGTATCTAGGCAAAGATTGTAGTTCGACGCATCTTTCCATTCGGCTTCGTGGAAAAGACGGAAAAATCTTTCCCGGCCTCTGTCTGCCTTCTTAACCAGATCACGAACACCTTTGGAGTCCTTTCCATATTCAGAAACCGCCCGTCGGCATCGCGCATCAAAATCAGCGTAAAGGAATACCTTCAGGCACGGAAAGTCATTCTCCAGGATTTTATCCGCGCAGCGACCGACGATCACGCAGCTTCCTTTTTCGGCACATTCTTTGATGACGGCAGACTGTGCTTTATAGATGTTGGCCGTCATTGTCATATCAAATATAAAGGAATTGGATAAATGCTGTTCGTTCTTTTCGATAAAGTCAGGACTGAGTTCGCTGACCCTGGCAGTCTTATCAATGATACTTCGGTCATAGCAGGGAATCCCCAGCTGCTCTGCTACAAGATGTCCGATTTTTCTTCCGCCACTTCCAAATTGACGGCTGATTGTAATGATTGTATGTTTCATAGCCTAACCTCGCTTTAAAAGTAATACATATTTTGAATAGCCCTTAAGCTATCTTTTTTACTTTAAAGCCCACCATAATAATGGAGTCAATAGAAAATACGCAATAATTAAATATCGTTCTATCGGCTCTTTTTAATCGTGGTTATGGATTGCATAAAAGGGGTAAACCATACAGGTATTGTTCAAGATTTGGAAACGCTCAAGAGCTAACTATAGAGCACATGAGCAGGTTTCATGCTGTTTTGTCGCAAAAGTTATACAATATTTGCGACAAAAATAATTTGGAGGTGAGATTGTGCACAAGAATAGTATCTCATGCCTGTCTAGAACCTTATCCCGTAGTGCACTCCGCGGCTATATGGTTCAGTATCTTTCTCGATTTTTTTAGGGGCAACCAATCCACCACCAGAGTTTGCGAAACCCGGCCTGAGAGGCCGGGTTTTTGCAGTATAATCCGGCCTGCCAGACAGTAAAAATTTTGTTGACTTTCCTTTACAATTTATTTGCGGCCGACAAAAGGCCCGCTTTGTACTTTGAAAACTCCATATACATTCTTCAGGTACTTTCCTGACAGGGACAGCCCTATCAGCGGCGCGCCGTGACCCAGCCTTCCGGCTGGCAGCGATTCCGCCGGCTGTGATGATCGTTTCGCAAGCGGTCCGGCCATGACACCTGCCAGGGACAATGATACTTCTGCCCAGCCACAGCCCCGGCTCTTTCATGCCGGGAATACGCAATGGGGGCAGCCCGGTGAGACCCACGGGGAGGTCAGATTCCTATGGAGCTGCGCGAACAGCCGCCTGAATGTATTCCTGTAAGCTCTGGGGTGTCGAGGACAAATAAGAGTTCCATCATAAAAATTGTGAGAGCCGTCAGCACGATAATTCGTGATCGGCTCTCTTTACATCGGACAGTGATGAACTGCTAATACAGCGGAGGAAAAGAACTGCTATGAAAAAACTGATCATTGACTGTGAGTTTGCCGGTCAGATACCACCGCTGACAGAGGAAGAAATTCGACAGCTGGAGGATAATATCCTGTCTGACAGAGAGGTGATCAATCCGATCATCATCTGGGACGGCATCATCGTTGACGGTCACAACCGCTACCGGATACTGGAAAAGCATCCGGAGATACCCTTTCGGACTTTTGAGAAATCTTTTTCAAACAGAAATGAGGCCATGGCCTGGATCTGCAGAAACCAACTGGGACGGCGGAACCTGTCTTCCATTCAGAGAAAATATCTGATAGGGAAACAGTACCATGAGGAAAAAGCTGCTCATGGCGCAAGCGATGGGTTCCGTGGAAATCAGTTTACCGAAATGGTAAGTGGTCAAAATGTCCACATACCAGAACGGACTGCCGAACGGATCGCAAAGGAAAACCATACAAGTGAGCGGACTGTCCGGAGAAATGAAAAATTTGCGCTGGGTGTGGAAGCTGCTGATGAGGCAGTACCCGGAACAAAACACCAGATCCTTTCCGGAGAGATCTGCCCTGTGGATTCCGCTGTGAACGCGGTCGCCGCTGCGCCTCCTGAAGAGAGGGAGTCCCTTGCCAGACGGCTTCATGGTCCGGATGTGCAGCAACGGGGA
>Ga0192263_1210_pt1 | contig 11338 bp, 14 predicted proteins | sample Koala_Koa23_I3_FD_131257 | JGI IMG/M metagenome (GOLD analysis project Ga0192263, IMG submission 131257) | Enriched cells from koala feces incubated with labeled cellulose particles, San Francisco Zoo, California, United States - Koala_Koa2-3_I3 ... | reverse complement strand
GATAAAGGGAGAGACGGTTATGGTGAAACGAACGATAAGAAAAGTGATAGCATATCTGCTCCTTCTTGTGTCGGGAAGCGCGGCGTGCCTGATCTTCCTGATCGGCACTTCTGTGGCCGGGGCGGACGGAATTTCGGTCAGTCTCCCTTTTGGCCTGGGGGAGAACAGTGCGTCGGAAAATGACACAGGTGACGTGAATCAGACGGACAACAGCCAGAATGAGGATATTGTCGTCTATGACGAGGATGCCTCTGCAAATGACGCTGCGCAGACGGAAGATCTCCAGGCAGGCTCCATTTCTGCCGACGCGGGATCCGATGCGGACGCCGCCTCCCAGGAGGACGTGACCGATACGGCTGCTGCGGCCTCCGCTGCGGAGACTGCGCAGACAGAATACGACTCGACGGAGGGAGGTATTCATACCTATCAGCTGGTGCAGGATGACGGCTCCTGGAATGAGGCGTTTCAAAAGGCATTGCAGGCCGGAGGATATCTGGCACGCATCAACAGTCAGGAGGAATATGAGTCTATCGTGAATCTGATTACTTCTTCCGGCTCATCAGACATCATCCTTTACCAGATCGGAGGCAGAAGAGACGCAGGCAGCCAGGATTATTACTGGGTGAATGAGAACAATGAGCTTTATGGGGAGTCTCTCAATAATGGGGATTCCTGGACAGTGGCTACGGCCTGGATGGATGGCGAGCCTTCTTACAGCGATTCCTATAACGGCAATTCTATCGACGAGACCTGCCTTGTATTGTATTCCTATCAGGGAAACTGGGAGCTGAACGATTCCGCAGATGATATCGTCGGATGGTATCCGCCGGATGCAGGTAAGGTCGGATATATTATCGAGTTCGAGTAAACTCCGTAATGGTAGAAGGGAGGCTTGAGTTATGGGGCGCAGGTCACTGGCTTTTTTCCAGTCAGGTTACGAAGAATTAAATAAACTGGTAAAAAGCTGCCACCAGATGGAAGAGAAACTGGAAGAATTATCTGTAGAAAAACAGAAATATCAGGAGCTCCGCGGACAGATTTACAACAGCAGGTCCGGCAGAAAATATGGTCCTGTTGCGCGCAGCACGGACGTAACCTATACGGAAGAGGAGCTGAACAGTCTGCGGATGGAGCTGTCCCGCACCGGTATCCTGGCATTTATCAAGCAGCTGCTTGGCGCTGATCGAAGAGTATATTATGAACTGGTTGGAAAACTGAATGCGCTGATCTACCAGCTGGAAAGCCAGGAAAAGGAATTTCGGGAAAACCTGGAAGCGACCTGTCAGGAAATCACGGAGAAGCTCAGGTATTATCAGGTAGAATCGAATAAGACGCGGGCCGCTGCAGGCGCTGGCGCGGATTCGGACTGGACGGTTTACCACATGGCGACGAGCGTGGACGGCTGCTTTTTACTGGGCGATATCAGGCGACAACTCAGCGGCGGGCTGCCGCAGGGGGTAGGGCTGGCCGGTCGTTCGGAAGAGGCCGGTGCCGATGCGCCTTCTCAGCTTCCAGATGGGGCAGGCGCTGCCCCTGGTTCTCTGACCTGTGTAGATCAGGAAGGCTGGATGAATATCCCCTATCCCTGGTCGATTGAGACACCCTTGCCATATATTTGTAATTATCAGAAAGGAAGTGCGCAGACGGCCTGCCAGGCCATGCATGCACTGCTGTTACAGATGCTTCGACTCTCCCCGGAGTTCCACATGGAGTTTTCTTTCATGGATGGGGCGGAGGCCGGGGCTAATTTTGGTGAGATGCGTCCGTTGGTGGATGTCAGAAAGATGGATGTCGTATATCTGAACCGTAAGGTTACGCAGGGGAATTTTCATCTGGCTCAGCTATGTCCGGATGAGCACTCGATTTCCCAGAAATTAGAGAGCCTTGATGGCTGGATGACACTTGTGGCCAGAGAGCTGGGGGAATATCATTCGCTGACGGAATACAATCAGGAAAATGGAAACCAGGCGTGGATTCCTTACCAGACGGTCGTCATTGACAACTTTCCTGACGGCTTTTCAGATAAGGGAATACAGATACTGAACCGCATGCTGATAAACGGCGCAAAGCTGGGCATCTCCGTGATCCTGTTAAACAACCTGGACCGTTGGGCGGAGCGCAACAGGAATAACACCTACGGCAAAGAGTCTTCCATTGAGACAGTGCTGACAAAGGAAGCACAGGGGGCGGCGCTGTGGTTCGACCTCACCGAGGGCGGGGCAAACTATCGGGAAGGCGAAGAGAAAATTCCCTGTATACTGGTACGTTCCAGGGAAGACCGGAAGGAATATATTGGCAGCCTGATTGCTGATTTAAAGCAGGAGAAGATTCTGGACAATCATTTTCAGAATTTGTTTGATATTGAGCACACGTTTGGGGAGGAGGATTCCACGGACGGGCTGCATATCCCATTTGCCGTCACCCGGCGCGGGCAGATTCTGGAATATCTTCTGGGAAATGCCATGAACGCGCACGGCCTGATCTGCGGCGGCACCGGTTCCGGAAAAAGTACTCTGCTCCATATGCTGGTCAGCTCGATCGTCATGAATTATTCGCCGGAGGACGTAGAAATCTGGATGGCGGATTACAAGATTACAGAATTTTATTCTTATAAAACCAATACGCCCCCGCATATCCGTTTTATTGGCCTGAGCAAGACTTCCGACTTTTCCTATGCGTTTATTGATAAGATTACAGCGGAGATGGAACGCCGCCAGAACCTGATTGCCAAAGCGGACTATGAACACAAACAGGGCGGAGGACACGACAACATTACCAGCTTCACCGATTACCGCAAACACTTTGGAACATCTTCCATGCGGCGGCTTCTGGTCATCATCGATGAGTTCCACGTGATGTCCCAGCATGCGCAGCTGGAGCCGGATTATAAGATCCGCCTGGAAAATATCCTCGCGGAAGCCCGTGCGATGGGTATTATCATGCTGTTTTCCGACCAGGCGATTGTGGATGGCCTGCGCGGCCTCTCTGACAAGGGAAAAAAACAGATCAAGGCCAGAATTGCCCTGTCCAATTACCTGGACGAGCTCAAGGAGACGCTCGGGGAAAATGACCGCAGCAAGCTGCTTTCCTTTGTACATATGAAGACGGGCGAGGTGGCCGTCCAGACGGTTCGCGAAAATGAGGATAAAGAAGAAGTGGCGACCATTGAACGTGCCATGGCGATCTACATCGACGGAGAGTGGCGCTATAAGGTCAGTGCAAAGGCCAGAAGGTTCTATCATTCGGAAAATTATGTAGCAAGATTGTTGACCAGCTGCCGGAACTCTGTCACGAAGTCAATCGGCTGCTTTCCATTACGAACGACCGCGGCAACCAAAAGAGGGTGCTTGCTGTGTGGCTCGGACTGGATGCAGTCGCGGAGGAACTGAGCAGCTATCCCAGAACCAAACCGGAAAAGCTGGAGCAGCTGGCGAGAGAAGGGACTTCGGCTCCGGTAAAGGAGCCAGAGACAGCCAGCTCCGGAAAAACACAGGAAACCAAAGAACTGGAAGATGCATTTGGAGCTCTTTTCGGAATGTTTGAGGAGGAGCCTGCGCCGGCGACGCCCCAGGCTGATAAAAACGCGGCAAATACACCAGATACGCAGACAGCCGGATCGAAATCATCGGAGACGGTGGGCGGAGCCGGAGAATTTTCGGATGATTTGTTGTATGACGCCCGTGATGACATCGCAAGGCTGATCCACATCGGCCCCGGAAGAAATGTATTTCATCTGGTGATCTACGATACGGCCGCCGCCCTTCAGGATTTCAAGGCCGTAAAGAAAGCAGATTTCCGCCACAAGATTGCTTTCGCGATGAGCGACGGAGAGGCAGGAGAGTATCTGGAGAGGGCAAGCCTGGTTCGCAGTCTTCCGGAACACATGGGATATTATCACAATGGGCGCGCGGGGAAAAAATTCATCCCCTACAAGCTGTGAATTTTTTTGTGGTAAAATGCTGTAAAGGGAAACATCATGTATGACTTGATAAGAGAATATTTTGTTTCAGATTTCATCGATGTATTTGAAAGTTCTTATTTGAAATCAATTAATAGTAATGCTGAAATGCTGCTTACAATAGTTAATAGCTGCGACATGTCTCTTGCTGAAACAGCTTTTGATACAGAAGCTACAAAGGAACTATTAAAACTGGTCAATGCGCTTGTGAATGCCATCAGAGAAGAGGAGAAGCGTATCAGCGATTGGAGGATAGAGGAGAAGCGTCTGATGGATCAGAAAATGAAACTAGAGGAGATGTATAGCCAGGAACTGTATGAAGAAGGGGTAAAAGTGGAAGAGATTGCGAATTGTGCGAACATGGGAACGACAGAAGACAGTGAAACAGCTAACGAGACCGCCAAAAAGAAAAATGAGGAGGACTGAAAGTGGCAGACGAAAAAGATATTTGGGCAACCATAAAAGAACTGGAGGAAGTAGTTGAATTTTGTGAAAAATTCGAGTTAGATTACTTAAAACAACTCATGCCAAGTGTTGAACGTTTTCTCACACTGGTATCTTCCGTAGATGCAACGTTAGGTTGTACAGATTTTGCCAATAAAGCATCTCCACAACTCAAGACGATTGCGTATAGGCTAGGAGATGTGACATATTCTGGGATTTATCGCATGCGAGAACACAAGGAAGAGGCAGCATACTTATTAATAGGTAAAACACCAGTTGTTGGGCTCCCACCATGGTTATTAGATTCATAAGTTTCACTCAACAAATATTATTCGAAAAGCAAGAAAAAAGGTTTCATAAAAATTTGATAATAAGAACATGAAGGACGTGAGGTGATGGGGCATTAGTATATTTTAAATAAAGCTAGAAAAGACAAAGGAATATGTACAACAGATAAAGAAATTCAAATCAGGAGGATGAAAATGGCAGACGGAGTAGACAGAAATTTAGACAAGGTAATTGAATTTTGCGAGAACTTTGAGGCTAATTACTTAAAGCGAATCAAATCAAATGCGGATATGCTTCTCACAGCGGCGTCAAGTGCGGATGCTACGTTGGGAGGCACAGAATATGCGAATAAAGCTTCTGCTCGGCTCAAGACGATTGCGGCTCAGCTCGACGATGCAGTGACTTCTGGCACTGCTCGGATCCGGGAACTTAAGAATGAGGCAGAGGAACAGCGGACAAGAAAAGACAGTTTAGAGCAAAGCTTAGATTAATTAATATGATGTTATTTGAAATAAAAGGAGGACAAGTATATGGCTGGAGGGAAAGTATTTGGAAAACCGGGAGATGTAAGGAAACTCAGCGCTTTGTTGGACTCGATTGCAGCTGAAATTAAATCGACAAACGCTGTGGGACAGAGTCTCCTTGATGAATTGAGTGGCTCCACCAGAGACAAAGCATATGAGGACGCTCAGAAGCTGGTAAATGAGGTTAATGAATTGATCGGCGCCTGCGAAGCTCCTATAAGCTCTGTACGCGATTCACTGGCTAATTATGCGAGCTTTCTGGATTCAATGGTATAACCGCTCATGGCGGGCGGCAAGCTGCACTCTGATCTGGCGGCGATGAGGGAATATTCCGGGAAGCTGGAAAATTCCCTCGGCCTCCTGGATGAAGGAGCAGGAAAACTGAAAGATACTCTTATTTCAACCGAAGAACGAATCCTCTCTGAAATCAGAAGTACGGATCAGGAAATCAGTTCCCTTGAGGGGGAGACCAGCAGTCTCTTAAGCCAGAAGGCTGCCATGCAGCGCGATAATTCGTATGAAGATACCAGTGGAATTGATGCGCGGATCGCGTCTTTACGCGGACGGATAAGCCGGCTGGAGGAGCATAGAGATATCCTTAGCCGGTATTTGCGGCAGATCCCCGGGCTGAAGGAACAGCTGGAGCGCAATAAAGCAGAGTGCAGAGATTCCATTCAGTATGGACTTGGAATTGTCGATAAGTATCTGCGTCTGGTGAATGCGATGGACGATCAGGACAGCACCGGAGGAAAAAGCGGTTTCTCGGGTGTTTCCGCTCGTGTATCTGGTGCTGTGGGTCTCCAGGGCGGGAGTTATAAGGATGTATTTCAGGGCGGCCAGGGCGATAAGTACGAGGTACACCATATGCCGGCTGACAGTGCTTCTTTTCTGGCCAGGGAGGACGGTCCGGCGATTCGGATGGAAAAGGAAGACCACCGGAAAACTGCGAGCTGCGGCAGTTCGCGGGAGGCGCGCAATTATCGTGCTGCGCAGAAAAATCTGATCAGCCAGGGGAAATTTAAAGAAGCCCTTCAGATGGATATTGACGATGTGAAGGAAAAATGCGGAGATAAATACAATGCAGCGATCGGTCAAATGATGCAGTATGTGGGGCAGCTGGAAAAAGACGGAAAAATCAAATGACGGAGAGACAAAATGGAAAAATGGACAGCGCAGCCGACGCAGGAAGTGAATGGCATCAGATTTGGGATGAATCGTGAAGAGGTGCGTAAGCTTCTGGGGACGGCAAAGGAGTTTAAAAAGACAAAATTCAGCTTAACAACGACCGATGATTTTGGTATCTGCCATGTTTTTTACAATGAACAGGATCAGTGTGAGGCGATCGAAATTTTTTCGGATGTAGAAATATCTGTGAATGGTCAGGTGATTTTTCCGGCTGACGTGGCTCAGGCGAAGCTGCTTATTGAGGATCTCGTCATGGAGGATGACAGCCTGATCAGTGAGAGCCTGTCCATCGGGATTTATGCACCTGGAGGCAGGATGGAGAGCATCTTATTTGGAGAGGCCGGCTACTATGGATGATTCGATTTTTTCTGATATGAAAAGCAGTGCCTGCGATGGATTTCACAGCTGTTCATGGACAGACGAGATCGGACAGCTTTATGAGAGCAAAGTTCTGGCACGGATGACTCGTGCGATTGACCAGATGAGCGATCTGACTGCGGAAGTCACTTCTTTTATCAGGCGCGTGGACGAAGAGATGGAATCCAGGTAAAATAACCAGGTGAAGACAAAAATATTCTTGGAGGACGGATGATGAAGACAGTGTGGGGCGATTCACAACAGTATCAGCTGGTAAGGAAAACCAGGAGAGATGATATAGATGGAACGCATTATCTGGTGGCAGGCAAGGAGGATCTCTGGATTAAGCTGCTCAAAGACAGATCTCCGGAGAGGGAGAGATCAGTCAGAAAAATGATTGAGACCGGTAAGGGACGGCAGCTGGAGAAGCCGCTGGAAGTGGTCAGGGACGAAAAAGGATTTGCAGGATATACATTTAAAGGTCCCAAAATGCAGGTAGTTCCTGAAAAGAGTCCGTCAGATGCGTTTCCCAACCGACTAAAGGTGCTGCTTCGAAAGCTGCGTCTGAACCTGCCGAAAAGCAAGCGTCTTACGAGCCTTCAGTATAGTTATCACAGAAAATGCGACTTAAAAATAACACAGAAAATTGCCATCACCTTGTGAGGCCTGTTTTTGCTTCTCATGAACAGTGGGTTAATTACGATCCTGCTGACTTCTCTGGTTTCAGTATGTTTTAATGACTACGTGGCGGACGCCTTTTATGCGCTGTCAATGAATGGGCTTATTTCGGGGATTGTAGGATGTGTTACCATGAACATTCAGGTCCGTGTCAATACCAGTCGGTTTGAGAGGACAGGCTCTATCCTCCTGAAAGCCTCCATTGGATTTCTGATCGGGGTGATCATCGGAAGTCTGCTTGTACTTCTTTTTGCCTCACTTGTAACCGCGCTTCAAGGCGTATTTTTTATAGATATCGCATATATTAAAGGTGCTGTCACGATGATCATTCTGGTCGTTCTGTTTGTTTTAATGCTATTGACCTTCTGACAGAGCAGTTCGCGTAATGGAAACGTGCACTGCCAGGCAAAAATGCATTTGCAGAGATTCTGTGTGACAGATTGGAATTATTTATTTCTGTGCGAGTCTGATGCCCCGATGCCTGCATCGGGGTGGTTCATTTTATGATGCGCAGGGGCGCGAAAGGAATTCTGGCAGCTATGCCTGCGTCATAAGGAATCCTCCAACTTCGTCGGCAATCCTTATGACATTGCCCGCGCCCCGCGCGGCGGATAGGGAGAGAGGATCCCCCCTATCCGATTTCTGGAGGGGAAAAAGTGTCAGGAAAGAGAAAGAGAAAATTTCTGCAATTGTACGCGGCGTTGGCGGCCATGCTGCTGTTGGCTGTATCTGTGCTTTTGGCGTGGCTGTTTATGCGGTATACAGAGAGTGGTATAACGATTGTAAAGTCAGAGCAGGACGCGGCCTTGCAGGATGAGGGAGAAAGCGCAGAGGCGGGCTTATCAGTAGAAGGAGAGAGCGCAGAGGCGGGCTTGTCAGACGAGGGAGAGCGTGCAGTGACGGGCTTGTCAGACGAAGAAGAAAGTGCAGGAACGGTTTATTCAGACGAAGAAGGAAACAAGGAGACGGCTTTTTTGCAGGATCCGGGTGAAAGTGAATCATCGGATGGGAACGTCGAGATCCTGTCCGGCAGGACGGTATCCGGTGAAAATGCTGATCTGATATCAGAATCAGAATCATCCGAAAATGATGCCATACCTGCCGCAGATGAATCGGAGCTTTCTGGAAGCGGATCAGATACGCAGGTCGAGAGCCTCCTTGCGCAGCTGACTCTGGAGGAAAAGATTGCTCAGATGTTTATTATAACGCCGGAGGCTCTGACCGGGGTGAGTACGGCGACGGCGGCGGGGACAGCGACGCAGGAGGCCTATTCGCGCTATCCGGTCGGCGGCCTGGTTTATTTTACACAGAATATCACGTCAGAATCCTAGCTAATGACCATGCTTGAAAATACCTTGCAATACAGCCAGGAGCGAATCGGCGTCCCTGCTTTTCTCTGCGTGGACGAAGAGGGTGGAACGGTCACCAGGATTTCCGGGAAGGGCGTGATCGACGTTCCCTACATCGATACCATGCAGTCGGTCGGCCTGGGTGAGCCGGAAGATGCGTATGCTGTCGGCGAGACGATCGGGAGCTACTTAAGCGAACTGCTGTTTAACGTGGATTTTGCGCCTGTGGCGGATGTGGCGACCAATCCGGATAATTCCGTGATCGGAACCCGGTCGTTTGGGTCAGATGCGGAGGTCGTCTCCTCAATGGTTGCGAGCTTTGTAGAGGGAATACAAAACCAGGGGGTGGCCGCGACCCTGAAACATTTTCCGGGGCACGGTGATACGGCGGAGGACAGTCATGTCTCGCGGAGTACTTCCTACAAGACGCTGGAGGAGCTCTGGGAATGCGAGCTGCTCCCGTTTGCGGCAGGAATTGAGGCCGGGTGCAGGTTTGTAATGGTGGGACATATTTCTCTGCCGAATGTGACTGGGGACGACACTCCGGCGACCGTCAGCGAGCTGCTCGTGACGGAGCTTTTGCGTGAAGAGATGGGGTTTGATGGAATCATCGTGACTGACGCGATGAACATGGCGGCGATTACGGATTATTATTCCTCAGCAGAAGCTGCAGTGGCGGCGGTGAGCGCCGGGGCTGATATGATTCTGATGCCTGCAGATTTCCAGAGCGCTTATGAGGGACTGGTTTCGGCAGTAAATACAGGCGTGCTTTCAGAAGAACGGATCGATGAATCCCTGCGGCGGATTCTGACGGTAAAACTGGAAATGAATTAAAAGCAATGTTTCAAAAAAATTAGAAAAAATTAGTAAAATTTAGTAAATTTGAAAATAATTCTGGTGATTGAAAATGCCACGGAAAAAGGATATAATTGATCAATGCGTGAAAAAACAGAAGCTTTAGTAACGATATAGGTACGATACTTTTTTCGCGCCGGAAGAGGTGAAAAAATTGGCAAAGAGGAAGGAATCCGGCACTAAGGGCCGGAAATTGGTCATTGGCCTGCCCAGGGCGCTGCTTTACGACAGATACCAGGTACTGTGGAAAAGCTTTTTTAAAGAACTGGGAGCGGACGTCCTGGTGAGTCCCGCTACGACTCTGGAAACGGTGAACCAGGGCACGGCAAGGGCGATTGATGAGATGTGTCTCTCGGTCAAGATTTACCTGGGACACGTAGAAAAGCTGATCGGAAATTGCGACTATATTCTGGTACCGCGGATCAGCAATCTGGGGGCCCGCAGATATTTTTGCACAACATTTGAAGGACTGTATGATATCTGCCGCAATCTTTTTCGTGCGAGCGGGCAAAAGTTGCTCTCTTATAATGTAGATGTCGAGCATGGGGTGGATGAGGAAGCTGCTTTCCTTGCGATGGGGGAGGAGCTTGGTTTTTCGCGGAAAACTGTTTCAAGGGCTTATAAGAAGGCGAAAAAGTCTGAGGCTGAGGACTGGAAAAATCAGGTGCGCGAGCAGGAGCTTCTGTATAAGAATGACGGGCTGAAGGTCCTGATCGCCTCGCACAGCTATGTGGTCAATGACGCATATATCGGGAAGCCGATTACCGATTTTCTGAAGGAGGCCGGCGTCACTGTGCTCCGCGCGGACGTGATGGATCGCAAGGAGGCGCTCAAACAGGGTTCCCGGATGTCGCCGACCATGCGCTGGGAGGTGAACCGTGAGATTGCGGGCGGGATTTATGAAAATCGGAAGCGGGTGGACGGGATTATTCTGCTGAGCGTATTTCCCTGCGGCCCGGATGCGATGACGAATGATATGATCGTCCGGCGCAATGACGGTACGCCGATCCTGAATCTGATGCTCGACGCGCAGAGTGGTATGGCGGGCGTGGAGACGCGGCTGGAGAGCTTCGTGGATATCCCGAGTTTTCATGAAAATGCAAAATAAATATATATAGATTTCTTTCGATAGTTTGCCAAACTGCTCTTGCCGGCATTTTTATACGAAACTCAATGAGGCATTCATTTCGGAAGAGATCCGGCAAGATTACCTGGCAGAGCGCGGGAAATCCACTTTGCGGGATTCTATTTTAAGGAGTAATGATAATGGCTAAGGAAAAGATCGTCAGTGATCAGAAGAAAATAGCGTTTCCGATTGCCGCGCGGTACAATTATGCCCTGAAATATTTTGTTGAGGTTGGTCTGAAGCAGCAGTACATCATGCAGCCGCGGATGACCAAAAAGACGCTGGACATTGGCAGCCTGTACAGCCCGGACACGGTCTGCACACCGTTCAAGACGACTCTGGGCAGCATGATCGAGGCGCTGGAATGCGGCGCGGACACGCTTCTGATGTTGTTCGGCTACTGCCGCCTGGGATATTACGGCGAGCTGCAGGAGCAGATTCTCCGCGACCTGGGGTATCAGTTTGATTTCATCAATATGGCCGAATATACGACCGGGAGGAACCGGGATTATCTGAAGGCTGTCAGACGGATGAACCCGAAGCTGCATGTCGCCAGGGCGACGGTCGCCGGGAT
>Ga0192263_1209_pt1 | contig 11370 bp, 8 predicted proteins | sample Koala_Koa23_I3_FD_131257 | JGI IMG/M metagenome (GOLD analysis project Ga0192263, IMG submission 131257) | Enriched cells from koala feces incubated with labeled cellulose particles, San Francisco Zoo, California, United States - Koala_Koa2-3_I3 ... | reverse complement strand
AGTAATCGTGGACGGATATATCCTGGCTATGGGGACCGTCGTCACGTTCCCAACATGGATGGATGCCGGGTACCTGTTGTCAATGCAGGAAAGCGTCGGCTCGCCATCACAGATTGTATAGTGGGCGGTAAATTCATTTCCGTTTACATACTCCTCCACAATGATGCGCCCGCATTCCGACCTGGCCCTTGCGTCATCTTCCATTGCCCGCATTTCATCCACGCCCCTGCATATATAGACCCCTTCCGATGCGGATGCATCTACCGGTTTTATCACTGCCGGGAACGTGATTCCTCCCCATGCCTCTTCCGGAATTTTTTCTCCCATATAATAGGTTCTCGGACATGGGACTCCGTTTTCCACGCACATTTTCCTGAAGTTTTCTTTATTTTCCACGGCATCCCACTGTGCCCTGGTACAATAAAAGGGCAATCCGAATGTGTCTGAAAGCTCCATTGCTTTCAACAAGTTAAATTCACTGATTCCTGCCAGGATTCCGTCTACATTCCGTTCCTTAACAAGCCCCTCCAGGGACAGGATGTCAGCCGTGCTTACCATCACAGATTCGTCTGCTATTTTTTTTGCGAATGATCTTTCTGGCGGATAATAATCCGCAACTATGGTGTATGCCCCATTTTTATGGGCATATCTGACAATTTCATCTGACCCCACGTTGGATCCCAAAACCAGGAGTGTCTTACCGCTAAACAGATCTTTTTTATCCATGCTTTATCCTCCCTATGATTTTTTCATAAATCTTACAGTGCCTTAATAACACTACTTAAGGATTATCTTCATCCATTCTTTCTTATGTAACATTACTTCATCCAGTTCCTCTCTTGTTTCAAAACGCATAAACATATCCCCCCAAGGCCTTATTTGCGCCGGTAAAGGGCTCAACCATGTCGCCTTCCTTAGTCGTCATGTCTATTACCTTTACGTACTTCTCTTGAATATCCGGTTTAATCCATAAATCACTAAAAATGCCTGATATACCTGGTTCCGAATGAATGACAACCTCAGCCCACACACCGTCGAACTCCGGTTGGCATATCTCTCCCAACGGCATCCCCACAGCCTTTTTTACCTCTGCCTCTATCAGGTTCATACCACTGCCCATTTGCTGGATTTCCGCAATTTTGCATCCCCCTCCCCTTGGTGAAACCTCCATAATATATGGCCTGCCATCATCCCCGACACACGATTCAATGTTGTATATCCCCGTTTTCATGTTCAACAATGTCATCAACCTTTGGATTTCACTCGTAAGGTAGCACTGGCTTTCCTGTTCCATTGTCGATGGCCAAATAATAAGAGCAGGCGTGTAAGGGTTATTCGCATCCCTGTCAAAGAGCTGATCTGAATACGTGCAAAACTTAAGCTCCCCATCAACAGTGAAGCAATCCGCCGAGGAGTGATACCCTTTAAAGGTAATAAAATCCTCAATAATAAAATAGCCGTTATGCGATTCTTCGACAGCCAGATCTATGGCAGATGGCAGATCTGCGGCATCATCCACACGCATAACTCCCTTGCTTCCGGCTGAATCCACCGGCTTCACTATTACCGGCCATGTGAAATACAATGTATCGTTTAATGCCTCCGTTTTGTCTTCATAACTCCTTGCATGTGGACAGTTGAAACCGTTTTCCCATAAAAATTGTCTAAACAGACCTTTATCCTGTAAAATTCTCGTAGATTCGTAAGACCCTTGAAATGGCAGACCCATCTTTTCCGCTACATATGCAGCCGTGGCAACGCCTGGATCACATGCAAATGACATAACGCCATCAACTTTCAGGCTTTTTGCAAGTTTCAGCATCTCTTCCTTATTTATTATGCTTATGTTAAAGTATTCATCGGAAAATCTGTGGGCAATATTATCAGGAAGATAATCACACGTAATTGTGTAAATTCCAAGCTCCCTACAAGTATTGATTACAGGAATCAGGTACCTGGAGCCTCCCAACAAAAGCAATTTTTTCATGCCGCACACCCCCATTTCACATGGGAGCAGACAGGCGTATTAATTACATAATACCCCCCCCGGTATTTATTTTTATATGGCTATAGATATCACCAACCACTTTCTCCATCTCATCTTTATCATCAAATTTCATAACAAGCGTCCCAATTGCATAATTTGCTGATTCGAATGAATGCACCGTTTCTCCCTGTTCGACCCATAAATCCTGCTGATACAAATGCCTTGATACATCATCATCCAATTCAAGACCTTCGAACGCCCCATCAACATCACTATGCAGAATAATTTCCGCCCAATATCCATCGTATACCGGATCAGTCAGTGGCATCACATCATCACCAACCGCGGCACGTACTACGTTTTTAATTAATTCCTGGCCTGTTGCAAATTCCAACACCTCTGCCAACCGGTTTCCACCACCTCGTGGTGACATTTCCATGATATAAGATCTCCCATCCATTCCTATCCTGGTCTCAACGTTATATATGGATGTGTTCAGGTGCAGCAGGTCTACCAGTCTCTGGATTTCGAACCGAAGCTCTTCCTGATTTCCCTCACTCATTTCGCTCGGCCATGTAAACGCTGCCGGTGTATATGGATTATTCGCCCTGAGATCAAATTTCTGGTTATTGAAAGATGCAAATACCAGTTTCCCATTTATGCTGAAGCAATCCGTATCGGATGAATCACCATTTTTTTCAATGAACTCTTCGATAATAAACTCATCACAATGAGAAAAACGAAGTGCGTATTCTATGCTCTTTCTCAATTCCGAAGGCTTATCTACTTTAGTCACGCCTTTGCTTCCGGCAGAATCGGTCGGTTTCACAATAACTGGCCACCTGTAACGGTCAATGTCTTCTACGGCCTCCTCAACAGACTTATACCCATGTGCTTTCGGAACATTGAAGCCATTATCTGTCAGGAACTGCCTGAAAAGTGCTTTATTTTGCAGGATACACACGGATTCATATGGGTGCGTGGGCAATCCCATCTGCTCAGCAACATATGCGGCTGTTACCACACCCGGATCGCAGGCAAAAGATATTATTCCATCAGCCTTCAGTTTACGCGCCAGATCCAAAACAGCATCTTTATCCAAGATACTTACATTGTGATATTCATCCGATATCTTATGAGCGTAATTATCAGGCAGATAATCACAGGTAATCGCATAATATCCGAGTTCATGGACTGCCTTAATAACCGGACGCAGATATCGCGACCCTCCCAATAAAAGTACTTTCTTTATAGCCATTTAATACCCCTCCATTGAAGTTATTAATTTTTGTTCTTTACTAATCACAATCATATAGGTTATTGTACATATTCTGTTGAGTAAAGCCTTCTTTTGTTCTCAGATATCGTATTGCTTCCCCGAGCCTTTTTACTTCCATAACATCACCAGATATTTCTTTGATTCCAGATACTCAGCTACCCTAAAGTTTCTTCATTCAGATAATCTATAAGTTTCTGTTTCATATCCTGCCCCTTATCTGCATTCTAGATTTCACTGCTTTTCGTCTCCTCTTGCCTGATTTTATTCTCTATTGCTTTTCTTCTTCCGTACATTTCTTTTCCATCCGTTGTTATTCCTCCTATATTCATTTCCCGCACAAGATAAATTGGTCTATTTTTGGTCTCAATATACGTTTTCGCCAAATATTGCCCCAGAATTCCTATGCAAAACAACTGTAACCCGGATAAGAGCATGATAATGCACACCAACGATGGCCAGCCCTGCGTCGGGTCTCCAAATATCAGCGTTCTAACAATAATAGTGATAATAAAGGCAAAGGCAATTAAGCAGAGCAAAAAACCGCAGACGGATGACAATACCAACGGTGCCGTGCTATACGCAACAATCCCGTCAATCGCATAAAGTAATAGTTTCCAAAAGGACCACTTGGATTCTCCTGCTACCCGCTCTATGTTCTCATACTCAATCCATTTCTTCTTAAAACCGACCCAGCCAAAAATTCCCTTGGAAAATCGGTTATATTCCCCGATAGAAAGAATCGCTTCCGCAACCTGCCTTGTCATCATCTGATAATCCCTCGCGCCATCCACAATTTCTGTTCTGGACAGTTTATTGATCAGCTTATAAAAAAGCCGCGCAAAAACAGAACGGATTGGAGGCTCTCCTTTCCGATTAACACGTCGTGTGCCAACGCAGTCATATCCGTTTTCCATGATTTCGTGCAGCATCTGGGGAAGAAGAGCCGGTGGATCCTGAAGGTCAACATCCATTAAAGTGACATAGTCGCCGCTTGCATTCTGCAGCCCGGCGTACAGAGCTGCTTCTTTACCGAAATTTCGTGAAAACGACACAAAATGAACCTGTTCATCCTGAGATGCCAGATTTTTAATGGTTTCCAGGGTACCGTCCGTCGAACCATCGTCCACAAATAGATATTCTACTCCCATTCCCAGTTTCGGCCTGATTTCTTCGACCGTACGATAAAAAATGCCTATGGATTCCTGTTCATTTAAAACAGGCACAATAATTGACAATATTTTTTTCTTCATTTCAGTTTCTCCATTTTTTATACCACGAAACCTTAGCCATCATACAGTCGCTCTGCCTTTTCTTTTCCTGAGCAAAAAGACATAGACCACAAGCATTGCAAAGGAGATACCCGAAAAAATGTATGAAACTGATTGTAGCGTAGTTCCTTTATACCATACTGCCACCTCCCCAAAGGCGTTTGAAACTTCGATTTGGACGAGCCCATGTTCACTTATACTGACAGGAACTTCTTCCTCTGTCTCTAAGTCCACCGCATAATAACCTTTATACATAACCAGGGGCAATTCTAAAATTGCCACACCGTCGTTTTCCGAATATTCAATAATTGTTTTACAGCCGTCGCGCGCACACTGCGTTGATATTCCTTCGTTATCTGACACGACCGTATCTCCGCGCTCCAAAAGGTAATCCTTATAGGCTGCCGTGTTATCGGCATCGTACACGTATAACTGTTCTGGCAGGTATTCAGCGGAACCAATACTATAGGAATCAAAATCATATACTGTTTCGCTATAGTCATCAGAAAATATCATTAAGCCCAGGTGCCACCCTACACTGCTTACAAATACCAGCATTCCACACCAGGTCGTTACAACGAGGATTGCAAGCGTCAGTTTTTTCCATCTTCCCGCCTCTGCCAAATATAATTTCCCCGACACAATTGCAAGCGCAAGAGTGCCAACGGTGGCAAGACGCCATGGAAATTGCATAACACCAATCAAAGACTGTACAGCATCGTGCGGAAACAGTCTGGTTTGAAACCATACAGAAAATATTATAGTGATAAACATAGCGATATAAAAACCATTGCTCATCACCTTTTTCCCCGCTTTTATTAAAACGACTGCCCCTACCGCCATTGCCAGATAGCCAAACCCGTACAAATGCGACTGAAGATACTCATTTCCAAGCAGCCTTGCTATCACATATACTACTTTTCTCGGAAAGAACCACCCGATGAGTGGTATCGTATAATTTCCAATTGATGTTTTTCCCAACGGCACATCTGATGACGTAACAAAAAAGGTATTATCTGCCAGCTGTTCAAGCATGGGCAGAACAAACCATGCGGAAAGCAGTAAACAAAGGGCGATTGCCTTAACAATTTTCCAAATATGTATCAGGCGAACCTTCCGTATGCTTGCAAGAAAAATCAAGGCAAGCACCGTCACGCAGATGACGCCATCAATCACCTGAAAGCAAACTGTACCAGCCACGCCGACCGCCAGATAAATCCAGTCCAACCTGCCAGGTGATTCAAGAATCTGATATATCCCCAGTATGGCAATTGGGATAAAAATACATGCAACCGCACGCCCAATTGCAGCGCCAGCCACATTCGAATAACACACTCCCAATACCATATATACAAATATTGCAATGTCGGCAGCCTGCTGCGACTTGCAAATCCTGCGCATAGAGAAACCTGCAGAAATAAAAATAGCAGCCCACAGGCACAGGCACATCAGCTTATAAGATATGAGAATGTCAACCCCTATCGCATTTAGCAGAGCAAACGGGTACATAAACAAATCGCCATAAAACAGGCTGGAAGCGTAACCATAATATCCGAGAGTGGAACTGTACATCCGAAGATTGCCCCCCCCCACGGATGCTGTCGCTGATTGCCTGAAGTCGTTGAATATGAAATGCGAAATCATCTCCCCGTTGCAAGAAGAACATAATATTGATCGCAACAGCCACAAGGTATATGTATGTTACAATATGTGTATAATATGCCAGATTATCATTCACTTTTGCTGCCCGCATTTTTATTTTAGAGTCAGCTTTTCTTACATTGGCTGATGCCATCATCTCGTTCTCCCTTTCTAAAATCGAACTATAAAGTACTATCTCTTCCCCAAAAAAGCGCAATTTAAAAGAGCCATTGCTGGCTCTCTTAAATTTAAACTTTCAATAGTTAGTCAGGAAACGTCCTATTACAGTCCCGAATTCCGCACCCTGAATTTTTCCCAGCTGCGCTCTTCCTCACGTCGGACATTTTCCATCCTTTGGGATACTCTTTTCCCGGTTCTATTCAACTGATGAAAGATTTCCGTTGAGGAATGCTTTCCCTGACCCGGATCTGGATTCCTTTGAACATTTATTCTGTCTCTTTTTACAAATTTTGCCATCTTATGATATCTCTTTTATGGTATGATTTTGAAATATATCGTAAGTACCTGGAAATTCCTCTTTACTATTACTCATTCCGGGCAGTTACACATGCGCAGAACTCAATTCCATCAATATCCCCGGCAATTCCTCATGCGACGACCATATCACATCCAGGCCATGCTCTTTCCAATAAACCGATTGAGCATGGATCAGGTAATTGATAAACACCTTCTCATAGGCATATTTATCATCTTTCAGATATTTCTCTATTTTCTTTTTCGTACCAGTCTTTTTATCGGAAAACACTGCATTTGCAATATCATCTACTGAAAAGAAAATATATCTTTTGTGAGAGATCTCATTTCCTTCCTGATTCATATATTTTATAATACGCCTGAAATTGTAGTCGGCTCCGGAAAATCCTATGTAAATGACATTCATACGAGCGATCACATATGATTGCAAGACGTTTGTCCAACTATAATTAATGTTCTCCTCCTGATAATAATCGGATTCTGTCAGAATAACCCGACCACTCATTTTCTCATGCGCATCATCCACCGGTATACGGCCATGAACATGGTAAATGTTCCATTCGTCCGTGTTGGAAAAATCCCTGAGCATGTCCTCCTTCACGATCGAATGGATCTTATCAGGGTCACAGCCAAGATCGCGCAGGCAGTTTTCCAGGAGATTATCATAATTATATGTCAGTACGTTATGGATACTATATGCCACGAGATTCGCCACAGCATACAGAGTGGAATCCGGGGAGACCGGGCTCACGTTTCTGCATATGTTTTGGATAAAACAGTTCAGCCTGTGGTCGAGCAGCTTCTCTTTCCACTCGTCACCTCCCAACATTCTTCTCACATCATCTTTCAGGTAATTTCTTATATATTCAGCGGATTCAAGAACATTAATCCCTTCAAATACATGCTGGTACTGATCGTTCAAGGCTTTCTCGGATTTTTTATAAAAGTTGTTTTCATCTTTTAGATTCTTATAAAAATTCTCAACTCCCTGATAGTAGGGGATATCCATATCGCCTTCAGATATTTTTTTAAAGTTTTCTTGCGGGACAATCTGCGCGGTAAGCTTTGCAAGCAAGCCGTACCAGTTGGGCAGTCCCGCAGATATGCTTACCCCTGCGCCAAGACATAGCGCCCACTCCCTGTCTCCGGCAAGCTCATTTCTCAGGGTATCTAATTTCTTTTTATTGTCGGAAAACACCTCATCATACAAAACATCTTCTGTCTTCATTTATGTACTGCTCCCACCAAGTGAACTCCAATGTGCAAAAATCTCATCTACAGCAAAATAGATATCAGCAGGCCGGTAAAAATCACACTTTTGATAAAGAGTATGCAGTTCTTTAGAAAACCATTGCTCACGGTCTCCGACACACAGCCGGAGATAGTTTTCCAGTTCTCTTCCGACAGGCCTGTAATCTGGAACCTGGTAGCTTGCCAGAAGATGGTCGATTCGTTCCAGCATCTCATCAACATTACGGTATTGATATCCCTGCTTTTCTCTTTTCGACGCTTTTCCCCGCACGGCTGATTTTACTTTTTCCGGTAGCGACCCCCTTATTTCAAACAAGATTTCCAGATCCGCCCCAATTCTGAGACAATTATTGATCGTCAGTGGCAAAGCCTGATCAATTCTCCACTGTTCGTATATGAAGGAAAGTAAAAAGTCCTCTGCTTTCATGTCAAGAATACAGCAGCTGCAGCAATCCGAAAAGCATTCATTCATTGGCAGGAAAATCATTCCCAAAATATCATTGTAATCATACAAAAGGGATGGATATATATCAGCTTTTTCCGATCTTACTGCATTTCTAATATCCCCTAACGTATAATTTGACATCAGGGTATCAAAGCAATTCTGCACAAAACCAGCCGTCCTTTGGTCAACATCCGAGTTTCCTCTTTGTTTATCTATAAATTCATAGTCTTGCATCATGACGTCATAGGAGCGAAGCGAAGTTGAAAGTATATTGGTCTCCGTTTTGGTTTTCCTGACAGATGAATCTTCCAGCAGCTTCCATATAACTTCACGAATGGAGCAAGTCAGGCTTATATCCGCTTCATGCAGGACTTTGTATATAGTGCGTTGAATATTGTCCTTGCCAATGTCCCTATCTGCACTGCCCGCATCAAAATTGCCCGCATCCAAATTATCCGTACCCGGATTTCCTGCACGGATCTGCACCGCGTGAGCAAAGGAATACAGATTTAGCACTCCACTCTTTAACTCTTTTGAGTAATAATCAGATTCCTTTGTATGTTCCCCGTAGTACGCTTTATAGAGAAAATTTTCTGATAAAAATGCGTTTAATATTCCATTCTTTACTTCCTCTTTTGTTTTGCTAAATAATGCCGAAATTCGATTCTCTAAAACCGTCTTTAATTTACCCTTAAGCCGACCCACCGCCTGTTCCTGAAAAGCGGCCAGCCTGTCCTCGTCATACTCCGTTTCAGCAATGCCGTCGGCCATCATGCCGGCAAGCGCGGTTATGATAAAGAGGTACCGTTCCCTGCGTCTTCTGTCTCCCACAAAATGCAGATATTCATGAAGCGTTCTAAATAACGTTCCCTGAATATCGTATAGCCCCATTTCCGGAATGGTAATAACTACCGGTTTCTTTATTGGGTCATCTGCTGCCGCAAAAGAAAAGAAGTCCGTCGCAGACGCGCAATCGCTCCCTCCACTGTTTACTACGAAAGAAAACCTGTCTTCTACTTTAAATTGCCGGTTCAGATTCTCCAATATCGAATTGTACAGGAAGAGCAATTTCGTTGCAGAGCCGATCGCGGCATGGTTCAATATATTTCCCTCAATAAACAGCCGATCCGACCTGGCAAGGTCAACCGCAAAGGTTCCTATGATATCTCTGAATTCCAGGATTCCCTGCACCGCAAGGTATTGGCTGTCTTCTATCTTCTTATTTTCTTCGATAATCTGTTCGGTTTCATCATTTGAGGCATCTTCCGGCACTTTCTGAACAGTCTTCCTGAAATAATAAGAAACACAGTCGATCAGGCTTATAATCGCCGGTCCAAGCAAGGCTTCCGCATCAAAGCCATGAGGCATCTGGGCAATGTTCAGGAATGAGACCATAATCTGCTGAAGCCCTTTGGCACTCCTGATCTGAATATCATGCTCTTCCAAAAACGCTTCATATTCATGCATAAAATCCTGGAACCTGGTCTTCTGCACCTGTAAGTCTTTTGAAGGATAAGGAACTGTACCAGGGTCTGATGTAAAAACCTTACCCGGGACACTGATCGATGCACGCAGGGACGAAATATTATTCTGAAAAAAGGGGGCTGACGGGTTCAGGATATTCCCTTGCGCATACAGCTTCATATAACAGTCCAGCGGCTGGTGGAAAAGCAGCAGACAATCTGTCCGTCCAAACATCACCTGGAAATTATCTTCCAGTCTCAGCGCAAATTCCTGCATTTGCTTCTCATACAAATCATCCTCCGCATTATTCACTGCCCTTTCCAGTATCTCATTCTGCAAAATTTTCAGAAATTTGGTTGCTGAAACCCCTGCTTTCAAATTAATCCGGATGCTCATCTGAGTTTCTGTGCTAATAAAACTATTTTTATCTTCAATATAGTGTTTATCCACACCGCATACAGAATAGCAGTCCGAAACTCCGAGTGTACCGTTCTTACTTCTTTCCGTACGCAAACTGCTTATAACGCCGGCAGCTTTGCTTAAATCATCCGTTTGAAACAGAATTATAAAATCAGAATAACCAATAGATGGGAAAATAGCACAATGAAGCTCTGAAAGTGAATTTCCCTGTGCTCTTACACCTTTTTTCACAATTGAAATAATTGCGTCGAGAAGACGCGGCAGGCCATAATTTTCTTTTATGAAATTCTCCGTTAATTTAATAAGAGACATGCAGATGTATGGCTTTTTTGCTCTGTCCATATCCACAGTCTCTCCAAACTTGTCAGTCTCTATTCTTCCTATTCTCTCCCAGTACTGATAGTCAAACCCCTGTCTTTCCAAAATGACCCGGTTGCGCGGCACCACCGCGCGAATCGTATACTGGTCTATAAACGACTGTCCCAGATCAACCTGATGGCCTCTTTTTCTCAGTCCCGCAGGGCGGTAGTCATACCAGGTGTCAACTGCATCAATCGCCAGGCCATCATAATGCCCCATGACAAGGTATTTGTAATATCGGCTGTCATCTTCTTCAATATTCTGCATACGTTTTTTCAGCGTAAACAAAATTCCTTCAAAATTCCCCATCTCACTTCTCCCCCATCATCATAAGGCAGCAAAACCTTACTTATCATTCCAATTCCATCCGAAGATGCCGCTATAATCATGTGTTGGGGCACCATATCGCTTTGGCCGGATCACCTTGCCTGTCTTTTTATCAATCTCTAACGGTTTTAGGCCATCAGCAGGTGAATGTAATCCTTTCTTTTTTGACGTTTCCACAGATTCACGTTCCACTCGCCTTTGTCTGTAATAAACTGTTCCCATGTCTTCTTCCTCCATAAAAAATGTGTGTTATAAAAGGTGATTGGCAAAATGACGCAGCAATCCATATAAACCGTGTTAATCAAGCCTTATAGTCCTGCTCATTCCTATATTACAGGAAGCTGCTGACGCAAAGCCCTGTAACCAGATGCACGGGCTGACGCCCCTTTTATCGTCAGTCACTGCCTTCCGATAAACTATATTATGCCCTGAT
>Ga0192263_1181_pt2 | contig 11378 bp, 10 predicted proteins | sample Koala_Koa23_I3_FD_131257 | JGI IMG/M metagenome (GOLD analysis project Ga0192263, IMG submission 131257) | Enriched cells from koala feces incubated with labeled cellulose particles, San Francisco Zoo, California, United States - Koala_Koa2-3_I3 ... | reverse complement strand
ACCAACGTCTCAATTTCGCTCTTCGTCTGCTCGTTGCCGGCCTTTTCAATCAAATGGCGCACGGCGTCATTTCCGCTTGTATTGGACCAGTAATCCCTGGGCATTGCATGGGAATTCATCCTTAGCTCCGCGCAGTAGCTGATAACGTCCCAGGGGCAATATACATCTGCTTCACCAAAGCGGTATCCGTCGTACCATTCCTTTATCATTACATATTTATCAGCAAGGCCATAGTAGTCCAACATGCTTCTTACCTCAGTATCTGTAAAGCCAAAATACTCACCGAAGCCTGCCGTTGAAATCGAAAAAATCTGCGGATTATTGAGCCCGGTAAAGATACTTTCCTTTGCCACCCTGAGGCATCCGGTAAGCACGGCAAAATATAAATTCTCATTTGACTTCAACGCCTGGTCAAACATACTGCGGATCAGGTTCACCATTTTTTTATAATAGCCCCGCTCGTTCGCCTTCGCCAGCGGAACATCGTACTCATCAATCAGAATCACCACTTTTTTCCCATAATGCTTCCTCAGCAGCATGGAAAGTGTCTGCAGGCTGCTCTTCAGAACATCCTCGGACATTGAATAAACCGTTTCACCAGCCGGGTTGGAGGCCGTCAGCTGCCGGTACCTGTTTTTCTCATTTTCCAGGAGCCGGTCACTTTCTGTCAGAAATGCAAACCTGGATGCTTCATCTCCCATCACCTTACACATCTGGGAGCATGCAGCATCATAGTCCTCTCCGCTCACACTTTTCAGGCTGATTGAAATAACCGGAAATTTTCCCATATAGTCATCGCACAGAGATTTTTCCCGGGAAATCGCAAGTCCATCAAACAAGAATTTATCACATCCGATTTCCAGAAATGTCTTCAACATGCTCATATTCAGGGATTTGCCAAATCGCCTCGGACGGGTAAACAAATTTACTTCTCCCCACGCATTCAGCAGATCGCAGATCATCGCCGTTTTATCAACATAATAAAATCCTTCCTCGCGGAGCTTGCAAAAATCTTCAATCCCGATGGGGAGCTTCTTCTTCATATTGGTTTTTTCCATGATTTAAATGCTCCTATTTCTGTTTCAAACGCAATTTTTGTCTGTGTCCCGCTGTCGCGGCGAGCTTCCTGCAGGTTATACTACTCGCAGCCAAACCAGCTATCCGTTAACTGACGACGTTCATTACTGCAAGCAGCATGAACTTCCTGTAAGTTGTATTATACATAAATTTGAGGATAAAGCAACCGTCACACGGTGTGTTTTCTTTTTCTCCGGAGTTTACCATATGCCGCTTGACCTGCCGCCCACATCATTCTTTCTTGTAAAAGGCTGTGCCTTTTCCCATACCATGTCAGGTTCGGCTCATTTTCCATCGCGCCTTTTAAATAATGGAGACGGTGGGCGTTAGGCGGGAGAAGTTTCCAAAGTTCTGGTTGCTGACCAGTAACTTGCCGACAGCAAAACCCGACAATTTCTTCCAAACAAGAAAGAATAAAAAATTAACTTTCAATGACAATTGTTTTAAAATGTGTTACAATTATGTTAAGCAATCGGTTTCTTATCTGTTGCATTTTGATGAATTCCGTTACAATTTGATGAATTTTCGATTTAATAAAGAAGGGAACACGCATGGATATCGAGTTTCTCCGGGAATTTCAGGTTTTAAGCAAAACCTGCAGTTTTCAGGAAGCAAGCGAAATGCTTTACATCACAAATTCGACCTTATCGAAGCATATTCAGAAGATGGAGGCCGAGTTGGGTCATTCTCTGTTTGAACGTTCTACGCGCAAAGTCGCGCTGACGGGCGCCGGCAAAATTCTGCAGGACAAAGGGGAACAGATTCTTTCTCTCTATGATGAAGGAATCTTACAGATCAACGCAGAGTCAGCCCGGGAAACCAACACCCTCTCTATCGCGTTTGCCGGCTCCCAGTTCCGCTTTGGAGTGCTTGATACGATTTTTGCTTTCAAGGACACGCATCCGGCGATCAATGTCCAACTCACAGAGCTGGATGAGCCTCCGCAAAAGTCTGTGTTTACCGACAAGCAGGCAGAGTTCATTTTCGCGGGAGATTTGAACCGCATGTCAAAAGAGGTGCTGCGTTATCCTTTCTGGAAGGAAGAACTGGTTCTGCTCGTATCTGACCAGAATCCTCTCGCGCATAAAACATCCATGGAATTGCAGGAACTCGCCAGAGAGCCCCTGGTACTTCCCTACAAGGATTTTTTACAAAACATCTTTCTCAAAGCATGTGGAGACGCTGGCTTCACCCCCAATATTAAACTCTGCACACAGAGTCCGCAGACCGCTCTACAGTTGGTTGCAAACAACTATGCCAGCGCGGTCTTTCCGCGCGACTGCCTGATAAGTCACAACGGCGGGGAAAATTTGCATGTCATAAGCCTTGCACCAGTCATCACCTTTGAGATTTATATGCTGTATCTGGACGGTCGCTCTTTTTCTCAGGCCGGAAAGCAGTTTTATGATTATGTCTGCAGGGAAGCCGCATTTACATCCGAATCTTTTCAGAAAGGGGAGCCCGCATGAAAACACTTTATCTGCATATCGGAACACCAAAAACCGGAACCACCGCGATTCAGGCATTTCTGGAGAAAAATTCAGATCTGCTCCGGCAGTGCGGATACAACTACCCCCTCATGTCTCTTCCATGGTCCGACGTTCCTTCCAGGCGCAACGGTCATTTTTTCATTATGAAAAAGGACTCTACACAGGAGCTGACCGCCATCTGGCACGAGCATATCGCCTACGGCCTGAGCATGCTGCATCGTGAATTCGAGTTGTATGATAATGTCATTTTATCAGACGAAGATCTCTGGAACTCCATCTGGTATGACCCTGCCAGTTTCCTGCAGGTTCTTCCGGAGGACGCCGGCGCCCACAACTACCGGGTGCAAATCATCGTCTATCTGCGCAGACAGGATCTTTTTCTGACTTCTCTCTGGAATCAGAAGGTCAAAAAAGGAAAAACCAGCGAGCCACTTCCCCTTTTCGTCAAACACCACATGGAAGAAAAACCTCTGTACACGGATTACGACCAGACACTTACACGCCTGGCTGATATATTTGGGGCAGACGCCCTCATAGTACGCCGCTACGAAACAGCCTCCTGGGTCAATCAGTCTATCTGCGATGATTTTCTGACTGCTGTCGGCCTGGATTGCAGTCTGCCGTTTGTTTCTTCAAAAGAAACCCCCGCAAACCTAAGTCTCAGCGAAAGCGCTGCTGAAATACAGCGCATTGTCAACAGCGCAGATTTTCTTTCACCTGAGGAAAAACAACGGTTTGCAAAAATACGCAATGAACTGCCTCAAAGCGTGTCTCCGCAGAGCAAAGCGCTTAATTTCCCCGAGCGACACCTTTCTGTAAAAGAGGCAGATTCCGTGCTTGCTCACTTTAAAGAAGGGAATAATCACGTCGCACAGGTCTGGTTTAGCGACGGAAAGCCCCTGTTTAGTGAAAGTATCACGGCGCCGGCCATCCGGCAGCGCCTCTCCAGCGAAGAATTGTCGGACGATATCATCTATTTTTTCCTTTCCGTAACTCATGATCTGTATATGCAAAATCAGGAGTTATCTCATTGGGCCAGGCCTTTTATGCATATTACGAGGATTCTTCGGCATCCTCTGGCGGCGATTCGCCATTTGCTGTAAACATGTCACAGTTCATGATGAATTCATGACCTGTTTGGCATGCTGCTGTTTTTTTATTGTTCCACAGTCACTCCATATCAATTTTCATAATAATTTTTCTTTTCCGCATATTCACTGCATATTCCACCTTAATCTGGCAATCCTAAAACTATAGGAAACGGCTTAAGCCGTTTTACCCTGCGCCAGACGCGGAACTGCGCGGCAGCCATCCTTTGCCGTCAGCCGCATTCCGCAAAAGGCGATTACCGTCTGCCGCATATAAGATTTTTATGTGCACGGCCGCACAAAGAAAGAATGAGGTGAATTTATCATGAATCGAAGAACATGGAAAGAATTTATCACAAAACGCAGCACGATCTGGACACTGAGTCTGTGTCTGGTCGGCGCCATCGTGCTTGGCAGCATGGCTGCGGTAAACAAATCCAGGAACAACGACAGCACTTCTGGTGAGACGGAGCTTGACCAGATTGCCTACCTGGAGGAGGATCTTGACAGCGAAGACGCAAACGGAAGCGGTGGCAGCATCCTGGCCGACGGCGATGATGTCCTCGCCGGTGAGGGCAGTCTCTCATCTGGCAGCGACGCCTCCGAGGAGGTTTCCGGATCTGTCACAGAAGAAAATACATCCGTCTCTTCATCCGAATCCAATGCGGGCGAAGCTGCTGCCAGTGAAAGCTCCTCCTCGCTAGCCGGAGCGGATCTGACAGGCGCCGGCACAGATGACAGTGCTGACATGGCGGATACCGGCGTAGCGGATGAATCTACTGCAGCAAACAGCACCGATGCGGCGGACGGCTCTGACGCAACAGATGGCGCCAACGCGGCGGATGCGTCCACTGCAGCAAACAGCACCGATGCGGCGGACGGGTCCGCAGCGGCCGACAGCACGGACGTGGCAGCAGACAGTGCCGGTGCTGCGTCATCCGAAACCACCGGCGACACGGATAACGGCTCGACAAATACGTCCGAAGCAGGATCCGGTTCGGACACAGACACTTCCACAGAGGAAGACGCCGATTCTGAAAGTGCTTCCGCGGACAGCGAGGAAGCTTCTTCGGCCAGCATTATCTCTGAGCAGGCTTTAATAGAGGCAGGCGTCAGCTTCACAAATGAGGACTCTCTGCTCTGGCCTTCTGCCGGAACCATCGTCATTGATTACAGCATGGATAAAAGTGTCTATTTCTCCACCTTGAACCAGTATAAGTACAACCCGGCCCTGATTATCAGCAGCGACACCGGCAATCAGGTACTGGCATCCGCGAAAGGGATTGTCGAATCCATTACCATAGACGAGGAGACTGGCACGACTCTGGTGCTGAATATCGGAAACGGCTATAAGCTCACCTACGGCCAGCTCATGGAACCTGCCGTATCGGAAGGGGACGTCGTGGAGGCAGGCGACCTGCTCGCCTATGTAAGCGAGCCGACCAAATACTACAGCACGGAAGGCAGCAACCTCTACTTCGCCATGACAAAGGATGGCGAGCCGGTAGATCCTGTATTGTATCTGGAGTAAATCGCTTTTCTGTCAGACCACTTACAGATATTTTTTAGCGCAAAATGGCAAAAATTCTAAATCCGGTTTTTCCGGGTCGGGATGATTACAGGCACAAAACATTGCCAGCCGCATATTCTATTGTATGCCACAACCCGCGGCCGGATACCCACAATCTTTATCCTCCTTTTTGTGAAATACCTTTTTCCGGCTGCTTAAAATAAAAACCAAAAGCGGGAGGGGTCTCCCCATCCCGCTACATATAGCAAGCATCATTTCAAAAGCCGTAGCAAACGTTCTCCTCACACCACTGTTTTCGCCCCTCGCCGGGTGGCATTCCACACTTCATGCAGGATAACACCCGCGAGGGGTGTGAACAGTAACAAAAGTTTACTATTTACTCTTCTTCAATTTCGATCTCCATGTGCACCTGCTCCCGCACGAGCTCATCAATCTCGATGACTGACAGCCTTCCCCGCCGCAGATTTTCGTCCGCCGCAAGCACAAACATTACCTCCACCTGGACTCCGGCCATGTCCGCAATCAGCTGCTCCAGCTCCTGCCTGCTCTTCGCATCATTCAGATAACGTTCTCCAAAAAAGTCAGGAAATACAACGTAAAGCTTCCTGTCGCCCTCGTCCTGGGCGTTGTATTTCGGAGTAGTATTTAAAAGATGCGTTTTAAACGGTTGGTGCGCATTGTTCGCAATACTTTTCCACATTCCGCAGATTTTTTTCAGATCAGCAGGCGCGGCCGCCGGACGAGCGGACGGATTCTGTCCGGCCATCCCTCCATAGGCATCAGGCTCTGCGGCGCCCGCAGCTCTGTCCGACAGGTCGCCATTTGAACTATATCCTCCGCCATTTCCCTGCGGACCGTTTCCATATGCGCCGCCTGCCCCCTGCGAACCGGATCCGTATGCACCGCCATCTCCCCTCTGACCGGCTCCGTAAGCGTCTCCGAATCCTTGCGAACCGGATCCTATCGTCGGCAAGCCGCCTGCCGTGATCTTTTCCAGCAAGGTCTCCAGCTTCCGGATCCGCTCGACCAGAGAAATCTCATCGTTCTCCGCTTCGGGCCTGCACAGCTTAATCAGCGCCATCTCCACCTGCACACGCTTGTTCGTAGAAAAACGGATCGCACCGGAAAGCTCTGAAAGAATCCGAATATAGCGCATCAGCGTATCGTTGCGGATCAGCCCTGCTTCCTCGCGCAGCCGCGCCAGATTCTCCGTCGAAACGTCCAGGACGTCTTCCATGTCGTCGGACGATTTCAGCAACAGAAGATTGCGCAGATACCAGGTAAAATCACTCACAAACTGCGTCAGGTCCCGCCCCTGGCGGATCAGCGATTCCAGTGTCTGGATAGCACCGGCGACGTCGTCCTGCAGGATGGTTCGCAGCAGACGGCTGTACACATCCGTATCTACCGCGCCGAGTACCTCCAGCGCCCGGTCATAGGTCAGCGTCTCCCCGAGATAAAAAGCGATGCACTGGTCAAGCAGGCTGACCGCATCGCGCAGGGAGCCGTCGCCCTTCCGGGCAATATAGCGCAGTGCTTTTTCCTCAGCATCCACCTGCTCGGCCGCAGCAAGCTCCTGCAGCCTGGCCAGAATTGTATCCTGTGAAATCCGGTGAAAATCATATCTCTGGCAGCGCGAGAGGATCGTGACCGGGATCCTCTGCACCTCCGTCGTCGCCAATATAAAAATCACATAGGAGGGCGGCTCCTCCAGAGTTTTCAGCAACGCGTTGAACGCCTGGTTCGAGAGCATGTGCACCTCGTCAATGATGTAAACCTTGTACCGCCCCTCTGTCGGAGAATAGGCCACCTCCTCGCGGATCTGGCGGACGTCATCAACGCCATTATTAGACGCGGCGTCAATCTCAATCACATTCATCGAGCTCCCCGCCGCGATCGCGCGGCAGGTCGGACACTCGTTGCACGGATTCCCCTCTGCAGGATGCTCACAATTGACCGCTTTCGCGAAAATCTTCGCCACCGAAGTTTTTCCGGTTCCCCTCGTTCCGCAGAACAGGTAAGCGTGTCCCAGCCTGCCCGCCCTGATCTGGTTGGTCAGTGTCTTTACAATCGGATCCTGCCCCTTCACCTCGTCGAAGGTAGACGGACGAAATTTGCGGTACAAAGCCGTGTAGCTCATTTGCAATCCCCTTTCCAATGCTGGTAACATAGGACTCCCTGTCTTGAATCAAAACAGGGAGTCCATAATCACTCACATTGATATATCAGATATCCGGCAGCCTCAGTCTCCGAAACAGATATCCATCAGCTTCGCCTCTGCAATGATCTCATCCTTCGGGGAAACGGTCTTCAGCTTGCCGGCCACCTCGCCGAGCGGCACCTTCTTCATCTTATTATTGACAATGCCGACCATGTAGCCGTACTCCTCCTTCAGGATCAGATCCGCGCATTTGAGACCGATCCTGGTGGAAAGGACGCGGTCGTACGGACATGGGCTGCCGCCCCTCTGGGTATGCCCCGGAATCGTGATCCGCACCTCCGGCCCATTTGCTGCCTTGATCTCGTCCGCCAGCTCGTGTGCTACAGAAGCGTTGCCTCTCTTCTGCAGCTTCGCCGCGTATTCCTTCTTGCTCAGCTTCGCGTCCTTCTTGGAAATCGCGCCCTCGGCCACCGCGATTACGGTAAAGCCCTTGCCGGCCTTCGTCCTCTTGTCGATCGCGGCTACGACTTTTTTAATATCATACGGAATCTCCGGGATCAGGATGATGTCCGCGCCGCCCGCAAGTCCCGCGTACAGCGTCAGCCAGCCGACCTTGTGTCCCATGACCTCTACGATAAATACACGGTTGTGCGACGCCGCCGTCGTATGAATGCGATCGATCGCGTCCGTCGCCACGTTCACCGCGCTGTAGAATCCGAATGTCATGTCCGTACCGAAAATATCATTGTCAATCGTCTTGGGAAGATGAATGATATTCAGTCCTTCCTCGCGCAGCAGGTTCGCCGTCTTCTGCGTACCGTTGCCGCCCAGAATCACCAGGCAGTCCAGACGGAGCTTATAATAATTCTGCTTCATCGCCTTGACCTTGTTCAGCCCCTTCTCGTCCGGCTCGCGCATCAGCTTGAACGGCTGCCTGGAGGATCCCAGGGTCGTGCCGCCCTTTGTCAGGATCCCGGAGAAATCCTTCGAGGTCAGAAGCCGGTAATCGCCATAAATCAGACCCTTGTAACCATTCATAAAACCGTAGACCTCAAGCTCGTCCAGATTGCTTGAGAGACCCTTTACCACGCCGCGCATCGTCGCGTTCAGCGCCTGGCAGTCGCCGCCGCTTGTCAACAGACCAATTCTTTTCATACCTGTCACATCCTTTTCTTTTTTACTGAAAAACTCTCTACGTGCTGCATCCTCGGTTCGCCTCACAAACCGGGGAAGGCTCACATCCGTGAGCAGGCCGCCAATCGTGAAGCGATTTACAGATGCGGCACACGGCCTGGCAGGAGCGGTATCAGCCGCGCGTGCCGTTTCTATGAGCATTTTCTACCAGTATACCGCAAAATCCCGAATGTCTCAACAAAATATTTCAATATATTGTTAGTTTTTCCCGGAGTTTTATGGTATACTCTTTCCGATGCGTTTTTTGTTTCAAGAAAAAATCGGGGGAATCCATCCGTGAACATTACAGCGAAAACGAAAATTACCTATGTCATCGGCGGCATGGGCAAAAATCTGGCGTACGGTTTTGTCGCCTCTTACACACTCTATTACTACAACACAATTCTCGGTATCAGCGCATCCTTCATCGGTATCCTGCTGATGGTGGCGAGGATCTTCGACGCCTTCAACGACCCCTTCATGGGCGTGGTTGTGGCGAAGACAAAAAGCCGCCACGGCCGCTACAAGCCATGGATCCTGACCGGCGCCGTGCTGAACGCACTGGTGCTCTACGCGATGTTCGAGGTGCCGGCAACGTTGAGCGGCGGCGGGCTGAAAGCCTATGTCGTCGTCACCTACTTTCTCTGCGGGATCACCTACACGATGAGCGACATTCCCTACTGGTCCATCATCCCGGCCATCACACGGGCCGGCTCCGAGCGGGAGAGCCTGACCGTCTTCGCACGGACCTGTGCCGGTTTCGGCGCGGTGCTGCCTACCGTCCTGACCATGAGCCTGCTGCCGCTGATCGGCGGCGGAACGGACACGGAGCACTACCGCAAAGGGTTCGGCGTCCTGGCTCTTGTCATCGCCATCTTCTATGTGGCGACGGCTATCATCACCGTCCGGAACCTTCCAAACGACGAGCTGGAAGAGCCGCACGATTCCTCCGTAAAGGATCTGCTGAATTCCCTGCTCAAAAACGACCAGGCATTGAACCTGGCTCTTATCATCATTTTGTTTAACTCGGCAATCTACATGACCACCAACCTTCTGCTGTATATGTTCCAGTATGACGTCGGCGACGAGAGCCTGTATACATTCTTCATGCTTGTAAGCGGTCTGGTGCAGTTTGTGACCATGACTGTACTTTACCCCTTTTTCCGCAAAAAATACAGCAACCGGCAGATCTTCTCTGTGGCCTGCGTCGTGGGAATCATCGGCTATCTGGGGATGACCGCCCTGATCTTCGGGACACACCTGACTCTCCTAAAGCTAATGATCCCGGGCGTCTTTATTTCTCTGGCAAACGGCATCGGCTATGTCCTGACTACGGTCTTCGTAGCCGACGCGGTCGACTACGGAGAGTCAAAGACCGGGCAGCGCGAGGACAGCGTCGTCTCCTCCCTGCAGACCCTGATGGTCAAGCTCGCCACCTCCGTCGCTTCCTTCGTCGCCGGTATCGGCATCGACCTCACCGGAATCGACGTCACCGCCGAGACACAGACCGCCGCGGCAAAAACCTCCCTGTGGGTTCTGTTCGCCGTCCCGTCTCTGCTTCTGATGACAGGGGCGTTCCTGATCTTTCTGCGGAAAAAAGAAATCGGGCAGCCCGCCTGACGGACTGCCCTGTTATTTCCTGCGCAAAGCCAGTCTGTGACGAAAGAGCGAGGGAATAAAATGCCTTACGTCGTCTATTATATTTTTCTGATTATTCCTGCATCATCAGATATCCAGTGATTCCATTGGATATTCTGTTTTTTTGCTCATGCTGTCAATATGCTTCACGTATTCTTCCCTGTTAAATATCGGTTTATAATTATCTATCACGCTTTTCGCAGCCGCTCCTCCATTTTTAAGGAATCCATACGCACTCAGCGCAAAAATCTTCCCGCCAACAATAAAGGCTTCTTCTTCATCCGCGACTTCTATTTCATTGCTATGCAGTCCGCCGCGCAATCCGCCATGGACGATCGCATAAACCGGCAGCAGATGAGACAAATCTCCCTTATCTGTAGAAGCAGATTTGTGTGCCGTCCGAATTTTCCTTCAGGTAACCCTTTACACCGGTAATTGCAAGGCCATCAACTGTTTTCATTCCCAGCTTTTGCAGATACTCCTTCAGCTTTTGGGATGTCCTGAATTCTCTGTATCCAAGCTCAGCATGATGCCAGAGGTCCTTGCCAAATTCAATGATTTCTTCTCGATGAGCGTCGATCGTGTCGCAGATCAGCTTTTCAATAGGATCCATTTCTCTCATTTTTTCTTCCTTCTTTCTCGAAGCACATTAAAAATATGGAATCGGAGCTCGGCGTCCCGCTGTTCATCCGCACACAAAAAAAGTTGGAGCTCACCGAATTCGGCCACGCCCTGTTCTCCGACGCGGTCAGGATCGGAGAAATCCAGCAGCACTACCTGGAGCAGCTGGAGGAATATCAGCGAAAGCAGCACCTTGCGACTTTAAAGCTCGGCCTGATTCCCCTGATGCCCCACTACCACTTTCCCGCCCTGCTCTCCGCGTTCTCCGCCAAATACCCGTCCACCAGGCTAGAGCTTTTTACCGAGGGAGAGCATCTGCTCTTCGATGCCCTGACGCAGCAAAAGTGTGAAGTAGCGCTTATGCGCTCCGGCACTCTGGAGGAAGACGCACTGGAACGGATGTTCCTGTTCAGGGATTTCTTTTGCATAGTCTTATCCCCAAAGCATCCGCTCGCCGGCGAACAGGCGCTTTCCTTTGCGCAATTGAGTGAATGCCAGTTTATTCTGCACACTGCTGTGACCGCTCATAAACAGCCGACCAGATTTATCTTGTAAATGCTGGTCGGCTGTTTATGAGCGGTCACAGCAGTGTGCAGAAT
>Ga0192263_1208_pt1 | contig 11408 bp, 9 predicted proteins | sample Koala_Koa23_I3_FD_131257 | JGI IMG/M metagenome (GOLD analysis project Ga0192263, IMG submission 131257) | Enriched cells from koala feces incubated with labeled cellulose particles, San Francisco Zoo, California, United States - Koala_Koa2-3_I3 ... | reverse complement strand
TGAATTTGCTATAATTATATAATTTTTCTAATACTCGCGTAAACAAGCCGACACTATAACCGATACGATACCGATGAAGATCCGTGGTGGGCTTTAGAAATGCACAGGCTTCATCCACATAAGCGAGTACGCAACATTCCCCTACGCCCTACACCTTCGGATCACTTCGCAGATCCGATCCACATCCCCCAGCGCCAGATCCGCATACAGCGGCAGTGTGAGTACCCTCTTACTCACATGTAGTGCCACCGGCGTCAGGTTTGCATCAAATCTTCCGTGGAAGCAGTCAAAGGTGTTCGTCAGCGGATAGAAATATTTCCTGGCCCCGATACCTTCTTTCGCAAGCGCGTCGAATACCTCGTTCCGGCTCGCGCCGAATACCTTCTCGTCAAACACGACCGGGAAATATGCGTAATTCGGCTCCACGCCCTCCTGCACCGGATTCAGGCGGACGCCGTCGATGCCTTCCAGGTTTTCACGGTAACGTTCCGCGACCTGCTTCCGCTTCGCAATCTCCCCATCCACGTGCCGCAGGTTGCAGATGCCCATGGCAGCACAGAATTCGTTCATCTTTGCGTTCGCGCCGACGCCGTCCACGACCTCCTGCCCATGAATGCCAAAGTTTTTGAGCTGCAGGATGGATTTTCCGAATTCCTCATCCCGGAAGCAGACGGCTCCGCCCTCAATGGAATTAAAAACCTTAGTTGCATGGAAGCTAAAACAGGAGACGTCCCCAAAGCTGCCGATGCCCCTGCCTTTGTACCGTTCGCCAAAGGTATGCGCTGCATCGTAAATGACCTTCAGACCGTACTTGCCGGCGATCCGCTCAATTTCTTCGACATTGCACACATTCCCATACACATGCACCGGGACGATCGCGGACGTCTGGTCTGTAATGAGCGCTTCCAGCTTCGATGTGTCCATGGTAAAGTCATCGGCATTGATGTCACAGAACACCGGCGTACAGCCGTTGCGGACAATGGCATGGGTGGTTGAGGCAAAAGTAAAAGGGGTGGTAATCACCTCCCCTTTCAGCCCGAGCGCCTGCATGGACAGTTCCAGTGCCATGTGTCCATTCGTCAGCAGATCAATGTTTTCGACGGATAAATATTCCTTCAGCTGCCTCTGCAGCTCTTTGTGCTTCGGCCCCATGTTGGTGAGCCAGTGCGTGTCCCACATTTCCGATATTTCTTCTATGTACTCGTCAAGACCCGGCATCGAAGACCGGGTCACCAGGATCTGGTTGTTCATGTTGTCTCCTTTTGTCAAATGAATTCGGTCAAAATTTGTTTTTTTATATAAAAACGTTTAAGAGGTGGATTAGTGATGGGTGTTTCGAAAAAAAGTTGAAAGGATTGATCTCTGGGTTCTATCCGGAGCTACAATCGTTCCCAGCAACGTATGGTATGCCATTCTGTCTTTCCTGATTTGTTCGACAAACTCTTTATCTGCCCCATTACTTCCGAAACATCGGCTGCGAACATCCAGCACATCCATAATTGATGGAATTCTTCCTCCGCCTTTTCCAGCAAACAAATGAAATGTATAGAGAATCAGCCCCACAAAAAGATCCGATGCGGAATAGTCCCAAAAAACATCCCTTTCGGATTTCTCAGTCAGCATAATATTCTGCGCGATATCATTTACAAACTCGTTTGCACGATCTGCCTTATCATTTATGTAAAATTTATATGGAATTTCAAGCGGATTCCATCCATCTCCGTGTGACGGGGTTCGAAAATTAAAAACACCGACAGAATATCCCTTTTCCTCAAGCATGGCAGCTGTGCGCCCATAAACCTCCGCTTTCGGATCTGTGATAGTCTATTTGATTTATATTCTCAAGTAAGTCTGCCATATTCCCACCATTTGTATTCTGGTTTCTCTTCATCACCAATCGGTTTCCCATTTCGACCGACGACGTATCATCATAGGGTTTTGTCCTGAATCATAAACTCAAACCTTCTTCTTCAAACGCTCTGCAATAGATTTTTCCAACGTCTTGGCGGCGCGTGAAATCTCGCCATGGCGATAATATCCGTATATTGTCTTCCAATCTGGACACAGTACTTTTTCCCAAGGTCGGATCACTTGTTGTATGTGTCTTTAATATCTACTAGCGATTTCCGGTTTAATTTTTTGTGTTGATGTACCATTTACTACTTACGAAAAAATCTCATAATATATGGTTTTACCATATCAAGAACATAGTAAAACGAATCCAGTTTAAACAACACCGAACCACCAATATATACCACCACGCCGATTATCACCTGCAGTACCAACGTTGCTATATCTGGCAATCCCAACCACGTCACAGGCAGTGTGCTGAACCCCATGAACACAGCAAGGATGATCCCGGGCAATATGTCCTTTAGTTGTTGCAAATATCCATAATGCAACAATTTCCTGTTAGGCCATGAATTAATAATCTGGCTCATCACACTCGTCACCAGCATGCTGTATGCCATTGCTTCCACACTGATCCACATTGTAATTAGGACAGCCGTTAATCCCACGCATTTCTTTTCTATTTCCAGCTTTAGATTCAGGTCGCTTCTGCCCATTGCGTTGATTGCGCTCAGGTTGGCCGTATGGATCGGGTAAAACATATATGTGATGCAAAAAATCCTTATGTACAGCACACACGGCAGCCACTTTTCCGTCAGCAGCAAACGCACTAGAGGTTCCGCCACAAAAGCGATTCCCATCATCATCGGAGCCATGATATAGGTACTCGTCTTTATCGACCGATGCAGCATATTCCTGACACGATCTCTGTCCTCCTGCTCACTTGACATAACAGGAAGCAACACGCTACTAATGGAACTATTAATATTTGTAACAGCCAAATTGGGAAACTGCTTGCCTTTATTATAGTAAGCCAGATCCTCCGATGTGTATATCTTACCGATGATGAGTTGGCGTAAATCATTATACACCGTATCAATCAGGGATGATGCCAACAACTTCCATCCAAAGCGAAACAATCCTTTCAGACGCTCAAATGAAAATTCCCTCGTTGGTCTCCATTTAACCGTAATATAAAGGATAATCGTGTCGATCGACGTATTGATGACCTGTTGCGCCACAATTGCCCATGCTCCAAACCCCATGTAGGCCATTGCAACACCAACAATACCTGCAACCACCGTGCCTCCAATCGTTGCAAAAAAGAACTTTCGAAACATCAAATGCCGTGACACATACGCCTGTTGAATATTCTTCAGTCCTGCAATGACAATGGTGAGACCTACAACCCTCGTCATTGAAGTCAGACTGGGATCGCCATAGAATACAGCTATGAGCGGTGCAATCATAAAAAGAATAGCATAAGCAATCAAACACATTACGATATTAAAGTAAAATACGGAGGAAAAATCCAGCTGATCTGCGTTTTTCTTCTGAATCAAGGCATTTCCCATGCCGCTGTCCACAAATACCTGAAAAATTGTTGTGAATACAGTTATAAGAGCTACCGTGCCATATTCAGTGGGAGTCAGTAATCTGGCAAGTACAACTGAGACGACAAAGGCAACGCCTTGCGCCCCACACCGTTCCGCAAACCTCCATATCATATTATTAAGTGTTTTTGTCTTAAGTTGGTTATCTTCCATTATTTATAGTGTGCCTCCAATCAAAGCCGTTTTTCCTTCACTGCTTTCCTGTTCGCATTTTATTATATACACTCCTTATAAGACATCCATTAAGCCAAAGCCAAAACCTCAGCTTGTGCGGGGTAACCCAAAAGAGCTTCTTAGCAATATCCCTATTTTCGTGGGAAGGTTTTTTTAAGCAAAAAATAATAGCTGATTTTGTAAGCCTGTTATAATAACCTTGATATGAGATTTCGAATCCATAATATTCTTTAAAATAATTCCGTATGTTTTCAAGTTGGTTATACGTATCCAAATTAATATTCTTCCCAAAATTACGCGCCGACCAACTATCACCACCTTTTAATATGCATCTATAAACTGCCATTGTTTCCGCTATGTGATACATTTTCCCATTTGCCGCTATCAATGCTGCCCATTTCATATCGCCATTTGCTCTGAATTTAAAATAAGCATTGGATTTTTCATCGTCATCATGTGGATAAATACTCTTTTTTATCAACAAACCTGCTGTGTGTGAAAATTTGCAATTATCATACAAATAAGAAACATCGTGCTTTACATCATGTGCCTCATAATATAAGCTTTGCGATTTGAATGGCTTTCCATCTCCATCAATCACCAATTCATTACAGCAACACGCCGCACAATCTGGGTTGGCTTCTAGGATCGACACCTGTTTTTCCAGTTTTTCTACATCAATCCAATAATCGTCCCCTTCGCAGATTGCAATATATTTCCCCTTCGCCTTTTGGAGAAGAGATCGAAAGACAGGTTTCCTTTTGCTATGTTGATTTTCTGTCTGATAGATATTGTTAAAAAGTTTCGGATACTTCTTCTCAAACTCTTTGACAATTTTCTGTGTTCCATCCGTTGACGCATCATCATGCACTATAATCTCATAATCAAATGATGTTCTTTGGTTAACAAACCCGTCAAGAGCTTCTTGAATATATTTTTCATGATTATATGTTAAACAAATAATGGATACTAATACCTCTGTAGAATTACGCATGAGTCTCCTCCCATTCAAATTTTGCCCCATTCCAATTATTATAGTTTCAGATAAATATGGACCGTAAGACTTTGGTTTTTATGTTCTTAATCACGACCCCACATTTTGTATTCTTTTTTTCAGTTGTTTTCTAAAGTCTACGCTCATTTGTTCGAGGAATAAACGACTATCTACTCTACTTTTAAAATCGACCGAAAGGATAGCCTTAGCCATACTCATCGGTGAAAATTCCTCTGCGAATTTAATTAATGGGGCTACTTTTGACTTGACTATGCTTTCCCCTTTCGTGCTAACAACAGGAATATTATAGCTTAAATAAACTAACAATTTTGAAGGGAACAGATATTGTCCAAACTCACCTTCTTTTTGAGGATTTAATGCCATATCTGCGGATTTTAGCAAATTAGAATATTCATCATCATTCAAGACGCCACGATAATTTACAGCGTTACGCTTCAATTTTTTATTCATACTTTCTATTGACGAATAAAAAAGCTCGCGATCATCCCTGGCAATATATCCTGTTATAGTCAATACATAATTTGCAGGCAAAAATTCCATAAGCTCTATTGCCATAAAAGCACTGCCTTTTACAGTATCTATGCTTCCGGTATAAATCATATTGATTGTATCTCCGATACCTTTGGGTGCAATCGTTCCCTGATATACACTATAGTTGCCATATGAAACAATGGCATTTTTTGCCTCCAGCATTTCTTCCAGAACTTCTGAAACAACAATACAGCCATTTCTGTATTTTTTTAAGTATTTTTTCTCCTGCTCCTTTTGATTCTCAAAAGACTTCCACACCATTCCATATTGTTCTTCTATTTCTAAAATAACATCTAATTTTTTCAAGCATTTAGCTAAATTTATCACTGCCATATATGAGCAACTATGATATACTAGTATCGTCTCATATTTTTTACAATTCTTAAGTAAATACACTAGCAACCAAAGTAATGTAATATGATGTCGCACAAAACGAATCCATTTCCTTTTTGCGCCAAAATTAGGCGGTAATATTAATTCCACGTCATCTGATAATTTAACCTGTTGCTGACTTGTAAAGGGCGCATCTGGATCTACATATTCAGATGCAGAAATGATTTCCACTTTGAATCCAGATAATAAAAGGCTTTCAGTTATATAATCCATCTTCTTTGTGGCAGCCATAGAATAATTTCTCTTTAAGGCCTTTTCTTTAAATATATCGTAATATCCAATATATTTTATTTTAGGATTTTCATTCATAAGTTCATCTTCCTCCATCAGGTCAGGGATTTAGGTCTGCCAAAAAAATACTAACCCTAAAAAAGCATCGGACCAGAAAATATAGGCAAGAAATGCCAAAGAAACTCCATAATATAGTATCTTCCTTAAATTATCATCTTGCCGAACTATTACAGTTGGAACCGCAAACAAGCACCCCATAGAATAATAATAACTTGCGCGAAAAGCTTCAGCTATAATAGAACTGGCTCCCTGGATACATAATCCAATAACCATCAGGTTTATCCAGATATCAACTTTATCTGATGGAATTAAAGAATCTGTGTCACTTTCATTTTTGCGCTTACTTTCATACACCTGTACCCTATTCTTGAAGCATATACAAAAAATCAATATCATAAACTGAATTATATAACCACTCCATGTCAGAGTTACAGTAGTGTCAGCATACCATTCTATTGATTCATTCCAGGAAAAACTGCTAACCAATAGCCTGACAAGCGAGGGCGTCACCAAGCAAATGCCTAGTGCTATAACAATGATAATCAACTGTTTGTAATTAACTTTCATATATATAAGCCAGTAAGCAGGGAGAAAAATCAACGACGAAGAATGACATAAAAATGCCGCCGCAACCAAAAGCAGATACGGTATCAATTTTCTCTCCTTTATCATGATATACGCAATCAAAATAAAGCCCAATGCCATTGTCTGCCTTAAGCCCGATAGTATGAACCTGTAATACAAAGCAAGCAGCGCCATCAAACTTAAAAATGGTTCTTCTGAATTCAAATAAATACATATTGCAACACAGACTGCAAAAAATAATGCGATTGCGGCCATCCAGATCCCTGTACTCAAGCCTATATTTGAAAATAATTTTGCTATAGCATAGAAGCCAAAGTCTTTCATTTCACCGTCAATATACTGTTCCCATAATTTTTCAAAAGTTATATCGCTTAAAGTAAGATATCTGTTCCCGTAGCCTATTAAATCCCCATACGCAGTAGTCGATTTACAGGCGGATATTGCAAAAAGGCAGAAACCTATCCATATGCAAATTCTTTTTTTGTCAAATTGTATTGAATTTGAAAACAGCAATGTCAAAATAATAGCTGCAATAACCAGCACCATATCATTTCACCTATTGATTACCGCTAATCGTTCTTTCAAAAAGTTCTATGTAATCTCGAATCAGAGTATTCTTGTCAAAATTATTCAGCGCAAACTCTCTGCATGGTTCCTGAAAAGTTTTTCTCTCAATTGAGCAAATGTGTTCAATCTCAATCTTCATCTGATACATATCGTTCGGCTGTACTACTGCGCCGCAACCATCACCTACCAACTCTTTATTAGCAGTAGAATCAAAGCATACAACAGGCGTGCCGCATGCCAATGCCTCCGCTGAAACTTTCCCGAAGCTCTCCTCTAAGGACATAGTAACAAACACATCCGCCATACTGTAATATTCTGCTAGTTCCTGTGCTGAATCTGTTGGTGGCACAGAAATTATGCCATTCGGTAAAATCACACCTCCTTCCATTTTTCCAACAAGTACAATAATATATTCGCTTCCAAAAAGTGAACGTAATTTAATAAATGATTCAAGTCCTTTACCAGATGCCCATCCAGATGCCACTCCGAGGATTACTTTTTTACCCATAACGTTCAATCTTACGCGGAGTTTTTCTATATCTTCTTTTGGCGAAAACGTATTCATATCAATCCAATTATAAATCCGCGTTATTTCCTGGGCGCAGCTTAAAAAAGATTTTCTTGCTTCACCGGCTATCCAATCAGAAACGCCTATAACCGCCAGATGCGGTATAGCTTCAAACCATTTTTTCTTGTTTTGCCACATTTCTGCTGTAGCATCTATCCCCCAGCTCGGATTATCCTTTTTTAATCTTGGACAATCTCCACAACCCGTTTTCCATTTATAGCATTGGTCTAAAGTATAATGTGTGCATTTCCCTGTAAAAAAGAAGCAATCGTGAAGAATCAGCACGCATGGAATATTCTTTTGTGCAGCATAGCCAAAAATCATTCGGAAATTTGCATAATTTCCATGCAAATTTCTGAAAACAAGCAAGCTTGTTTTCAGAAATTCTATTTCATCCAACATCTTTTTTGTTCCAAAATGAGAAAAATATCCCTGCCTGCCAGTCAGTCGTGATAATAAACCATGCACCTTCCATTCCAGCGAATTGCCGACTTGAAAACTATGAACGTCTTCTATCCCTTGGGCAAAGAATGTATAACAGGTATGTTCCGTACTTTGATTGATGTAATCCTGTAATTCTTTACAGGTTCTGCCCGTGCTCATGGTTTGACCCACGGCATTAATTTGGACGATATTCATTGATATTTCACCTTTTCTAAATCCTCAGCTACCATATATTGTATCTTCTTCTTATCGTGATAGTTTCTTCCGCATTCATAGGCTTTTTGCCCGTATTCCGACATAGTTTCTGGCTTGTCCAACAATGCTTTTAACTTCAAATACACTTCATCACCATTCTTTGCCACTACAGCTGCATCGTTATCCAACAGATGCTTGATTGACGCCATATCCGCAGTTCCTATAGCAAAGATACACTTTCCTAACATAAAATAATCGACTAGCTTGGTGGAAAAAGACTGATGAACTGCGAACCGTTCCTTTCGGGACAGGCCCTCTACATGAACCATAATATCTGAAGACTTTTGTATTTCCAGTAATTCCGTATACGGTATTGCAGAATACAAAAAAATCCCTTTGCTGTCACCCAAACTATTTTTCATCTTATCCGTCAAAGGTGATGAGGTATATATATGAAGCTCCACATTGTAATTTTCGTCATTCAATACAGCTACTACATCCGCTATCAGCTTCAAGGACTGATAGCGTCCGGCGCTTACATTTCCCGCATATACTAATTTGATTGGTTGACCTGTTTCCCATTCGGGTGCAGATCCACTGAAATCCGCGCATTTTGTCAGGATTTTGCAAGGAGGACTAAAGATTACCTCATATTCCTCTTTCTGAATATCGGAAATAACATAAAGAAGCTCACACATATTTATAGTCTTCTTTACCTTTTGTCTTTTCCAAAGGCGATCAACCCAATAAAGTGGAGAAAAGTGGAACTGCCGTAAGGTATAATTATCATCAGAGATGTAGCCTATCATTGGAACTCCAGTGTACTCTTTGAGAAACTGAGCGATGTCGTTCAAGTGGCTTGAAAAATAAACCGGCTGAAAGATTATATCTGGATCAAAAGATCCTATGAAATCACACAGCTGTGATGACTTCCATCTTCCTACCTTCCAAATAATATCTCTTCCCCAAAACATTACCTGCCAACGCATCGTCCTGACTTTATCAAAGCCCTGTTGTTCTCGATTGCTTCTTCCTACTCCTTGGTCGCTTCTATTTTCTACCACTTTTCCAGATGGTTTATTTTTGTTTCTCAGATTCTGAATAAGGGATTTTACTGTAATTTGAAAGCATTCCATATGAAATTCATTGTTTGGTGTCCCCGTGCTACAATAAATATTAGCGAATTCCAAGTCAGCAATCCCTTGAAATATATTGCTGAATGAAAGTCCAAAACTGTTATTATCATTCCATGGAGTATTCGATACAACCAATATCCTCATATCGTCAGCTTTCTCCCTTATATATTTTCTCGTAGCCTTTTACTGTATTTGAAATATCAAATCTTTCGGCTCTTTTTCTTCCTTTATTAACAAAATCACAATATAAATCAGTATCTTCCAACCGTTGGATTTGTAATGCAAATTCCTCTATATTAGTTGGCTCAGCTAGCAGACCACAATCCGCAACAACGCCTGCCAGTCCGGGCACATTTGATGCAACTACAGGTGTCCCACAGGCCATGGCTTCTACTGCAATCAAACCAAACCCTTCCCACAAAGACGGAATGACTAATATATCAATCGTGTGGAAGATTTCTGCAATATCCTTGCGATATCCGAGGATGCTGATTCGTCTACTCAGACCCATTTGGGCTGCTTTATCACGGATTCTCAAAATAAGCGGTCCCTCTCCAACAAGGACTAACTTATATTTTTCAGGAAGTACAGCCATTATATGTAACATCCCCTTATGATTTTTTTGCTGTGAAAAACTTCCCACCATCCCAAGCAGAATGTCATCCTTTCTGATATCTGGAAATATTTCTGTTTTATCATATCCCGATTTTTCCGCATATTCTTTTGTAGAAATACCATTATCGACTATATGGAATCGTAAATTATATTTCTCAGGCAGTCTTAACCAAGATTGAAGATTCTTCTCTGCCATTGGACTGATGCGAATGATTCGGTCATAATGTCTATAAATGAATTTTTCAATTGGACGTAAATATTCTTTTCGTCTTCTTTTATTATCTGTGCTGTGCTCTGTCATCACAAGCAGAGGTTTTCCTCTTAAGAATAATGATGACAATATAACATAGTAGATAACCGGAAATAAGTTTGCGTGAACTACATCGAAGTTCCCCCGCCTTATATATTTTCGTATAATGAAAATTCTTTTTATATGTGAGTCAGTACTTAAAACTGCTACATGAATACCTTTTTCTTTTAGCGCATCGGCATACTTACTATTTTCGCCCGACATCACGAGTATCTCAACCGAATGTTTATCAGACATAAATCTTGGTGCCAAGTCACTGATGAGTTTTTCCGCGCCTCCGCCAGCGAGCGAATTAATTATAATCAAAATTCTCATGCGCCCACCCCAGTTCTAAAAGGTGGAATCACATAATAATCTTCTATCTTTATAGCCCTTGCGTAGTTCTGGAGCACATTTTTCTTAGGTAAAGCATAAACTCTACTTAAGTAATACCCCCCCCGTTTTTACGGTGCTAAATGAATGATTGCCTTTTTTTCTCATTGTAAGATATATACCTAATACTTCTGACATTGCATTGTACCCCAATATTCTATAAACGATACTTGCTTTTTTTACTCTGCCATCTAATGTATATTTTGCCATTCTGTCTTTACACAGTTTGCTTAACCTGTATTGTATAAGTCTTTTTTCTTTTCTTTCCATTTTAACGCTATGCACCAACGCAGAACATATTGTAACATGATACATCGCATGGCTCATCAACGCATCATGAATACTTTTATCCCCATTCTCGATTAAGCCTATAGAACTCTCCAACAATCCGCAGTAGTCTAAAAGGTGCTTATAATCAATAGACGATGTAATAGATCCCTCGCGTTTCGCTCGATATACATAAAAGGAATCCGGCAGGAGAGTAATGCTTGGCTTCGTTGAAAATAGCCTAAACCCCCATTCAATATCTTCGCTTTTTATTCCCTGCAAAAAACACAAATCATGCTTGTCAAAATGTGATTTTTTTATCACATTTTGACAAGCAGAAAAATATATCATTTTTCTGCTTGTCAATTTTCGTATGATCTGATCCGGCGAATATTCTTTGCAACTAATTGAGAATGGATCTTCTTTTTCTATGTAAATATTATCGCTTTCATAAAACCATTTTCTGTGGAACTGAACTACG
>Ga0192263_1207_pt1 | contig 11450 bp, 9 predicted proteins | sample Koala_Koa23_I3_FD_131257 | JGI IMG/M metagenome (GOLD analysis project Ga0192263, IMG submission 131257) | Enriched cells from koala feces incubated with labeled cellulose particles, San Francisco Zoo, California, United States - Koala_Koa2-3_I3 ... | reverse complement strand
TCAGATGAGGCACTACAAGGAGTACATCACCAGCCGTGATGACCTTGAGTTCGTTGGGATGTACAGTGATGAAGGAATCTCCGGTACATCCACACGCAAAAGGGACGGTTTTAACCAGATGGTGCAGGATGCTCTCGATGGCAAAATCGACCTCATCATCACAAAAACGGTCAGCCGGTTTGCGAGAAACACAGTGGACTCACTCACCACCATCCGCAAACTGAAGGATAAGGGCGTTGAGGTCTACTTCGAAGAGCAGAACATCTACACGCTCGATTCAAAGGGGGAGCTGCTCATCACGATCATGTCCTCGTTTGCGCAGGAGGAGTCGCGGAGCATTTCGGAAAACACTTCGTGGGGAATCCACAAGCGGTATGAAGACGGGAAGGTCAGCGTTGCTTATTCGCGCTTCCTCGGTTACGACAAGGGACCGAACGGCGAATTCGTTGTAAACCAGGAACAGGCGGAAACGGTACGGCAGATTTACAAATGGTTCTTGGGCGGGCTTTCACCTTATGCGATTGCCAAAAAGCTCACGGAGATGGGCGTTCCTACACCTAGCGGCAAGGAAAAGTGGCCCGCATCGACCGTCAAAAGCATTTTAAAGAACGAGAAGTACAAGGGGGATGCTCTTTTGCAGAAGGAGTACACGGTGGACTTCCTGACGAAAAAGAGGGCTAAGAACGACAACGGCGCACTTCCGCAGTACTATGTTGAGGGCGATCACGAGGCGATTATCGACCCTAAAACTTTCGAGCTTGCCCAGGTTGAGCTTCAGCGCAGGACGGAAGGCAGAACCCGCTACAGCGGAGTCAGCATTTTCTCATCGAAGGTCAAATGCGGATGCTGCGGTGGCTGGTACGGAAACAAGGTCTGGCACTCCAAGGACAAGTACAAAAAGTACATCTACCGCTGCAACAACAAATTTAAAGGTGATAAGAAGTGTACCACCCCTACGCTCACTGAGGATGACATCAAGGCGGCGTTTGTTTCAGCAATCAACCAGCTCATCACGAACAGGGACGCGATTGCGGAAAACCTCAAGTTGCTGGTAGATGGTCTGGAGGACACCGAGTCAGTAGAGATGAGGATTACTGAACTGGAGATGCAGATGAGTGTTCTGGATACGAAAATCCGTGACCTCATCGAGGAGAATGCTCACAGAGTGCAGAACCAGGAAGAATACCAGACAAAGTATGATGACCTTGTAGCCCAGTTTGAAACCGCAAAGCAGGAATACGATGAGCAGGAGCAGGCTCTTTCAAAGAGCAGATCGAGCGCAAAGGTTCTGCGGCAGTTCATTGCGGACCTCCTCGAACAGCATGAAACAATCGGTGAATTTGATGAGAGGCTTTGGGGCAGCATGGTGGATTTCGTCACAGTGTACAGTAAAGAAGATATTCGGGTAACATTCGTAGACGGCACAGAGATTAAGGCTTAAGGAGGGCAACACGATGGAACAGAGAATTTATGACGAGGTAATGCGCAGATTCGACATTCTGGAAAGCCAGGGACTGGCTGATGAGGTGCGGGAGGCTTTCAAAAACGGCACGGTCTGTTACACAGAGAAGGGGCGCTTCCCTTGGGGGCAGGAAATCGGAATCAACTGGCCCATCAGCCGAGAGCCTCGGTTCGAGAGGATTATCCAGGAAGCCCAAGCGGACGGCTGGATTCCTTTTTACGCTATCCACGCAAGGTATCAGGAAATCGGAGACACGCTTTCGGTTTTCGTCATTTCTGGAGACGAAGCTGATTCCGAAGCATGGGATGAGGACAGAGATGCACTCAAAGACCGCTACGCCATGACCTACACGCAAAACTTCACCTACGGCTTTTCGGAATGCGGAGACATTGCTTACGACATTCTGAGCGGTGGTGCGGTGAGAACAGCATAAACATCAAAGAGAGAACGGCTGCCTACGATTTTGTGGGCAGCCGTTTTTTGTTGAAATTTTTATGTGGAATTACGTACTACAGTATGGTATAATGAGGGTGCTTATCTATTAGTAGTCTCGAAGTACCCGTGTTGAGGTGTGGCTACTATCCGAACAAAGGTCCGATATTCTAGGCAAGATTTTGTTGCGATTTTGTTGCACAATGTGCACCTATCGTTATATTTTCCTATGTGCATCGTTAAATTGTATCCACGTCAGCGTTTCAAGGAATCCGTGCTACTGCGGCTACTATCCGGATCGGACGCGCTGCACCTGCTCCGAGGGAGAGATCCGCAGCTACCTGCATCGCATCAGCCGCCCGCTGCTCGACCGGATTGATCTGCACGCGGAAGTGCGCCCGATCTCATACCAGGAGCTTTCCGGCAGCCATCAGGAGGAATCCAGCGCTCAGATCCGCGAGCGCGTCCTCCTTGCGCAGGACATACAAAGCCGGCGTTATCAGGGGACACCGATTCGTTTTAATTCCGGCCTGCCGGCGCCTCTCCTGGAGAAGTACTGTGCGCTGGGAGGGGAGGAGGATGCCTTCGTGCAGCAGATTTATGAGACGAAAAAGCTTACGGCCCGCGCCTGCCACCGGATGCTGCGGGTCGCCCGCACGATCGCGGACCTGGACGGCTCCGAGAAGATCGGCATCCGGCATCTTAGCGAGGCAGTGCGGTACCGGCCGTCGAGGTTTCTTGAGTGACTGCAGGCAGGGAGGGTATTATGGAGAGAAATATCGATGTTATCAGAGATATCAATGGGAATCAGATTGTGGTGATAAATGATATTCGTTTTAAAGGGAAAAGAAATATTGACTGGGGTGAGGTTGAACGTTACTTAAAACAGTATATAGGAGAAATTATTGGGGTTTTTGAAACAAAGGACATGATTTATATTGGCAGCGATTTGCCTGACGAGTTTACGGGTTCAAAAGATACCGCAAGATTAAAGGGAACACAAGCAAATGCAGCACAAGGAATTCCTGAAATGATAGAAATAGCATATAACAAAAGATTCAAGGAAAATATGGAAAAGAAGCATGATGCAAATGCAAAATATGGATGGTATCGCTATGATTCAAGATTCGCGCTTCCTGTATTTGATAATGCTGGGAAGTTTTGCGTTACAATGTATTTTGTGTAGAACTTGTTATAAGACATGCGAGGAATAAAAGATTATATTTGTATGATGTTGTTAATATAAGAAAAGAAACGAGCACCCCGCTTTAGCATAAGCTGTACGGTAAAAAACCCACTTCCTTTCTTGTACTCATTATAGCTCAGAAAAAGGAAATGTCAAGCATTTTTTGAAAAGAAAATTGCTTTTTTCTGGAGGTAAATTGCATGGACGAATATTGGGAATGGTTTTGCAGCATTCCGGGCGTCTATCGGACGCAGAGGGAGATCCTGCTGCATTGTTTTCGGACGCCCGGGCAGGTATGGAAGGCCTCGGAGGAGGAATTGATCTACCTGCGTGACCGGGGCTGCCGGTGGATTCAGAAAGTAATTGAATATAAGAAGGTCTGCTCCCCGGATCAGGCGGTCGCGCTGCGGCGGGAGGCCGGGATTGAGTTTGTCGGTATGGAGCAGGAGGGCTATCCCGTACGGCTGGCATCCCTGCGTGATAAGCCGTACGGGCTGTTCTGGCGCGGGGAACTTCCGCCTGAGAATGTCCGGACTGTGGCAATTGTGGGTGCCAGGGTGTGTACGCCGGGAGGGCGCACGGCGGCGGAGACGATCGCGCGGGAGGTGGTAAGAGCCGGAGGGGCCGTCGTCAGCGGCGCGGCCTATGGGATCGACGGCGCGGCACAATGGGCAGCGCTCGAAGAAGGAGGAAAAAGCTACGCGGTGCTTGGAAGCGGGGTCGACCAGTACTATCCGGCCTCGCACAAAAAGCTTTTTGATCGGCTCGCCGGGCAGGGCGGTCTGATCTCGGAATTTCCGCCCGGTGTGAAGGCGATGCCTACGCATTTTCCGATGCGCAACCGGATCATCAGCGGCCTGTCGGATGTCGTGGTTGTGGTGGAAGCGCGGAAGAAGAGCGGCTCTCTGATAACAGCGGAGTTTGCCCTGGATCAGGGGAGGCAGGTTTATGCCGTTCCGGGACGTCCGGATGATGAGCTGAGCTACGGCTGTAATGAACTCATTTCACAGGGAGCAGGTCTTATTTTATCTGTGGAGAGCTTTGCGGAGTCGATTTTTCCCGAATATAAACGGAAGAAAAAGCATCCGACGGCCGACATTGCACTTGCACCTGCAGAAAAATTAGTGTATAGTAGTCTCGGTTTGCACGGGAAAACCCTGTGGGAGCTGGAAGAAAACACGGCTTTGTCGTTGTCTGATCTTAGCGACAGCCTGTTATCTCTTGAAATCAAAGGGCTGATACGGGAGACAGAGCAGAATTTTTATGTAAAAGTGAAGTGAGGTTTTTATGTCGAAGAATCTGGTGATCGTGGAGTCACCTGCCAAAGTAAAGACAATCAAGAAGTTTTTAGGTTCCAATTACGAGGTGATGGCGTCCGGCGGCCATGTCCGGGATCTGCCGAAGAGCCAGATGGGCGTGGACGTGGAGCACGGATTTGAGCCGAAGTACATTACCATCCGGGGGAAGGGGGATGTCCTCGCCCAGCTGAGAAAGGCGGAGAAAAAAGCCGATAAGGTATATCTGGCGACAGACCCGGACCGTGAGGGAGAAGCGATTTCCTGGCATCTGTCGGAGGCACTCAAAATTGCTCCCGAAAAGCAGAAGCGGATTACTTTTAATGAGATTACAAAAAGCGCGGTGAAGGAGTCGCTGAAGCACCCGCGCACGATTGATATGGATCTGGTGGACGCGCAGCAGACCCGCAGGATTCTGGATCGTATGGTGGGATATAAGATCAGCCCGCTCCTCTGGAAGAAGGTCAAGAGAGGATTGAGCGCCGGCCGCGTCCAGTCGGTCGCCCTGCGCATCATCGCGGATCGGGAGGAAGAGATCGCCGCGTTTATCCCCGAAGAATATTGGACGCTGGATGTGGAGCTTTTTGCGGGAAATGAGAAAAAGCCGCTGATCGCGAAGCTTTCCGGGATGATCAGCAATGGGTCCGACAGGAAGCTGTCCATCTCCTCCAAGGAGGAGATGGATGCGATACTGGACACATTGAAGGATGCCAGCTACGTGGTGGAGGAAGTGAAGAAAAGCGAGCGCACGAAAAAAGCGCCTCTGCCGTTTACAACGAGCACAATGCAGCAGGAGGCTGCCAATGTGCTGAATTTCTCCGCACAGAAGACCATGCGCCTGGCACAGCAGCTTTACGAGGGCGTCGATATCAAAGGGAACGGTACGGTCGGCCTGATCACCTATCTCCGTACGGATTCCACGAGGGTTTCGGATGAGGCGACGGCGGCTGCGAAGGAATATATTACGGCAAATTATGGAGCTGCCTACGCGGCCTTTGCGGAGAACTCCTCCGGCGCGAATGGCAATGGCAAAAAGATTCAGGACGCGCATGAGGCGATTCGACCTTCTGATATTTCCAGGACGCCAACCATGGTGAAGGAGTCGCTTACCCGCGACCAGTTCCGCCTGTATCAGCTGATCTGGCGGCGTTTCGCGGCCAACCGCATGACGCCGGCGCGCTATGAGACGACAGCCGTCCGGATCGGCGCGGCCGGGTATCGATTTACTGTTACCGCGTCCCGGCTCTTATTTGACGGATTCCGCTGTGTCTATACGGACAGCGAGGAGACAAAGGAGGAAGAGGGCGTCCTTCAGGCAGATATTGAAAAGGGAATGCATTTAAAGGCGGGCAGGACGGACGTCCGGCAGCATTTCACGCAGCCGCCGGCACATTATACCGAGGCCTCCCTTGTCCGTACGCTCGAAGAGCAGGGGATTGGCCGCCCGAGCACCTACGCGCCTACCATTACGACAATCATTGCCCGCCGGTATGTGGCGAAGGAAAATAAAAATCTGTATATGACCGAGCTCGGCGAGGTGGTCAATAATATTATGAAGGAAGCCTTCCCGGTGATTGTTGATGTGAATTTCACCGCAAATATGGAATCGCTTCTGGATTCGATCGGAGAGGGAAAGACCAGATGGAAGACCGTGGTGGAGAATTTTTATCCGGATCTGGACGAGGCCGTAAAGGCGGCGGAGGTGAACCTGGAGAAGGTCACGATCGAGGATGAGGTCTCTGATGTGGTCTGTGAGCAATGCGGCCGCAATATGGTCATCAAATACGGCCCGCATGGGAAATTTCTCGCCTGTCCGGGATTCCCGGACTGCCGCAACACAAAGCCGTTTCTGGAGAAGATCGGCGTACCCTGCCCGCTCTGCGGAAAGGATATCGTGATCAAAAAGACGAAAAAGGGGCGTCGCTATTTTGGCTGCGAAGGAGCCCCCCAGTGCGAATTCATGTCCTGGGCAAAGCCGTCCGCCAACCGCTGCCCGCAGTGCGGCGGATATATGGTCGAGAAAGGAAACCGTCTGGTGTGCGAGGACAAATCCTGCGGAACGACGATTAGTGTTTAGCGGTTAGCGTTAGTGTTTTGTGGCTGGTGCCTGGGGAGAATGGTTCTTTTCGAGGCGCAGTCTGCTCTCATCGGAGTGCGTTGTGAATCTCCGACCGCATGGCGTGAGACTCCTCTGGGACACGGACAGAACAGAAACAAATTTGCCTAAATATATAATAAATTCGATAATTTCATATTGATTTTCTGAAAATTTCGTGCTAATATAAGTTTTAAGAATAAAAAGAACGGAAAATTTATTTGATGTCTGCTGTACCTGAAGCAGAAAAAGGGATAGCATGAATATGGAGGAGGAATCAAATGAGTGTACAATTACTGGATAAGACCAGGAAAATTAACCAGTTGTTGCACAATAATAACACAAGCAAAGTGGTATTCAATGACATCTGTGACGTGCTTACCGGGATCCTGGACTCCAACATTCTGGTGATCAGCCGGAAGGGAAAAGTTCTGGGAGTTGGATTGTGCGACGAAGTAGAGGAAATCAGAGAGCTGATCGTGGATCGGGTGGGCGGATTTATAGACCCGCTTTTGAATGAGCGCCTCCTGGGCGTCCTTTCCACAAAGGAAAATGTGAACCTGGAGACCCTCGGGTTTGTCGGAGAGAATGTAAAAAAATACCAGGCCATCATCAATCCGATCGACATCGTGGGAGAACGGCTGGGCACCGTATTCATGTATAAATATGGCAGCCAGTACGACATTGACGATATTATTCTCAGCGAGTATGGCACGACGGTCGTAGGCCTGGAGATGATGCGCTCAGTCAATGAGGAGAATGCGGAGGAGAGTCGGAAGATTCAGATCGTAAAGTCGGCGATCAGCACCCTGTCCTTCTCGGAGCTGGAGGCGCTGATTCATATCTTTGACGAGCTCGATGGCACGGAGGGAATTCTCGTCACGAGCAAGATCGCGGACCGGGTCGGCATCACGCGCTCCGTGATTGTCAATGCGCTCCGCAAGTTCGAGAGCGCCGGTGTGATCGAGTCCCGTTCCTCCGGCATGAAAGGCACCTATATCAAGGTACTCAACGACGTGGTTTTCGACGAGCTTGAAGAGATCAAGAAAAGCAAAAATCTGTAGAACATCCAGCCGCCGGCAGAGGGATCTGCCGGCGGTTATTTTTCTTTTTTTCGTAAAAAATGAATTGTTAAGAAAAAGCGAGAAAACGAGAGCTATTCATAGAATATCAAAGGAAAAGAACCAATTTACACGATTGTCTGGAGTTGCATAATTTCCACTATTTCACTAATATATGCATTGTTCGTTAGCACTCAAAGTTGGCGAGTGCTAATAATTCAAAAAATGAAAAGCATCATCTAAGGAGGAATTTAATATGAAGTTAGTACCGTTGGGCGACAGAGTTGTACTGAAGCAGCAGGAAGCGGAAGAAAAGACGAAGTCAGGCATTATTCTGGCGAGCAAGTCACAGGAGAAGCCGCAGGAAGGCGAAGTCGTAGCGGTAGGCCCGGGAGGACTTGTTGACGGCAAGGAAGTCAAAATGACCGTTAAGGCAGGAGACAAAGTCATTTATTCGAAATATGCCGGCAATGAAGTAAAGCTTGGCGAGGAAGAGTACGTAATCGTGAAGCAGAGCGACATTCTCGCAATAGTAGAGGACTGATGATCTGACGGGCGGTATCGTTTATGGGAAATAATGACAGTCAGATCGCAGGACATCATTGGCAGAAACGACATCCGTCAGGCAAGAGGGCATCATGAATAAAGAACGATATCCGTCTGATGGCAGGATATCATTGACAGGAACCATCGTTAATCAGACATTGTAAAAACAGGAGGCAAATATCATGGCAAAGGAAATTAAATATGGCGCAGACGCAAGGGCGGCGCTTGAGACAGGTGTAAATAAGCTGGCTGACACGGTTCGCGTGACGCTTGGGCCGAAGGGAAGAAATGTGGTGCTGGATAAGCAGTATGGCTCACCGCTTATCACGAATGACGGTGTGACGATCGCGAAGGAGATCGAGCTGGAGGACGCGTTTGAGAACATGGGTGCGCAGCTGATCAAGGAGGTCGCTTCTAAGACGAACGATGTGGCCGGCGACGGCACGACGACCGCTACGGTTCTCGCACAGGCGATGGTGCGCGAGGGCCTGAAGAATATCGCGGCGGGGGCAAACCCGATTGAGCTGAGAAAGGGTATGAAGAAGGCGACGGATGCGGCGATTGATTCCATCAAGGCAATGAGCCAGATGGTCAGCGGCAAGGAGCAGATTACGAGAGTCGCGGCGGTTTCCTCCGGAGATGAGAAGGTCGGCGAGCTGGTAGCGGACGCGATGGAGAAGGTTTCCCAGGACGGCGTGATCACGATCGAGGAATCCAAGACTATGCAGACTGAGCTGGATCTGGTGGAAGGCATGCAGTTTGACAGAGGCTATATCTCCGCATATATGGTGACAGACAATGACAAGATGGAAGCAGTTCTGGATGATCCGATGATCCTGATTACTGACAAGAAGATCAGCAACATCCAGGAGATCCTCCCGCTGTTGGAGCAGATTGTGCAGTCCGGCCGTAAGCTTCTGATTATCGCGGAGGATATTGAGGGCGAGGCTCTGACCACCCTGATCGTCAACAAGCTGCGCGGCACCTTCCAGGTAGTCGGCGTGAAGGCTCCGGGCTATGGCGACAGAAGAAAAGAGATGCTGCAGGATATCGCGATTCTTACCGGCGGCCAGGTGATCTCCGAGGAGGTCGGTCTTGAGCTGAAGGATGCGACGATGGATATGCTCGGACGCGCGAAATCCGTAAAGGTACAGAAGGAAAATACGATCATCGTGGACGGGCTTGGCGACAAGAGTGCGATTAAGGCGAGAGTTGCGCAGATCCGCGGTCAGATCGAGGAGACGACCTCTGACTTTGATAAAGAGAAGCTGCAGGAGCGTCTTGCAAAGATGGCAGGCGGCGTAGCGGTGATCCGTGTCGGCGCTGCGACCGAGACCGAGATGAAGGAAGCGAAGCTCCGCATGGAGGATGCTCTGGCGGCTACGAAGGCAGCTGTAGAGGAAGGCATCATCGCTGGCGGCGGATCGGCTTACATCCATGCGGCGAAGGATGTAGAGAAGCTTGCTGACGCTCTGGAGGGTGATGAGAAGACCGGTGCGAAGATCATCCTGAAGGCTCTGGAATCCCCGCTGTTCTATATCGCTGAGAACGCCGGACTGGAGGGCGCTGTGATTGCAAACAAGGTGCGTGAGTCCGAGGTCGGCACTGGCTTTGACGCTTACAAGGAGAATTATGTTGATATGGTGGAGGCAGGCATCCTCGATCCGGTGAAGGTGACCAGAAGCGCGCTGCAGAATGCGACAAGCGTGGCGGCGACCCTGCTTACCACGGAAGCGGTAGTCGGTACAATCAAAGAGCCGGCTCCGGCTATGCCGGCAGGCGGCGGAGAGGGAATGTATTAATTCCGCCGGGAGACGGCCGGGAGGGACGTAGGAATCCCATCGCAGGGCGTTTCTGACAAGAACATGTGAAATATTTCTAAAAAAAGAGGTCAAACTTGTAGAAGTCTGGCCTCTTTTGTGTTAAAATGTAAGCCGTGCAAAAAAGAATCGGTACCGTTCTCGATTTTCTGCGAAAATCGGAACATTCTTCGTGATTGGCACGGCCTGCCTCCATGCTCGCTGCGCGAGTATGGACATGAAATGTAAGCCGTGCAAAAACTTCGCTGATAAAGGAGCATATCTATGAACGACCGAAAGCTGAAAGACCGGGTTCGGGACAAGATCAGGGAGGAGTGGGGAAAGCTCAGGCTGCTTTCCTGGAAGGCAAGGTTTGCTTATGTGTGGGACTATTACAAGCCGGTGATGGTGGGGATCATCGCGGTCATTGCAGTGATCAATATCGGTATTACCATTTACCACAATCTGCAGATCGACACTCTGCTCTATGTTTACCTGATCAACTGCAACACATATTATGTAGACTCAGAAACCCTGACCGCTGACTTTACTGAATATCTTGGTGAAACGGAGGGAATTGAGCTTGCCCAGAATGAAGAGATTGATATCGACACCAGCATGATTCTCGATGACGACGATTACTCGACGAGCTACACTTATCAGATGAAGCTTGCAGCGGTCATATCAGCCAGGCAGTGCGACGTTATGTTGATGGACGTGGAAAAGTTTGAGGAATACGCCGGCATGAGTTATTTTATGGATCTGAGGGAGCTGCTGACAGACGAACAGCTGGAGGAGTGGGCGGACCGGATCGTTTACCTGGAGGACGAGGAGGGAGAGACCATTCCGTGTGCGATTGACCTGACGGATTCTCCCATTGTGGAGGAGAATATGATTTATTACGACACGGTGTACGGCGGCGTCGTAGGAAATTCGGAAAATCTGGAGATGCGTATAACTTTTTTTGAGTGGCTGCTGTCTGAATAAATGCCGTACAGAGTCACATATTCGGGATTTGGAATTACCGGGTGCGGGATTGTTTTGCAGGGCAGCCTTTTGCCCCTGATTTCATAAAAAACAGGAAGGGAGAAATGAAAAATGGGTGACATGTACAGAGAGATTATGGTGAAACCAGATACACCGCTGGGAAAAAGGTTCCTGAAGGGATTTTTTCCGGTGATGACCGGTATCTGCGTGCTGATCGGCGTAGTATTCTGGCCATTTCTGATCGGGGCGCTGGCCTTTTTGCTGCTGACGCTTTTTGTCGGCTCGAAAATGGAGGTGGAATACGAATACCTCTATGTGAACGGCGAGCTGGATATCGACGCGATTTATTCAAAACAGAAGCGCAAGAGGATCTGCAGCTACGATATGGAGCATCTGGAGGTACTGGCGCCGGAGAAATCCCATGCCCTGGATTCCTATCTGAGCCGGCAGGGGGCAAAGTTTGATGATTATTCCTCCAAAAAAGCGCCGGAAAAGTCCTATATTCTCGTCTTTAATGAAGAGAAGGGGCAGAAGATCATCAAGGTGGAGCTGGACGACGTCATTATCACTGATATCCGCCGGATTGC
>Ga0192263_1206_pt1 | contig 11565 bp, 14 predicted proteins | sample Koala_Koa23_I3_FD_131257 | JGI IMG/M metagenome (GOLD analysis project Ga0192263, IMG submission 131257) | Enriched cells from koala feces incubated with labeled cellulose particles, San Francisco Zoo, California, United States - Koala_Koa2-3_I3 ... | reverse complement strand
CGGGACATCCGGGCGGCAAACAGCCTGATGCAGTCCATCGGGAACCGTATCCGAAGCCTGAAAGCATGGGTGACGGAGTTGAACGGGCGCATGAAGCTATTTCTGTCAGAAATGTCATCCGCGCCGGAGCTGGGGCTTGCCGAACTGCTGTTTAAGTACCTCTCCGAAAGGGAAGCCGAACGGGACGGCTGATCCGGCATCAGCAAAATCAAAGGGCTGTCCAATGACGTGATGAAAATCCAGCATTCGATTGACTACCTGAATGCGCAGGGCATCTCCACTCTGGATGACCTGGACAGACGGCTTGACGCTGCGAAAGAGAAATCCGCAGGCATCCGCAAAACAGTGAAATCCCACGAGAGCAAAATTAAGAACCTCACCGGGATTATCACGGCACACGACACCTGCGAACGCCTGAAACCGGTCATGGATACTTACGGGAAAATCTGGTTCAAGGGCAAAAAGGAAAAATATGCAAATGAGCATAAGGACGACCTTGCCGCTTACCGGAAAGCGGCACGTTATCTGAAACAGAACTGGCTGGAACCGGACAGCCCCATCGAAAAGGAGGAGCTGCTTGCCGAATGCAGGCAGCACCGGGAAGCAATCCAGTCACAGCAGGCGGAGCTGGAATCCGTACAGGCGGATTTAAAAGAGCTGAAGGATGTTCGATACTTTGTCTCCAAGGTTTTACCTGAGAAGGAAAAGGCTGACACAGAAAAATCCGTGACGGAGCCTGCATCGAAAACGGCAAAACCAAAAAAGCACGCGCCAGAGCCGGAACTACAGGAGCGCGAATCCGTGCTGGCACAGCTTAGGCAGAAACAGCAGGAGCAGAAAAACCGGGAACAATACCGGGGAACTTCCAGTCAGATATCAAAACGGAAAGAAGAAATGGAAATCTAAGACGCAGGCATCCGAACCTGCTCAAAAACGAGCGGGTTGGAGTGCAAAAGATAACAGAGAAAAGCGAGATGCGTAGGGACAGGAGGATCAGATGAAACGATTTGTAATAGATCAACAGGATATCGCAAGCCGACAGTCTGAGAACGGACAGAAGGGAGATGGTAGTACATGACACAGTTTTTAACAGCGGATACGCAGTTTCCACCTTATATGATTTGCCCGCGGTTTCTTATGGACTACCCGATGTCCGAAACGACAAAATTCCTTTATGTGCTGCTGCTTGACCGGGCGCGGATATCCATGAAGAAAAAGGAATGGCTGGATGAGCAAGGGCATGTGTTTCTATATTTTACAATTACAAATATGGCGGCGATGCTTCATAAGAGCGAGATGACCGTGAAATATTGTCTGTCGGATCTGGAAGAAAATGAATTGATTTTGCGCAGGCGGCTGGGGACGGGCAAACCTAACCGGATTTATGTGAAGATTCCGTCAAATGCGCCTGTACGGACAGATACATCCGCTTTGGCAGACCAAAATCTGTCCCTGGAACAGACAGAAAACTGCCCACCAGATAGCCAGAAAACTGTCTCCCGGACAGACGGAAATCTGTCTGGTAATAAAAAAGAGAGAGTAAAAACAAATCAGAAAAAAAGAGAAAGTGACGGCGCTCTGTTAGCATATGGAACTTATCGGAATGTATTTCTGACAGAGGAGCAGATGACAGACCTGAAAGAAAATGTCCGCAATTATGGGGATTACATAGAACGGCTTTCCGTCTATATGGAAACTCACGGGAAATCTTACCGGAATCATGCGGCAACCATTAAAAGCTGGGAAGCCAGAGACAGGGCAGCGTCGCCATCACGGAATTATGAATGCAGGGAGGATGAGAGTCTATGAAAAATATAGTGGATACGATGCAGGAAATATTTTCGGGAAACGAACTGTACGAGGATGAATATATCAATGAAGCGGATGGATTGATTTATTGCAAAGAATGCCATACGCCGAGACAGACCGTGGTTATGATTGACGGGAAAGTTCTGAAACCCAAAATCCGATGCAGGTGCCGCGAGGCGGCAGATGAGAAAGAAAAGGCAGAACGGGCGCAGAGGGAATTTCTGGCGGAAGTATCACGCATGAAATCAGCGGGGCTGCAGGACACGAAGTTGTATGATTACTGCTTTGCCAATGATAGCGGCATTAACCCAGAGATGCGTCATGCCCATACATATGTGGACAACTGGCAGGAGATGAAAAAGAATGGGACCGGACTTCTGCTCTGGGGTAATGTAGGAACTGGAAAATCTTTTTTTGCAGGATGTATCGCAAATGCCCTTCTGGAACAGGCGGTCCCGGTTCTGATGACTAATTTTGCAAGGATACTGAACCGACTGACGGATTTACGGTGCGATGACCGAAACGGTTTTATCGCCAGTTTGAATCATTACAGTCTGTTGATTATTGACGACCTTGGCGCAGAACGGAATTCTGATTTCGCAAATGAGCAGGTGTTCAATGTCATAGATAGCCGTTACCGTAGTAAAAAGCCGCTGATTGTGACGACAAACCTGACGATTGAAGAATTGAAGCATCCGGCGGAGCTTTCCCGCGCAAGGATTTATGACAGGATTCTCGAACGGTGTATTCCGTTGAAAATCAACAACTGGAATATCCGTGAGATGAATGCCGCAGCGAATCTGGAGAAAGCAAAGGAACTTTTTATATAATTGCCAGGATGAAAAGGAGAGCATACCGAGATGAGAGACGAATGGAGCGGCTTAGCTGATCTGCTGGCAAATCTGATTGCAAAATATGCAGGCGTAATCGACACGGATTCTGTAGAAATACCAAAGGAGCAGGAAAATTCCTGCGGGTGCGCCAACGAGAGCGATAAACCACAGAATCAAATAATAACGCAGGAATCCATCGCAGAAGGAACAGCCGCAGATGAAAATAATATAGAGGAAAGTATAGAAGAAAGCGTCGAAGAGAGAGCGTCTGCATGATCAGATGATTAACGGAATCATTCAATCATAAATTTTGCAGATCGATGATTGAAATCCAGAGAATAATATGATATGATAATTCGTGAGAAACATGTCCAAACCCAAAATAAAGAAGGAGGACGGAAAATGCAGAGCACGTATGAACGAATGGGTGGCATCTATACATTGGGTGCGGATGGAATGTATTATCCGGACCTGGCTGTGTATGAGGAGGAAGAGCCACATTATGGAAAATATGGCAGGATGCGGAAAGCCTTCCTGAAAGAACATCATGCAGGGTTATATTCATCGCTGCTGCTTACAGGAAAGCTGACATCGCACCTGAATGAAATTGACGATGCAGCAAATGACCGGATGGAACTGCTGGTTCAGCAAATGCAAAAGCGACAGCATATTGACGAGGCACTGAAAGCCCGTGACCAGATGACTTGGGTTGGTGCGATGAATAACATCCGGAATGCAGCCGAGGAAGTGGTTTTAGAGCAGCTGATTTACAGTTGACAGGAGCGGATATGATTGAAGTTGATATTCCATTTTGGAAGCTCAAGACTGCTTGCTATGGATTTCAAATAGGTGCATAAGAAGTGAAATCCGAATCGAATTTGGAATTCTATGCAAGTGGTCTAAATGCCTATGATAATTATTGTAATCAGAGATTGTAAATAGACCTGCGAGATGATATAATTTTTCGTGAGTAGTATGTCCAAACGATTATATAAACCAGATGGGAGAATGTGATTATGATTCGCGCTTCGGAAGATTATTATAAAAGTCTGGTGGAAAGATTAAGAAAGCTTTCCAAAGAGACGGAATGGGTGGAATTCAAATGTGATAATGAGAATCCACAGATGATTGGTGAATATATTTCGGCCTTGAGCAATTCTGCTGCCTTGAACGGGAAAGAAACAGCATATGTTTTATGGGGTATAGAAGATGCGACACATGAAGTGATTGGCACTCATTTTGCTCCGACGGAGGCAAAGAAAGGCAATCAGGAACTCGAAAACTGGCTGACCGGACTAACTTCTCCAAATCTGGATTTTGGTTTTACAGAGGTTATGGTTGAAGATAAGAAAGTAGTCGTTCTTGAAATACCGAAAGCAACTGTCAGACCGGTAAGCTTTAGCGGGACGGAATTTATCCGGATAGGGTCTTATAAGAAAAAATTGAAGGATTTTCCGGAAAAAGAACGCGCACTCTGGAGATCATTTGAGAATACGGCATACGAACTTCGCACTGCCGTATCAAACGTGACAGAGGAAGGCGTAACGGCACTTCTTGATTGTGCTGCTTATTATACATTGCTGAAAATGCCATTGCCGACAAGCCGTTCAGGCATGATTCATAACATGCTTGATGAAGAATTTATCCGCGAGATGGATAATGGAAACTATGAAATCACAAACATGGGTGCATTGCTTCTGGCTAAGGATTTGAATAATTTCAGAAATCTGAAGCGAAAAGCAATCCGGGTTATTCAATACAAAGGAAATGGAAGAACCCATGCGCTCCGTGAAAAAGTGTTTACCAAAGGATATGCGGTGGAGTTTGATGATATTTGTGATTATATCAATACCCTTGTTCCGCAGAGCGAAGAAATCGAATCCGGTTCCAGAATTGAGCACAGGATGTTCCCAGAGAAGGCTATTCGTGAGATGGTCAGCAATCTGATTATTCATCAGCAGCTGGATGTGCGCGGAACCGGGCCGATGATGGAAATCTTTGACACGAAGGTAGAAGCGTCAAATCCCGGTGGCTTGCTGGTGGATGTGAATCGGATCATTGACACTGCGCCGCATGCGAGAAATGAATCCATGGCTTCATTTTTGCGGATGGCAAGAATCTGTGAGGAGCGTGGAAGCGGGTTTGACCGTATGGAAGAAGGCATGAGCGATCTGAAAATCCCTGCGCCAAAGGTGGAGACTGGTGATGATTTTACCCGGACAAAGCTGTACTGGTATCCGAGTTTGAAGGACTGGAAGAAAGAGGATCGTGTTCGGACATGTTATCTGGCGACATGTTATTATTACGTGAATGAAATACTAGTCTCAAATTCTGTGTTGAGAGGACGGTTTGGAATAGACGATAAGAATAAGGCGATGATGTCAAGAATAATAAAAGACACGCTGAATGCTGGATTGATTAAAATTGCAGATCCAACTGTGGCTGTGAAATCAAGAAAGTATATACCATACTGGGCATAAGATTTCGTTGATGGATAGTTGATTGATTGGCTGTTTTTTGAACAGAAACCTTGAAAAACCGTTGTTTTACAAGAAAAATTTCGTTGACGGATAGTTGATTGACTGGATGTTTTTTTGAATGAAAATCTTGAAAAACTGCTGTTTTACAAGGAAATTTTCGTTGACGGATAGTTGATTAGCTGGCTGTTTTTTGAATGAAAATCCTGAAAAACAGCCTTCTTTCAGGGGAAATTTCGTTGACGGGTAGTTGATTGACAAGATTGTGACAGGCATGATTTATTTGCAGCCATTTGCAAAACTGCACCGGTCTGGTGCAGAAATCAGGAAAATATATTCTCTTTTCCTATGGCACATTTTTGAGCGATAGGTCAGTGGTATTCACAGAGGGCTACAGACGGAGGAATTTATAGTGAGTAAAGAAAAAACAAAAGTCTACACATACACGAGAGTATCCACAACCATGCAGATCGACGGATATTCTCTGGACGCACAGAAGAACCGTATGAAAGCGTATGCGGACTATAATGATTATGAAATCGTTCATGAATACGAGGATGCTGGGAAATCGGGCAAGTCCATTGAGGGCAGGGTTCAGTTTAATGAAATGATGGAGGATATTCGTTCCGGCAAGGATGGCATTTCTTTCGTGCTTGTTTTTAAATTGTCCCGCTTTGGCAGGAATGCGGCGGACGTGTTGTCCACTTTGCAGGTCATGCAGGATTTTGGAGTGAATCTTGTCTGTGTGGAAGATGGGATTGATTCGTCAAAGGATGCTGGAAAGCTGATGATTTCTGTTCTCTCGGCGGTTGCGGAGATTGAACGTGAAAATATCCGTGTCCAGACGATGGAAGGCCGTATCCAGAAAGCTAGGGAAGGCCGGTGGAACGGCGGTTTTGCCCCTTATGGTTACTGGCTGGTAAACGGAAAGCTGGAAATCAATGAGGAGGAGGCCGAGGCGATCCGCATTATTTACGACCAGTATGTCAACACGGATATTGGAGCGAATGGGATTGCCAAATATCTGGAGAACCACGGAATCCACAAAATTCCCCGGCAGAATGGAAAGAACCCGTTGTTTGATGCGCATCTGATTCGTCTGATTTTAAAGAATCCGGTCTACTGCGGCAAGATTGCATATGGGCGGCGGAAAACAGAAAAGGTGCATGGAACCAGGAACGAATACCGTCTGGTGGAGCAGGACAATTATCTGCTCACGGATGGGCTGCATGAGGCGATTATATCCGAAGATGTCTGGCAGGCAGCCCAGGTGAAACTGCTTGCACAGGCAAAGAAATATGAGCATGTGAATAAGCCGAAAAATGAACGGACACACCTGCTGTCCGGTATTGTGAAATGCCCTGTCTGCGGTGTCGGTATGTATGGAAATAAGAGCATCAAATATAAAAAGGACGGGACAAAATATAAGGATTTTTATTATTATGGCTGCAAGCACCGCACAATGACGCGCGGGCATAAATGTGATTATAAAAAGCAGGTGCAGGAAGAGCTTCTGGACGATGCCGTGGCGGAAGTTATTACAAAACTTGTCCGGAATCCGAAATTTGCTGCGATGATGCAGGAGAAAATCAATATGCAGGTGGACACAACTGCTATCGACCAGGAGATTGCCAACTATGAGAAGCAGCTGCGCCAGAGCTATTCCACAAAATCAAAACTGATGGAGGAGATTGATTCCCTTGATCCGGATGACAGGCATTACATCCGGCGGAAAGCAGATCTGGATGACCGGCTTTACAAGATGTATGATAAGATTGAAGATCTGGAATCACAGATGATCGAAGCACGAGCGAAAAAGCAGACAATCGAAGCAGAAAAACTTACCGGAGATAACATTTATAAAGTGCTTGTCTGCTTTGACCAGTTGTATGGGGCTATGAATGAAATTGAGAAGCGCCAGCTGATGGAAGAACTGATTGAAGAAGTACAGATATACGAAGAACGTCAGCCAAATGGGCAGTGGCTGAAATCTATTAAATTCAAGCTGCCGATTATTGAAGAAGATATGAATATGAGTTTGGACAATGATGAACACGTTGAGACGGTTTGCCTTCTTCACAAACCATTTTAGACCCGTTCCGTAGTCCGAAATTCTATGTAGACCTCATGATTGATATGAAGGATTATTACCGGATTGTAGGACGGAAACATTAAAAACTGAATAATGAGATTTTTACAGGAAGCTGATTTCTGATTTTAAAGAGGAGGGTTATGATAGCCGTCAGCACTATGACTGCGACAGAGAGGAATCCTGATGTTTTCAGATTTTGACTCGCAGACTCGTCAGATGCTGACAGGAAATCTGCTGCTGATTGGCTGTTGTGCCTTTTACTTGGCATGGTGGCTGATTGCGTTTAGGCCGGAAAGCGCGGTCAAAGGTCTCCGAAGCGGGTGACTTCTAATCCCGGCGCTGTTATTTGGTGTGGCTGCAGTGGCGCAGATTGTTCAGGGCAGCGGTGCTGTGGAGAGTGACGCGCTTTTGTTTCCTCGAAATGCGGTGCTGATCGGCGGAGTGGTTGTTTATATCGTCCTGCTGGTAGGAACCAGTGTACTTTTAAAGCGGCAGATAACGACAGAGCTGTTTTTAATTGTCGGCTGGACGACTCTGATGTTTCTGGAACTGAACGCTCTGTTTGCTCAGGGACAGTTTATGAAATCAACGGTGATCGTGCTTCTTGTCATTACACTGATCGCTGCTGTTGTCAGTATGATTTGCTACCTTTTATACTATTTGTCCTCGAACTTAGTTCGAGGACGTAGGCCGCGCCATGCGCGAAGCGCATTTAAATTGCGCGGCTCTCCTTAGATACTGGATAAGGTGAATGGCTATGTAGACGGCATGATACCGCTTCTCCTGGTAGCTGTTATGATGGCTGTAGTTACGGTAGGGACAGTGATCTCCCACAAGTGAGGTATTATAAAACAAAAAACTCTGGAAGAAATTATCCGATGGTTCAGGAGGGAAGCTTTGATGGAATCAGAAAGATTAGATTTGATTGAAATGGAGATCCGGAATTTTCGCACGGAACGTTTTGAGGCGGATGTTCCTGTCGGGGAATATCTGGAGACTTGCGTGGATGTGCCGACGTTTGCTGAATATTGCCGCGCATGTCCAAATTATAATAAGACATGGTCCTGCCCGGAATTTGATTTTGATCCGGTCAGCTACTGGAAAAGATACGATACACTTCATTTGATTGGTGAGAAAATTTACCTTCCTGAGGATTTGCTATCCGGCAGTTATTCCTCTCAGGAGAGTTCCCGGTTGACTGCGGAGATTATGGGGACATTTAAAAGTTCTCTGGCAGAAGAACTTTTGCAAATGGAAAAGGATAAGCAAGGGAGTATTTCGCTTAGCGGCGGATACTGCACCGAATGTTCGCGGGAACAGAAGACGAAAGATGCAGAAGAACGGATGATAGACAGCAGCTTCTGTACGCGGGAACGAGGATTGCCATGCCGTCATTCGGAACGAATGCGTTACTCGATCGAAGCCCTGGGAGGAAATGTTGGCCTGACTGTGACGAAATATCTGCACCAGAAGCTGCTGTGGATGGAAGAAGGAAAGCTGCCGGAATATTATATGCTTGTGCTGGGGCTTTTGTATTAGCAAATCTTCAGACGTGGTTTATATTTGAGGTAACTCGCGCTTCACTGAAAACTGAGGATGAAGCGTGATTCGAGTACAGGAGGAAGATAGAAATGGTAAATATTGAGGAAGGTATCGAACGATTAAAGAGAGGGAACGAGAATTTTTTACATAGCAGGAATGAAATCGGAGATATCTCTGAAGCAATCCGGATGGATACTGCGAAAAACGGGCAGCATCCGTTTGCAATCATTATTACCTGCTCAGATTCGCGGGTAATACCGGAGGCAATTTTCTCCTGCGGAGTTGGTGAATTGTTTGTGATTCGTACTGCTGGAAATGTGATGGATGACAATACGCTTGGCAGCATTGAATACGCAGTAGAGCATTTGGACTGTCCCTTAATCGTTGTCCTTGGTCATACGAATTGTGGTGCTGTTGGGGCAGCAATGGCCGGAAATGCCGGCGGATATGTAAAGAGTATTACGGATAAAATAGCCAAAGTGATACGTTCAGAAAAAGATCCGTATAGAGCCATCGTCATGAACATCAAAGGTACTGTATCATGTATACGGGCTGCGTTTGCTGACAATGAAGAGATGGCTAATGCAGAGGTTGTTGGAGCACTTTATGATATAGAAAACGGGAAAGTGACCTTCCTGGGACAATAATTTACAGAATTCGTTGAATTTTAAAAAGTTTGAATTCTGATTTTAAGAGTGCGGCTATGACAGCCATTAGTAATATAGCTGTGACCGGATACAGAAAAGGTGACGCGAATGAAAAATCATGAAAAGTCGGAGAAACATCCGCCGGAAAAAGTAATCTTCATGAATATGTGTATGCTGTGTGATGGGGATCGGATACTTGCCCTGGATAAAACAGGCAGCAATTACAGCGGTACGACCTTTCCCGGAGGTCATGTGGAAGCCGGGGAGACGTTCACGGAAGCGGTAATCCGGGAAATGAAAGAAGAAACAGGACTGACGATTCATCATCCGGTGTTGAAGGGAATCTATCACTGGTATCGGGATGGTTTACATAATGTCGGCCTGCTTTACCGTGCAGATTCATTCGATGGAGATTTGAAAAGCTCCGAAGAAGGGCTGGTTTACTGGATTTCACGGGAAGAATATGAGAAGAAAGAACTGGCCGGTGGGATGCGGCAAGTGCTGCAGGTCATGGACGATGACAATCTGACGGAGTGCTTTGAGGAATTACAGGCAGATGGAAGTTATCTGGAGCATTTGTTCTGAGTAGTAGGAGGAGAAAAGGGTGGGAACACTTTATTTCACGAGACACGGAGAGACTATCTGGAATGTCGAGAATAAAATCTGCGGCGCTACGGATATTGCCCTTACGGAGCGTGGGCATGAGCAGGCGATCGCGCTTGGCAAACAGCTTGCTGTAGAAAAACTGCCAATAGACGAAATTCTGTATTCGCCTTTGGTGCGGGCTTCTGAGACAGCAAGGCATATTTCTGAAGAAACCGGTATCCCGATGCGGATGGAGCCACGGCTGAAGGAACAGAATTTTGGCCGATATGAATCCACTCCCAGAGATGGGAAGGAATTCCGGGCAGCGAAAGCCCATTTCCTGGATCGTTACGATGGTGGGGAGTCGATGATGCAGCTGTGTCAGCGGGTGTATAACCTGATCGATGATATCCGGAGAGATGACCGAACTTATTTGCTTGTGGCTCATAATGGGATTGCCCGCGTGGTACATTCTTATTTTTATAACATGACTAATGAAGAATACGCAGCTTTTGGAATTAAAAATTGTGAAGTAAAAACTTATACATGGTGAAGCAGAACAGGAAGATGGCGGAGCATATGAAACCAAAATCAGAATTAAGTCAGGAACTATATCAGATTATGCTGGAAAGAGGATATCAGGAACGATTTTGCGACCTGATTACACAGAACCTGAATACAGATTTTACAGCACAGAGAATGATCTTTTATCTTTCTCATTACAGCGAGTTACCGGAAGGTGAAATTGTAGATGAGATGTTGGCAATTCTCGGAGACAGGAACCGGATTATGCAGAAGAAGCAGTTGGAACATAGCAACGCAGTATATAATGAATACCTAAACAGCCGGAGGAAGACGGAATAAAACTTTATTATTGTGCTACTGAACATTGCAAATATCCGATATTTTAACGCGTAATCTCATGAGATTTACGGTTCAGCCTCCTGTATAAAAAGATAAGCGAATTCAATCGCCTGGCAGGTAATGGACTCGCACAGATGCGGCGGATCGTTTTTGGAAAATCCGCCCGGGCGAAGCTCCCGGCAGCTTAGTGAACCGAATGTTTTTTCAAACTCCCTGGCATACTGATAGCAAATCAATACAATATTTTTTTCACTCATGTGTGCCGCGGAAAAATACAGGCCAATAAACATCAGGGCACCTTCAATCAGACCGCATTGTGCTCTGTAGCGTCTGCCCAACGCGGTGCTGCGTGCCAGTGGCACGCGTTTAGCACCGACCGGAACGAAGTGTAGAGCGTTTTTAAATGGCAGACGCGGCGCTGGACATCCAGTGGATGTCCGTTTAGCGCCGACCGGAGTGAAACGAAGATTGCCGCCGAACGACAGTGAGGGGGGGCGCTTCCGCAGCCCGCCGGCACCGTGCATTCCAATAGCTGCAGTGTAAACATCCTCGCTGACCGGAAAGTTATACAGTTCTGACAGGCAAGTCAGCGTTGTCTGGGCGCAGTTCATATCATATTGATAGTACAGGCTGTGTACCTTGTTCCAAATGTATTCTTTGTAATTCATATCTGCTTCCGCCTTCCGAGGTTCTAATAGACAGTGTAGCAGATTGCA
>Ga0192263_1205_pt1 | contig 11581 bp, 5 predicted proteins | sample Koala_Koa23_I3_FD_131257 | JGI IMG/M metagenome (GOLD analysis project Ga0192263, IMG submission 131257) | Enriched cells from koala feces incubated with labeled cellulose particles, San Francisco Zoo, California, United States - Koala_Koa2-3_I3 ... | reverse complement strand
TTTCTCGTCCATTTCCGACTCCCTATTCCGTATCCAGCTGGAACTCCGTCCGCTTTTTCGTCAGCTCCGAATTGATATCCTTGATATTCAGGTATAGTGTCTCCCTGGGATTCGCTCCATCCGTCACAACGGCGTCAAAGGTATATTCCAGCATGCGGCTCGTCATATAATGTCCAGGAACCGGCGGGATTCCTTTCGTATTTGCAAACTGTTCCTCTATCTTCTCCAGATCCGCCGTGGCCCAGGGCAGACGCTCCAGCACTTCGATGTTCGCTGTCGCGTACCTGGCGGAGCTTCCCAGAATGGACTCAAGAGAATTCGCGTATTGAAGCTGTACCTCTGTACTCATCCACCATTTCATGAATGTCCACGCCTCGTCCTCCCGATCCCTCTCCTGAGCCGTCTTCAGCATGATGCACTGGGTGGTAGAGCACACCACCGTGTTGTCCACCGTGCCGTCCTCCTGCACAGTACCCGGCATCGGCGCGAAGGACCACAGGTTTTTAATCTCGGGCGCCAGAAGCTGGAACTGGTTGTATACCGTGTAATCCGCAATTCCGATGGGCACCTCCCCGGTACGGAACCGGTTGGCGAAATCAATGGAAACCGGCAGCCCGTAGGCGGTAAAGAAATCCGTCAGCTCCTTAAAGGCCTCCATGGCTACCTCATCAGACAGCCCGCTGGCAATCCCATAGCTCTTTCCTTCACCCTGATACAGATCTCCGCCCTTCTGTACGATCATGGTAGACAGTATGGACTGGACTTCCCCTGTCCCGGGTATATGAGCGTCGTAATTGTTCATCTGCAGTATCGGTATCAGTTCCCGGTATTCATCCCATGTCGTGGGCGGCTCAAGCCCCAGGGATTCAAAGATGTCCGTCCGGTAGAACATCATGTAAAATGTCTGTGTCTCCGGCAGGCCGAAAATCTGCTCCTGATATGTCACGCTCTCCAGTGCGCTGGGATAATAGACCTCCACAACCTCATCGTACCCTTCCAGGGTAGACAGATCTACCAGGGCGTTCCGCATGGCAAAGTCCATCATCTTCTCCTGATCCACGCTCAGAACAACGTCCGGTCCTGTCCCCGCAAGGGTAGCGGGCACCAGCACGTCCAGCGGCACTAGCTCCAGCTCCACGTTGATGCCATATTCCGGCGTAAACTGCTCATCTATCAGATTCTGGAGCACCTGCGCCTGGTCGCGTCCGGTAGCAAGCCATACCTTCACCGTTTTCGTCTCTCCCGTCTCATCGGTGGTCTCATCCGTGGACTCATCAGTGGACACCTTCGTGTCATCCGTGAAAAAGGTGGCGAAGAAACGGATTGTATCATACCAGACTTGTTTAAAGAAGTTTGCGGAAGCGGGCTTCAATGTGGACTCATCTTCATAAAACGCAAAAGCGTCCAGCTCCAGTGGCATTTCCGCGACATCCACCAGCCAGGTGGCAAGGGAAGTGATGTTCGATTTGAAGCTGCTCAGCTCCCCGCTCTGGGCAATCTGCTCCGGATCCTCCAGGAGTCTCTCCAGCTGGATTACCATCTGCTCCACCAGGCTCGCATTCTCCCCCTTCTCACCGGTGATGGCGATCACATCCTCCAGAACTCCCCGCAGCCTTTCGGCCTCGGTCTGTGCTACCTCCACAAATTCCGGCAGCTTGGAGACAATCTCGTAGTCTATGTACTGATCCGGCACAGTGCCTGTAATCTGCACAACCTTGCGGTAGATCTCGTTCAGCGCCGTGACGCTCTCGCTGACCTGGGTATAGGCTTCGCCGAAGTCCCCCAGCACCACCTCCAGGGAAATCACGTTCACCCCTTCTTTGAGATAGAACAGGTAGGGACCTGACTCCGTCCCCTCCCCCAGCACATAGTTTTTCATTTCCGTGCTGTACTCGAAGGGAAGCGCCTCAGCCTCCTTAAAAGGCACCTCGCCGTTAATCCGCAGCTTTCTGTAGGAAGTAACGCCGCGGTTCGAGCTCTGTCTGCCCTTAAATACCAGGTGATACAGTCCCTCCTCCGGCACCTCCACCTCCCACTCAATGGTCTCCCCTGAGTACTTCCAGTTATCGCCCCCGATCGTATTGTATACAATATTGTAGGGATGATAAGGCATCAGCTCCGGGTCGGTTACATTGTTTTTGATGATGATGGACGAAGAGGAACGGCGAACCTCCAGGGTGGCATCCATGATCCGTTCTGCCTGACAGTAGACTGCATCCCCGCTGTACTCTTCATACTTCTCGGACAGCTCGGCAATGACTTCCGCATAAGACGCCACACTGTCCTGACTCTCGAACGTGATCGCTAATATCTCCATTGGCTCCTTGGTGGATTCAAAGGTCAGGCTGTGCTTCCCTTTCTCCAGATATACCTTGTAAGGCTCCGAGCTGCGCCGCTGAGAATCCTCCACGTATACCGTCCGCTCCTCATAGATCTCCATGGCGGAAGGACGTATCTCATCGTCCCCTTTTACGACAATCTCCGTCACGGAGTCCGTGAACATTCTGGAAAACGTGATCTGCTGCATGCCGTCGTAGCAGATCTCATCGTCCAGATAGATCACACGGTTTATTTCGGAACCGGTACCCGGCAGGGGACAGTAGGTGACACAGATGTTATAAAAACCTTCCTCCTCCACTTCGAACTGCCAGGTGATGCTTCCCTTCTCCGAAGTGGCTACGCCATTTCCGTCCCACTCGGCCGTCATGTCATCCTTCGTGGTGAAGCTGCTCACATCCACGGTAACCACTGCTTCGGACATTACCCCCTGGTATCCCTTTTCATCCAGATACTCCTGGTAGGAGGATTCATAGAATTCACTTCCAGAGCTGCTGTATACGACGCCCTCCTCCGTATCCCGGGAGAAGACGAGCGTACACAGCAGAACTGCCACGACAATGATTACTGCTATTACTGCTGTTTTCCTTCTTTTCTTTCTGATTACTGTCATCACAACTCCTTCTGATCATTCGTTATCCTTTTGCACGGCATATGCTTCCGGCCTCATTTATAAAACTTGCTTCCGACGGAACAGCTTCTCTGTGTCCGCCGGAAGCACTTTGCTTAAAACCCGTACTGCTTATCCCTGCTGTTACTCAACTGTTACTGCAATTGTTTCCTTCGTCTCATTCCCCGCATAGTCTGTCAGGGTTATCTCCACATTGTATTCCCCTGGCGTGGTAGTATCCAGTTCTGACAGGTCAGCCACAAGATTGCCCGAAATGTCAAGGCCGTCCGCATCTGTCGCTTCCTCCACGAAATCGTCCTTCCAGCTGATGTCAGAAGCATTTTCATCGACACTGACGGTTCTGTATTCCTCCTTGATCACAAGGGTGGGAGCCGTCGTATTATCGGCATTGTAGATGATGACATTCAATGTCGCCTCGCCCTCATTGCCGGACGCATCCGAGATCGTATAAACCAGCTTGCCGTCATAGCTGCCCACTGTGTCGAAATCAATCTCGCTGTAATCTACCGATGCATCGGCCATATCCAGGTCTCCGTCGATATTGTCGCTCGCCGTCATGTATACCGTCCAGTCAACCCCGGCAGGATCCGTGCCCGCCGCAAATATCAGCGTGTCGCTATCCACCTGTTCAAACGTCGGCTCTACATTGTCATTCACCTCCGTGCCGCTTAGAATCGCTTCATAGCTTACCATCAGGTCATCAATAACCCCTGCCTCGGCTTCCACCTGCACTTCATAGCTGGAAGCGCCATTCACCCCGAAGAGAGAATACCCTAAGATATCGTGGGACCAGTACTCATAAATGCCCGCGTTTTTGCTGTATTCATTTACCAGGGCATTGTCGCCATCTACCAGGTAACGGAAGGCCGTCAGGATGTTTTCGCCGTACTCCTCATTAGTGACGTCCAGATTCAGACTTATCGCCACGTTCATCGCGGAGGATTCGGAATAATAATAATCCATTGCCTTATCGGAATCTGCCAGCTTCTTATAATAAGACTGGGTATACTCCTTGAACACCTTTATAACCAGTTCCGTTCTTTCCTCGCTCAATCCCTTAGGAATGGCATAGCAGTCAGTAGCGTCATTCACCTGGCGGTAATTGGGGTCATCCGCCTCCATGGAATCCGGCCTTGGGAAAGGAACCACGCCCATTGCCTCCCCGCGGTCTGCAAACTGCTCTACCATGTCGCCGGCCAGCCACTGGGGAAGATTCGTAAATACGGTATGTCCCCACTGGAAACGCCAGGTATCCATGTAGCCGTCGATCTCTGCGTCATCGCTCGGGTCGTCATTGCTCAGGCTCTCACTGTACAGCAGGTCCTTCTGGATCAGGCGATCGATAAAGGAAACCGCCTCCTTTGTCTCGTCGCTGGCAATGCCCAGACCGCTGTCCCCATAGACTTCCCCGCCATTTGAATAGATGGCCTGCAAAGAAGCCGAACGGTAATCCGTCTGATAGGCGTGATAGCCTTCCCACTGCTGCTTCCAGTAATCATCGATCTTCTGCAGATAATCCTCAAACACGCTCCATGTCCATGTGCCTTCTACAAAATAGTCCGCCGGGTATTTGGTTTTGCCATCGACCTTCAGCGCATCTACCTGCTCGATCATGGTGATGTTATAGCAGAGAAGCTCATTGCTGCCAAAACGCATCACGTTGTTCAGGAAATAATTGTGCCCATATACCTCGCCCCAGTAGATCCACGCATCATCCTCATCCTCAAACAGGTAAGCATAATCATCCAGGGTCTGCAGCACATTCTGGGCCAGGACCTGTCCCTGTGTCCCGTTGGTCAGTCTCACGATGTCCGCTATGGGGTCGCCTGCCAGTACGCTCTGCAGGATGCACTCCGTCAGGTCAGAGGGGTATTGCACAAACTCAATAACGCAATTGTACTTTTCCAGCACCTGCTGTTCCGCGTAAAGCCTGGCTTCCATCTCCTCCGCGCCCATGACCGGCTCACCCGTCACCGGGTCGACGTAGGTGGTGTCCATCTCCTGGATCCAGTTATGTCCCCATTTAATAACGGTGGGCTCGCCATCAAGAGAGTATTCTTCTTCTTCCTCCTCCTGGGCGCTGCTCTCCTCCGCGTCTGTGCTTTCATTTTCCTCTGCGTCCGTGTCCTCTGCGTCCACGCTTTCACTTTCCTCTGCATTCGTGCTTTCGCTTTCCTCAGCGACCGCGCTTTCGCTCCCCTCTGCCTCCTCGCTTTGCCCGACAGTGGCCTGCGCCGTCTCTGTGGCTTCTTTGTCGCTGCTGCTGCCGCAGCCTGTCAGCATACCGGCAGTCATTGTCAGGCACAGCAGTGTACTTAAAAACTTCCTTTTCATCCTGTTCTGATTCTCCCTTCTTTTAATTTTTACATTTTTTCCATAATCCATGGAATTACATTTTTAAAGCGCTTTCTTTCACGTGATTTTAAATTTCAGGGCGAAAAACACCCTTCCTGTATATGGAAATTTGCAATTTTTGATAAATCGCCAAATCTCCACTCCCGGATAAAACACTTCTTTTTTTTCAATTTTTCAATTATAGAGAAGTCTTTTCTGACATATTGGGACGTTTCCCGTCTGTCCGCAATTTTATTTTCTGGATCCAGATTCGCCTGCCGCCTGCTTTTTTTTGACATTATGTTACACTAATATAGAGGGCAAAGCATTTAGAAACAGGCATTTTTGTGTAAAATATCTTGATTTTTTTGTTCTATTGTTGTTATATTGTATAGTATAGAGGATTCTTATCCTCCCGTAAATGGATTTTTGCTAAACATATATGGAAAAATGCTAGGTGTTTCAAAAAATATATGAGGTATTAAAAATGGATAAACATATTGCAGACCATGACGGACCGCGTCTGGAACATACAGATCTTTATATCTATCAGTGTGGGGCGGAGAGATGCCAACCCGGACATTTTCACGGTCCCGCAGTGAGGGATCATTTTCTGATCCACTACATACATAAAGGAAAGGGGATTTTCCGGGTGGGCGATACCACCTGGCATCTAAAGGAGGGAAACGGCTTCCTGATTTGCCCTGATATCCTTACCTATTACCAGGCAGACACGGAGGATCCCTGGTGGTATTCCTGGGTTGGCTTCCATGGCCTGAAGGCAGAGACCTATCTGACAGAGGCGGGCCTGACAGCGGAGCACCCCATCTTCGAATATACGGAGGATGGTTATATCGGGGACTGCTTCCACGAAATGGCCGACGCTTATTTCCTGAAGTATGGCAATATGCGGCGAATGGCCTATCTGTATCTGTTTTTACATAAGCTCATGCAGATCAATACCAGGGAGCTCTACTATAACTCCAAAGAAAGCCGCCATGATGCCTACATAAACGATGCTCTGCAGTTTGTAGAAACAAATTATTCCAGAAAAATTACCGTAGATATGATCTCCAACTATGTGGGCCTGAACAGGAGCTACTTAAATTCCATCTTTAAAGAAGCCCTGGGAAAAACCCTCCAGCAGTACCTGATGGAATTCCGCGTCAGGAAAGCCTGCGAACTGCTGGAAAACAGCTCCCTCCAGGTGGGCGATATTTCCCATTCAGTGGGCTATTCCGACCAGCTGCTCTTTTCCAAGGTTTTCAAACGCATGAAGGGAGTCACTCCTACAGAGTACAGGAAGAGCCTGCAGCAGTAACCCCTGCCTTGCGTTCCCTGACAGAACTCTGAAATGCGTCCGGTCAGATTACCAGCTCCAGATGCTCCAGCGCCCCCTGGTAATCTGCCTGCTCGCTAAGAATTTCCTTCAGCAGCCTGGCAGCTTTTTCCAATTCATACAGCCCGATGCTTCCGAGTGCGCGAAGGTAATTGCAGTAAAGGCGGTTTCTCTTTTCCAGGTCTTCCTGATAAATCTCAATCTCCGGAAGCGATACGGCAAAGAAATCATACTCTACCTGGTCAAATAAATGTGCTTCCCCATAGGCGATCAGGCGGTGAAACGCCTTTTTTGCCGTTGCCTCTTTTCCCAGTGCGCGGTTTGCCAACCCCTGATAAAAAATATAATCCGACGGCTGATCATTGTAATACAGCACTGGCTCCGGTTCCTGCGGTCCTCCCGCCGCCAGCTCCAGATACACCTCCGCTTTTTCTGTGTTTCCCATCATCCGGTAGGCCATCCCCATATAGTAATGCGCCTGATTGTCCGGCACATTCGGCAGTTTGCCCTCTCCCAGTATTGTTGGATAGGTCAGGGAGGCTTCCAGGTCCGCCAGTGCCTTTTCCGGCCGCCCCTCCTTCAGATGAGCGAGCGCGAGATGGATTAACGCGTATCGGTACTGTGTGCTCACCTTGCCTTCCCCGCCCTCCCAGGGATGAAACTGGTGTGATAAAATGGCGTCCAATGCTTCCTGATATCTTCCGGCGCAGTTTTTCAGCATGATATTGCGCAGATACAGGTCGTCCCGTTTCCTGAGAATACTTTGATGCGATTCCATCGTCTCCAGCCGCTCCTGTATGGAAAGGTTCGCTTTTGCGGCAAGCTGATCATACTCCAGCCACATGCGCGGATAGGTCTCATCCAGCTCACACGCGTGTCTCATTGAACGCATGGCTTTTTCCGTATCCTTCTGCCTGTTATAATAAGCGATGGAAAGATTCCGGTGAACCATTGCGAAGCTGTCCTTCTGCCCTGCCGCAATTTCCCAGTGCCTTATTGCGTCTGTGTACTGCTTCCTGTCATAATACAGATTGCCCAGATAATAATGAGACATAGGCGCAGCCCACCGCGAAGCACAATATTCTAAAATCTCGATCTCCTCAATCCGATTTGGGAAGCAGCAGTCGGGATTGGCTTCCTCTGCCCTCATACAGAGCTCCCTCGCGCGCTCTTCATCGCCCATCCTTCCGAATACGAATCCCTGATAATACAGACACAGTGGATTCTGTTCAGGGGAAGACTGCAAAATATCCAGGGCTTCCTCATACAGTCCTGCCTTTATGTAAAGCAGCGACACTTCCAGATAATTATGTGCTTCCCGGCGCATCTTCTTTTTCCATTCTGCTTTTGATGATGCGAGTCCCGTTTCCCCATCGTTTTCAAGCAATGCCATTTCATACAGACACCCCATATGGAGCGGGTCGATCTGCAGGCTTTCTTTTAAAAATGCTTCCGAAGAACTCCCAAGCTTCCGCAGCATAGCTGCCCTGAGCATACGCGCATTCATATTGTGCCAGCTGCGCAGCATGGATTTTTCCGCGAAATCCACGGCTTCCTCATATCTGCTCTCCCGCGACGCCAGGCATCCCAGCCAGTAAAATCCCGCGCTCTGTGTCTCCGCACTCCAGGTTGATTTAAAAAATGCGTCATAAGCCTTTTTCTCCTGGCCGCTCAGCGCGTATGCCAGGCCGAGATTAAAATAGCATTCCCCGGAATAAGGATTCGGATTTTTCCAGGTCTGTTTTTTTACCGCTCTCTGAAAATAAGGGATACTCTCACGGATTTTCCCCCGTTTTAGAAGAAGAAGCCCATATCCGTTGTTCAGGCGGATATCTGTCGGGTCGCGTCTCAGCCCTTCCTGATAATAGTCCGCCGGTTCCCGTGTCGCGTGGCGGTACTGCTCCAGATGCGTCGCCGCCAGATACAGCTCCTCCAGAGACTTCAGTTCCGCCGGTTTTTTCAGAGGCTCCGCCGGCTGCGGGATCGGCTCAAGCTTCTTTTTATAGGGCGTGTACGCCGCAAGCAGCCGGTTCTTCCAGCGAACCTCTATCCGATAGTCCGCAGCATCGCATGCATCGACACCCAGGCTCACACCATCTCCCGCTTCGCTGTCCTGACACGCACCATCGCATGCTTCGCCGGCCTGACATGCACCATCGTATGTTTCGCCGGCCTGACGTGCATTGTTTCCTTCATCTGTGCCGCGTTTTGCCGCCGGCACCACCTGCCCGCTGCAGTCGTCAGGCGTCGGCAGGAATGGAAGCGGAGGCTCCCTGTGAGATGGCATTTCTACATATCCCGTCACACAGGTCTCGGGACTCAGGTCAACCACCTTCCTGCACAGCACCTCCGCAGCATCGGCCGGAGCAGACTGTAAAGCATCTCCCTTATTTGCGGCGCTTTCTGCTTTATAAATCACAACCTCTGCTCCCGGATATTCCCCTGTCGCGTAAATCTTCCAGCACAATGTCCGCTCACCTTCCCATGTCAGGCTGACTACGGCGTCCTTTGTCGCGTTTCCGACTCTGCCGACTCCCTTATAAGGCATGAAATACTGCACGAAGGTCTTTTCCTCCTGCGGCTTCAGCCAGCTAAAGTCCGGCTGATTGTCCGTGAAAACACCGGTCATCAGCTCGATATAGGGACCATCCGTCTCTGTCAGATTCCAGTCCCACATACGCCCAAAATCGCCGCAGCCCCAGGTCCACTGCTTTTTTCCGGGAGAAATGTGATGGTCGGCCACATGCAGCAGCCCCGCCTCCCTGCTTTCATCATAATTGCCGATGAAATCAAAATCAGAATGTGCCGCCATGTAGGAGGTCGGAACCTTCACATTTTTATAGTGGGAAATATCTACCCCGGCTGAATAGTCCCATTTATAATACTCCCCGGTCGCGATCGGAAATGTCGACACGGCACGTTTCCCATGATCCATCACAGCATAAACATCCGGCGGAAATACGGAAAAGGTATGGTCATTTACCGGAACCGCCGGATTTGCCCACCACAAAAAGGTCTGCGGCAGGTCGGTTCCATTGTAAAGCTGCCCGCGGATTTCTATATAGGCCTTCCCGGGATACAGAGAAATCTCAGCCATCCCCTTCGTGCCATACATTTTATCCGTCTCGCTAAGATAAACCGTACAGGATCCGTCTTCCTTCTCCTCAATCATATGATCCACAGGCGAAAAGGTAGATGGACGATGGTGCTGCGGCCAGTTGAACTCAATCCCGCCGGAAATCCATGGCCCGGCCAGTCCAACCAGCGCCGGCCGGATCACATGGTTGTAATAAACAAAATCGTAGCCATTCGTCTTATCATACGCCCGGTGAATTCTCCCTCCTAGCTCCGGCAGAACCATCACCTTTAAATATTCATTTTCCAGAAATACCGCGTGATACTCCACATCCGTTTTCTCATCCGAAACCGTTTCCGTCACCGGAAGCGGATACACTTTCCCCGTGCTTCCCTGGTAAGCTCTCTTTTCAATAAAAAGAGGACTTTTTTCCGGTTCCCCCGCCCGATAGGTCGGGATCACCACAGTCTCCTCCCAGATTTTTACAGAAGCATTTGTCCTCATGCCGTTTTCCCTCCGTTAATTTCCATATATTACAGTCTCTTTAAAAACCACTGCACAAAGCAGATAAAGCAGGGAACTGTCGGCTAACAACTTATGCATCTTGCACCGCCTGATACGCGAATCGCAGGTTCTGAAAGCCCCGCCGCAGCCCGGTTTTACTTTTTGCTTCGAATTGCATTGATAACCGGATTTTAGCATAAGACGATCACATGAGAAAATGGCATATTCTGATTAATCATGGACTATCTTCCACATATGTGTTATACTTATGCCATGGAAAATTTCAGTGAATGGAAAAAGACGGATTTAAAGGTGAGCGCATGATTGTCCTGCCCACAGAATCCTTCCAGGAATATGTCGAACATCCGCAGGTCAGACGTCTCTATCTGACGGATGTCGGATTCTTTCCAAACGCAGCACACCATTACCGGGAGAGAAAGGCCGGTATTGAGGAATATATCTTCTTTTACTGCACGGAAGGAAGCGGAACAATCCAGATTGGCAGCAAACAGTATATTCTACATGAAAACGACGCTTTCTGTATCCCCAGATACGCGCCGCACTGTTACTATGCCCATCCGGAAGACCCATGGAGTATTTTATGGGTTCATTTCAAGGGGACAGATGTCTGCTATTTCCCGCTGGAGGACCGCAATATTGTACATTTTTCCACAGAACACGCCGCGAACCGCATGCATTTCCTGTTTGATCTGCTCTTCCGCGTTCTGGATGGAAATTATACGCTCGGAAACTTTATCTATATCTCTCAGGTACTCTCCCTGATCCTCGCGGAAACCTATGACTGGGAAAAGAAAGGGGCCGCTTACGAGCAAAACAGGCACATTTCGGATGTCATCCGCTACATGTACCGCCATATTGGGGAAAATCTGACCCTTGAGCAGATCAGCCGGGAATTCGATCTGTCTCCGAGCTACCTGAACGCAATCTTTCAAAAATATACGCAGCACGCCCCCATGAATTTCTTTATCAATCTGAAAATGAAACAGGCCTGCCGGCTTCTGCGTACAACCGATCTGTACGTTTATGAAGTCGCCCAGTCACTGGGTTATACAGATCAGTACTATTTTTCAAGAATATTTAAAAATACCGTTGGAATATCGCCAAAGCAATATAAGAACAGCGACTATTTCCATTATAAAGAATAACTGCTAAAGTGTTTGCGCCCTGGTTATCTCGCTTTTTCAGATTTGGAAAAAGAAAGTTTCCCGGAAAGCTTTCCGTCGCGATTGCTCATGGAATCGTGAAACGAAAATTTGCACAAAATTCAGTCCTGATTTTTTTGCAAATTATACGAAATTAAGAGAAAGGGGAAAAAGATGCTTGCACATTTTCATCATTC
>Ga0192263_1204_pt1 | contig 11637 bp, 7 predicted proteins | sample Koala_Koa23_I3_FD_131257 | JGI IMG/M metagenome (GOLD analysis project Ga0192263, IMG submission 131257) | Enriched cells from koala feces incubated with labeled cellulose particles, San Francisco Zoo, California, United States - Koala_Koa2-3_I3 ... | reverse complement strand
GGAGAAAAATGGCTGCCTTCATGAGTATTATAATCCATTTGACGGCTCGCCGATTATGAACGGCGGGTTTATCAACTGGAACATGCTGGCTTTGTCTATGCTAAGGGAGCTAGAAGCGGTGTCAAAGACGAAAGCGTGACAAAAAGCATCTGAAAGAAAGAGATGAATGCTTATGAAAGGAACAATGAAAGCGGCTGTTATGACCGGTAAACGTCAGATGGAATGGGTTACCCGCCCTATACCGCCAGGGCGGAACTGATTCTGCCGTATTCGAACCAAACAGAGCTGCTTACGGCCGGCATATGGGAGTTTGAATACGAGCCGGATGAGCAGATCCGGCAGAGATTTGATATCGACAGCCTGTTTATGGAGCTGATGGAAAATGAAAGAATCCGGAAGATTATGACGGAGGATGTATTTGGCGGAAGGGTGAAGTTCCCATTCCCGCAGGAGGTGCAGAGCCTGCGCGATATTCTGGACAACCCGTTTGTCGCCGTATCGTCTGAAAAACAGAGGGAGATTGATGAGAAGCTGAGAAACGGCTGAGCCAGTCAGTCTCCTTCTGTGCCGGTGGCTGATCTTTGCAAAGCAGGAACAGCCGAGCAAGATAATTCACCGTTTAATTCTGATATTATATGTAAAGGGAGCCAACCGGACAGTGTGAAACTGGCCAGTTGGCTCCTTTTTTTCGCCCTTGTTTTTGTTTTCCGGTAGTGTTGATTTACCTGCAAATTTATGTATAATGGTCGTAGGGGAGAGACGAGACGGAGCAGTCTGCCTCGGAATGAATTTATGCGGAACTGAAAGCGGAGCAGAAAAAGGCTGAGTTGAAGGAACTGGATATAGCTACTGATATAAATTTAGGTGACATCTGAGTCTGATATCGAGAGGAGTGGTTATCTATGGTAAATAATGATATGAAAAAGAAGCTTCCGATTGGGATTGAAGATTTTGTGGAAATCCGAACAGAAGATTTCTATTATGTAGACAAGACGGCGATGATTAGGGATTTGTTGAATGCGTGGGGAAAAGTGAACCTTTTTACGCGTCCACGGCGCTTTGGAAAATCTCTGAATATGAGTACGCTGAAAGCATTTTTGGAAATCGGATGCGACAGCACGATCTTTGAAGGGCTTGAAATCTCGAAGGAGACACAGCTCTGTGAAAAATACATGGGAAAATTTCCGGTTATTTCGATTAGTTTAAAGAGCGTGGATGGCGCTGATTATGAGAACGCAAGGTCTGATTTGCGCTCCGAAATTGGCAGGGAAGCACTCAGATTCAATTTCCTTTTAGAAAGTGGCCGCCTTACGGAAACTGAAAAGGGGATGTATAAGAAGCTTGTGAATGTTGCCCCGGAGCATCCGGATTATTTCAAAATGTCGGATGATGTTTTAAAAGGAAGCTTAAGTGTGCTTTCCGACTTTCTACAGAAGCATTTTGGGAAAAAGGTAATTATTTTAATTGATGAATATGATGTCCCGTTGGCAAAAGCGAGCGAGGGAAATTATTATCCTCAGATGGTGAAGCTTATCCGGGGCATGTTTGATAAGGCGCTGAAATCCAATGGGAGCCTTTATTTCGCTGTGCTGACGGGATGCCTGCGAGTGGCGAAAGAAAGTATTTTTACAGGATTAAATAACCCGCAGATTTTTTCGATTTCCAATGTAGGGTTTGATGAGTACTTCGGTTTTACAGATGCAGAAGTAAAGAGACTTCTGAAATATTATGACTTTATGGACAGTTATGAAGCAGTCAGGAACTGGTATGATGGATATCAATTTGGAGATACGGATGTATACTGCCCATGGGATGTAATCAGTTATTGTGCGGAGCTTCGCCTTAACCAACATGTAATGCCAAAAGCGTACTGGTCAAATACAAGTGGCAATGATGCGGTACGCCGATTAATTGAAAAGTCAGGTAATGAGCAGACAAAGAGTGAGATTGAGGCATTGGTAGCGGGAGAAACAATCGCGAAAGAAATTCATGAAGATTTAACGTATAATCGGATTTATGATACGATTGACAATATATGGAGCGTGTTATTTGCAACGGGCTATTTGACGCTGCGTGGGGCAGCGGATGAAGACATTTATCAGCTTGCGATACCAAACAGGGAGATCAGGAAGATTTTTACCAGGCAGATAACCGCCTACTTCAACAACATGGTCAGGAAGAACAGCAAACGGTTCGAGGAATTCTGTGACGCGTTAAAGACCGGCGATGCGGAAAAAACAGAAAAGCTGCTTACATCCTACCTTTATGATTCGATTACGGTCAGAGACTCTGCCGTACAAAAAGATAAGAAAGAAATCCTTTACCACGGCCTGATGATCGGGATTCTTGCCAATATAGATAATTGGAAAGCGAAAACGAATGCTGACAGCGACGATGGATATTGTGACGTGAAGGTCGAAATTGCAAGGGAAAGCATCGGTATGATCATTGAGTTTAAGTATGCAGATAACGCGCGTCTCACTGAAGGATGCAAAGATGCGATGGCCCAGATCGAAAGAATGGATTATACGCGTGAATTGAAGCTTCAGGGATATCATACAATTTACAAATACGGTATCGCCTGCTTTAAGAAAAAGTGCAAGGTTGTGTGTGAGAAGGAAATTTATGTTCTGGAGGAAGGATAGTTCCTGGGCTATCCGTTAGTTTGCGAGAGGGCAGAAGATGAAAACCATTGGCATAGATATAGGAACCACATCCGCCAGTGGAACCATAATAGATGTTTTGTCCGGGAACAGCTCGCCATAAAGACAGTACCAGATAATACAAATTAAATTTTGCTGTTTTTGCTGTGTTTTAAATCAGGAAGCACCCTTGAAAAGTTCCCGCATTTGGTGTACTATAGCAGAGCATAAAGTAATGCTGGCGGGCGACAAAAATCTGCCGTTTACTATATTTTTCAGAGCAGTTATTTTATAGAAAGAAGGATGGATATGACTAAGGTAGACATTGTTTCAGGTTTTCTCGGCGCGGGCAAGACGACGCTGATCAAAAAGCTGATCTCAGAGGTATTCGCGGGACAGAAAATTGTCCTGATTGAAAATGAGTTCGGCGAGATCGGGATTGACGGAGGATTTTTGAAGGACGCGGGGATTAATATTACGGAGATGAATTCGGGCTGCATCTGCTGCTCCCTGGTGGGAGATTTTGGGAAGGCCCTGAAGGAAGTGGCAGAGCAGTTTTCGCCGGACCGTATTATCATTGAGCCGTCCGGCGTCGGCAAGCTTTCCGATGTCCGCAGGGCGGTAGAGGACGCAGGCGCGGAAGCGGGGCTTGTGCTGAACGCGCTGACGACCGTGGCGGACGCTACGAAGATAAAAATGTATATGAAGAATTTCGGCGAGTTTTACAACAACCAGATCGAGAGCGCGGCGACTGTGATTTTAAGCCGCACGCAGAAGCTTTCCGAGGAGAAGCAGCTTGCTGCCGCCGCGATGATCCGTGAGAAGAATCCGAACGCAACGATTATCACAACGCCCTGGGAGGAGCTGACCGGCGCACAGATGCTGAGCGCGATGGAGGAGACTGATGTACTTGCGCAGATGCTGCTGGAGGAGACACGCCAGCACGAGCAAGAGGACGATGACGATGACGAGTGCTGCTGCCATGGGGATCATGACCACGAGCACTATCATGACCATGATGAAGAGGGGCATGAGCATCACCATGACCACGATGAAGAGGGGCATAAGCATCACCATGACCATGACGAAGAGAGACATGAGCATCACCACGACCATGATCATGACAGCGGCCATGAGGATCATGATCACGGCCATCACCATGATGATGACGACGAGTGCTGCTGCGGTCACGACCACGGGGATCATGACCATGAGCATCATCACGATGACGACGAATGCGGCTGCGGCCATGATCACGAGCACCACCATGACCACGACGGGCATGGCCATCACCATCACCATGCGGATGAGGTGTTTACTTCCTGGGGGAAGGAGACTCCGCGCAAGTATACAAAGGACGAGCTGGAACAGATCCTGAAGGAGCTGGGAGACGAGTCGGCCTATGGCACGGTGCTGCGCGCGAAGGGCATGCTGCCTGCCGCGGACGGAAGCTGGCTTCATTTTGACTTTGTGCCGGAGGAATATGAGATCCGCACGGGCGCGGCGGATTATACCGGCCGTTTCTGCGTGATCGGCTCGAAGCTGAATGAGCAGAAGCTGGAAGAACTGTTTCACCTGGCGTGAGCTCCGTTGACCCCGGAGCGTTGCATGAGAAAGGCAGACCGTGTATGACCCGGGCGCATTGCATGAGAAGCATGATCCCGGAGCATTGTCTGAGGCAGCAGGCTGTGCGCCAGGCGGTGTGGCGGCCGAAAAGAAGGAGCCGCGGGACTGCGGAACCACAGAAACGATTCACGCGGTTTTTGGGCAGCCGACAGATAAAGAAAAGAGTGATAGAACATGCGGCAAATACCGATTTATTTAATAACAGGATTCCTGGAAGCGGGAAAGACGACATTTCTGGCCGACGTCCTTGAGGGCGACAGCTTCGCGGACGGCCAGAAGGCTCTGCTGATCCTCTGTGAGGAGGGTGAGGTGGAATACGACAAGAAGGCGCTTGCCGAGATGAATATTTCTGTGGCGACGGTGGATGAGCAGGAAGATTTCAATGTGGATTTTCTTCGCTCCTGTGTGAAGCGCACCCGCCCGAAGAGGATTTTTATCGAGATGAACGGTATGTGGGACTGCCGTTGGATGTACGGCGAGGAGCTGCCGATCGACATGGCCATCGCCCAGGTCATCACGGTGGTGGATGGCAGTACGTTTTCGGTGTATCTGAATAACATGCGGAGCATTCTGAGCAATCTGTTCCAGTTTACTGAGATGGCGATTTTTAACCGCTGTACGCCGGACATGGATCTGCTTTCATACCGCCGCACCGTGCGGGGCTTGAATCCGCGCGCGATGGTGTATTTTGAAGACGAAAACGGCAATCCGATCGACCCGGGCAAGGATGTGCCCCCGTTTGATTTTAATGCGGACGTGATCCAGGTCAGTGATATGGATTATGGACTGTGGTATCTTGACGCCTTTGAGTCAAAGGATCGATATGATGGGAAAAAGGTACGGTTCCGTGCCAAAATCATGAAGTCCCTGCGGCTGCCGTCCAATGTGTTTATTCCGGGACGGAACGTGATGACCTGCTGTGCGGAGGACATCCGGTTTGTCGGGTATCTTTGCAAGGCGGATTTTACCGGCTCCCTGAAGTCGAGGCAGTGGGTCTGGCTGACCGCGGAGATTCGCTATGAGTACCAGAAGGAGTACGGTGAGGAGGGTCCGGTTCTCTATGGGAAGAGCTATGAGCTGACCGGGGCTCCCGAGGAGGATACCGTGTATTTCAATTAATTGGGGCAGTCAGGACACTGGATCCTTTTCATATAACCGGGTCGGTCAGGCCGCCGGAGAGTTTAGCCACATTTAACCACATAAGAGAAAGGATAAGCAAGATGGAACATACTTATCTGTATTATGCGTTTATCAGCTATAAGCGTGAGGATTCCCGGTATGCGAAGTGGCTCCAGAGAAAACTGCACAATTATCGTCTGCCCGCCAGGCTGCGGAAACAGCCGATCGGGCAGAGGATTAGTCTGAATGGGGAGGAGACGGTTCCAAAGCATCTCTCCCCTATATATCGCGACAAGACGGATCTCATACCGGGAGCACTCGATGAAAATCTGGCGAACGCGCTTTCAAAATCGAAATATCTGATTGTGATATGCTCCAGGAATGCCCGGGAGCATTCTGTGCATCTGGATCAGGAGATCCGGGCGTTTCTTGACAGTGGCCATTCGCCCGGGCAGATTATTCCTCTGATCATCGACCCTGGTGTGGCCCGGCCGGAGAAGGAATGCTTTCCTCCGGAGCTAGAAAAGCTCAACGATCACGCGGAGCTGCTTGGCGCCAATATCGGAGACAGTGGAAAAAACGACGCGTTTCTGAAAATAGTCGCTTATATGCTGGGCGTCCAGATGGCGGAGATAAAGAGCCTGGATAAAATCCGCCGCCGGCGCAATGCTGCTGCGGCCTCCGTGGCAGCGGCGGCTGTGGCCGCACTCGCGATTTTTTCCGGCGTATACTGGTGGGAGCATATTGCGGTACATACGGAGTACTATGAAAGCTATGTCCTGACCGACAATGTGGCGGAGGGCATTTCACCGATTAAGGAGGCGGATCTTGCGGACTATTCCCGGTATTACCGGTTTACCGTCCGGGATGGGAAGGTGCGCGAGGTCGAGTATCTGAATTACGCCGGAGTCTTGTGCCCTCCGGAGGCGACCGTTTTTAATGAGGGGGCCGCGAGATTTGAATATTCTTATACAGAGGGCAGTATCCTTTATACCACGAAATTCTACAGCTATAATGGAGAGCTGATTATCTGCTATCAGTTTTCAGAGAATGGGGAACGGATCACACTGCTGCAGGATGGTACTTCCGGGGAAACGGGGTATTCTTATACCAGTGTCAGCGAGATCGGTGAGAGATTTGCCGACCGCATGGCGATCAGCCGGTATGTCCAGACGTTCGACGAGGACGGACGGATTACGGCCCGTTATTTTGCTTATGGGGAATCGTACGCGCTCTGTGCGAATGAAGATTTCATTTTTGGCTATGCCTTTACCTATGACGAGCAGGGAAATGTGGTGCAGATGGAGTATATCGGAACCGCAGACGGAGATCTGACCGGCAGCGTGGATGACATCGGAGCCGTTGCCTGGACATACGATGAGAATGGGAAAATCCTCAGCACAGAGTATCTGGACGCATACGGCTCTCCGATCGAAGGTGATGAGGGATGGGCTTACAGGGAATATGTCCGCGACACGTCTCACAATGTCTCTTCTGCCGCATATTATGACGCGGATTATGAGCCGGTGCTGTGCGCGGACGGTTATGCCTCTGTAGTGTATACCTACGACGGGGCGGCCATCGCGGCGGAAGCCTATTATGATCTGGATGGCGAGCCGGTGCTGTGCGTGGACGGTTACGCTTCTGCCAGATATGAATATGATGAAGAAGGACGGATTGTGTGTGAGACCTACTGGGATGAGGAGGGAAATCCCACCATTCATGCGCAGGATGGGACATATGGGTACACCTGGGAATTCGTAAGTGACACGGAGCTGATCCGCACCTGGACGGACGCGGACGGCGAACCGATGGAAAACGCGGAAGGATATGCCATTATGCATTTTTATGCGGATGAGCTGGGCTACCCGATTGAGGTTTTCTATTATGGGGCGGATCAGGAGCTTTGCACCGAGCACTATGCTTCCTGTACCTATGTGTATGAGGAGGCGTACCATCGGGTGGCAGAATGGAGATTTTTTGACGAGGACGGAAATGCGGTTATCGGTGAGCTGGATTGTGCCGCGTTGGTGACGGAGTACGACTCGGCCGGGAGATTCGTAAGCTATTCCTTCTATGGGACGGATGGGAGCCCCTATGAAGGAGACCGGGGATACGCGGCCGCGGAAATTACCTATGAGAGTATGGGGGATCTTACTTCGGAGACGTATTTCTTTTATGATGATGAAGGAAATGCTTCGTATGACTCGATTTTTGGCATGCCCGGCGCGCAGGCGGTCTACGATGAGTCGGGCCGGCTGACGGAGTTCTTTTATCTCGGTGAGGACGGGGAGCCGGAAGTCAATGAGGAATCGGGCTGGGCCGGATATGTGAATGCGTATGACGAGTATGACCGGATCTGTTCGGTTACTTATTATAATGCGCAGCTTGTGCCGGTTCTGGTGGATGGCGCGGCAAAAATAGAGATGGTTCACGATGAGTATGGCAATACGCTTTCTGTCAGCTTTTACGGAGCGGACGGCGAGGATTTCGTGCCCATGGTTTATGAGCCGATGGGGGTTGCCGCGATTCAGTATGAATACGATGAGAAGGGGCGGGAGACCTATACGGCATACTATGGGGCAGAGGAAGACGAATTTGTGCTCATGGTAAATGAGACTGCGGGCTGTGCCATCCAGAGAACGGAATATACATATGACGAGGAAAACGACTGGACCACGGAGACTACCAGCTGCTACAATGAGGAAGATGAGCCGATGTTCAACGAGGTCTACGGATGTGCGGCATATTATATCATGAGGGACGCCTCGGGGAATATCCTTTCGGCTGCTTATTATGATTATGACGAGGAAAGTGAGAGCTATGTGCCGCTTACACATGCGGAATATGGTTATTACGAAGCCTACTATTTCTACGATGAAGACGGAAATTTTGACGGCGCAATCTACCGGGACGCGGATGGGAACAGTGTGTCGTAAATGTCTGTATACAGGAACGCAGGAGGGAGAAGCTTCATGAAACGACATGTAAGCCTGGAAGAGATATCGGACGGACATCTTTATGACGCCCAGGGCGTGGTGAAGGTGGGCTGCGGCGGATGCCGGGGATGCTCCTACTGCTGCCGTGATATGGGGGAATCGGCAATTCTGGATCCGTTGGATCTGATGCGCATGGAGCAGGCGACGGGCCTCTCCCCGAAAGTTCTCCTGGAAGAGGGAAAAATTGAGCTGAATGTTGTGGATGGAGTCGTCCTGCCGAACCTTCGCATGAGAGAAGAGGATGGCGCCTGCGTTTTTTTAAACAGGGAGGGACGCTGCGACATCCATGCTTTCCGACCGGGTATCTGCCGGCTGTTTCCGCTCGGCAGGCTTTACCACGAGACGAAAAAGTCTGTTGTCGGAGGAAACATAGAGTGGGATACGGCAGACTCTTTCCAGTATTTTGTGCAGATTTATGAGTGTCCGGCTCCGAACAAGACGAAGGTACGTATCAGAAAATGGCTGGAACAGCCGGATCTTCCCCGGTATGAGGCCTATATCCTGGCCTGGCACAATTTCCTGGAGCATGCCGAAACGCGCATAAAATACGAGACGGATGATCTTATCATAAGAAACATCAATTTGCTCATCCTGGAGGTGTTTTTTATGAAACCCTACGATCAGGAGGAGGACTTTTATGTACAGTTTGAGGAGAGACTGGCGACTACGAAGGATGTGCTTGAAATATCGTAACTGTTCAATACCTCCACAGCTGCGATAGTTCACGATGATATGATATGGCAAGGAAGAAATGCTGCCTGGACTTATCGAGACAGGAAACAAAAATAATGAAACCTAACCCGGATAAACCGGAATAGAAATTTTGCCATTTTGCGCAGGATTTCGTTTGTAAGTGTCTAAGACAGTATATGGCCCAAAATAAGAAACGGAAAAAGAGAATTGCAGGAGGAAGGCGGCATGCAGCTTTTAAAGGACAGAATCCGCAGAGACGGCAAGGTAAAAGAGGGCAACGTTCTGAAGGTAGACAGTTTTCTGAACCATCAGATGGATATCGCCCTGTTTCGGGAAATAGGAAAGGAGTTCCGCAGGCGGTTTGCGGGGGAGGAGATCAACAAAATTCTCACGATCGAGGCTTCGGGGATCGGGATTGCCTGCGTGACGGCGGAGCAGTTTGACATACCCGTCGTATTTGCGAAGAAAACGCAGACGAAAAACATCGCCGGAGACGTCTATACCACACAGGTAGAGTCGTTTACTCATGGGCGTGTCTATGATATCATTGTCTCGAAGGAGTTTCTTGGGAAAGGCGACAGGGTACTGCTGATTGATGATTTCCTGGCGAACGGCAAGGCACTCGAAGGCCTTGCCGCGCTGGTGGAAATGTCCGGCGCCGAGCTTGCGGGCGCCGGGATTGTGATCGAAAAAGGCTTTCAGGTCGGAGGCGACGCGATCCGCGCACGGGGAATCCACCTGGAGTCCCTGGCGATTGTAGAGAGTATGGACGAAAAGACCGGGGAGATCGTTTTCCGGGAAACCTGAGAATCCCGGAGTGCTGGCCGTACCCCGGCTGGATTTGCATTATTTTTGTTTGAATAAATAAGCCAAAACGAAAGGAGAAGGAGGAGACAGTATGGGGTATTATCTGAACAGTATGCAGGCTCTTTCTCTATACAAAAGCGAAGTTGACAGTCCTTATTTTGTCGATAAGTCCATGTTACTAAAGGAGCTTTTCCCGCTTGTAAAAGCGGGAAACAAGCATATCTGTATTACCCGTCCAAGGCGATTTGGAAAATCGGTGATGGCAGCCATGGTTGGTGCTTTCTTTAGCAAAGGAATAGACAGCGGTAGTATTTTTGATTCTCTGAAGATTGCACGGTATTTCAAGGAAAACTCAAAAGAGCCGGCAGAAAGCGACGAAAGATTTGTCTACCGGAAGTATATGAACCAGTATAACGTAATTTATATTAACTTTATTGAGGCGGCGAACGAAAGCAGCAGCTATCAGGAATTTATTTCTACCATAAAAGAAATTCTTCAGGAAGATCTGCGCGATGCCTTTTCTGAGGTTCGTTTTCGCAAAAAAGGAACTGCAATTCAAGATCTGCGGATGATTTATGAACAGACGAAATCTCGTTTTATCCTCGTGTTTGATGAATGGGACTGTATTTTCCACAAGCCATATACAACGTATGAAGACAGAAAAAGCTTTATTAGCTGGCTAGCGGTAATGACAAAGGATACCGGTTATGTTGCCTTAAGCTATATGACGGGTGTGCTGCCGGTTGCAAAGTACTCGAGTGGCTCTACGATCAATAATTTTCAGGAATATACGATGGCAACAGATGATTTGTACAGTGAATATTTTGGGTTTACGGAAGCAGAGGTGGATGATCTTTATCAGAGATATGCGGAGAGGACGCCCAACCGCAATGTTTCAAGAGAGGACTTGAAAGACTGGTATGATGGATATCATACGCCATCAACAGAACAGATGTACAATCCCAGATCTGTTGTAGAGGCATTGACGCGCAATCGGATCAGGAGCTACTGGACGGCGACAGGTACCTATGGAGAAATTTCTACGTACATTGCAAATGACAGAGCGGATGTGAAAAAAGATGTCGCGCTGATGGTTGCGGGTGAGCCGGTTCTGGCGGATGTCGAAGAGTTTGCGGCCACGTCGATGAATCTGACCACGCGTAATGAGATTCTTTCTGCGATGGTGGTCTATGGTTTCCTGAATTATGAGGATGAAAAAGTTCATATTCCAAACAGGGAATTGATGGATGAGTTTGCAAAAACGATCCGCGAAAAGAAAAGCCTGGGTTATATCAACCGCCTGGCAGTGGAATCGGATCGTATGCTGAAGGCAACTCTGAAAGGTGATTCGAGGACGGTGGAGGAAATATTGTCTGATGCTCATAATACGGAAACGCCTCTTTTGGACTATAATGATGAGACAGAACTGACCGCGATTGTGAACCTGGTGTATCTTGCCGCGCGTGACAGTTATTATGTGGAGCGAGAAGATAAGGCCGGCAAAGGATATGTGGATTTTATTTTCTATCCGGAAAGAGCGGGGGATGATGGGATTATTCTTGAATTGAAAGTTGACGATACGCCGGATAGCGCGATTGCCCAGATTAAGGATCGAGAATACATGCTGAAATTCTGTGGCAGGATGGCTGAAAAAAACGTCATACCGGACGGATTTTGCTGGTCGGGATTGGGTATGACAAAAAGAAAAAAGATCACCATTGTAAGATTGAAGTATTGTATTGAGAAAATAT
>Ga0192263_1202_pt1 | contig 11774 bp, 14 predicted proteins | sample Koala_Koa23_I3_FD_131257 | JGI IMG/M metagenome (GOLD analysis project Ga0192263, IMG submission 131257) | Enriched cells from koala feces incubated with labeled cellulose particles, San Francisco Zoo, California, United States - Koala_Koa2-3_I3 ... | reverse complement strand
TCGGTTTCCGTCTCAGCCTCGGTTACTTCTTCGGTCTCTGTCTCGGCCTCAGTTACTTCCTCAGTCTCAGCCTCGGTGCCTTCTTCAGTCTCCTCCTCAGTCTCAACCTCTGTCTCGGCCTCGGTTGCTTCCTCAGTCTCTTCCTCGGTCTCGACTTCCGTCTCAGCCTCGGTGTCCGCTTCCGTTTCTGCCTCGGTTTCTGCTGCAGTCTCCGCTTCTGTTTCTGCCTCGCTCACTTCCTCAGTCTCGGCAGCCAGCGTTTCCGTTTCCGCCGCTTCGGTTACTGCCTCTGTCGCTGCCTGTGTCTCTGCCTCAGTCTCCTTATTACTGGAGCCGCAGCCGGACAGAGAAAGCGTCAGAGCCGCAGCCAGCACAAACATGGTCGCTTTTTTCATTACACTGATCTCCTCTCGCTAGTTGCATGCAAAATTTTCAGTTACTATAGTGGGCGAGAAAGGTATCTGCGCCGCACGATGGGGTTATTATAGCACACTGCTTTTAAAATTCCAACAATAAAGATAAATTTTTAGTCAGCTCCATTGATATAGTTGACCAGTCCTTCCGCGCGGATAATTTTCTGCATGAATTCCGGGAACGCCTGACCCTTATATTCTGTATTTTTCGTATGGTCATAGATCATGCCGCTGTCAAAATCGATTTCCACCTGGTCTCCATCCTCGATCGCACGCGCGGCTTCGGGACACTCAATAATTGGCAGGCCGATATTGATGGCATTCCGATAAAAAATACGCGCGAAGGTTTCCGCAATCACACAGCCGACTCCGGCAGCCTTAATCGCAAGCGGTGCATGTTCCCGCGAGGAGCCGCAGCCAAAATTCTTATTCACCACGATAATGTCGCCCTTTTTTACCTTGTGGACAAATTCTTTGTCAATGTCTTCCATGCAGTGTGTCGCCAGCTCCGCCGGATCTGACGAATTCAGATAGCGTGCCGGGATAATCACATCAGTATCCACATTGTCTCCATATTTAAATACTCTGCCTTCTGCTTTCATTTATAACACCTCCTCCGGGGACGAGATTTTCCCGGTCAGGGCACTGGCCGCGGCTACCGCCGGGCTCGCCAGATAAACCTCCGAACCTGTATGTCCCATGCGTCCAACGAAATTCCTGTTTGTCGTAGAAACGCAGCGCTCCTTATCCGCCAGGACGCCCATATAGCCTCCCAGGCAAGGGCCGCAGGTCGGCGTGCTGACTGCCGCTCCCGCTTCAACAAAAATTTTCAGAAGTCCTTCCTCCATTGCCTGCAGATAAACTGCCTGGGTCGCCGGAATCACGATGCAGCGCAGGTTTTTTTTCACCTTACGTCCCTTTAAAATCCCGGCCGCAATGCGCAGGTCGCTGATGCGGCCGTTCGTGCAGGAGCCAATCACCACCTGGTCAATCGGGATATCCTCCGTAATCTCATCAATGGTCTTCGTATTTTCCGGCAGATGCGGGAAGGATACGGTCGGTTTCAGACTTCCCAGGTCGATCGTATATTCTTCCTCATATTCCGCGTCAGGATCCGCCTCGAAAATACGGTATTTCCGCTTCGAATGCTCCTTCATATAGGCAATCGCAGCGTCATCCACCGGGAAAATGCCATTTTTCCCGCCCGCCTCAATCGCCATATTGGCAATCGTGAACCGGTCGTCCATGGACAGCTGCGAAACCCCGTCGCCGACAAACTCCATGGAGCGGTATAATGCGCCGTCCACGCCGATCAGCCCGATGATATGAAGAATCACATCCTTGCCGCTGACCCATTTCGACGGTTTTCCGGTCAGGTTGAAGCGGATCGCCCCCGGCACCTTAAACCAGGCTTTTCCAGTCGCCATGCCCGCCGCCATATCCGTGCTGCCGACCCCGGTGGAAAAAGCGCCCAATGCGCCATAGGTGCAGGTGTGCGAATCCGCGCCGATAATCACATCACCGGCGACCGTCAGCCCCTGCTCGGGAATAAGCGCGTGCTCAATTCCCATCTGCCCCACATCAAAATAATTGGTAATCTCATACTTGCAGGCAAACTCCCGCACGCATTTACAGTGCTCCGCGGACTTAATATCCTTATTCGGAATAAAATGATCCATTACCAGAGCAATCTTATCTTTGTCAAATACCTTTTGCTCTTTAAATCTGTCCATCTCATGGATTGCCACCGGCGACGTAATATCATTGCCGAGTACCAGATCCAGCTGCGCCTCAATCAGCTGACCGGCTTCCACCGAATCCAGCCCTGCCGCAGCCGCGAGAATCTTCTGTGTCATTGTCATTCCCATTTTATAAAATTCCTTTCGCGTTATAGAATTTTTTAAACTTTTCCTTTTGAAAAAGAGGCCGCAGTCAGACTACAGCCTCTTCTTTTCTATGCACACAGGCCGCGTAAGGAATTTTCCGGCTAAAACCCACGTCATAAGGATCTACCGCTTCGGTCGCGCTAAACGCGTGCCACTGGCACGCAGCACCCTCCGACTTCGTCGGCAATCCTTATGACATTGAACGCGGCCTGGCGCAGGCGGATAGGGGAAAATGGCGTTCCCCTATCTGATTGCACACAGGAATCAGCAGAACCGTCTGCTTAGTTATTAATCAGCTTGTCCTCATCACTCCAGCTGTAAAGCTTGCGCACCTCTGCTCCGACGATCTCAGACGGATGCTCGGCCGCTTTCTTGCGCATCGCCTTGAAATGAACCTGTCCGCCTGCGGAGGACATATCCAGCAGGAAGTCTTTCGCGAAAGTACCGTCCTGGATGTCCGCAAGGATTTTCTTCATCGTTTTCTTCGTCTCTTCCGTAATCAGCTTCGGACCGGTCACATAGTCGCCGTACTCAGCTGTATTGGAAATCGAATAGCGCATTCCGGCAAATCCGGACTGATAAATCAGGTCGACAATCAGCTTCATCTCATGAATACACTCAAAATAAGCGTTCCTCGGATCATAGCCAGCCTCTACCAGCGTCTCAAAGCCCGCCTGCATCAGTGCGCAGACACCGCCGCAGAGAACCGCCTGCTCGCCAAAGAGGTCTGTCTCTGTCTCCGTGCGGAAGGTTGTCTCCAGAACTCCCGCCCTCGCGCCGCCGATCGCCAGCGCGTACGCAAGCGCAATATCCAGAGCCTTGCCTGTCGCGTCCTGCTCCACCGCTACCAGGCACGGAACGCCCTTGCCCGCCTGATACTCGCTGCGAACCGTATGTCCCGGACCCTTCGGAGCGATCATCGTCACGTCGACATTGGCCGGCGGGACAATGCATCCGAAATGAATATTAAAGCCATGCGCGAACATCAGCATGTTGCCCTCTTCCAGGTTCGGCTCAATGTCTTTTTTATACATCGCGGCCTGCTTCTCATCATTAATCAGAATCATTATGATATCAGCCTTTTTCGCAGCCTCTGCCGCCGTATACACCTCAAAGCCCTGCTCCACTGCCTTGCTCCAGGAACGGCTTCCCTCGTAGAGTCCGATGATCACATTGCACCCGGACTCCTTCGCATTCAGAGCGTGCGCGTGTCCCTGGCTGCCATAACCGATAATCGCGATTGTCTTCCCTTCAAGAAGAGAAAGATTGCAATCCTTCTGATAAAAAATCCTTGCTGCCATTTTCGTTTTCCTCACATTCTTCAGATATTAGTACTTTCGTACTTTTTGATTGTGCGCCAGCAGATGGCACTGCATTGATGTCGTCTGCTAAATATATGATATAGAAGCTTTTTTGTAACCATCGGTATCTTCGCAGCTACGTTCCCTTCTATTATCCCTACAGATACCGCACGTCGTCCGAGCCGCGGGATAACCCCGTGATGCCCGTGCGCGCCAGCTCCAGGATCTCATGACCATCCAGGAGCCTCAAAAAAGCATCCAGCTTCGACTGCTGGCCGGTGAGCTCAATAATCAGCGAGTCTGCGCCGACGTCAACCACTCTGCCGCGGAACACATTTGCCATCGTGATGATGTCCTGGCGTTCATGCACGTCCACGCGGACCTTTACCAGAATCAGCTCCCGGCAGACGCTCGTCTCCTCATTCAGGATCTTAATGTCTGCCACGTCAATCAGCTTCGCCAGCTGCTTTGTAATCTGATCCAGCGTCTGCTCGTCTCCGCTTGCCACAATCGTCATCCGTGAATAGCGCGGATCCATCGTCTCTCCGACCGTCAGGCTGTCAATATTATATCCACGTCTGCTGAAAAGTCCTGCCACATGGCTCAGTACACCCGAGGTATTGTCTACCAGCAATGATAATACTCGTTTTTTCATGTCATTTACCCCTGTCTCTGTCTCAAAGTCCCAGTCCGGAAATAATTCCGTTCGCTATCGCTGTCGCTATTTTAGACTTATATTTATTATAAAATGTCATGTCATCCTTATCATCAATAAACGCCGTTTCCAACAGTCCGTAGGATACGCCTGCCGCCTGGCAGAGATTCATATTCAAAAGACCGCTCCTCCTGACAAGGCCGTCCGACCAGTAGGAAAAGCCCAGGTTTTTAATGTTTTTCGCAATTGCCTTATCAATCGTGGTGTCTGACTTCGATGAGTGGACAAGCATCGCCGTTCCGGTATACTTGCCGTTCCCGTTTGTATCTGAAACACCGGCATTAAAGTGAATCTCCAGCACATAATCATAATCCGTCCAGGTAACAGATGGCCCGGTTACCTTGCTGTAGTAGGTCAGATTATACATGGTCGTATACAGATTGTAATCCTGGTCGTACATGGTAACCGCAACATCCTTGCCGGACGAGGTCAGCGCATTGTAAACCAGCGTGGCCAGCTCGCGCGTCAGCTTGTACTCATAATAGGTTGTACCGCTGATCTTTGCGTACGCGCCCACATCTCCCTGGCCGTGCCCCGCCACCAGAAGGACGCGGGCCGACGTCGCGACGCCATTCTCATCTATCGTCACACCGTCTATGGTCGTACTGGTCTGGAGCACTCCCTTCGAATTAAAATAATAACGTTTTGAGTTAATCGTCGTCCACCCGGTCTGCCGCACACCGTTAGAATCCAGGTAATAGGTTTTCTTCTTCAGCGTCAGCCACCCGGTCTGCCGTACGCCGTCAGAATCCAGGTAATAGTATTTCCCGCTGACCTTCAGCCAACCGGTAATCTTCGTGCCGGACTTATAATAATAATATTTACCGTCAATCTCAATCCAGCCCTTTGCCAGGGAAACCTTCACTCCCTTTGAATTGACAAGATAACCGTCCGGGGTCACCGTACTTACCAGCCTGCGCCCGTTTTCATCCACATAATACTTGGATCCAATCCAGCGATTCTTCTGAAGTACGCCATTTTTATTGAAGTAATAATAATAGCTGCCGATCTTATTCCAGCCGGTAAGACCCTTCCCCTTCGTTGTACCGACTTTTCCTGATTTCTTATAATAATATTTTTTACTGCCGACCTTTACCCATCCGGTCTTCATCTTACCATCAGACGCAAAATAATAGTAATAGCTGCCAATCTTCTGCCGTCCAGTCAGCATTGCACCTACCGGGCTCTCCGTGCTGAAATAATAGACACTGCCATCTATCGTCTGCCATCCGGTCTGTCGCACTCCTTCTGCTGAAAAATAGTAAGTATACTCGCCGATTGTATAAAAACCGGTAACCATACTTCCCTTCGGGCCGTTCTCATCTGCTTTTTTCCGCAAATAATAATACTGCTTTTTGTATTTAAGCAGGCCGGTCTTCATCGTGCCATTCGACTTATAATAATACGTATAGCCGTCAACCGTCTGCCACCCAGTCTTACTGGCGGCAGAGACTCCCTGCGCACAAAGAAAAACTCCCACCATAATCATAGCAGCAAGCAGCAGGTATTTTGTAAATCTCTTCATTAGAAAATCTCCCCATCTAAATCCCTTATTTATTTCTTAAATTTCCTGATACTTTTGTCATTCTAGCACACTCTTTTAAATCACACAAGCATTTTATTCAATATCTTGCAATATTTCCCATCAGATTCTTGCGTCAAAAATTTCCACTGATTAAGAAATAATTATAATTTTGAAATGGAAAAAGCCGCCAAAATCAAGGCTTTTCGGATTTTTTTGTGTCTAATGGGTGTCTATTAAACAATAACAGATTTTGCAAAATTAATCGTTTTTAAAAGGATTGTGGTATAAAATCAGGCGGCAGGGCAACACCTACCGCCGTTTTTATTGGTTTCGGCAAATATTAAATTTTTATAAACTCTGCAACCCCTTGAAAACCCTTGCCTTATGAGACTGCATCAAATTTGACATTTCAAAAACAATCGCATATAATATGGGTGCAGGTAGAGATACGCTGTATACTCGTGTAACCGAATTAACGTTTAAGTGTCATGTGTTGACACCGGCCACGAGGAGCCGCCTTCTTTGGGCGGTTTTTTCTTTATAGTATTAAATTTGAAAGGAGGATGACCATGGAACGAGCGATTGATGTTGCCCATTACATTTTCGATGAATACAAAAAACAGTCAGGAGAAGTTATTGATGAAATGAAGCTTCACAAATTACTATATCTTTCTCAGAGAGAAAGTATAGCAATAACAGGGGAACCTTTGTTTGCAGAAAAATTTGAAGGTTGGAAATACGGTCCTGTATGTACAACCGTTCGTTTACATTATACGGATGATGGAATTTTTGCTAATAATCTTGCCAACATATCTCCGGAAAGTGCATACATTGTCAAAAGTGTCATCCTGCAATATGGTGCTATTGAGTCATGGAAACTAAGCGAAATGTCACATAAGGAATTGTCATGGCGTAATTCCAGAAAAGGGCTTTCTTCAGATGCATATGGCAATGTACCGCTTTCTCTCGATGATATCAGGGAGGACGCAAAAAAGATACGCCCATATGATCCGATCTGGGATATGTATTATGATGAATTTGAAGATGCGGAGGGCATGCAAGCATGATAGGAAAGGCTTACGTATCGGTTACTCCGTACTATGATTCAAATGCATGCAAGAGATCATTTAAAAAACGCCCAGTTCTGATTATCGGAAAAGCAGATGAAACTGATTATGTGGTCTTACCTATTTCACGTGTTACGCGTCGGGAATATCTTGATGCTTCTTTTGATATATCAATGGAGCTTCAAGATTATCCACTTATGAATCTGTCTGCAGTTTCTTATATTCGTACACATAAGCAATTTACAGTTCGTGAAGAAAGCTTAACTAAATGTATTACAGATTTTAAAGAAAATTATTCTGATACATATATACTTGTGCTTGAACGAATGGAAGAATTTCAAAAGCTCCTCATCGACCAAGCACTATAACATATTTGCCTGTATCAAAACATACTTCCGGGAGCCGATAAAGCCCCCCGGTTTTTGTTTATAAGTTATACGCAAGTCAGCCGCAAGTTATACGCAAGTCAGTCGCAATCACTGCTTTGCCAGGTACGTACTGGACGCGAACCCGGTATACGTCACGCCGCTTATCGTGAATTGGATATATAACCATTTCACGCCGCTTGCGGTCGTATAGTACCCATAATTCTTTACGCTTGTCCCCTTCGGGATAGTCACCAGAATAGATTTGCTTGTTCCGGCACCGTTCCGCACGTTGAGGTTGTTGGAAGTTGTCGTGACCTTATATGTCCCGGCAAGGCTTTTAAGATAGCTCTGCGCCTTGTCTGTAGCCGTTTTGGTAGCCGTGGTGGATGAACTGCCGCTTGAACTACTGGAAGAGCTTGACGAGCCAGATGACGCGTTTGTGGTGGATTCCGATGCATATTTATCATAGTATGTCTGCCCATACTTTGCCCGCGCTGCCTGCACGCTGCTTCCCTGGTCTGCAGGCTTTTCAAATTTTGTCAGCACAGCATTGGATGCTTCCAGAACGGTTGTGGCCGTGCAGAGCGTACCCAATACGGAATTATAGCTTTCACTCAGCTCTTTCATCAGGAATTCCAGCTGCATTGTCAGATTCCCGATAGACGCGTTTTTGCTGTCAGCATATGCTTTCAGGTTCTTTTTGCGTGTGCTGTATGTCCACTGTGCCAGTCCGTATCCTGCGCTGTCGGATGCAAATTTGGTGTATGTGCCGTTGTCTACCGCGTCCGTGTATGTATCGTCCGTGTAACCCAGGGATTTTTCGTAGCTGTTCTGCAAATTGCAGGATTTCAGAGCGGATTCCGCGTATAAATTGCCCATTAACCCGGCTACGCCATATGCATTGCCAATTTTGCCGTACAGATAATTCCAGATTGTTTCCGGCTGTGCCGATGTGGTTTTTGCTGTTTTTGCCATGTTAATCGTCCTCGCTTTCTTCCGTATCGTCCACCAGTGTGATAATCTCAGCGTCTACAGCCGCAGCGTCAACATACGCTTCGCAAATCGTATAGATTGCTGTGGATACCGCGCCGCAAATAACACCCACAATCGTTATGGTGGTATTTTCGACCGTCATTCCTGCAATCGCTGTTCCAATTCCACCAATAACCCCGGCTACTGAGAGCCAGAATTTCCGCGATGTTAATTTGCTCATATTTCCACCTTTCTATCCGACAGATTCGTCTGAGCCTATCTCTTGTTGATTTGTAGTTGCCCCACTCTGTTTGTCTTTCGTGGTTTTTATCCATCCCATAATGCCGCACTCGCCGCAGCAGAAACTGAACACACACGTGCACAACGTATCCGGGATGCCGCCTGTGCAGTTGTATGTCCGGATCATGATTGCCGTAAACGCCAGCAGGAATACCGCAAGGATAATCAGTATCAGATTACATGTCCCGATTTTCTTAAGCTTCATTCCTGTACGCTCCCATCCGCTTTGTAAAAATCATTCTTTTTCAGCCGTTCATCGTATACACGTTCGATATTCGCCACCGCATGTTCTGCCCGTTTATTCGGATAATCCGGATGCATATCGCAATATTTCTTATAGGCGTCGATCTCCGCCAGAATATCATCAAAGTCCTCTTTGGTGTGCTTCAGGTTCCTGATCAGTTCCAGATTGTACTGCAATATCCGCGTCCGGTGTATGTCCGCATTCCGTGCGTCCTCGATCTTCTCACGTTCATCCATCCGATTTTTGATCTCCGCCTGCGTTTTCCTGACGGACTCCAGCTCTGCCATAACTTCGCCGTTTATCGCTTTGCCGATGGCCTTCCCTATCGCTTTCCATGGGTTGACTTTAAACGGGCTTATTTCGACCAGCCCGGAGCCGACCAGTAATATCACCGCCACCCATCCGGGGCTTGATGCCGCTATTGATGCAATTTCTGATAATGTCATCGGAATCAGTTCCTTTCCTAAACAATGTATTTGCGATGACTATGTTTCACTTCATCTTGACAGATTTTGGCGTAGATCATCGTAGTGTCCAACTTCTCATGCCCGAGTAATTTCTGCACTTCTGCCACATTCATCCCGTGCGCCAGCGCGTCAGTCGCGGTTGTGTGCCTGAGCAAATGCGGATGCAGCGGCCTGCCAATTTCTGCCCTGACACCGATGTCATGCACAATCTTTTCGATTCCGGTTTTGTGTAATCCGGTATATGGTCGGATTGTATGGACAAAAACGGAGTCACAACTGCTCCGCCTGACTGCATAATATTTCTTCAATGCTACTTCTGCCTTGGCGTTGATGTATGAAATTCTATGCTTGTTTCCCTTGCCGAACAGATGCACTTCCTTTGTCTGAAAATCAATGTCTTTCAGTTTCAGGCGTTCCAATTCAGTCACCCGGCATTCAGCACGTACCAGTTGCGGTCTTTTACAATTTTCCCGTTTTTATATACCTTGCGTTCGCACCTCCCGATGATATCCGCCACCAGGCTGATCGCCGTATACAGTGCGATCTCTTTAATCCTGGTTTCCTTCCATCGCTCTTTCAGAGCTGTGTCTTTATCAATTGTCGCTGTCCCCAGCAGATTATCCAGCCAGTCTTTCACGGATCCGTTTTTCCCAAAAAATGCCATCCTGCTCACCTCCCATCTAAAATACAATCGGTTCAAATACCGGTGCTGCCGTATTTGCATTTTCCAAAATGTCCAGCTGAGTCATCGCGTGAACCAGCGCCATAAATCCATCCGTTTTTCGTGCGTGCGGCTCGATTTTCCCGTAGTTAAAATTGATTCCCTCCGGTACAACCTTTGTGTTATTGGTAAACCACCACATGATCGGCAGGTCTCCCCACACAAACCTGTGTCTGACAAAAGCGGAATTAACTACCGGGAAAACCTTTATTACATCAGATTTTCTGGTCAGTTTAACAGGCACACTATAATCTTCTCCCACACCGATTCCAACATCGCTCAGCATTGATCTCATCAGTGAAAACCTGAAGTTATCAATCGACAGACAGATTATTGTATAGTGCTGCGCCTGCTCCGCAAACCATTCTGCAATGTATTCCGGCGGAATCTCTGGTGCCTCAACAAATTCAAGATCGCCTCGCTCCGCCCATTCTTTCAGCGGTGCTTTGATGCCAGGCAGATCACGGCTTTCTGTGCAAACCCATGTATGCTGGATGACACATAGCTCCTCGCCTACCAAAAACAGCAAAACTGCAGCCACAAAATCGTTCGTCTTTGCATAATCCAGCCCGCCAATGCATGGCCATCCTTCCAGATCCGGCAGCGGCCTGTTGGTTGCCATGATGTCATTCCAGCTGGCAACCTCCGTCTCCGCGTTCCCAATCGGAAAATTCATGCGCTTGGTGATAAATTCTGACCGGTATTCTGGTGTGTAAGGCATTTCCACAACTTCCTTCTCGATCTGCTCCCGCAGCGAATCGAAATCATTGATGGATGGAATCGCCTTGATCCAGCATTCCGGTTTGTTCCACTCGTCCTCAGATTCAATCCTGCAAATGAAAGGAAATACCCGGTTCTTCGGATTGTAGGCCTTCAGGATGTCTTCATTCTGTTCCATCTGACGGTCAAATACTGCGCCTCGTATATGCCCGAAGGTTGAGATTGTAATGCAGCGCCCATCCCGCCTTTTCCCAAGCCCGGACTTCAGCGTATTGATATTTGTAAAATCCAGGTATTCGTGTATCTCGTCCAGGATAATGCAGCCTGTCCTCTTCGAATCCTTTCCTCGTTTACTGGACGTGTTAAAGCGCAGTGATGATTGTGTTTTTAATCCGGTCACGACTTCAAGTGTCGCGTAAAAATTATGCTCCAGTGCTTTCTTCAGCGTTTTATCTGTCGGATCCGTGATCACATCATGTACATCCTTGAACGATGTCTTGACCTGCGCCTCGCTGTTGGCCAGCAGATCAATATCATAGTACCGGATCCCGTGTGCCGGTGACAGAAAGTAAAATGCCAGGAAAGAAATGAACCCATTCTTTCCGCTTCCTCGTCCGAGTATGATCCGGATGTCTGTAAAATAGATCGTCCTGCGCTCTTTGTACCGGATTCCAACAATCACAGCAAACAAAAAGACCTCCCACTCCAACAGGTCATAATCAAAATATCTTTGGAGTTTCAGGCCTTCCTCAATTTTCTCATCGTCGACATATACATCTTCCCGTTCCAGCACCGGTATCAACACATTGTCAATCAGCTGTTCCTGATCTTTGCAATGATTGATGCGTCTGGACCGTATATCTTCTATGTACGGATCAAGGAACCTGCTATAAGTCATAGTTTTCCTCTGCCTCCGTCTTCTCCTCCGCAGGATCAACGCCCATCCACTTCAGGATCCCCTGCATGGACTTCTCGATCTGTCTGGTCTCCTTCATACATTCAATTTTTATTTTCTGGCTGTCAGTGGTTTTAATCACTTTGTTCAGATTCTGGAGTTGATCATAATATGCCATGT
>Ga0192263_1201_pt1 | contig 11899 bp, 10 predicted proteins | sample Koala_Koa23_I3_FD_131257 | JGI IMG/M metagenome (GOLD analysis project Ga0192263, IMG submission 131257) | Enriched cells from koala feces incubated with labeled cellulose particles, San Francisco Zoo, California, United States - Koala_Koa2-3_I3 ... | reverse complement strand
CGATCCGGAGAAAAAAGATCAGAATATCACAATGTCTCAGTTAAATCCCAAACGTCTTCTTTCCGGGTTAACACCTCGCCTTATTGATGAATGGCAGCTGGCTCCAAAACTATGGGATGCTATACGATATGAAGTAGATCACAGAGGAGAATTGGGACAATTCATCCTGACCGGCTCTGCCATACCAGCGGATACCAGGGAAATCACACACTCAGGAACCGGACGGTTCACCTGGCTGACTATGCGGCCTATGAGCTTGTATGAGTCTGGCGATTCTACCGGGGATGTAAGTCTCAAATCCTTATTTGACGGGAATACAGAAATTGACGGGGTATCTCACATAAATCTGGAGCGCCTGGCTTTTCTCACCTGTCGGGGAGGATGGCCTCAGTCAGTCCCTATGCGGGAGGAAATTGCCCTGGAGCAGGCCTTTGACTATTATGATGCGGTAGTTCATTCCGACATCAACCGGGCAGATAATGTACAAAAGAATCCCGAACGGGTCAGGCTGCTCATGCGTTCCTATGCCCGTCATCAGGGAGGTCAGGCTCCAAATACCGTCATTGCACAGGATATGGCAGCTAACGAAGAAAGGGGTGCTGATCCGGAAACAGTTGCCTCTTATATTAATGCCTTGAAAAAAATTTTTGTCGTGGAAGATATGCCTGCCTGGAACCCCAATATTCGTTCTAAAACTGCCATTCGCTCTTCCGATACCCGTTATTATATTGATTCTTCTATAGCAGCGGCTGCCCTGGGGATCGGGCCAAATGATCTCATGGGTGACCTGAAAACCTTTGGCTTTTTGTTTGAAACTCTTTGTGTCCGGGATCTCCGGGTTTTTGCGGATGCTCTGAATGGTAATGTCTATCACTATCGGGATCGAGATGGTCAGGAAGTGGATGCTGTCATTCATCTGAGAAATGGAAGCTATGGGCTGGTTGAAATCAAACTGGGTGGAGATAAACTAATCGAGGAAGGTGCCAAAAGTCTGAAAGCTATGGCAGCCAAGGTGGATACCGATAAGATGAAAACGCCATCATTTTCTATGGTACTCACTGGCACAGGAGACTATGCCTACCGTCGGCCCGACGGCGTATATGTGGTACCTGTTGGATGCCTGAAAGATTAATAGAGTTTTTACGGACAGAATCATAGCTTCTCATCTGCTGCATACCGCAGTGTGGAGGCATTTTCCCAGTGTAAGAGGGCGGCTGCATGATTTTCCGAACTCATCAGGAAAATCAGCCAAAATCACTGTATCCCACCCGCTTTTTGTGCTATACTGTCACAATCAATAAGAAGACAGGATTGTTGGCGATGTAAGGAAAGGAAAACCGTATATGCGCAGAACATTTCATGTGACAGGCCTATGTACGTCTGAGAGAAATTATATGGTAAATACAGGTGAGCGGATTGAGCGGATCATCGAAGAGTATATTATTCCAGGGAAGTATTTTACCATAAACCGTGCCAGACAGTATGGGAAAACAACGACGCTGTATCTGCTTGAGCAGAGCCTGAAGAAGCGGTTTCTGGTACTGCGCCTGAGCTTTGAATACTCGGATGAGTATTTTGCGTCCGCCGGGACGTTTGCGGAGGGGCTGGTGCTGGACATTTCGGACCGCCTGAGCAGTCTTAAGATGGAGGATGATATCATACGAGATTGGGAAAAGCCGGTTTCCGGGCGATTTCCGATGCGGGATCTGGGGAAAAGAATTACAGAATTGTGTAAAAACTGTGAGAAAAAGGTGGTTCTGATGATCGATGAGGTGGATAAAAGCTCGGACAATCAGATCTTCCTTTCTTTTCTGGGGATGCTGTGGGCGAAATATCTGGATCAGCTGGCAGGGACAGACACAACCTTTTGGTCTGTGATTCTGGCAGGCGTTTACGATATTAAAAACTTAAAACAGAAAATTCATCCTGGGGAGGAATCGAAATATAATTCTCCCTGGTATGTCCCGATTCGCAAAGCGAATCGAGGACGTAGGCCCGCCCTTCCCTCGCCGGGTGGCATCCCACCCTCTGGGTGGGATATGCGCCGAAGGCGAACTATAATGGCGGGCTCTCCCTGGAACATCGCGGCAGACTTCACGGTGGATATGGGATTTTCGCCTGAAGATATTGCTTCCATGCTCCGGCAATATGGAACACGGGGATGAATGTGGAGGAAACCAGTAAGCTTTTATATGATTACACATCAGGCTATCCGTTTCTCGTATCCAGATTATGCCAGATTCTGGCCGGGGCGGTAAAGGAGGACAGCACAGGACAGCAACGTAAGAAAGCATGGTCTAAGGAAGCGTTTCAGGGAGCAGTGCGGGAGATTTTAAAGAGGCCTAATACACTGTTTGATGATATGAGCAAGAAGCTGTCTGACTACCCCAGACTGAAAGAAATGATTTACAGTATTCTGCTTCAGGGCAGAAAGTATTCTTATGAGAACGAAAACGAGATCATCCGCATTGGTGAAATGTTTGGCTTCCTGAAAGAAAGAGAAGGGGCAGTCAGTGTTTCCAATCGGATTTTTGAGATGAAGCTGTATAATCTTTTCCTTTCCGAAGAAGAAACAGACACGAAAATGTTTACTGCCGCTGATACGGAAAAGAATCAGTTTATTCGCGGAGGCCATCTTCAGATGGAGCTGGTGCTGCAAAAATTCTGTGAGTATTTTGAGGAACTTTATGCTGACGCGGATGACCGGTTTGTTGAGGATAATGGAAGGCGTATTTTCCTGGTGTTTTTAAAACCGATTATTAACGGCAGCGGGAATTATTACATTGAATCCAGGACGCGGAATATGAAACGGACGGATGTAATTATCGATTACAGGGGTGTTCAGGAGGTCCTGGAAATGAAAATCTGGCATGGCGAGGAGTATAATCGCCGCGGCGAGAACCAGCTGCTTGAGTATATGGAATATTACCATCTGGATAAGGGATATCTGCTCAGCTTTAATTTCAACAAAAAGAAGCAGATCGGGATGAAGAGAATCGTTATAGACAACAGGGTACTGGTTGAGGCAGTGGTATGAGACTGGCTGCGGTGCATGGAGAAACATGTGGAAAACCGTTATTTCGGGGAACTGAGAGCAATTAGAAACCGTTATTTTTCCTCTCCCCATGCCCCAAAAACAGTTTTGCCCGGAACTGATTCGTCGGTGTCAGATGATATATCTCAGCATTATTCAAATGTACCGTATCAATTGACTCGTTTTCATATGCACGTCTTGGTAATCAGCACGATATGGATGTCTTTTGAGGTCGCAATTTGCGGCCTCAAGCATTATCAGAACTATCAGACGAATCTGTATTATCTGTCAGATTCAGACGATTATATAGGATCTTACTTTCCTGCGATGAAATATGTAAACGTTCTTTTTTCAGAATAGTACGTGTACGCTGATTGCATTCATAATCACGCTCACCCTTGATGAACGCAGAGCAACAAAGATAATCGCACTTTGCCGCGCCATCCGAACCGGCTTTGATAATAAACACAAAATTAGTTGTATCCAGATGACTCGATATCAGATAATCCGCTTTTATCATTGTGGTAAATGGATACATGCGGGGCATATAGGAAAAGAACAAAAAATCTTTTTCGATAATATCCTTTAAACGAGTCAAGGCTTCAAGATGGGGTTTTACGAGATTCTCGTATTATTCACCTTTGGTGATTTGCTCGAATGTAATTTTATGGTTAAGGATTCGATCCACAGTTTTACGCGGATTGTACCTCGGCAAGGATAAATCCCGTAAATATTGAAATCCTGCAAGATGTGGAAAATCCTCCAATGAAAAAGTCAGATTGACGGTATAAAGCTGTTTTTTGTAGCCGTATGTCAGGGCATAACTGTATTCTGTTAATTCATTCCATACAGAAGCAGCCTGATAAAGAATATCCAACGCTTGTCCGTCCATACTACACCTCCAATCCAAAAGATAAGAGCCTTGCCATTGCAAGGCTCTTACTCAAGCGTTTTCATTCGATTCCGGGGAATCTAGTCGGCTTGTGGTAACCGCATAACCCACGGGCTGGCTCCACAGATGGCTGCATTCCGACACAGTCAACTGTTTCATCACCACGATAGCTGGTCATCGCCGCTATCCTCTATAAATATTATAACACAAAAAAGGAATCCGTCAATGAGATTTCTGCTTTTCTTGCAGGAAGTCCAAGGCCTTTTTCATGAGCATGCTTGCCGCATGCCTTATTTATTATATGTGGAGAAACGAAAAATCAACAGAAAATTTTGGAAACGGAGGTGAGGACGCATGGCAGCAAGCAGTATACCTTTTTTTCACGAAAATCGCAATTGTTTTTTTCAGCTTCTTCCCGAAAATTGAAAAAGTTTTCAAAGCAGAAATCCCTAAAATTGAAAAAGTTTTCATCCCCTATTCGATTGCGCTGGGGTGGGCGGGGAATATTGTGGCTTTGTTAAATTCCCCCAAAAGTCAAACTTAAATATTTCACAGAATTAACAAAAATGAATATTTAAGTAATTTCCACTTGATTATTAAGTTAAATATGCTAAGATTAACACAGCCTAAAAAACACTTAATAATTAATTAAAGGAGGAACGATTCATGAAGCAATTATTAAGAAAAAGCATTTTATGTGGCTCTGCGGCGGTGATGACGATGGCTGCTGTAGCGGGCACTGCCGGGCTGGCTACCGTGACAGCGCTTGCCGAGGAGGATTCGGTACCGTCCATTAACGAGATTACGTTAGGAGAGGATTACCAGGACATTACAGCGTCCATCACGGTTCTGACAAACCGTACGGATATCGCGGATACCACATACGCGGAGTATGCCGAGCAGTTTTCGGAGCTTTATCCGAATATTACGGTGACCTATGACGCGATCACGGATTATGAGGAGTCGCTGACCCTTCGCCTGATTACCGGAGACTGGGGAGACATCTGCTTTATCCCGACCAGTGTGGATAAGGACGAGCTGTCGAATTACTTCCTTTCCTTTGGCGACTATGACACCTTAAGCGGGATCTACAATTTCCTGCAGGAGGGCACGTACAGTGGGGAAGTGTACGGAATCGCGAACGGCGGAACGGCTACCGGCATTGTTTACAACAAGAGAATCTGGGAAGAGGCCGGTATCGAGGAGATGCCGACTACGCCGGAGGAATTTCTGGAGGATCTGCAGCTGATCGCGGATAACACAGATTCGATTCCGCTTTACACGAATTTCGCCGCGAGCTGGACGATGGGTCAGTGGGACGCTTACATTGGAATTGCCGCCACCGGCGATGCGGATTATATGAACAATACGATTGTACATACTTCTAATCCGTTCTCTGCTACAGAGGACATGACCGGCCCGTACGCGGTTTACTACGTTCTGTATGAAGCGGTGGCGAGAGGCCTTGTTGAGGAGGATCCTGCAAGCACAGACTGGGAATCCTCCAAGAGCATGATGAACTCCGGTGAGATTGCGACAATGGTGCTTGGCTCCTGGGCGGTGGAGCAGTGCAAGGAAGTCGGTGACAACGGGGACGATGTCGGCTATGCCGGAAAAGACGCCTTTTTGTATTATGGCTTCAAAGAGGAGATCACAAAGGAGGAATTCGCGGAGCGGATCGAAAAGGACACACTGCCGGATGTTTTAAACGCGGTTCCGGTACGAAAAGGCGATGTCCTTTTTATTGAACCCGGCACCATCCACGCGATCGGCCAGAATATCCTGATTGCTGAGATTCAGCAGAATTCCAACGTCACCTACCGGGTGTATGATTATGGCAGGGTCGGAAAAGATGGCAAAAAGAGGGATCTTCATATCGAGAAGGCTCTGGCAGTGACCAACCGGGTTCCTCTTAAAAAAAGGTGACAACAGCTATCCTCATGTGGCGGACTGCGATTATTTTACGGTGGACAAGCTGAATCTGGACGGTAGCCGGATGAAACGAATGGAAGGAACCGTCACCGGAGAGTCCTTTCTGTCAATCCTGATACTGGACGGAGACGGCGTCATTACCTGTGGAAATGACGCGCTTCTGTATCAGAAGGGCGACAGCCTGTTTCTGCCGGCGGAAAGCGGCGAGTACCGGATTGAAGGGAGCTGCGATGCTCTGCTCACTTCGATCCGAGAATCAGGCGGAGAGAAAATTGTGTGACCGGGATCGAGGAAAGCTGCGACGCTCTGCTCACTTCGATTAGAGAATCAGGTGGAGAGAAAACCGTGTGACCGGGTTCGAGGGAAACTGCGACGCCACGTTGATTTCTGGCAGAGAATACAGGGAGAAAAGCGAACAACACGAGGAGAGAAAACCTATGATTCAGTATGACGAAACGCATCAGATCTTTAAGCTGGACACACCGCACACCAGCTATATATTTGGCCTGGCCGACAATTACCCGGGCCATATTTATTATGGAAAGAAGCTTGGAGATACCGACCTTGCCTGGCTGCTGCGTGCAGAAGACCGCCCGCAGCCCCCGTCCGTCCTGAGGCGTGAAAAAACCTCTTTTTTCGATTTCTTTCCCATGGAATATCCATTTGAAGGGGTGGGAGACTTTCGGGAGTGCTGCATCAATATCCGGACGGAGGATGGCCAGGAGGGGCTGGAGCTGACATACCAGAGTCATCGGATATTCAGGGGAAAAAGGGTGCTTCCGGGGCTGCCCTCCACTCAGGGGGAGGACAGCTCGACGCTGGAAGTGGAGCTTTTGGATAAGGTCACTGGCCTGACTGTTGTTTTATCTTATACGGTTTTTGACGATACGGACGCTGTGGCGCAGAGCGTCCGTGTCCGAAACGGAGGAGAACGGCCGCTTTTTCTGACAAAGGTGCTCTCCGCCTGCCTGCATGTAGAGCCGGATATGGGAGCCGGGCAGGAGATGGAAGTGCTGACGCTTCCCGGCTCCTGGGGGCGTGAGCGGAGCATGCAGAGACAGAAGATGGGGTACGGCACTGTCTCTGCGGAATCGAAACGCGGAGTTTCGAGCCACCAGAGCCACCCGTTCATGGCACTGGTCTCGAAAAACTGTACACAGACCGTGGGTGAAGTGTACGCGATGAATTTTGTGTATTCGGGAAATTTTGCGGCGAGAGCGATGAAAGATCAATTTGACCGGATCCGCATGGTGATGGGCATTCACCCGGAGCGTTTTTGCTGGAAGCTGGCGCCGGGGGAGGAATTCCAGGCACCGGAGGTGGTGCTGGTCTATTCGGATGAAGGTCTTGGAAAAATGACGCGGAGCTTTCACGATCTCTATCGGAAACATCTGATCCGGGGGTACTGGAAGGATCGCAGGCGCCCGGTGCTGATCAATAACTGGGAAGCGACCTATTTTAATTTCAATACAGAAAAGCTGCTGGAAATTGCCCGGGAAGCGGCAAAGGCCGGAATCGAGATGCTGGTCGTGGACGACGGGTGGTTCGGACACCGCGAGATGGACGACAGCAGTCTGGGCGACTGGACGGTCAACGAAGAAAAGCTGCCGGGCGGATTCCGGTACCTGGCGGACGAGGTCAACAGGTTGGGAATGAAGCTTGGGATCTGGCTGGAGCCGGAGATGATCTCGGAGGATTCCGATCTTTACCGGGCGCACCCGGACTGGGCGCTGCAGCTGAAAGGCCGCGAACCGGGGCAATGCCGGGCTCAGTATGTGCTGGATCTGAGCAGGCAGGAGGTGCGTGCGTATATTTATGACCGTATCAAAGAGGTGCTTTCCTCTGCCAATATCGAATACGTAAAATGGGATATGAACCGTCCCCTGGCTGATGTGGGCAACGCTGTCCTTTCACCGGATCAGCAGGGAGAGATTTCCCATCGGTATATGCTGGCTGTCTATGAAATGCAGGAGCGCCTGCTTAAGGATTTTCCAAAGCTGCTTTTGGAAAACTGTTCCAGCGGAGGCGGGAGATTCGACCCGGGTATATTCTACTACAGCCCGCAGATCTGGTGTTCCGACGACACGGACGCAGTCGAGCGGCTCGCCATTCAGGAAGGGACGCAGCTTCTGTACCCGCTCTCCTCGATCGGCGCGCATGTCTCCGCCTGCCCGAACCATCAGACCGGGAGAACTGTGCCGCTTGAGATGCGGGGCATCGCCGCACTCTCCGGCACCTTCGGCTACGAGCTGGACATTACCAGACTTTCTGAGGATGAGAAAAAACAGATTTTGGAGCAGACGAAGCTCTGCAGACAATACAGCGCCCTGATCCGGGAAGGAGATTATTACCGCCTGGAATCCTGGCAGCGCAGCCACGCCTTCGACAGCTACATGGTCGTTTCCAAAGACCGTAAAGAAGCGCTACTGACCTGCGTGCAGGTCCTTTCCCGACCTAACCGTGCAAGCCGCCGTCTGCGCCTGCAAGGGCTGGATCCGGAAGCCTTCTACGAAATAGAGGGAAAATCCTTCCAGGGGGCGACGCTGATGTACGCCGGACTTCTCATACCGCCCGCGCACGGAGATTTCCAGGCAAGGCTGATCCCGATCAGGCAGATGGCGTAAGTGATGCTGAAGGGATTTGGATTTAAGTAAGTAAAATGAGTTGACAATGCCCCTGTTTATGCTTATACTTAACTTAACTTTTAAGGGAACTTTTTAAGAAACCCTTTAAGGAAAGATTTTAAAAGGATAAAGAAAAACGCGTAACTTTAAATGCGCGGATTGAAACTTATCAGGGAAACAGGGCAGGGGCATATGGGAAAAATAAGGATGGCGGATATCGCCAGACAGGTGGGCGTGAGTACGGTGACGGTACACAACGCACTGTCCGGACAAAAAGGGGTCAGTGATGAGCTCAGGGACAAAATTCTGAAAACAGCGGATGAGATGGGATACCGGAAAAGACAGGAGCCCGCGGTAAAAGGAACGGGCGGAAAGACCCTGAAAAATATCGGAGTACTGATTTCGGAAAAATTTCTTGCCAGCTATACGACCTATTACTGGAAAATGTATCAGGAGATTGTGCTGAACGCGTCGGACAAAAACTGTATTGTGGCAGTAGAGGTTTTGAAGCACTACGGGGAAGATCATCAGGTTCTTCCTCGTTTTGTTGCAGAAAATGCCATAGAAGGGCTGATCGTGCTGGGAGAAATCAATAAAGACTATCTTCGCTTCCTGAAATCGGAGACAGAAATCCCGATCATTTTTCTGGATTTCTATGACGAGGAGCTGGCAAATGACGTGGTGATCGGCGACGGCTTTTATGGAATGTATCTGATGACGGAGTACCTGTATGCTCGGGGGTTCCGCCGGATGGCCTATGTCGGGTCCATCCACGCGGTGAGCAATATTATGGACCGATACTGCGGCTTTTACAAATCCCTGACACGGCACGGTCTTACCCTGCCGCCCGAATGGCTGATCGAGGACCGCAGCCTGCACGGGGACATGAGCATTATCCTCCCCGAAGAAATGCCGGAGGCATTTGTCTGCAACTGCGACCTGGCCGCGGGGATGCTGATCCTGGAGCTAGAACGCTGCGGCCTGCGGGTTCCGGAGGATATCTCAGTGGTCGGATTTGACAATTATCTGTATCCGGGGTTTCCGGACATGAAAATCACCTCCTACGAGGTAGACACGATGGCCATGTCAAGAGTCGCGCTGGAAAAGGTACTCAAAAGGATCAAAAATCCGGCATGCAGTCGCAGCCTGGATATCATTTCCGGGCATATTGTAGAGAAAGAAAGCGTACGGAACGCAGGGACCGGCGGGAAGGAGAGCATAGCATGAGTACACTACTGCGATCAGAATGCCTCGAATGTCTGGCGGAAAAGCAGCTGCACGCGCTTCCAGCGGATGTGGCAGAAGAGCAGAAGCTTGAGTTTTTACAGAGGATGTTTGCCATTTTAGCCAAAGCTCCGAAAGAAACCTGCGCCCCGGTACTTGTGCAGGATCTGAATGAACTGAGGCGGGAGCTGTTCGGCGAGATTGAGGATTATTCGGAAGAAAAGTCTCATTACAACCAGCTCATGCTGCAAAAGGAACAGGCCATCCGGGAAAAGATCCATAGCTCAGAAGATCCCCTGCTAAAGGCATTGCGGTTTGCCCTGGTAGGAAATTATATCGATTTTTCCGCAGTCGAGAACGTGGAGGAAGCCTATCTGGAGAAGCTCTTAGAGGAAATAGAGTCTCCGGAGAAAAATGGTGTTACAAAAGAGACCTATGAAAAATTGAAACAGGATTTAAGCGAAAAACAGCAGCTACTGTATCTGACAGACAATGCGGGCGAGGGCGTTCTGGATAAACTGTTTCTGGAAGTCATCCGGGAAAGGTATCCGCAGCTTGACATAAGGGTGCTGGTCAGGGGAAAGCCTGTTTTGAACGACGTGACGATGGAGGATGCCCTGGAAATCGGACTGCAAAAGGTAGCAAAGGTGTACGATAACGGCAACGGAATCACCGGGACATGGCTGCCGGATTTCTCCCCGCAGGCAAAGATGATCTGGGAGGAAGCGGAAGTAATCATCGCCAAAGGGCAGGCTAATTATGAGACGCTGCGCCTTTGTGAGAAGAATATCTACTTCCTGTTCCTCTGCAAATGCGAAATGTTCTGCAGAAACTTTCAGGTCCCGCGGTTTACGGGGGCGCTGGTGCATGGCTGAATTCTCGATTTCCATTGAGAATCAGGACAGGTAAGAAATCATCGAAGGGAGAATCGAAAGGATGGCGAAACGGTTTAATGTAAATGGGGCCTGTGATCCGAATCGGCATTATATGGTGAATCTGGATGAAAGATTACAGAAGATTCAGGATATGGTAGATGCCGGAGAATATTTTACGATTAACAGGGCAAGACAGTATGGGAAAACAACTACTTTGCAGGCTCTTACGAGATTTTTAAAAAGTGAATATGAAGTGGTAAGCCTGGATTTTCAGAGACTAAGCACAAATTCGTTTGCAGACGAGCAAACATTTATACGTGCTTTTGCCAGTGAATTGTTGGACAAGGTTTCATCCTTTCCAGAGGGAATTGGAGAAAAACTGGATAAAATTGTTAAAAATGCAGAAGGAAAATTTTCACTGCAGGATCTTTTCAGAATTACAAAGATGTGGTGCCAGAAGGAAGACGGAGGGATTGTCCTGATGATTGATGAAGTGGACAGCGCGTCAAACAATCAGGTATTTTTGGATTTTCTGGCGCAGCTGAGAGCGTCTTATCTGGAACGTCCGTACGCCGCGGCTTTTCAGTCAGTAATTCTTGCCGGTGTTAATGACATACGAAGTATTAAAAGAAAGATCAGACCAGACGAAGCTCATAAGGTGAATAGCCCTTGGTCTGTCCCAATTCTCGAAGAGAATCGAGGACGTAGGCCCGCCCTTCGCCGAAGGCGAACTCAAATGGCGGGCTTTCCTTGGAATATAGCTGCTGATTTTGATATTGACATGAGCTTTTCCGTAAAGGATATCGCAAATATGATTGATCAGTATGAAAACGATTACCATACAGGGATGGATATACAGGAAATTTCTCAGCTAATTTATAATTACACATCGGGATATCCGGTTCTGGTCTCCCGCATCTGCAAGCTTCTGGACGAGAAGATAGCAGGAAGCGATGCATTTCCTGACAGAAAGAGTGCATGGACCAAAGAAGGATTTTATGAAGCAGAGAAGAGGATTGTCAGAGAAGACAATCCATTATACGAATCCCTTATGGGAAAACTGGAAACTTATCCGGAATTGCGAACGGTTATTTATGAATTGCTGTTTAATGGCAAGTCCATTCCGTATGTTGCTACCAGTCCGTACATCAAAGATGCGGCGATGTTCGGATTTATTCGCGACGAAAACGACCGCGCGGTGATTTCCAACAGAATTTTCGAGGCCGTGCTGTATAATAATTTTATCGCGGAAGAATTTATAACAAGTAAAATGTATGATGCCGGTGAGAGGGAAAGGAATTATTTCTTTGTTGGCGGA
>Ga0192263_1200_pt1 | contig 12033 bp, 8 predicted proteins | sample Koala_Koa23_I3_FD_131257 | JGI IMG/M metagenome (GOLD analysis project Ga0192263, IMG submission 131257) | Enriched cells from koala feces incubated with labeled cellulose particles, San Francisco Zoo, California, United States - Koala_Koa2-3_I3 ... | reverse complement strand
TCCGTCTCTGGTCGCAAAGACGATCGTATCGTCCGGGCCGGCCTTGCCGGAAAGGATGAGCCGCGCGGCCAGGGTCTCCACGTTCTTCTGCAGGAACCGCTTCAGCGGGCGGGCGCCGTATACTGGGTCGTAGCCGCCCTCGATGATCCAGGCCTTCGCGTCCGGCGCGAGCTCCAGGCAGATGTCCTGCGAAGCCAGGCGGCGGTTCAGGTCGTCCATCATCAGGTCGATGATATTCCCGATGTTGTCCTTTGTCAATGGCTTAAACATGATAATCTCGTCGAGGCGGTTCAGGAATTCCGGCCGGAAGCTTGCGCGCAGCTGATTCATCACCTGATCCTCACAATCCTTCCGGATACTGCCGTCCGGCTCAATACCTTCGAGCAGGTACTGGGAACCGATGTTGGATGTCATGATCAGAATCGTGTTTTTGAAATCCACCGTGCGTCCCTGGGAATCGGTGATGCGCCCGTCGTCCAGCACCTGCAGCAGCACGTTAAAGACGTCCGGATGGGCTTTTTCCACCTCGTCAAAGAGGACGACGGAATAGGGCTTGCGGCGCACCGCCTCGGTCAGCTGGCCGCCCTCCTCGTAGCCCACGTATCCGGGAGGCGCTCCGATCAGACGGGAGACTGAATGCTTCTCCATATATTCACTCATATCAATGCGAACCATATTCTGTTCGTCGTCAAACAGACTCTGGGCCAGCGCCTTTGCGAGCTCCGTCTTGCCGACGCCGGTCGGCCCCAGGAACAGGAAGGAGCCGATCGGCTTGGACGGATCCTTGATGCCGGCCTTGGAGCGGAGGATCGCCTCGGTCACCTTCTGTACACCGTCATCCTGCCCGACAACACGTTTATGAAGCTCGTCATCCAACGCCAGAATTTTCTCACGCTCACCCTGGGTCAGCTTCGCCACCGGGATCCCGGTCCAGCGGGAAATGATCCTGGAAATCTCTTCCTCTGTCACGCTCTCATGGACAAGCGACATGTCGCGCTCCTGCACGGTTTTTTCCTCGATTTCCAGCTGCTTCTGCAGCTTCGGCAGCTCGCCGTACTGTAGCTTCGCCGCCTTCTCCAGGTCATAATTGCGCTGTGCCAGCTCGATTTCTTTATTCATCGCCTCGATCTGCTCACGGAGCGAAGAAAGGTTCTCGACCGCCTTTTTCTCATTGTCCCACTGCGCCTTGCGCGTATTAAATTCATCGCGGAGCTCGGCCAGCTCGCGCTGCAGCTCTTTGAGCCGCTCCTGGCTCGCCCGGTCAGTCTCCTTTTTCAGGGCGGCCTCCTCAATCTCCATCTGCATGACGCGCCGCTGCAGCTCATCCAGCTCCGTCGGCAGAGAATCCAGCTCTGTCTTGATCAGGGCGCAGGCCTCGTCCACGAGGTCAATCGCCTTGTCCGGCAGGAACCGGTCCGAAATATAACGGTGGGAAAGGGTCGCGGCCGCCACAAGCGCACTGTCCGTGATCTTTACGCCGTGGTACACCTCGTACCGGTCCTTTAAACCCCGCAGGATGGAAATCGTATCCTCCACGGTCGGCTCGTCGACCAGCACCGGCTGGAACCGCCTCTCCAATGCCGCGTCCTTTTCAATATATTTGCGGTATTCATCGAGCGTGGTCGCGCCGATACAGTGCAGCTCACCGCGGGCCAGCATGGGCTTGAGCATATTCCCGGCGTCCATCGAGCCTTCCGTCTTTCCCGCACCGACGATCAGATGCAGCTCATCAATAAACAGGATAATCTCGCCCTCGCTCTTGCGCACCTCTTCAAGCACGGCCTTCAGGCGCTCCTCAAACTCGCCGCGGTATTTCGCGCCGGCCACCAGCGCTCCCATATCAAGCGAAAAAATCTTTTTTTCCTTCAGCCCCTCCGGCACATCGCCGCGCACAATCCGCTGCGCCAGCCCTTCTACCGCCGCCGTCTTGCCGACGCCCGGCTCGCCGATCAGCACAGGGTTGTTCTTCGTCTTGCGGGAAAGAATCCGGATAATATTCCGGATCTCTGTATCACGCCCGATCACGGGGTCAAGCTTCTGATTTCTGGCTTTTTCTACCAGATCCTCCCCATATTTGTTCAGCGTATCGTAGGTTCCCTCCGGATTGTCCGTCGTCACGCGCTGATTGCCGCGCACGGTCGAGAGCGCCTGGAGGAAGCGCTCCTTCGTAATGCCAAACTCCCTGAAAAACTTCTTCATAGAAGGGCTCTGGTTATCAAGCAGTGACAAAAACAGGTGCTCCACCGACACATACTCGTCGCCCATCTGCTTCGCCACGTCCTCCGCATTTGTCAGAGCCTTATTTAAATACTGGCCGATATACGGATTCCCGCCGGATACCTTTACCTTCTCGTTCAGCGCCTGTTCCAGCCGGTTTTCAAAGTATTCCTTCTGGATATCCATCTTCTCGACCAGCTTGCTGATCAGGCTGTCCTCCTGGTGCAGCAGCGCATAGAGCAAATGCTCCTCCTCAATCTCCTGATTTCCAAAATCATATGCAATCTTTTCAAGGTCCTGAACCGCCTGTATCGATTTCTGTGTAAATTTCGAAATATTCATAAAATCCCTCCTCACTTTGCGGATCTGCAAAAAGCCCACCCACGTAAAATATTGCTTCCTGCATCACACGGTGCCGCAGCTCTCTTCTGCAAAACAGCTGCCTCTCACACGATATCCGGCAAATGCTGTGGCATCCATTTCTCTGTTTCACAAATGCTGTGGCATCCGCTTCTCTGTTTCACATGCACTATAACACCGATTGTTAGCCAAGTCAAGTGGTGAGTGCTAAAAATATTTTAAAAAAATAGCGGCATCAGGCGCTTCACCTTGTACCGCTTTTTCTCTTTCTGCGATATTGAATCTGCCGTCCATTGACCTGCCAGTTTTCCGTGATCATTTCCAGATTCCCATCCTCTGTCACCTTCCGGAATCCCAGAAAAGAATTCAGATTCCGCCCGCAGCCCGGACATTCCACTCTGACGCCAAAATTGGTGGTATACTCAACCACATCCTTCCTGACCACCCCGCGTGAGAAAAATGTCAGAAACATGCTCTTATCAAATGGAAGGAAGTCCGGCGCGTCAGCAAGATAGTCCTCCGGATTGAGAGAGCCCTCCAGATACTGTTTCCGCTCCTCTTCCTTTCCTTTTCCATCATAATCGGCAAAAAGGCTGCCCTGCACATGAATCCCATTGATGTTCAGCCGTCGCCCTGCTTTATTCTGATCCGGCAGCGCCAGTAAACATCTTACAAAAAAATCATAATTTTGTTTCATTGTAAGAGTGACAGTCAGTTCCTCTGTAAGCTTCTTCTTTTCTTCCTCACACTCCGCTATTTTCGTATTAATATCCCGCATCAGCTTCGCATAGACAGACGCCACAGATGCCGGCACAGTCTCAGACTGGCTTTCCGACGCGGATGGCGACGTATTCTCCGCTGTCAGGGGCGATGTTCCTTTCGATGCAGGGGGCGATGCGCTCTCCGCTGACAGAGGCGATCTCCCTTTCGGCCCAGAGAACGATACGTTCTCCCCTGCCAGAGGCAATATCTCTTTCGATGCGGAGGGCGTCGTGTTCTCCCCTGCCAAAGGCGATCTCCCTTTCGGCCCAGAGAACGATACGTTCTCCCCTGCCAGAGGCAATATCTCTTTCGATGCGGAAGGCGTCGTGTTCTCCCCTGCCAAAGGCGATCTCCCTTTCGACGCTTCTTCCCTTGCCGGCTGAGACATCTTGTCCGGTGAAATTTTCTCCAGCCTGGACCGCACTGCCGCGAGCTGCCCGGTCAGTGTCCCGATGCGTTCCTCCAGTGCGTCAATCTGCAAAAAATGCGATCCGGTGCCGCCTAATGATTCATACACGTCGCTGTACGCTTTTCGAAAATCACAGGCAAATGTACATTTCTCTCCCTTTTTCTGATAATCATATTTCATTCGGTAGAGCATTTCCATAAAGCTCTGCTCCAAAGCCGTCTCATGAAGAATCCTGGAATCGCGGCATCCTTCAGAAGCGGCCAGCTCCGACTGCGACAGCCTGCCGGACTTTCCCTCATGTCCCTTATATTTATTCTCACAGCGCCAGACGCTGTAGCTGATGGCGTACTGCTCAGAAAAACTCTTTGCCTCCTCTCCAGTCACTCCTTCAGCCGCAAGGGAACGCGCATCGGAATATCGTTCTATTACAGCCGAATACCCAAACCGCTGAAGGCTCCCGCCGCAATATCCGCAGGTCAGCCTTCCAAACACTGTCCCGGACTTTCTGGTTTTTATCTGCGGATTCCGGGGACCAAAATTGCGTACCATCGCCTGAACCCGATCCCACAGATCTCTGTCAATAATCGCAGCATGATGATTTGTCTGATAATACTTCGGAGCCTGCCCGGTATTTGCCACCGGCATATAGCTGGAAGCGCTCACGGTCTTCTGCATCTCCACATCACCGGCATACTTTTCATTCCGCAGAACCCCTATGACCGTATCCGCCCGCCATACCGAGCCAGCGACCGTCTCCACGCCTGCTTTATTTAAATTCCGTGCAATCTGATTTGCACTCATCCCCTCCACAAAAGAGTTAAAAATATATCGTACAGTCCCGGCCTGTTCCTCATTAATAATCCAGGTACGGCCATCCTCCGCAAAATCGTATCCCAGCATCCGATTCAGATTGACCCTCGGCTTTCCAGATGCAAAATTCTTTCGAATCGCCCGATGAATCGCCTGGGCGTGCTCACGATGCTTCTTTTCCTCAAACGCCGCAATCACATCTAATAGCTTTTGGTCTTCTTCACTGAATGTATCAATATTCTCTCTGGAAAACATCACGCCAATATGGTTTACCCCAAGTGTCCGGATCGCCGAGAGCGCTGCCCCCGTACTGCCGCCGAAGGAGCTCACGGATTCCGCAAGGATATAATCAAAACAGTTCCGGGCAGCATCCGCCATCATCCGGTCAAACTGCGCAAGGTTTGAATCCTCCTCCTGATACACGGCGACCAGCATGTATTCTCCTGCAGCATCCACCGCCTGCATCTCGCAGGGCTCTTCCTGCACAGACTGGCATAAGATTTCTCCGCACAGTTCCTCCTGCGCAGATCGGCATAGAGTTTCTCTACCCAATTCCTCCTGCGCAGAATAGCATGAAGTTTCCCGACGGTACATAGCAATACGAATCGGAACATGCGCAGCATATGCAGGCCGCTTTGTCAGTTTCATCCGGCATCCTCCTGTAATCACTTTAACGAGCCTGCAGGTACCTGGTCAGACATTTTTATTTCGGTCTTTGCAGAATCAAACCAAAGAATTGTGAATTGTCTTTTGCAGACAGTGACCGAGATCATGAGCGATGAGAGGCGCTCGTTATTCAAACCGTTCCAAAACGCTTCCCACCCATCTAAGGCACACAGCCATTGATACGTTTCTCTCCTGGCCGCCGCACTTCTGGCAAGCCCCTCCCAGTAAGTCTTCTTCTGGTCTGCCAGCTCCAAAAGAGCACTTTCCCTGGCCGCCAGGCCATCCAGTTCCTTACCGTTCTCCTCTAATGCTTCTTTAAGAGCCGCCAGGCTCTCTTCTTTGAAATCCTCTTCCCCCAGAACCTCTAGCCGCACTGCCTGTGCGTCAATCCGCATCTGCGTTATCCGTGCAGCGTCCTTCAGAGCCTCTGCTTTTTCCCGGATTCCCTGTATCTGCGACCGGATGCCGCTCTGCTCCCGATATTCAAAGCCCTGATACTCCTCCAGAAGCGACGCTATCCGAGGTATAAAACCATTCTGACCATCCCGGTCATCCTCTTGACCATCCTGGCCATCCTCGCAGCTCACACCAAACTTTTCAGCCAGAGCCGTTTTCACAACCCTTACAACCGTCTCCTCACTCACACTCTCAGCCGTACAGACTACCAGTCCATTGTTCAGGCGGGTTGACGGGCATACCCAGACCGGCCGGATTCTGCGATTAATCACATGAAAAAAACGCCCGCACTCTCCGCAGATAATCTTCCCGGAGAACACAGGCGGTTTGTCAAATTCGTTTTCCGCTCCATCATCTTCACCTGCTTCTGCGATCGCGTCCGATCCATCATATTCACCCGTCCTGGCAGCCAAACCACGTCTTCTCGCAGAAACAGCTGCATGCGCTGCGTCAAACAGCTCCCCGCCCACAATCGCATCCTCTTTATACCGCTCCAGATTAATCATCTGCCTGATCCGCTGTGCCGTCCATCCGGTATATAAATCCTCCTTCAGAGCGCCGCTCCCCGCACCCGTGCCAATTCTCCTCCGTCTCCTTTTCGGTGCAGGGACACCCTCTGCGTTTAAAGCCTTAGCCACATCTGCAAAAGGCACGCCCTCCGCAACCAGACGGAAAATCCTTCTCACCACCTTCTCTTCTTCTTCTACAATTACAAGCTTCCGGCACGAATACCCATCCTTTGTTGTCTCAAAGGCGTCCTCTCCATCTGCGTAGCGATATCCATAAATCACATGATTCGGCCCAACACCGCTGCTGCGCCGCTTTCTGATTACCCTCCTTCTGATCTCACCGCGGCTGCGCTTTTCCTCTTTCTGAAAAACCTCAAGCCCAGCCAGCGTATCCGCATTCGCCCAGAGCGCAGTATCCAGTTCCTCCTCCTCAAACCACACCGACACGTTACACTCCCCAAGAAACCGAAGCGCAGCAAGAAATCCGGCAGTATCCGAAGCAAAATCCGACACAGATCTGCAGACAATGCGGTCAATCTTATTAAGAGAACAGTCAGATAACAGACGTTCATAATTCGTCCTGATACCACCTGCCAAAGTATCATAATCATAATAAATGTCTGTCAGGGAACATCCCTGCACAGAACTGAAAAATTCTACATAATGAGAAAGATCCGCTTCGTCAGATACACCCTCAGAAAGAAGAACATAAACAGCCACGCGAACCGTTTTCGAATCCTTTCCTTCTACAGGCATCGTGAAATTTGACAACTGAGGCATTCATAATCCCTCCTGGCAAAATCCTCTGTTACTTAAAATGCAGACAACAGGCGCAAAACTCCCTCGCCGGGTGGCATCCCACGCTTCGCATGGGATAGCCCTGCCCGGCTCTGTGCATAAAAATAAGAGCCGCCGTGGCTCTTATTTTTCAAATCCTGATTCTGCTTTTCCCAAACTATTTCTTCCAGAGTTCCCTCTCCATTTCCAGAAAACTCCCATCTGTTTTCTGCTGCTGTTGTCGTTTCCAGGTAATCGTGTTTGTCCATGGCACGTTCGATACCCTGACGCCGCGAACACAAATGCAGTCAAAACAGAAACAGACTACGCAATTCCAAACCTGACCTTCAGCGCAAGAAGTTCCTGCTCTGCCAGATCCGCCCGCTGACGTTCCATTTCAGTAAGCTTCCTCTCTTCTCTCCGGCCTTCTTCCAGTCCTTCTTTCCATCCCTCGTTTCTACTGTCATCCATCCATTCCCTGAGTGCCTGACACATATTGTAATTCTCCCCTTTCTTTTTTTAATAGCTGGTCGTCCTGATCTTCTCAAGCTCTGAAGAGTGTGCGAGATCCGTGATTGCGCTGACAGCTGTCTCGGACACATTGGAGAATGCGTTCCTGTTCTTTTCTATAAACGTCCGGAGGCATTCTTTCTGCCGCGCGTACTTCACAAAGCCGAATACTACACGCAGTTCATCACTGTATGCGTCAAGCTCAGATTCGCTAACATGTGGAAACGCCCCCTCACTTCATTCGGCGGCAAGTCGCCCTGGCTATTTAAAGACGCTTCGCGTGAGCCAGGGCTCATCCGGTGAATATCCAGAAAATGCATATTATAGTCCGGCGCATACAGCCCCCAATCGTTTCCGGCAAACATGTCCGACAGCCGCCTTGGCCCCCGCCAGGGCTCCTCGCCCCAATAGACCACAAGAGTGATGCACGGCATGAGCCGGTCGTTTTCGTAAAAATGGTCAAGGTACTCTCCGCCGGAAGGAGACAATCCCATATCACCAACTGTTCCCCCGGATTTCTTTCTCTTCAGAAGCTGCTTTTCTGTGCTAAATTCAATTATCTGCAGCTTCCGTTCACTGTAATTATCTTTATCGTGACGTCAATCGGACTCTTCCTCTTCCAATAAACTCCCTCTTACGTGATATCTCATCCGGCTCCTTCTGTCACTCTACTTCTTCAATACCTTACATATTTTCCCACAGAACGCAATCCCATATTCCTCGATCTTATTAATCTGGAAACCGAGAAAATATTCATTGTAATCCATGTCCTTAATCTGCCGGCATGCTTCCCCGGCCTTGGCCTGCAGTTTTCCCGCATCTTCGGTGTGCTTTACTTCAATAATGACACCTGAATTATTCAAACGATTGATAATGATGATATCCGCACGCCCTTTCCCGGCTTCTCTATTGGACTTTACAAGCCAACCCGGACGTCCCTGCACCATGCCGAGCAGCAGCATGTGGTAACTTGATTCCTTCTGCTCCTCTGAATTACCGCCATCCATAAAGCTGATGGATTCCTTCAGACAGAGATTGATACAATCTTCTATCTTATCTGCCATCCCATCATCAAATGCCTTATACAAATCCTGCAGGCCGCCTTCTATTCTCCTTAAAAACCATTTCTGTACCTGCTCTCTGAATACGCGGCGTATTTCGCGGTTGGGTATAGCCAGACGCCAGGTTTCATCTTGATTTCGCCCGCGCTGTGTAAGATACCCTGTGGTAAACAGGACACTCCAGAGATTGTCTATCCCACTGTAGATGTCTTTATAGGTAAATTCGAAAGAGAGCGGTTTATCTATGGTTTTCCCCTCAGAGAGAACCTCCAGATCATAGCGAGTATTTTCACCTGTCTTTTCTATAAAACGGTAGATCGTATCATTTTCACTCATGTTTGCCCAGTAGTTTTTCGGTTCCCGGTCCGATGAGGCAAGAAGCTGTCGGCACCAGTTGATCACATCCCAGGGACAGTAGATGTCAGTGATTCCAATGCGGTAGCCGTCATACCAGTCCTTCGTGATATCATAATACTGGCTTAAATCATAATCCTCCAGAAGTTTTTGTACTTCCTGATCGGTAAATCCAAACCATTCGTCACACACCTCATCCATCAGCGTGTACATGGTTGGATTGTTTAAATCCGAGAATAGACTTTCCTTGGAAACACGCATACAGCCTGTCAAAACGGCAAAATGCAAAGAACTATTTGATTTTAATGCGTAACCGAATATCTGGCGAATCAACAGGGTCATTCGTTTATAATAATCATTTTCATAAGCTTTCTGAAGCGGTGCGTCATATTCATCAATCAGAATAATAACCTTTTTGCCATAATGCCTGCTCAACAGAGAAGACAGATCATAAAGACTGCTGTCTATGAGACCATTCCCATTAATAAGCCTTAACAAATCGTCTTTATCAAACACATTCAGCCTGTCACTGTCCATAAGAAAAGAGAAGCGTCTGGCTTCTGTCTGGATGATTTTCCAGATATTTGCTTTTGCCTCTTCATATGTGTCTCCATTCACCTGCTTCAGCGATATAGAAATAACCGGAAACTGCCCCATATACTTTTCGCAAAGTTCGGTTTCTTTTGAGATTTCCAGACCATCAAAGAGGCTTTTATCCGTACCGATTTCAAAGAATCTCTGGAGCATGCTAATGTTTATGCTCTTACCGAACCGGCGCGGCCGAGTGAAAAGGTTCACCAACCCCCAGTTATTTAACAGTTCTTTTATCATTCCGGTCTTATCAATATAATAAAAATCGTCTGTCCGAATTGTGGCAAAATCATCAATACCTATCGGCATTCTTTTTTTATCAGCCATGCTGCTCACCTCTGCTTTCCTGACATGAATAAAGGGATAAGGGATCTATCAAACTGCCTATATTGTCACCTATATAAGTTTTCTCACATTTGATTTTTTAGTGTACCATATCCCACCATCATTCACAAGCAGAATTTCATAACCTTCGCCGGTTTTATCAGCGGTCACCCCGACCGCAAATGAAAACCCCTTTATGATTGTCATCGTAATCGGCGCACGAGAAGATGACGAAGTATACGACATCGCAAAACAAAGAGCCACAAAGCAAATCAAATACTGTATCTATTTCAAGTCGCTTTTCACAGCACCTTCTCGACAAACTCCATCAAACTCTCACAAGTCATGTCCTGCTCAAAATCGTAGCCCCTCTTACTGTCAGTTCCCTCACCAACAAGCAACACTGTTTTACACCCGGCATTCTTCCCAGCTTTCACATCATGCTCACTATCACCAACCATCCAACTTTGACTCAAATCAATATTAAAATCTTCTGCAGCTTTCATTATCATCCCCGGCTTTGGTTTCCGACAGTCACAGTCAAATTTCAATTCTGGGACTTCATCTTCATAACCACTGTGCGGATGGTGCGGACAGAAATAGATGCTGTCCAAATATGCCCCTCCTAACCCCAAAAGCGTCTCCATCTTATTGTGTATCTCGTCCAATTTTTCAAATGATACTTCTCCTCGCGCAATTACTGGCTGATTGGTAATGACAATGGCAAGATAACCAGAAGCATTAATCTTTTTAACAGCATTAGCCACCCCAGGAATTAGTTCAAATTCGTCTAAATCTCTTAAAAATCCCACATAGTTATTTATAGTACCATCCCGGTCAAGAAACACAGCTTTCTGCTTGTTCCGCAGATTTTTGCTCGTCACTCTTCCAGATTTGAAGTCCTCCGCCACAGAATAATACCGTTCTGGGGTTCCCATGTCTTTCACATACTCTGGACTATCATAGCAAAACATCTTACCTGTTCCAACCAGCGCTCTAAGAAGCTGCCGATCCAGATCAATCTTTGGTGTATCCGGTTTATTCCGCAAAATGGACGGGGATATTACATGCAGGCCGGCATTCACTCTGTTTTTATAATACTTTGGTCGCTCATCCTCTTTCGACAGCCAAGATAAAACCATGTGGTTATCATTAGCAATGATAAGTCCGCTATCATAAGGATGACTATTCGGGTGTGTGAAGAGTGTTACCGTGGCATTATGTGACTTATGGAAATCCACCATACGATTGAAGTCTATATCAAAGATAGCATCGGCGTTTAAAAGCAGGAAATCATCTTGTAAATCGAGCTGAAATAGAGCACCAGCATTGCCGAGAGGTGTTTCCTCGACAAAATAAGAAATATCTACACCAAATGGCTCTCCTGTAGCAGGGGATATCTTGTTTCCATCTCCGAAGTAGTCTACAATCAGATCAGCCTTATACCCTACTGTGAGGACAATATCAGTAAAGCCCTGACCACGAAGGCAGTAAATCTCCCTCTCAAGCACAGGCATTCCATCTATCTCAATCATCGGCTTCGGAATGTCAGGAGCGATTTGTGAAATCCGTGTCCCCCTGCCTCCGGCCATTATTACTGTTTTCATTCTACTCAGTCCTTATCCTTGCTGAAGAAGTGATCCTCCAACATTAAGCACCAACAATGGTACACAGGCAAATGAAGCTCCTGAATCATATAGGTTTCCGTCTCTGGAACCATCACTGCCACATCAGCTACTTCTGCCAACTCTCCGCCTTTTGCTCCTGTAAGACCAATAACCTTAATACCGAGAGCTCTTGCAACCACTGTGGCGTTCATGACATTTTTGCTGTTACCGGATGTGGAAATACCCAAAAACGCGTCACCTGAGCGGCCAAATCCATATAGTTGCTGTGCAAATACTCCAAGCCCATCCACATCATTTATGTATGCGGTGGTCAACGCTTCGTGCGCCACCAGAGGAATAGCCATCAGGCCGCATTCCAGATTTTTCGCAAGCTCCGGTCCTCTGTCTGGATCAATGTCGGCAAGCTTCTCAGCAAAATCAGTTGGAACATTACGAGGAGTTTTAAACCTCTTCATCAGTTCTCCAGCAATATGTTCTGAATCTGCTGCCGATCCGCCGTTACCAGCAATCAAGAGTTTTCCGCCATTTGTATACACTTCCTCCATGATAAGATAAGCATTGATTAAATCATCCCTACATGATTCCAGTGTTGGATAGCG
>Ga0192263_1199_pt1 | contig 12078 bp, 10 predicted proteins | sample Koala_Koa23_I3_FD_131257 | JGI IMG/M metagenome (GOLD analysis project Ga0192263, IMG submission 131257) | Enriched cells from koala feces incubated with labeled cellulose particles, San Francisco Zoo, California, United States - Koala_Koa2-3_I3 ... | reverse complement strand
AGTCAACGGAACCGCTTATTCTGATCCGTCCGATTTGACTATTACTACTTTATCAGATGTAATCTATCTCGACATGAAAAATGATATCGGTTTTTTGGTCGGCAGCTGTCTGAATCTCTACGAACATCAGAGTACGATTAATCCGAATATGCCTTTGCGCGGATTAATTTATCTGGTAGAAATGCTTCGATCATACGTGGAGATGAATCATTACAGCCTGTATTCTTCCAGATTAATCAAGCTCCCATTTCCAAAATTCATTGTATTTTATAATGGAGAAGATGATGCGGAAGACTGTGAGGAACTTTGCCTGTCCAGTGCCTTTCCAATAATAGCGGGAGAAAAGCCTGCGGTGGAATGTCGGGCAACCATGCTGAATGTCAATTATGGACACAATCAGGAGCTTATAAGTAAAAGCAAAAGACTTTCTGATTATTCATTTTTCATATACCGGATCCGTTTCTTTCAGAGCGAGGGTTATGACCTGAAAGAGGCGATCGACAAAGCCGTGGATGAATGTATTGAAAAAGGAGTCCTTGCAGATATTTTGATTGCCAATCGAGCGGAGGTGAAAAATATGCTTCTGACTACATTTAACGAAAGAGATTATAAAAAACTAATACGGAAGGAAGCACGCGAAGACGGACTGGAAGAGGGACGTGCGGAAGGACGTGCGGAAGGCCTGGCTGAGGGGCGTGCAAAAGGGCGTGCCGAAGGGCGTGCGGAAGGGCGTGCGGAAGGGCGTGCGGAAGGTAGCAAAGAAGGTATGGAAAAATGCCGCAAATTGTATGCCAGACTGATTGCGGACGGTCGAAATGCGGATCTGGAAAGAGCGGTAGCTGATACTGTATATCAGGATCAGCTGTTTAAGGAATATGGCCTGTGAGAAAGGGAATGCCATGACTCAGAACATTTTTTTAATTGGATTTATGGGCGCGGGGAAATCCACAGTCGCGCGGTTTTTAAGGGATCATTACCAGATGAGCCTGGTCGAGATGGACGAACAGATCGAATCACAGGAGGGGCGTACAATCTCACAGATATTTGCTGAAAATGGTGAAGAATATTTCCGTTCTCTGGAAACGAAGCTGCTTTTAACCATGGCACAGGAAAAAAGCACAGTGGTATCCTGCGGGGGCGGTGTGCCCATGCGTCCGGAAAATGTGGCTGCGATGCGGCAAAGTGGAAAGATTGTCTATCTAAGCACCACACCTGAAGAGATCTACATGCGTGTGAAAAATTCTCATACCAGACCGCTCCTTGAAGGAAACATGAGTGTAGATTATATCGAAAATCTGCTGAAAAAGCGGCTTCCCAAATATCTGGAAGCCGCTGATATCACAGTAGCAACAGACAGAAAATCCGTACAGGAAATCTGTACGGAAATCCTTAATTCTGTATCATAATTATCATCTGGTATCGCTCTGGTCAGAATTAATAATATACAAAAGCTTGTCATTAAAGTGCTTCTTCTGCAGCTCCTCTGGCGGTGGGCAGATATCCGGAGGGTCAATCGGAATCGGTTCGATGCACTCAAGTCCTTTGTAATCAAGTGCATATCTCCACTCCGTATCTACCCATCTGGATTCCCGGGCATAATGTGACCAGCAGAGGTATAATACATCACGGTTTTCAATTTCATGATGAAGAGCCCGTTCCCAATCCTCACCACTGCGCAGGCTGTCCACATCAAAAAAGATGTCCATGTCCGGCCTTGCCTTTTGCATGCCCTGCACAATCGCGGCAACACGGTTCCTGTCCTGACTCGCGTAGGACACAAAAGCTGAAAGAATATCCTCTCGGGAGACGGCTATTTTTTGTTGGAAAAATGTAGAACACTTTGCGGTAAATTTCAACCGGGTCGCGATCACATTATTGATATACACAGTGGCAGTAAAAAGTATCTGTCGTTTCCGATAATGCTCAGGAAGCATCACAGCAAAGCTAAAATCCAGATAACCCCCCTGCCATTGCTGGGTTTCCTCGTTATCCTCTATCTCAAGATCAGGAGATGTCAGGCGGATCCGGACTTCTGCCCCCTCCTTCACTTTCATAACGCCGGAGCGTGTCTCCCGGACAGGGGTTTCAGCCTCCCGAATGATTTCATCAACCATGTGCCGGTAGGTTTCCTCATACATCACAATATCAATAACGGTATAATCCCCCTTTAATAATGTCCGCGGCGCGACAGCAGAAAACTGCACCCTGGTAAGCTCTACCACCGGAGATGCCGGCTTTAAGCTTTCCGCACCATTTCCATCACTCATTGTACTGGTTTTCATTACGCAGACATCTGATCGTACTCTCGCTCCATGAGCAGTCGGATAAGCAGAAGCAGAATAAGAAGCCGGATTTTGCATCCCACAGCCGCTGTTTTGCATAAGGGGCGCAGCACCGACCGAATACACGCCCGATTCTGCCTGGCTCCCACAGAACGGACAGAACCTTGCACCTGCAGACAGGTTTTTCCCACACATCCTGCAGAAAAAAGTGCCCCGGCTATTCCCGGTTGGACCCGGCGCCGCTGCATTTGTCCCATAAAAATCCGCATCCGGACTGCCTGGCGTCATTGATGATTCCTGAGCCGCAGAATCTGCTTTACCAAAAAACGAGTCGAAGGATAAATCCTCCTCCTCTTCCAGATGTAATAATGCATCCCCCGCGCCTCTTCTTTCGGCATATGCTCTGAGAGAATCCAACTCCGCCTTCAGTTCTTCAAAAGTACGCAGTCTGTCTTTCGGGCGATATGCACACACCTTTTGTACCAACTCCTGAACTTTACTTTTTATAGTCTGATTCCCTTTCCAGGAAACAGGGGGAAATGCTTTTTCCCTCCAACCGCCTGGCAATCGCTCCTTCTCTGTCATTCTCATCCATAAAGGGAAGAATCTTTCCATTAAAAAGACTGTACAGGATAAGCCCCACTGAATACACATCCGATTGTTCGCTATAGCAATGTTTTTCTATAGCCTCCGGTGCCATATATTGAAGAGTTCCTCTGGTCTCACGTGTCCCTTCTGTCCCTTCCATCTCTTCAATCATCAAGGATACACTGAAATCACCGATTCTGACCGAATCCGGATCATCAACAAAAATATTTTGGGGCTTGACATCCAGATACGCAACACCCGCCCTCTTACATTCCAGAAGAGCCTCGCAGACTCCTGCAACTATTTTTAAAGCCTCTGATACGCTAATACTCTTCTCTCTCGCTGAAAGATACTCTGAAAAAGTGACATGGTAGTCTTCCAGCAGGTACAAGGTTTTTTTGTCTCCTTTTTCAACCAACTGACTGTCACGAAGCTGCACGATATGGGAGGCTCCAGCCAGCAGCCTCATGATCTCAAGCTCATGCATGGCATATCGGTATCGCTCCATATCCGCACCACACTCAACCACCTTCAGGGCATAAACCGGCCGCACGATTTTATAAACACTTCCCATGGATCCCTTTCCGATGAGACTCATATCTCCGAGGGAAGCAAACCTGTGAGGAATCTCCACAGGGCAGGCATCTTTTTTATCAGCGGCAGCCGGCAATTGCTTCCCTTTTGCAAAGCCAGGCTCTGTATCGCCGGCTGCATCAACAGCACTTCTGTTTCCGAGTGACTGCGTTACCGCCGCATCATCACAGTATGGGCAGGAAGGATATCGGTTTCCATCAAAAAAGTGTCCATTTGTACATCTCATGATTTTCATCAGCTTCCTCTGTCCTTTCCAGCATATGAATACCCCGGCAAGCATGAATCGAATCCTGTATACAATAAGGAATTAATACAGAATTACCTCCGCAAAAATGAAAACTATGCCACAGTCATGTACCACTCTGCCGTCATTCGCAGACCCAGTTTTCCATCCAGGCATGTACCAGCTGCGGCCACACAGCCACTGCACGCTCCGTCCAGCTGCCTTCTGTCGAGCCGGTCAGGCGGTTGGCGATGGACATCCCATGTCCGCCCTGCTCAAACAGATGAAACTCCGTCGGAATGTGATGCTCCACCAGAGCGTTCACCAGAAGCAGGGAATTTTGCACCGGCACACAGCCATCCTCGCAGGTATGCCACACAAAGATCCTCGGCACCTGCTCCCCAACACAGAATTCCAGAGAAAGCTCTTTCTTCTTTTTCTCGTAATCAGCACCTAAAAGGCATCGGAACGATCCCTCGTGCGCATATTCTCCGGAGGTGATCACCGGATAGCACAGAATCAGGGCATTGGGGGTGAGTGTATCAGACTTCACACCCAGCGCGTCAGAAAGGAATGTCCGGTTCCAGAACATCCCATAGTTTGCCGCCAGATGGCCGCCCGCGGAGAATCCGGAAATCACAATTTTATCCGCGCTCACATGCCACTCCCCGGCATGCTCGCGGATCGTGGCCACAGCTCTGCCCAGCTCTAGCAGTGCCGTCGGATAGCGCGCGGGAGCAACCGAATAGCGAAGTACTGCCGCATGGTATCCCATGGCAAGATACTGCATGGCAATAATTTCCGCTTCCCGGTCGGAGAGGAATTCATACCCGCCTCCCGGACAGATCACGATCATCGGACGCTCCCGGATCGCAATCTCCGGGGAATCATCTAACAGGTAAAGATACAGTGCCGCATATTCCATAGAATCCTTGTTTTTCACATCAATCTTCTCGTATTTCATAAAATTATTCCTTTCCAGGCTGTACTTACCTGCCTGCCCCTGGGATCGAACAGAGAGCGACCGCAAAACACCTTGCCCGGCCCTGCGCATATACAGGAAAATCTGCCGCATCAGCCAGTACACTGTCACAGCAGATTTTCATGAACACGGCATTTCCCATATGCCATCAATATTATCAGTCACTCACTGGCTTAACTTTCATCCTGTCAGTTACTGATCATGCTTCCGTTTCGCTTTCTGTTTCCGCAGATTCGGTTTCGGTCTCCGTTTCAGCAGCCTCAGTTTCGGCTTCGGTCTCGGCCTCTGTTTCCTCCTCTGTTTCAGCATCTGTCCCGGCTTCCGCTGCTTCTTCTGTCTCAGCCTCTGAAGCGGCCTCAGTCTCTTCTTCTGTCTCTGCATCCGAAGCAGCCTCGGTCTCAGACTCAGATTCTGTATCCGTCTCATCCTCAGATGCGTCTTCTGAAGACTCTTCGGTATCGGTCTCAGTCTCTTCCTCTTCGTACAGGCTCAGGTTAAAGTCAAAGGTGATCGTCGCATAGACATCCTCGTCTGTGGAGATATCTGCATCCTCTTCCCATTCTTCGTAAAGAGCATCGATCGCCTCATCAATACGGTCTTCAATGATACTTTCCTTCTCTTCCTCCGTCGCCTCTTCATCAAACGCATTGATCACGTGTACCACATAATAACCGCTGGACGCTTCCACCGGGTACTCTACCAGCGTATCGTCATCAAGACCTTCCGTCGAGGTAATCAGGCCTTCCACCACCGATGTGCTGTCAGAGCCGAAGGTGATCTCATTCACAGACAGATCCTCATCAATAGACTGGGCAGCCTCCTCCAGATCCGTGCCGTCCTGTACCAGGGCAATGATCTGTTCCGCCTTCGCGTAGGCTTCTTCCATCGCCGCGACTACCTCAGGATCTTCGGTTTCGGTTTCCGTCTCGGTCTCAGTTTCTGTCTCTTCCTCAGATACTTCCTCAGTATCCGTCTCTTCCTCCGCCTCGGCATCCTCTGTGGACTCAGTGTCTTCCTCTGCGGTCTCTGTCTCCGTCTCCTCCGAGGATGTAGTCTTCACGGCGGAAGTCCCAGTCAGAAGCGCAGTCTCCGACTCAGTATCCACTGCCGTCTCAGCTTCCGTCTCCTCCGATGTCTCAGCCGCCTCATCGTCTTCATCCGAAGAATCGTCGGCCGTCTCTTCTTCCGTATCACTTTCCGCAGCCTCAGTATCCGTCTCTTCTTCCTCTGTGTCTGTCTCTTCCTCAGTCTCGTCTTCGGTCTCCATGGCAACGTATACATACTCAATCCGCCTCTGCGCCGCTTCTTCGTCTGAGACTTCACGATCTACATCCGCAGCCATTGCGATCTCCATCTTGTTCTGTATCGTAATCAGGGAAAGATATTCCTCCACAATTTCCTGCGTCGCACACATTGCCGTCATGACTTCCTCATCATTTGCCTCTATGAAAGCCGCTGCAGCCTCGGAGATCGCCGTCTCCTCATCTTCTGTCAGAGACACCTCATACTCGTCCATATGCTGTCTCGCGAGAATCATCTCCTGGAATGACCCAAGCGCAGATGATTTCACCATATCGCCGATGGTATAGCCGTCGCTGTACTCATAGCTGAACGAATTATCGCCAAAATAAGCATCATAGATGTACTGGGTCTGCGCCTGCGAATAGTGAACCGCAAACTTAAACAGACCAGCGGACACTTCCTCCTCATTTACCGTCATCAGTACCGCGTCCGCGTCAAATTCCGATGTCTCGCTCTTTGAGCAGCCTGCAAGCGAAGTCGCCAGGAGACTCGCGCTCAGTCCCAAAACAACTGCTCTTTTCAATCCTTTATTCATTTTAAAATGTATCCTCCGTTTCCCTCATGCGTTCGCACGGTCTGGTCGGCCGCACCTGAATACCTATTATAATCGTTTTCTGCGCATATCGCAACCTTAAAAATAGTTTTTTCAGCGGCTTTCATCGCGGCCGTGTGCAATCGGATAGGGGAACGCACTTCTCCCCTATCCGCTGCGCCGGCCTCGTCCGGCTTTAGCCAGAATAATTCCTTACGCGGCCGTATGCATAAAAAATCGGAGAAAATCCGGCATCTGCGCGGTTTTCCTCCGATTTGCTTTCTCAAAGTATTGAAAACGAGCTTAAATTTCCTCGTCATTTTCTACAGGCACATCAGTCTGGACGTTTCTTCCCGCCAGGAACCACCCTGATGTCAGAGCTGTTAATGGTGCTGCAAGAACCAGTCCGAAAGAGCCGACCAATGTGTGGATAATCTCAGAAGTAACATATTTATAATTTAAGATATTGATGATTGGCGTCCCCTGTGCCATAAATACCATCAGCAGAGCGATATAACCGCCGGAGTAGGCGAGCAGCAGCGTGGTCGTCATGGTTCCCATCGCCGCCTGTCCGACATGCATGCCGGATCTGGCGGCCTCCCAGCGGGAGAGATCAGGCCGTTTCTGCACTACCTCATTGACTGCTGCAGTAATATCTACAGTTAAATCCATCATTGCTCCGGAGGATCCGACAAAGATACTTGCCATAAAAATTCGCGTCAGATCCAGATTTTCATACCCGCTGTAGAGAAGAGTTTCCGAAAATGACATTACCGCCCCCTGAATCCGGAAGGTATCCGTACACAGAATACCAAGCATACAGGTCAGTGCAAGCCCGGACAGTGCTCCGGTGACAGCCGCAAGAGTTCTCCTGTCAAATCCAAATACCAGAGCGATAATCATAAATGTCAGCAATGCAGTGATAGCGCCGCCCACCAGTATTGGATCCATTCCTTTTAAGCAGCAGGGAACCAGCACTTTCCAGATCGCCAGTACAGAAAGCACAAAGGAAAGGATTGCCCGCAGGCCGGTTCCCCTGGCAAACAGAATCAGGAAGAGGAAAAACGCGGCAAGAAGCACGATCTCAAGATCCAGTCGATAGTGGTCGATCATACTTACAGAGGATACTTCCCCCTCATTAAAGCTGACCAGAACCAGTGCCCGATCTCCCTCCTCGTATATCTTATCCTGTTCCAGGGATCCACTCAGTTTGTTGGTTGCCCACCAGGTTTCACCTTTATGGCTCCCGGCAAGAAGCGTAACCTCACAGGACTGTTCTCCTGCCTGTACCAGTCCGGTATTCACAACGGTAGAATTATCCACGCTGATCACCTTCGCTGCTACTCGCTCTCCGCCATCCCGGTAAGCCGCCCCCGCCTCTTCGAACCCGGTAGGGATGAAAATAAGGACTGCGATCAGCAGGATACAGACAAGGACAGACGCCCAGGTTTTTCTTATTTTTACAGACTTCAGCTTCATTTTTAATGAATTCATATTCCTTTATACAGTCAGATCGGTCAGTCCAAGGATGCTGATCAGCTTGTCGTGAATATCTGTATTGTCATACGAGCCTCCAAAGAGATCAGCGCCTACTCCCTGCGCGAATACCGCAGCCGGAAGACCCGTGTGCGCATAAGATGTAAAGCAGATACCAGACTTATTATTTACCAGATGTGTTACCGTAACTGAAAAAGGCGTGTAAGTACCATAGCTGATGTATTCGCCCTGAGTCTGTACTTCATTTCCCTCCGTATCTGTCGCATATCCGTCAAGAGTCAGCTGATATGCTTCCTGAAGCTCTTCCACCTCATAATCTGTCAAAACCAGAGTGGAGCTCTCATTCTCTTCATCTGTAGCATTTTCCGGGAGAATCAGTCCGAAGAGTTCCTCTACATCTACCATCGCGTCTTCAAACGAGGTTCCATTCTCCAGGTATCCCTCTACATAGTCTGAGTCATATTTTGCAAAAGAAATATCCTGATTCTGTACATTGTCAAGATAAGTATCATAATCTGTCCCCGCAAAACCGATCGACAGACCACCAGTCTCATGGTCACCTGTAACAAGAATCAACGTTTCATCTGGATGCTCTTCAGCAAATTCAATCGCTACCTGTACCGCGTCTGCAAGTGCCAGCACATCATTTATTACTGTCGCTGCGTCATTCGCGTGACAGGCCCAGTCAATCTTGCCTCCCTCGCACATCATAAAGAATCCGGTGTCGTTTTCCAGCACTTCGATTCCTTTAGACACATAATCAGCCAGGGACCATTCGTCCTCTTCCCGGTCGATTTCATAGCTCAGAGAATCACTGTCAGCCAGATATTCCGTAACAATAATCGTCTTGCCATCCTCTGCAGTCACTTCCCCGGCCTCAGCCTGTGTACGTACAACATTATAACCTGCTTCTGCAGCCAGCTCATACAGATCTGCCTGTTCCCCGTCTGATCCGGTTGGCTTCAGCAGTCCGCCGCCGGCAAAATAATCATAACCACTGTCAATCAGTTCCAGGCCAATCTCATAATAATTATTACGGCTCGCCTGATGTGCATAAAATGCCGCCGGAGTCGCATGATTCAGATTTACAGAGCTGATCACACCGATTTTATAGCCCAGTTCATCCCTCAGCTGCTCCGCCACCGTAGTGAAGCTGGTCGTCGTTGTCTCATCCATATTAATAATACCACTGTATGTCTTAAAGCCGGATGCAATGGATGTTGCCGTAGACGCAGAGTCCGGACAGAACGAGCTGGAATCATAGGTCGTGGCGCTTCCTGTATAATCAAATTCCATAAAATTCAGAGCTACATTGCCGTCCAGAATACCGTCATCCGTATCATCCTCCATCGCTCCCAGATAGGAGGACGCAAGCTGGAACTGTGAGTAAGTCATACCGTCACCAATAAACAAAAATACATATTTTGGTGCTGTTGTGGTTTCTTCCGCCTGTACATACGGTGCCGCAAGAGAAGCTGTCATGCCTGCCGCAAGAAGAAGTGCCGTCAGTTTCTTCATCTTCATAAAATTTCCCTCCATAATTTACAGTCATTCAATTTTACCGGGCAGCCGATTTTACTGCGGCCACCCCATGGCGCGTCCTTATCCGGAACCGCCTTTTGGCGCAATCTACAGAAGAGGATCCCCAACCGGAATCATCATTTGCCACAATTCGCAGCCGGAAATATCCGAGCCTGTGATTGCATATCTCAAGATCAACGTTAATCACAGGCTTATTATAATAACGTCAGGTAAATTCCAAAACCTCTGAAGGTAAAATGGCCGTAAAATATGTCTGTACAGATCAGCAAAGAAAAAAGGCATCCGCAGAATCATACGCAGCCCACTTTGCAGGGACATGAGGACACCCCCGCACCCGCATTGCCGCGCGTAGTTCCACATAGCACCCACAGAGAATGCAGGTGCCGCAGAGCAGCTTCTCGCAGCTTTGGCAGATGTGCAGGCGCTCGTTATAAATCTCATCCGACACCCGGTCGTCAGGGGAGAGATTTTCCAGATAGTGAAAAAGGTTCGCATATATTTCCTGCTCCGGCATATCCCGGAGCAGACATTTTCTGCAAACCTGTTGTGTTGTATTTTTCATTTCGTTCCTTTTTAACCCCGATCGAGCAGGGAGGAATTATCATTCCCTATCCACGCAGCGCGGGTTGCTATATGCCCGCGGCACACATTTCACCAGTGGTACACGTTCCATCAGCACCACGTGTTTCAGCAGTGGCGCACGTTTCAGCAATGTCATACGTTTCAGCAAGGACGCACATTTCATCAGTGCCGCACGCTTCATGCTCCGATTTTCGCTGTAAATCATGGGCACAGGCAGCAACTGCAGCAAAGAGTGCGTTTTTATCTTACCGCAAGATGTACTACGGAGCAGGCAGGAATCGTGAACTTCAGCCCTGCGTCCGTGCGTTTTACATCATCAAACGCGGCGATTTTTACTGCGTCAGGCACTTCGAATGTATTCTTGTCCGTCATGGAGCCGGTCAGAATTTCCCCGGTAATCTCACCTGAAATTCCCCTGCAGTTTGCGGAATCGGCACTTTCCTGTGCGCTGCCGCTGATTTCCACATCAATATCATACGCTTCCTCGAGAGAAAGGTTTGCCAGAGTGATGTGCATCACACCATCCGCATCTATAGATACAGACTCTGTCAGGTTTAGCACGGCATATTCCGTCTCGAGGCCGATCGGCGCGGACTCCAGGCTGCTCTCGACCAGCTGCGCGTCCTGATGCGCGCGGTACATGCGGAGCACAGACCAGGTCGGCGTCTTCACCATCTGCGCGCCGTCCGTCAGAATCACGGACTGCAGCACGTTGACCATCTGCGCGATATTCGCCATCTTTACGCGGTCGCTGTGTTTATTGAAAATATTCAGCGTCAGCGCGGCCACGAGTGCATCCCGCATGGTATTCTGCTGGTAGAGGAAGCCCGGATTGGTCCCCGGCTCGACGTCGTACCAGGTGCCCCATTCATCCACCATCAGGCCAATTTCCTTCTTCGGATCAAACTCGTCCATAATCGCGCCGTGCCTGCGCACGATCTCGTCCATATAGTACGCTTTGTGCAGGGTGCGGTAATATTCTTTGGCGTCAAAATCCGTCGCGCTGCCCTTGTGCTGCCAGCCATCGCCCGGTACCGTATAATAATGCAAAGAAAGTCCATTCATAAATCCGTGCTGATCGCGCCCGCCATGCGCAAAGCAGGTCTCGAGGACTTTTCTCGTCCACTCGTAATCATCGACGTTCGGGCCGCAGCAGATCTTGTTAATGCGGTAATCCTGATGATAGTCGCGCACATAGGTCTGATAACGGCGGTATTCATTTGCGTAAAAATCCGGGTTCATATTGCCGCCGCAGCCCCAGTTTTCGTTTCCGACGCCAAAATAATGCACCCGCCACGGCCTGGCATGGCCATTTTCCGCGCGCAGAACCGCCATCGGGGAGACTCCGTCAAAGGTCATGTACTCCACCCACTCCGACATCTCCTGCACCGTGCCGCTGCCCAGATTGCCATTGACATAGCTCTCGCAGCCCAGCTGACGGCAGAGTTCAAAATATTCATGAGTTCCAAAGCTGTTGTCCTCCACGACGCCGCCCCAGTGGGTATTGATCATTTTCTTTCTTCCGGCCTTCGGGCCGATGCCGTCCTTCCAATGGTATTCGTCCGCAAAGCAGCCGCCCGGCCAGCGAAGCACCGGCACGCGAATCTCCTTCAGCGCCTCGATCACATCTGTGCGCATGCCATTCACATTCTCAATCTGAGAATCTTCGCCTACATACAGTCCCTCATAAATGCAGCGGCCCAGATGCTCCGAAAAATGACCGTAGATCTCCTTATTGATTTTTCCGAGGACATGATCCGCGTTGATTTTTAATTTTGTCATAATGCTTTTTCTCCCTCTCCATCTTCTTTTTTATCAATCCCCTCACCGCTGCCATTCTACGATGACATTACGGATGATTCTATACTTCACGTTCCGCAGCCCTTGCATTATCAAAGCTATTCGCGTATCAGATAGTGCAGGATCGCCAGGTCATCCACAGTGGATTTTACAT
>Ga0192263_1196_pt1 | contig 12175 bp, 11 predicted proteins | sample Koala_Koa23_I3_FD_131257 | JGI IMG/M metagenome (GOLD analysis project Ga0192263, IMG submission 131257) | Enriched cells from koala feces incubated with labeled cellulose particles, San Francisco Zoo, California, United States - Koala_Koa2-3_I3 ... | reverse complement strand
CGGGAGAATCAACCTCGTCTTATGCAAGGACCTCTCAAGGCTCGGACGTGATTACATCGAATGCGGGAAATACACGGATTACGTGTTCCCCTCCCTCGGATGCCGCTTCATCGCGCTGAACGATGGCGTGGACACCCTGCACAAGAACAATGAAATGATCGTGATCCTGAAAAATGTCATGAACGACCTTTACGCACGGGACACCAGCAACAAAATCAAGGCAGTGAAGAAATCCACCTTCCTCTCCGGCAAGTACGTCGGCAATTACGCACCCATCGGATACCTGAAAAGCCCGGAGGACAAGCACGTATTCGTCATCGACCCCGTGGCTGCGCCACTGGTAAAGCGCATCTTCGACCTGCGCTGCCAGGGATACAGCTACCGGAAAATCGCAGTAACGTTTAATGAGGAACACATCCCAACGCCACGCGATTACTATTATTCGAGGATCGGCAGGCCGAACCCCGCAGGCGAGGGCGGCTACTGGCAAGGGCAGACCATCAAGTCCATCCTCCGCAACGAGGCTTACATCGGGCATATGGTACAGAACAAAACCGGCAACGTATCCTACAAGGTACATAAGCAGAAGCCAAAGCCGCAGGAGGAATGGATTAAGGTGGAGAACACCCATGAGCCACTGGTCACGCAGGAAGTATGGGAACAGGTCCGCCGGATGGACGAGCAGAACATGATGAACCGCACGAAAAAAGACGGCCACACTTCCCTGTTCTCCGGAATCCTCTATTGTATGGACTGCGGGAACCTGATGCGCTACTACCAGGACGGTAAGAAACGCAAGGACGGCTCACCGTCCACTTACCGCAGCTATGCCTGTGGGAGATACTCCGCCGGTGGGAAGGTTCTCTGCACCGCACACATCATAAGCGAGAAGGTCATCACGAAGATTGTCCTGATGGACATCCACGCCAAGGCATTGTGGGCGCAGACCAACCGGGAAGCCTTAAAGGAGCAAATCCGCCAGCAGAAAAATGCTGCCGCTGCAGAACAGCTCCGCTCCCTGCGCGGCACACTCGCAGCCGCCGAAAAGCGCCTTTCCGAACTGGAGCGTCTGGTTCAGAGCGTATATGAGGACAAGGTAAGGGGAGAAATCCCGGAAACCGTATGCGTACAGCTTTTGCACAAATACGAGGATGAACGCCTTGAAAAGCTGGAACAGAAAGTACAGCTTGCCGCCAAAGTAGAAGCACTGGAACAGGAAGAAAGCGGCGCGGACGAATGGCTCGACATGATTCAGGATTATTCAAAACTGGAAACGCTTGACCGCCCCACACTTCTGCGGCTCATCAACAAGATTGAAGTCGGTGAGCGCCACATGGTGGACGGCCATGACGAACGTGAGATCAAGATTTATTACAACTTTGTCGGTTTTATCGAAATGTAAGTCAAATCCATGACAACCTTACCAGAGCATCATTCTTTGTGTAAGGTTGTCATGGATGATATTTTTGAAAGGCGCAAACTCGTTGCTTCCCTTTTCCGTGTCCACATCATCATTGATGGCAATAAAACGCACATCATACTCCGGAAAAATCACTTCGGTATAATATCCAGTCTTCAGATAATCACGCCCCAGGCGCGAGAAATCTTTTACGATAATTGCCCCTACCTTCCCTTCTTCCACCAGCGACATCATGCGTTGGAAGTCAGGCCGGTCATAATTGGTCCCGGAATACCCATCGTCTACAAAAAATTCGCAGTTGGTAAATCCCCGTTCCTTCGTGTACTGGGTCAACATCGTTTTCTGTGTCTGGATGCTCGCGCTGTCCCCGCTGAACTCATCGTCTCTGCTGAGTCTGCAATATAAAGCGGTAATTCTGTCCTGCTGTCTTTTCTTAGCCATAGCCGTCCTTTCCAAACAGCGTATTCAGGACATTTGCGTGATCTTAGTATAACTCACCACCGGCACTTTGTGTAGGGGTTCGCAAAGATTTTTTTCGCTGATCCTGAACCGCATTCTTTCTTTGGTACAGGCAGTGTGATATACTATAGCCATATCAGCACCAATCCTGTTCTTCTTTAGTTTAGTAGAAACGACAGAAAACCACACTGAGCGCGGATTGACCTGAAATTGACTGAAAGCAGGAGGAGATGTATGGAACGCTGCGATTTTGCATCTGTAACAACAATCATCAAATCATATCTCATCGAAAACCAGGATATAGACCAGGAGACTTTCATCTACCTTCTTTTTAAGGATTATTTCTACAGTGATTACTCTACGGGCTATGGATTTTTTGATAGCTCCCTTCTTTGCCGATGGTTTAAAGGGCAGGCAAGGGTAACAAGACAAATAACAAGTTATTATGGTAATGAAAAACATCAGCAGGGATGGCGTAAAAGCCTCTGTAAAGAGTTTCTGCCCAAACTGACCGACAGTGCAATGACTGTCCAGAAACTATATGAATTAGTCATGGGGGATATATCTATTTCTGAGAGAAAAAAGCAGGAATTAACAGAAAGGTATCCATGCAGCAACGCAGAAGAAGACATAGATTTTATCGCCCGCGTTCTTTATTTTGGCATGACTCGTGAATTTATCAAAAAGGATGTTCAGGCAAAGAACCTGATCTCCGGCGGTAATCTTTCACCTGTGCTTGCCGACTTTATCATGGGAAATGATGTACCCAAGCCCTGCCGCTATTTCTGCGGACGGGAAAAGGAACTAGAACAGCTCCACGAAATGCTGCTGGAGCATGAAAAAGTCTTCCTCCAGGGAATTGCCGGCGTCGGAAAAAGTGAACTGGCAAAAGCCTACGCAAAGCAGCATAAAAAAGAATATACGAATGTCCTGTATATAGTCTACAGTGGGGATTTACATCAGAATGTGATCGACCTTGACTTTGCCGATGATCTGCCGGGGGAAAGCGAGGAAGATCGTTTTCGCAGGCATAACCGTTTCCTTCGCTCCTTAAAATCGGACACCCTGCTGATTGTAGATAATTTCAATACAACTGCAACAAAGGACAGTTTTCTCCCGGTTGTTATGAAGTATCGCTGCCGGGCCCTGTTTACTTCAAGGAGCCGGATGGAAAATTATCCCACCATGCAGCTTTCGGAGATTTCCGACAAAATGACGCTGCTGGGGCTGATGGGCCGCTATTATTCTGCAGCAAAAGAACAGGAACCTGTGCTGTCAGAAATCATTGACACCGTTCACAGCCACACGCTTGCGGTAGAACTTGCCGCCCGGCTGCTCGAACACGGCCTGCTTCAGCCGCATGAACTGCTGCGAAAATTACAGGAAGAAAAGGTTGCTCTTGATGATGCTGACAAAATATCCATTACCAAAGACGGGAAGCCTGCAAAAGAAACCTATTATGGTCATATCCATACCCTGTTTTCCCTTTATCTTCTCACAGGAGAATATCAGGGAATTATGCGGAATATGGTGATGGTTCCGGTCTCTGGTATCCCTCTTAGGCTGCTGGCCGACTGGCTCTCCCTGACCGATCTGAATGCGGTAAACGACCTGATAGAAATGGGATTTATTACCCCTCTGCCCGGACACTGTGGTTCCCTGCATCCAATGATACAGGAGACCGCACTGGCGGATTTAAAGCCTTCTATTTCCAACTGCCGTATTCTTTTAGAGAACCTGCAGAGCCTCAGCCTTTTCCATGGACTGGAGATTTCCTATTATAAACTGATGTTCCAGACGATTGAAAACATTATTCACTTTACAGAAAAGGACGAATTGCCGTTTTACCTTCGCTTTCTGGAAGATGTATTTTCATATATGGAAAAATATCAGTACGGGCAGGGAATGCATCTGATTCTCCGGGAATTGCAGACATTTTTAGATCAGTCCTCTGTCGGCACTGTACGTGACAGGGCATTGTACCTTGATTGCCAGGCTGCCTGTGAAAAGAACCGGGAAAAGGCTATTGAGCTGGAAAAAGACGCCTTAGCCCTATTTCCGGAAGTCGATGAAGATACTGCGCTCCTTGTTTCCAATCTTCACGCAAACCTGGGCGGAATGTACCGGGAAATAGAAAAATATGATCTTGCCCGCCAGCATATGGAGGCCGGGATTAAACTTCTGGAAAAGTACCGTCCAGTCTCTATGCATGACAGTATTCCCCAGTTCACAAACTATGCAGTCTTTTTATCTGATATAGGAGAACCGGAGCGCGGGATGACAGCTTTGAAAAGATTAGCCAGATACATAAAGACTTATAATTCAGAAGAATCTGAGGATTTTGCATTGGTGCAGGAAGCTATGGGCGGCATCTGTCTGACACAGGGCCGGATTTCAGAAGCCAAAGAGCATTTCAAAAAAGCAATCGATATTTATAAAACCATATGGGCCGACTCGCCGGAACAGGTCGAAGCAAAATATCAGGAAATAGAAGAGCTTTACCCGCAGGCAGGAATCCGGCTTGCACAAAAAATCCTGTCAGAGGAATAAGAATAACATCAGGATAATTCTGAACAGACGAAAAGATGGCTCTAATGTGAACCATCTTTTTTGATCTGTCTACTTATATTTTTCGCAGAGTTCTTCGAGCTTCAGGAAATCATTGCACCTCTTCGTCAGAGCAGACCGCTCTCCCTTGATTTTCAGTCGATAAAGATTCAAAGCATTTTTTCTAATCTTTTCCTGTATGGACTTTATATACCGGTATTCTGCCAGCAAAAGCGCCTTATACTGCGGATTGCGTTCCTTTGAAATATCCACATATGTATAGCTTCCAGCCGGAACCGGAAACATATTGTTAAGGTTGATGACCGCATAATTCTTGATTTTTACAAAGTCCAATCCTTCAGGCATTCGCCGGTGCTTTTCCTTAAAAGAGGATAGCGGAGCAAAATAATCCAGACCATGAATGTGCAGCACGACTCCTATGTAAGCCCGTTCATTCTGCTGACCCTTCTGGCTATTATGATAAAGATGCGGTGCATACGGCAGCAAGTATTCTATATAAGCAGCCGAAACCCGGTATAATTTTATGTTGTCCATTCTCATTTCTCCCTCTATCATTCAGACAACCTGTAGCCTTATCTTTCTTTCGCAGCCTTCAGTAAAAACATTAGCTCTGCGCATAAAACAAACGGAGACAGGCTGCCCTGCCTCCGCTGTTACAATCGCGCTCAGAGTGGCGAAACACTCTCTCGTAACTATCTTGCATATGGGTCAAGAGAAACCCGCTTTCTAACTTTCTCATTCAGGGCTGAGATACACCCGCTGTTAACTATGTTTATTATATGCAATCATGTCGGGAAAATCAACCGTTTTTTAAAAAAACGTCAAATTGCGCTCAATTCCCAGTCAGTGCTTCTTGCTCCCCTTTCCGTTAAACTATTTATGCAGGCAAGCGGTACCAGATTCCAAAATCTGATACCAGATTAGCAGAGAAACATCAAAAAAGGGGTTTTTATTATGCCTGAAACAAACACCGCCGCCCTGGCGGCACCGTACACACACAAAATCGGCAAAGTGACCTTCCGGGTTTCCTCATTTGGAAATCCGAATGGCACAAAGTCGGCCACAGAGATGCTGGTGCAGATGATGGAGCGCTAGCTGAAAGAAAACCACAGCGATAAGGAGGAAGAAAGCGCATGAAGGAACTGGACAACACAAAAATCATTGCCATTGATCACGGTTACGGCAACATCAAGACCGCCAATACCATCACGCCAACAGGGATCACTGCTTATGAGACAGAGCCGATCTTTTCCGGTAACATCCTTGAGTATAACGGCTTGTATTATCGCGTCGGAGAAGGTCACAAGGAATTTATCGCAGATAAAGCGATGGATGAAGACTATTATCTTCTGACCCTGATGGCAGTTGCAAGGGAGCTGAATATCTGCGGCATCCGGACTGCCAATGTCCATCTCGCTGCCGGGCTGCCGCTGACATGGATTCGGAAACAGCGCGAGGAATTCCGGAGTTACCTGCTCCGAAATCCGGATGTAGAGTATCGCTTCAATGGGAAGGAATACCATATCCATTTTGTCGGATGCAGCCTGTATCCGCAGGGTTATCCGGCCATTGTCAGCCGCCTCGGTGACTTTAAGGGGACGAACCTTCTGGCAGACATCGGGAACGGTACGATGAATATTCTCTATATCAACAATAAGAAAGCCGTTGAGAGCCGCTGCTGGACAGAGAAGTTCGGCGTCAACCAGTGCATGATTGCTGCAAGGAACGCTATCCTTGACAGCTTCGGCGTGAAGATCGAGGACGCGACCGTGGAACAGGTGCTCCGTTTTGGAACCGCTGATATTGGGAAACCGTACCTGGACTGCATTACTGCGGTTGCCAAGGCATATGTGTCGGACATTTTTGCCACGCTCCGCCGGTATGAATACAATCCTGACCTGATGCGGCTTTTCGTCGTCGCAAGCTCCATATCGCTCGTCCCACCGCTAGCGGCGGGACTCGTTCATTACGCTGCTCCTCCTCTCCCCACAGAGCAGGCTCTGTGGGGACCCCTAATGGGCGGAGGCGGCTGCCTTGTCCGCAACTTCGGCAGCTATGACAAAGCACGGGTAACAATTGTTGATGATATTTGCGCGACAGCCAAAGGCTATGAATACCTTGCCTATGCCAGCCTGCGCAGGAAGGAGCAGCCATGAACCGGAACCATATCTGGAGTACCAATCTCCGTTTCAATCTGGATAAAGATATGCAGCACAAGGCATGGGAATATCTGCAAACGATGGACAGGCAGGTCTTTAAATCCTACAGCCAGGTAATCGCGGTTGCAGTTGTGGACTTTTTTGTCCGTTACTACCACAAACAGGATGATCCTTATCTGGAAACGAGGGAACGGGAAGAACGCTTTGTCTCTCAAATCGTAACGGCTGTGCAGACGGCAATGGAAAAGTCCCTTCCGGTATTTCTTGCCGGCTGTATGGCCGGAGCCGGACAGGTGGCACAGCCTCAGAACCGCGAATCCGTTCCACACTTGGCCGAGGATGCCGAGCCGGATATCGACTGGAATTTCCTCGGAGAGTAAAACATCGCAATCACTGGAGGTGAACCATGACCGAATATCTGACAACCGGCACGAAGCTGCCGCCCTATATGATATTCCCGCGATTTCTGTTAGACAGCGATCTGTCCGAAACCACGAAGCTGCTCTATATGCTGCTTCTGGACCGGGCAAGGCTTTCTATGAAAAATGACGGCTGGGCGGATGCGCAGGGTCATGTGTTCATCTACTTTACAATCACTGATCTGGCGGCAGCTCTTCACAAGGGCGAAATGACCATCAAGAACAGCCTGGCCGCTCTTGAAAGCTGCGGATTGATTGTCCGCAAGCGGCAGGGTGCCGGGTTTCCCAACCGCATTTATGTGAAAATACCGTCCGGTCCGGCAACTCAGACGGACAGAAAACTGTCTGGCAGAGAGACAGAAAACTGTCCTATGGATAGACAGAAAATTGTCCCTGTGACAGACAAAAAACTGTCCGGTAATAAGAAAGAGATTAACAAGAACCATTCAGAAAATAAAAGGAGTAAGGCTGTCCCCGCTGTTTATGGAAAATATCAGAATGTTTTCCTGACAGAGAACGAGCTGTGTGATCTGAAACGGGATGTCCCTGACTGGCAACAATATATTGAAAAGCTGTCCAGCTATATGGCTTCCAATGGAAAGACTTATCAGAACCACGCCGCTACCATCCGGAGCTGGGCGATGCGGGACAAGCCGACAAGAAACTACGACTATGAGGAAGGTGAAAGTTTATGAATATGATTACAGACAGGATGGAATCCATGTCTGCAAGCAGAGAGCTTGAGACGGATGAATATGTATGCGAAGCAGACGGGCTGGTCTACTGTGCCAAATGCCATACTCCCAGACAATGCCGCAAGCATATCGGGGGCAGGGATTTTACCCCGTTTATCATGTGCCGGTGCCAGAAGGAGGCTTATGAAAAAGAAGAAGCGGAGCGCGCACACCGTGAGTTTCTGGATCATGTGTCCCGCATGAAAGCCAGCGGCCTGCATGATAAGGAACTCTATGCGTGTACGTTTGCCAACGATAAAGGCTACAACCCGGAAATCCGTTATGCCCATAGCTATGTTGAAAAATGGAAAGAAATGAACGCCACTTCCACAGGACTTCTCCTGTGGGGCGATACGGGAACCGGGAAGTCATTTTTTGCCGGATGTATAGTCAATGCACTTCTGGATCAGGGCATCCCGGTACTGATGACAAACTTTGCGCGGATACTCAATACCCTGACCGGGATGTACTCCGATGACCGCAACCAGTTCATCGACAGCCTGAACCGCTACAGCCTGCTGATCATCGACGACCTCGGTGCTGAGCGCAATTCTGAGTATTCCAGAGAGCAGGTTTTCAACGTCATCGACAGCCGCTACCGGAGCCGGAAGCCGCTCATTGTAACCACGAATCTGACGCTATCGGAGATGAAAAGCGCTAGCGATGTTGCGCAAAAACGGATTTATGACAGGATTCTGGAACGGTGTGTTCCTGTCCGGATTAACAATCAGAATATTCGAGAGCTTCTAGCATCGGAAAGTATGGCGCAGGCAAGACAGCTGTTCTCGTAAACAATCGTATCAATGAAGCATGGATTTGGTGCCGGATAGAAATAACCACCAAGCAATATTAGTACCATTTTTTAAGTCCAGATATGTTTTGAACTTTTCACGTTACTGATTTTGTCAAAAACGGCACCAATCCAGCCATATGTGATACCAAACAGCCCGGATACGGGCAGGAATATAAAATCTGAGGCCGGAAACGGCCAATTCAGGGAAAGGAGCCAGATATGGCAGAAAAGAAAGAAATGACGGCAAATGAGAAGGCTCTGCTGCAGGCCAGACACCGGCAGGAGGAAGCAGAAGCGCGGAACCGGGTAAAAGAAAGGAAAGCCAGAACACGCCGCTTGATTCAGGAGGGCGCAATTCTTGAAAGCGTTGCTCCGTCCGTAGCTGATATGGAGCTGGATTATTTGAAACGCGAGCTGCTGATACATCTCCGGGGAATGTAGTCTTACACCATCTTCATTCCCGTAAGGGCGCACTTACTCACCACCCACTCTGTGAGCGGTGGTATCCTTCCCTGCGGTCAGGAACGTGCGCTCTTCACGAAATGTCCATCGGACATTTCTCCAGAGGGGGCAGGTGATTCCGCAAGCGGAACACCTGTGCAGCCAACCGAACCGTCTGACATGCCGATATTGGCTGCCTGCGAAAGCCTGTCTCTTCAAAGAGCCTTTTATTTCAATAAGCCAGTTTTCGCAGATATGGGTGTGCCGCTGTTCCATGACACACCCATTTTCTTTCTCAAAAGAAGCAAAACAGAAAGGACGGTGATTGTATGGCAATCTATCACTTAGAAGCGAAGATCATCAGCCGGGGGAATGGACGCTCCGCCTGCGCTGCCGCCGCCTATATGAGCTGCAGCCAAATTTACAACGACTATGATGGTATTCAGCATGATTATACCCGCAAGCAGGGGCTTGTCTGGCAACAGATATTCCTGCCGGACAACGCTCCATCCGAGTGGCAGGACAGGGAGACACTCTGGAATGCTGTAGAGGAAAACGAAAAAACAAAAGACAGCCGCCTTGCCCGTGAGTTTGTGGTGGCACTGCCGGTGGAGTTGGATAAGGCACAGTGGGAGGCTTTGCTGACAGAGTTTGTACAGGAGCAATTTGTTGCTGACGGGATGTGCGCGGATGTCTGTATCCATGATACGGATGGCCACAATCCACACGCCCATATCATGCTGACTGTGCGCCCACTGGATGAGCACGGTAAGTGGCAGTACAAGACGCAGAAAGAATATCTCTGTGTCCGCAACGGTGAGGAACGGGGTTTTACCGCCTCCGAATTCAAATCTGTTCAGACCGAGGGCTGGGAGAAACAGTACCTTTATAAGGCGGAAAAGGGGAAAAAGAGAATTTATCTGCCGCCATCCGAAGCCGGGCGCCGTGGCCTGATCCGTGCAGACAAGCATCCCAAAAGCACAAAATACGGAAGACAGAACCCCATCACAGAACGATGGAACAGTGAGGAACAACTTCTCTACTGGCGGAAGGCATGGGCAGATGTAACCAACCAATACCTGGCCCGTGTCAATGCCGTTGACCGAATCGACCATCGCAGCCATGCAGAGCGCGGCCTTGATGAACAGCCTACCATCCATGAAGGCGTAACCGCACAGGCACTGGAATGCAAGGGGATCGTTTCAGATCGTTGTGAACTGAACCGGCAGATCAAAGCGGACAATCTTTTCCTCAAGGAGCTGAAAGCACAGGTACGGAAGCTGACAGAAGCAGTAGCAAATACCGTCCCGGCCATCGCAGAGCGATTAGAAGATATCCGGGCGCACATGATCAAGCTGCAATATCATCTGCTCCATAACCGTGCAGAAATAAAAGATATATCCGGGCGCGTTGACTGGAATCTGCCGCTTATCAAAGAATACCAGTCTGTGAAAGAGAAGCTGAAAGAAAAGCAGGCAGAAAAGAAAAGTCTTGTAGCCGAAAAAAATAATACAAGCATTTTTAACCCGGCAAAACATGTTCAGCTAAATAAGCGGATCACTACTGTTACGGAAGAGATTGAGGAACTGAAAACTCGGAAAAATCAACTGATGCATGAAGTGGGCTGTCAGAGCGATGCAGAAATAAAACAGATAGAAGGGAAGCTTTCTAAAATGACAGATTACCTGGAGAAAATGAAAGCACAGCAACCGAAACTGACCAGCCAGCTCGCCGCTGATGAAAATAGCTTCACAGAAGCCAGGGGAAAAATATCATCACAGCAGGAAGATGCCCTGCTGGATGCCCGTGTTTCACGCCGGGATGATTTCCGTAATCAAATTCGCGCAAAGCTACGTGAAGTATTCGGCCAGAAGTTTCTGTATGACCGCCTGTCCTCTGCGGAGGAACAGATCGACCGAAGATTGGGCGAGAACACTGACCTGTTCCGGGAGCGCGCTACAAAACTGCGCCATGAGCAGGAAATGGAACGGCGAAAGAATCAGCCGAATAGACCTAAAAAGAAGTCAAGAAATTATGAGCTTTGATAAGCAAGTTGGGATCAATGTTTAAGTTAAGAGACAGCCCTTTGATTATGATAGATTCAGATTCAAAATGGGCGCAACAAAAATCAGAAAGCCGGCCAGTCCGAATAACAATTCGAGACTGGCTGGCTCAAATCATTCAAACATTTCCTTCTATTTTTCGGCGCTTTCAACACATTATCAATTATTTACCTGATGCCTTTCAAAAGTCCGACAAGATATGGCAGAAAGCAAAATCTCCATTAACTCATTCTTTTTGTCAGCATATAAATTTTCCAACGTAATATAGTACAACTATATGAATAATATAAAAGGCATAAAAAATCTTTTTACCGGATAGCCTCTTTTGTGATTATACGAAAGCAGCAACGGCAACGCTATTATCATCATCCATTCATAATTATCATATAGCACAGAGCCACCTATATCTATCAATGGCAATCCTATAACTGTATTTAATACATACTCAAGAAAATCGTATATATAATACGCATTTCTAAAAAGCAACTGCATTTTCCCCATTACCCTTGTAAGTATGCTTGTATCATTAATGAAAAAGTACAGCGCATCTGCAGTAGCAAAAGACAGGGCAAGTCCTTTCCTGCTATTTCTATGAATCCAGAACAACACACCAAGCAATATATAAAAAATACTTCCTTCAAGGTAAAAAAGGTTTCCGCAAACAGCTGGTAGAACATATGTGAATATTTTTTCCGACCGAGCATTGGTTGAACTTAGAACCAACAATGCAACAAGTAAAATTGATGCCGTTTGCCATAATAGCCAGATTGTTATATTCATCTTTCGATTCTTTTTATTATTCGGTTCAACAATATAAAGAATGACCACGATGCTAAAAAGAATCCGAAAGAAGTTATTTTGAATGTTCAGGAAGTACTGGACTATAGACATTAAAACGCCAGCAAAATAAAGTCGTTTCATGTATCCAATTTTGCTGCTTGTATATTCAAAGCTCCACACACAGCAATATATAAAGACAGGTGCTGAAATTCTTCCCATCCATCGAAATACAATTGGGGTTCCGGGAATAAATTCTGCAACATGATCCAAGGACATAAAAACCAAAGCAATCATTTTCAGTGAAAAGGCACTCATCTTACTTTTCAATCCTTTCAGATT
>Ga0192263_1194_pt1 | contig 12249 bp, 10 predicted proteins | sample Koala_Koa23_I3_FD_131257 | JGI IMG/M metagenome (GOLD analysis project Ga0192263, IMG submission 131257) | Enriched cells from koala feces incubated with labeled cellulose particles, San Francisco Zoo, California, United States - Koala_Koa2-3_I3 ... | reverse complement strand
CCTTGACCTGTCCTTCTGCCGGAGTGTCTGCCACGCTTAAAGCAGCCTCATTCACATGCAGCCAGTTCCAGGTCGGGGCAGGCAGCCGGTTGATTGTCATATTGATTCCCATTTTGTCTCTCCTCGTATTCACTGGGTACACCCGTCTGTCGGGTCTGCCATGTTCACCGATCCTGAGGGAGCCAGGAGCCGATCATGGAATCACCTGATCATCTTCCCCCGTTTCGTGAACCGCAGCCTTCAAAGACCTTGTGCAGCCTGGGTTTTTCTCCCAGATCACCCGATACTGCCCTTCATCTCCAGGCGGATCAGGTTGTTCATTTCTACCGCGTACTCGACCGGAAGCTCTTTCGAGACATTGTCCGCAAAACCGCTGACGATCATCGCGCGGGCCTCATCCTCCGGGATGCCCCGGGACATCAGATAAAAGACAGCCTCGTCGCTGATACGCCCGATCTTTGCCTCATGGCCGATGTCCGCGTCAGGCGTGCGGATGTCCATCGCCGGTATGGTGTCGGAGCGCGAAATCCGGTCCAGCATCAGCGACTGGCAGGAAACCGAGGACTTGCTGTGCCTGGCCTTCGGATTCACTACCACAGAGCTGCGGAAGGTGCTGATCCCGCCGCTTTTGGAGATAGACCGCGTGTTCATATAGGAAGAGGTATTCGGCGCGTTGTGCACCATCTTCGCCCCGGTATCCAGGTTCTGCCCCTTTCCGGCAAAGGTCACGCCGGTAAACTCTGCCCGGGCGCCGTCCCCGTTCAGGATGCTCATCGGGTACAGGTAAGATACATGGGAACCAAACGAGCCGGAAACCCACTCGACCCGGCCTCCCGCCTCGACCCTCGCCCGCTTCGTGTTCAGGTTGTACATGTTTTTCGACCAGTTCTCGATCGTGGAATAGCGGAGCCTTGCATTTTTCCCTACAAAGAGTTCTACGCAGCCCGCGTGCAGGTTTGCCACATTGTACTTCGGCGCCGAGCAGCCCTCGATGAAATGTAGATCCGCCCCCTCGTCCACGATGATCAGCGTGTGCTCAAACTGGCCGGCCCCCGCCGCGTTCAGCCGAAAATAGGACTGCAGCGGAATATCCACCTTCACGCCGGGCGGCACATAGACAAACGAGCCGCCGGACCAGACTGCCCCGTGCAGTGCGGCAAATTTGTGGTCGGTCGGAGGCACGAGCTTCATAAAATGGCTCTTTACCATCCCGGCATATTCGCCGTTGAGGGCACTCTCCATGTCCGTATAAACGACGCCCTTCGCCGCGACATCCGCCCTTACATTGTGATAGACCAGCTCCGAGTCATACTGTGCGCCCACGCCTGCGAGCGACTCTTTCTCCGCCTGCGGGATCCCGAGCAGGTCAAAGGTCTTTTTAATATCATCCGGCACCTCGTCCCAGCTGGCCTTCATATCGGTATTTGTCCGCACATAGGTGGCGATCTTGTCCATATTCAGTCCTTCAATCGAAGGCCCCCAGTCCGGCACCGGGATCTTATTGTAAATCTGGAGAGACTTCTGCCGGAACTCTCTCATCCATTCGGGATCGTGCTTCTCGTCCGAGATCTGAGACACAATCTCGGGCGTCAGCCCCGCCCGCATGCGGTAGACGTCCGTCTCCTCATTTTTTATATCATAGACACTCCGGTTGATGTCCTCAACCATGGTTTTTTCCTTCATTTACGTAAATCCTCCAAAGCTTACTGCGGCAAGCTTTCAGAACCTGCAGTTCGCGTATCAGGTAATCCCAGAACCATCAGCTATCTGGCGGCAGGTTCTTAGAACAGCTGCTCACAGAAACTGCTCAAAGCCGTGCGCGTTGATCTCGTCCACCAGCGAAGCGTCACCCTCTGCCACCATGTGGCCATCCACAAGCACATGTGTTTTATCCACATGCAGGGATTCGAGTATCCGCGTGCTGTGGGTGATAATCAGCAGGGAACCGTCCTTATCCTTCTGATATTCTTCTACTCCGCGCGACACGGTGCGCACCGCGTCCACATCCAGCCCGGAATCCGTCTCATCCAGAATCGCGAGCGTCGGCTTCATCATCAGAAGCTGCAGAATCTCCGCCTTCTTTTTCTCACCGCCCGAAAATCCGACATTCAGGTCACGCTTTGCATAGGATTTGTCCATCTGCAGGATCTCCATCTTCGCTTCGAGCTCTTTGCGAAAATCCCACAGGCGAATCCGCTCTCCCGTGCGCTGCTCCAGGGCGCTGCGAATAAAATTGCTCAGCGTGATGCCCGGCACCTCCAGAGGATTCTGGAAGGAAAGAAACAGGCCGGCTTTCGCGCGCTCCGCCACAGAAAGCTCCGCCAGATCCTTCCCGTCAAAGTAAATCTGTCCGCCAGTCACCTCGTAGCCCGGATTGCCCATCAGGGCATAGCCGAGTGTGGATTTGCCTGCGCCGTTCGGTCCCATCAGGACATGGGTCTCTCCCTTACCTATCTCCAGATCGACTCCGTGAAGGATTTCCTTTTCCTCCACCCGAACCGATAAAGATTTTACCTGTAATATTGTTTCCGACATTTCATTCCTCCTCGTATCTTTAAAACCGACTAATTTACTCGGAATTAAGCCTGATGAGTATTATATACCAGACACGCAAAACTTGCAACATAAAAAAAGAAAAGTGGCGGGCCGGGTGCGGCTTTAGCCGCAAAACTCCTTGCCTGGCCCTGCTCATAAAAACGGACAGGGGAGCTTTCTCACCCTGTCCGCGCCTTTCAACTACCGATTCCCCTGTCTTTTCCTTTTATTCTCCAGCCGGATCTTGTCCGTGATCAGCGCAATGAATTCGGAATTGGTCGGTTTTCCCTTTCCATTGCTGACCGTATAGCCAAACAGCTCTTCGATTGTGTCCATTTTTCCCCTGCTCCACGCGACCTCTATCGCATGCCGGATTGCCCGCTCGACACGGCTCGGCGTCGTCTGATGCTTTTTCGCGATCGACGGATACAGAATTTTTGTGATGGAATTCTGCATCTGGTCGTCCTGCACCGACATCATAATCGCGTCGCGCAGGTACTGGTACCCTTTAATATGTGCCGGAACTCCCACTTCATGGATCATGTTTGTCACGTCGCTTTCCAGGTTGTAGGCCTGCAGCTCCTCCGGGTTTTCATCGATACTCTCCTTCTTCGCCCGCACGGGTTCCCGCTCGCTCCTGAGACGCACCCGCTTGATCCGGTTCACGACTGTCTCCTGGTCAAACGGTTTCAGGATGTAATATTCTGCGCCCAGCTCAAAGGCATCCTCTGTTGTTTTCTGATGGCTGACTGCGGAAATCACGATAAATGCAGGCTTCTTCATGTTCGGCTCATGATTGATCCTGTCCATCACCGCCAATCCGTCAAGCTTCGGCATAATAATATCAAGAAGAACGACATCCGGCTTCTTTTCCCTGATAATGTCAAGCAGCTCTTCTCCGTTTCCTGCCCTTCCGACAACCCTCAGCTCCTCGTCGCTGCTGACGATGTGATCCAGAAGCTGCACCATCCTGCCGTTATCGTCCGCGATTGCTACATTCAACTTGTCCATGTTTACTCCCCTTTTCTGATTTTTTTGGCAACTTGCTTTATCCAATAAGGTACCCCGGCAGCAAAAACCGCCGCTTTCTGACCATCCAAATCTTCTGGCGCGGGCGCCTCAAATTTTTCTGGTCATATTGTAGCTCTCATCATCCTTCCCCTGCAAGGAAATCTTTTCGGGCGAATCCGACCTTTTCTGCCAAATTTTTCCCCTGTCCTGGTTCGGCTGACACCCTATATAAACGTTTGAGAAGTAAAAAAGTAACGCAGATTGTCGAAAAAAATAAAAAAATGTAAAAAATTTTTCCCTCTTGTGCCAAAAAGCGTTTCTGTGGTATACTGGCGCGGTAGTTGTATTGTATCCCGCTTTGGGGCATAGATGCGCATATCCGATTCTGAAAGAGGCATCCTACCGGATGGAGGGTAGCCTCGGACGAAGGGACCTGTCGTCCAGGTTGTTTTTGACAGATCCCGGCCTGAGATGTTGCGTCTCTTCCGGCTTCCTGCAGGGAATAATAACAAGGAGGAAACTTATCATGAACACAAATCGATCCTTTAACACCACACAGCTCGTCATCCTTGGCCTTATGACCGCGATTCTTCTGCTCATGGCCTACACCCCGCTCGGATATCTGAATATCGGGTCTCTCGCAATCACATTCAATGTGATTCCCGTGGCGATCGCCGCGATCACACTCGGTCCGGTCGGCGGCGCTGTCACCGGCTCCGTTTTCGGACTGACCAGCTTTTTGCAGTGCATCGGCGTCGGAGGCACCAGCGCGATGGGCGCGATCCTGTTTGGCATCAACCCATTCCTGGCCTTTCTTCAGCGCTTTGTCCCAAGATTTCTGGACGGGCTGCTCCTCGGATATATTTTCCGCGGCGTACGGAGGCTGGCAAATACATCTGCGGCCTGCTTCGTGACCGGATTCTGTTCTGCTTTTCTGAACACCCTGTTTTTCATGACCGCTCTCGTAGTGCTGTTTGGAAGTACCGAATATATGCAGGGGCTGATCGGCGGGAAAAATATTCTTGTATTCATCTGCGGCTTTGTCGGGATCAACGCTGTATGCGAAATGGTCTCCTCGACGCTCCTCACGGGAGCCGTCGGCATCGCCCTCTACAAGGCACATTTTGTGCCTGCGCCGTCACACGCCGCAGGGCGGGAGCATGCCGCCGGATGACGGACGTTTTATCGCGGGCCGCGGCGGATGGACAGGATGCGTCCTGACGTCTCCTGCCTGCCGCGCGAGACGGGCTCAGCTTTCGCCGCAATACTCCCTGCCCGGTTCCGCACAAGATTTTCGGAGGAATTTTCTATGATACTCGCAATTGATATCGGAAATACAAACACCGTCCTCGGCTGCTGCCGCGGCCATGACATTCTCTTTGTAGAGCGTCTCTCCACCGCGCCGTCGCGCACGGTACTCGAATACGCGATCAGCATCAAAAACGTACTGGAGCTCAACAAAATCAACCGGGACGAGATCACGGGCGCCATCATTTCCTCAGTCGTGCCGCCCCTGACAAATCAGTTCCGCGACGCGATCAAAAAAATCGCCCAGGTCGACGCCCTCATCGTCGGACCAGGCGTGAAAACCGGCCTGAATATTCTGATGGACAATCCCGCGCAGGTCGGCAGTGACCTGATCGTCAACGCGGTCGCCGCGATCGTGGAACATGAGGCTCCCCTGGTCATCATTGACATGGGAACCGCCACCACACTCTCCGTCATCGACCGGAATAAAAATTATATCGGCGGCATGATTCTGCCCGGCATCCGCGTATCGCTGGATTCCCTGGTCAGCCGGACGTCCCAGCTTCCCCGCATCAGTCTGGAGGCTCCAAAGCGGCTGATCGGAAAAAATACAACGGAATGCATGAAAAGCGGCGTCATTCACGGAAACGCCGCCTGCATCGACGGCATGATCGACCGCATTGAGCGGGAGCTGGGTGAGAAGACGACTGTGATCGCCACCGGAGGGCTCGCCTCCACCATCACACCGCACTGCTTCCACGAAATCGTGCTCGACGACGCACTGCTTTTAAAGGGGCTGATGCATATCTATTATAAAAATACAGGGGCGTCGGACGGAGCGCTAAAATGAACGATTAAAAAACCTCCCGGAATCCCGGGAGGTTTTTTGTTGCACATTTCTTTAAATTTTCCTCGTCGCCTCGCGCAGCCACTGTCGTTCTTCCTCATCCAGGCTAGGTGAAAGCTTTTCATACACCTGCGCGTGATAAGCGTTCAGAAGCTCCCGCTCGGGGGCCGTCATCTGCTCCGGAACGACCGCGTCCAGGTCAAACGGCGCCATCGTCAGATGCTCAAAGCGCATGAACTGCCCGCATTCCGTCTCCTGATCCTTCACGCACACAAGCAGGTTTTCGTGGCGGATGCCAAAGGCGCCTTCCACATAGTAGCCAGGCTCGTCGGAGGTAATCATCCCTTCTTCAAAGACGGTATCCGCCCTCCGTGTCGGCGTCTTCTTCCAGTGGAAGCTGTTCGGCCCCTCGTGTACATTCAGGAAATAGCCGACCCCATGGCCGGTGCCATGATTAAAATCCTTCCCGAGCGCCCAGAGCGGGTCGCGGGCCAGATAATCCAGGTTCAGACCGGAGGCGCCGTACCGGAATTTCGCCGCCGCGAGGGAGAGCGTGCCGCGCAGCACGGCCGTAAAATACAGCTTTTCTTCGTCCGCCACCGGTCCCATCACAATGGTCCTCGTCACGTCCGTCGTCCCTTCGAGGTACTGACCGCCCGTATCCGCGAGCAGCAGCCCCTTTGGCTCAATCGGAACATCCGTCTGCGGGGTTGCCGAATAATGGACAATCGCCGCGTGCGGGCCGTAGGAAATGATCGGATCAAAGCTGTTTCCCATAAAATTCTCCTGTGCGGAGCGCAGCTCATACAGCTTTTCCTCGGCGCCAAGCTCCGTCATGGAGATTTTTCCGACATTCTTCTTCAGCCAATAAATAAATTTTGTCAGAGCCACGCCGTCTTTGATATGCGCGGCGCGCTCGTTTTCCACCTCCGTCAGAGTCTTCACCGCTTTGAAGCGCAGCGTCGGATTCTCCCGGTCCAGCACCGTCACTCCATCCGGGATCAGGGAGGTCAGACGGCTGTTGGCCTTATTTCTGGACAAAAGCAGCTTTTTCCCGGCAGAGATCCCGGACACGTACTCGTATACCGCATGATACGGCAGCAGACGTACCCCGTCCACTTCGAGCGCATGCCTGACTTTATCCGGAAAGGACTTTTCATTTACAAACAGCAAAATCTCGTCCGCACTCATGACCAGATAGGACAATACAACCGGGCAGCAATGGATATCGCCCCCGCGGATATTCAGCATCCACGCAATATCGTCCAGGGATGTCAGGACAAACAGATCTGCGCCCTGCTCTGTCAGGGACGCGCGCACCCTCGCAATCCGGGACGCGCGTGACTCCCCGGTCCACTTCTCATCCAGCTCCATCACCGCCACAGACGGAAGCGGAGGCCGGTCCGTCCAGATTTCCCCGATCAGGTCAAGCCCGCCGCAGATGCTCCCCTGCTTTCCTTCCATCAGCCTGGAAAGCTCGCCGGCCTCCTCCGTGCTGACCGTGCGCCCGTCAAACCCCAGGCAGCTGCCCGTGCCAAGCTGCTCCTCCAGGAACTCCTGGACGGTCGGCACCCCCGGCTCACCCATCTTATAGAGCGTCACCTGGCTTCCCGCGAGCTGTTCGGCAGCCTGGATGAAATAGCGTCCGTCCGTCCACAGTCCCGCCTGATCCCGGGTAATCACTGCCGTCCCCGCAGAGCCGGTAAAGCCCGTGATATATTCCCGGCATTTAAAATAATCGCCGACATATTCCGAGCCGTGAAAATCATCGGTCGGCACCAGATACGCATCCACCCCGGCCTCTGCCATCCGCACGCGCAGAGCTTCTATTCTTTCATCAATCATCGTCTCATTCCCCTTTCATAGCGTACAGCACGTTCACTTTATCATTCCCCCTGAACGAAGTCAAGAAATACTGACTTTCTTTTTTCCTGGTTCAATGGTACAATGAAAACCGGACTTGATAAAATCGTTACGCAATTGGTGCGGGTGCCGTCCCCGGTTTTGGCACAAAATGGCAAAGCTGGGATAGTCCGGTTTCTCCGAACCAGGGATCAGTCACGAAGGGGGATAACATGAACACAAAATACTCACTGGCATTTCAGGAATTACTGTACCGGGATCCGCTGTTTGACCACATCGGGAAAACAGAAAGGAACATGAATCTGCTGGTCATCGGCAGGGATGAGGCTGCCTTTGCCTTTCTTGACCAGTGTCTGCAGGCGGGGCAGATGCTTTCTCACGCATTACATATTTCTGTCGCCGGGCACAACATCCAGGAGGCAAAGACGCAATATCTCGCGGAACGGCCGGCTTTGCCGCAGTTTGTCAATGTCGACGGCTCCTGCGGTGCCGATCCTGCTTCGGACAAAAAAAGAGATTCCCGGGCAGAGTGCTCTTTCAGCCAAATATACTTCCGCCCCGGAAAAATGCTATGACGCTTACGCGATTTTGAATTTTGAGGAGCTCTCCGAATCTGACGAGGCAGGCCTTTTGTCGGGTGGCAGCGATGCGGAGGAAGTCCTCATCAGCCTTCTCTCGGAAGCCCCCGATGAAAAATATCATTATTTTCTTATCTCCACCGGAGATGACTCTCGCAATAAAATGCTGGCGGACGCGCTCTCCCATGTCGTACAGGTGCTGATGCCCTCGGAAAAAAATTCCATCTATTATATCGTCACGTCGGACGCCTCCCCGGAGGATCCCTCCGACGTCCAGCCAGTCCAGGTCAACCGCTTTGATTCCATCGCGGACATTGACCCTGAGCTGACCCGAATGGCCTTCAATACCGACCTCTGCTGGGAAGAAACCATCAACGGGGACCTGTCGGAAAAGAGGAAGAGCTTCCTGCCGGATTCGTACCGCTATCTCTCATCCGCTTCCTACGCGCTCTCCATCAAATACAAGCTGGCGGAATTTCAGATCCCAATGGAAGACCTCTCCGAGGCAGCTTCGGCCTTTGCTAAAGTGCTGGACGATGGTGATAACGAGGATGTCCTGAACCAGCTCATCTGTCTGGAGCACCGGCGGTGGGTGCTTGAAAAGCTGACCGGGGGATGGACCGCCCCGGCACAGTCAAAGGAGTATTATCGGAGCATTCTGGACCGATGCGAGGTAAATGATAAGGAACACAAAATTCATCCCTGCATTGTAAGAATTACTACGGATACGCCGCTCTCCACCGGCAGCTATAGCCGGGACAAAGGTCTGTGGGAATCCGGCAGCAGCGCGGATTCCGGCCTGGACGAGCTGGACCGAATGTCCGTCGAGCTTCATCGGTATCTCCGCTCCAGGGCGAAGGAGTTTATTCGAAAGGATCCGGTCCGGAACGGAAGCATCCCCAGGATCCGGGGCATTCTGCAGGGGCAGAATATGAAAGCCAGGGCTCTACGGGAATGGGAGCAATTTGTCCTCTGCGTCGAGAATGTGCTTGGCGGCAGCCGGACCTATTCCAGACAGTACAGGCTTTATGAAAAACGGTTTCTGAATATTCTCTCGGAATGCACCTCCCAGGCACGGGAGGAGATTACAGGGGAAACGGCGCAGCTGTACCACGATATCTGGCCCGTCATTGAGGCAAATCAGTTCCGTGATTACAAAAAAATAATGACAGACTCGTAAAAAAAATCAGCTTCATCCTGACCTACCGGCACGATCTGTCTCTGGCGATGCCGTTTGCAGTCTCTGACTCGCTCAACCGGATGAACAACCTCATGTTCCGCAACGCTGCCTCCGCCTCTGTCATCAGGCCGGGCAGGATCCTGTGGCTTTTATATCTGGATGAGAAGACAGACGAAAAATCGCCCATCTATATGGCGCGCCGCACCATCCAGTTCCTGAACAAAAAGGGCGTCCGATGCGAAAAGAATTTCTTTATCGTGGAAAGTCCTTCCGTAGATGACTCCAGAAAAGATTCCTGGAGAAGCTTTTTCCACAGCCTCAAAGAGGAACAGCTGATTGCGGATTTTCAGATTCACTACAACAAATCCGCTGATGAAGCCATTGGATTATACGCGGAATACCTCACAAAGGAAAGCCCGGATCTGTTTGACGGAACCTCTGCACTGTTTTCCTCCTCCTTATCAAACGCCGATTTTGCACACAGCATGCGGCAGCGGTTCCCTTACTTTGAATTTGACTGCAGAACCAGAAAATTCAGCAGCAATGAGACCTGCAAATATGTTTCCTACATCAATGACCATACCTATCTCGGAATAGAGGAAATGTTCAGTCTTGCCAAGGCAGAGGATATGGAATACAACTACCCATCCCTCGGGCGGTATTATAAGGAATTGTGGAACATCTATATCGGAAAAAACAGAGAACTCCGTGCCCGGCCGTTTGCCGTCAGCAACTGGAATGAATTCTGTAATATTTGCGAGGAATATGAAAGAAACCGGAAGAAAGGACTCGCCTGGGAACCGATCAGTCTGGAAACACTGCGGAACTACCATGAAAAATACTATGACAAATATTTTCGAAAGCCCGGCATGGGCGCCGATAAAGTACAAAGCACCAAGGACAGCTACTGGAGGAATCTTTTCGCACTGATAAGCGAGCTCTGCGGAGAGATCGGGGGAACCGCATTTTTAATTCCCGAAAAAAAGAACGGGCAGATCACCAGCTTTCGTTACCGTGACCAGGACGTGAAGGAGCTTCTCACAAAGGCGGGAACGATTCTGGAAATCTGTGTCTACTTTGAAGTGTGCGAATCCGGATGGTTTGACGATGCGGCGTGCGGATACCGCTTCAAGTGGGAATCCGATACGGTGAGCAATGAGCTTGACCTGGTGCTGACAAAAGGATTTCAGAGTATCATCGTCGAGTGCAAGGCCACAAAACGGCTGGAAGAAGGGTTCTATTTCAAGCTGAGCGGCCTCTGCGACCTGTTCGGCATCAATACAAGAAAAGTACTCCTGACCACCTCAGACATGGAGACCGCCGACCGTGCAAATATTACGCAGCAGGAACGGGGAGAGCTGATGGATGTCACCACGGTGTACGGCACCGATCTTAAGGAACTCGTAGATCGCCTGAAAAAGCTGGTGGCAAACGGATAGGGGAGAGCTGCTCTCCCCTGGGCTGATCTGTCTGGTAAAACGGTTTCCGTCGTCTCCCGTAAATGTGAACGATTCATAGACGCTATGTGAACGTTCCACAGCCGCTATGCAAACAATCCACAGCCGCTATGTGAACGATCCTCTATCGCTATTCGGAATCCGGTTTCTGTATTTTCTCCATCCGAACCTCAAGTCCCAGCCGGATTTTCTGGATGCGGCCGAACATCTGAATTTCCAGATAGGCTCTGCGTTTGTGATAATCAATCTTTTTGATCAGGGCCTCTTTCCCTGTAAGAGGTCCTGAGAGAATGCGCACCTGACTGCCCTCAAGGACTCCATGGGATATCTCGGCGATCTGTTTGTCACCACAAAATCCTTCCAGGAAAAGCACTTCCTCATCCGTGAGCGGTATGATTTCATCGCCCGTGCCAATCAGCTTTGTCATCCCCGGCACTTTATGAAGTCCAATCCTCAGCTCATCCAGCTGATCAGAAATCATAAAAATATAACCGGGAAAAAGAACCTTTTTCTGGAGATTCCACTCCCCATGGAGCTTCCTCTGCTCTTCATAATAAGGGATAAAGCATTGCAGAAGCACCTGCGGTGAAAGAAGTGTACTGCACTGGATGCGGATCTTCTCTTCCGAACCGGTCTGAACCTGCATGACATACCACAATGTTTCCCCACCTCCCTGTTTTCAGTCAGTCAAAGCCTTCACCTTTCGCAAAACGGTGAGACGATGATCTCAATGGGTTCCATTATAGCCTCATTTCCGGATTCTTTCAATGAAATTCTCCGCAGATAAGCGTAAAAATAAAAAAAGATAATCAAAAAAAATTGTTACAATGACGAAATATTTGTGCGACAGGTTCCTAAAAAAGACCTGCAATTCGTTTCCTGCTGAAGCGAAACACGTACATCTGCCGGGTTTCTCAGGTCAGTCAGCGGTTCCTTTCCGGCAGAAAACGAAACGCGTATTTCTGCCGGTTTTCTCAGGTCAGTCAGCAGTTCCTTTCCGGCAGAAGCCGAAGCGCCTGCACGATCACGTCAGCCGTCCCTTCCACCCCAAACCGGGAGCTGTCAATCATCAGATCCGAGCTGTCCCTGGGCGATCGAACCTCCGGACAATATTTTCTCTGATAATACGTGCGCGCCATATCCACCTCGCGTATCATCCGGCGGGCGGTCTTCTCATCCATCATCAGAGTCTCTATGCAGTTCTTAAGACGCGCTTCATACGGCGCGTAAATATAGACACTGAGGCGGTTGGGAAAATCTCTCAGAATATAATCGCCGCAGCGCCCTACAATAATACAGGATCCCTTCGAAGCCGCGTCAAGAATAATATTCTTCTCCGTTTCAAAGATCTCATCACTGATATTATAGGTCGTCAGACTCATCCTGTAATTCTTTCGCAAAAAGAACGAGCTCTTTGCCCTTTCCTCCTCATCGCTGACCAGCGACACCGAATGGCCTGTACGCTTCGCGGCCGCCTCTACGATATCCCTGTCCCAGAACTCAATCCCAAGCTTATCTGAAAGAGTCTGC
>Ga0192263_1185_pt2 | contig 12296 bp, 12 predicted proteins | sample Koala_Koa23_I3_FD_131257 | JGI IMG/M metagenome (GOLD analysis project Ga0192263, IMG submission 131257) | Enriched cells from koala feces incubated with labeled cellulose particles, San Francisco Zoo, California, United States - Koala_Koa2-3_I3 ... | reverse complement strand
GCTTAAGAAGGCACTGAGTCTTGCAATCACGGCGGGCATGATCGCCAGTCTGACGACCGGCATGATCACGGCTTCTGCGGAGGAAGAGAGTTATGACTTCGGAGGACAGGTCGTAAAGGTTTACGGCGGCAACTGGAACAAGCTGGATCCGGATTCCACGGATGACAACACCGTTTATCTGGACTATGCGGCGCAGGTTGAGGAGAAGTACAATATCGTACTTCAGTACACCTATCCGGAGGGCTACGACGGATACAATGAGTCTGACATTATCATTTCTTCTCTGACGAGCGGCGAGGGCTGCGTGGATATCCTGGCGGCTGACATGGACGCTCTGATCGCCCTGATCGGCGGCGGCTACATCGCTGATATCACAGACACCTATGAGCAGCTTCAGGTTGGTTCCCTTTACGCGGACGCAGTTACCTGGCAGGGCAATGTATACGGCCTTACCTTTGACAACATCGGCGACACCTACATGCTGGTGTACAGCCGCGATTACCTTGAGGAGATCGGTATGGATGTGACGCCGACCGAGAAGTTCCTCGCGGGCGAGTGGAGCTATGACGACTGCATCGAGTATCTGACCGAGCTGAAGGCGAAGCTTCCGGACGGCGTATATCCGATTTCCACCCACTATTTCCACTGGGCGACCATGGCGGGCAGCGCGAACGGCGTTGAGGCTGTGAATTCTGACGGTACGATCGGCATCACGGATGAGAACTACATCGAGGCGATGGAATTCTACACCCAGCTGATTGAGCTTGGCCTGGCGGCTCCGATGGAGGTTTCCACGGATGAGAATGGTGATACCAGCATCAGCGTTCCGTACGGCACCTCTGATCTGAATACTTCTTATGTAATGACCATGGTTGAGATGTGGCAGCTGTCCGGTCTGCAGGATTCCATCGGCGAGTTCGGTATCGTTTACTGGCCATGGGGCAGCAACGTGACCTGCGACGGCGACTACACGACTCTGAGTGACACCTACAAGATCGCGCAGGCTTATTGGAGCCCGACAGTTGTGATCAGCGACGCGGCTGAGAGGACCGGCATCGACGACATCACACTGTTCATGATCGCGAAGGATTACAACGATCTCTGCAATCCGTCCGGAGCAACGGCGATGTATGCAGCGTGGGAAGCAGAGCAGGCCGGCGAAGAGGCTGAGATCGGTTTCGAGGCTGGTACAGTGAGAAGCTTCTGCACAGTAGAAGACTACGAGCTGTATGACTGGGGCCACACCAGAGTGACCTTTGACTGGGCGAAGACATTCGACGATGCGGGTGTTGTAGATATCTGGAGCTTCGCGGCGGATGTTCTCGCGGAAGGCCAGGATGCACGGAAAATTATTTGTTTTTTGGGAAAATCCGCCAAAAATTTTTTAATGAAAACGTTGCTTAACAATTGTGACAAAATTGTGAAACATTTATCTGTAATTGTCAGTCTTTCAGGGCTGCCTGCCGGAATTCGACCGGCACATACCTGATCCCGATGCCCGCGGTCTCATTCAGATAGATGTTCGGCCCATGAAAGACGGGACCGCCCTCATAGGGATCTTCCGCACACAGGGACGGCCCGTCGAGGTCGGCCATCGTGACGCAGCTCCTCGCCGCCGCCAGATGGACGCCTGCGCTCACGGAGACCTTGCTCTCCAGCATGCAGCCGATCATGCATTTCACCTGATGACGGTCTGCCAGATCGCAGATCCGCTGTGCCTGATAGAGTCCGCCTGTCTTCATCAGTTTAATATTGATCAGGTCTGCCGCGTGCTCCTCAATCACTCGCTCAGCTTCTTCATAAGAAAACACACTCTCATCCGCCAGAATCGGCGTACCGACCGCGTTCGTCACCGCCTTCAATCCACGGAAATCATGGCAGGAGAGAGGCTGCTCGACCAGCTCAACAGCAAGATCCGCATCCTCCATCGCACGGATGGTGGAGATCGCCTCCTCTTTTGTCCAGCCCTGGTTCGCGTCGACGCGCAGCACCACATCCGGGCCGACCGCCCGGCGGATCGCACGCACACGCTCCACGTCCTTCGCGCCGCCCTTGCCAACCTTGATCTTCAGAATCCGGAATCCGTCTTTGATCGCCCGCAGGCTGTCGGAAACCATCTTCTCCGTCTCATCTACGCTGATTGTAATGTCGGTCTCAACCACGGGCGGAAAATCGCGGGCACTCCCCATAGAACTTTTCGCGTCTCCCTTTTTCGAAGCGATACCCCCTGTCGACAGCGGAGCCTTTCCATACGGTTCGTTCTCAAACGGCATTGCTTTCGGGCACGCCTTATCTTTCAGGGAGTCACATCCCTGCTCTCCTTTTTCCCCACAAGAAGTCTTCTCTGCGCATCTATCTTTCAGCACCTGGTACAGCGGCCTCCCCATCTGCTTCGCGTACAGATCATACAGCGCGATATCCACCGCCGCCTTCGCGGAGGTATTCTTCGCGATAGACTTCTCCATTTTTTCCATCACTGCATCCAGATCGAGCAAGTCCATCCCCAGGATAGCCGGTGCGATATAGCTACAGATCGCCGCCTCGATGGATTCCTTCGTATCTCCCGTAATCACTGCTGTAGGCGGCGCCTCGCCAAACCCGACGCTGCCATTCTCCGCCGTAATCCTCACAATCAGGTCATTGATACAGTCCACCGTCCGCAACGCCGTGCGAAACGGAGTCACCAGCGGAATACGGATGTATCCGATCTCTATTTTCTGGATTTTCATAAAAAGCCTCCCCTCAGAAGTTGACTATTGTTTCTGCGCCTTCATTTTCATGCCACAAAATCCGGGGTGGTCTGCATCTTTAATTGTGCCACCTCCGCATCTAAAACTTTGAGCGAATCATCCCACAGGCCTTCTTCTGATAATAAGCTTTTCAGCTTCAGATAATATTCATCATTCCAGATAATCGTTGCCATAAACGCTGAAAATTCGGCTGTCTTTATTCCTTTGCTGAGCATATTTCGGCATCTTCTCAACACTCTGTTTTTTACCACAACATCCGTGCAAAGGCTTTCCTTCTTATCTTTCACCAGGTCATAAAGATCCCGTATCTCATCAGTCAGCTTTTCTCCCGCCTGAAAACGCAATAAAACCAGATTCTTTGTGTCATTCAATCCCAAAACATCCACTGTCGTTTCTACAAATTCCCTGACATTCTCATTTCTACTCCGATACCGGTAATTTTTTAAATAAAAGTAATCACGCGGATCCTGTTCAAAAGGATTTACAACAGGTTGTTCATATGTATCATGAGTACTCTTAGACGAATTACAACGACTGCAAGATGGATTGAGATTTTCCCACGCTACAACCTCATCCTCATATTTATCCTTATAGTGATAGTGATCTATGCTCATAGCTTCATGTCCGGAACCAATCAGGCGTTCACAATAAGCACACTTCCCATTAGATTCTTCCAAAAGGCCATCTTTAATAAATCCACGATCCCAGACCCGTTTTGTTTTATCCTTTTTAAACTCAGCCGTCAATTTTTTCTGCAGCTCGTCCGTCAGTTTTTCAGGCTTCGTCATTCGCTCTAATTTAATCATCCAGGTCTAATCCTCCCACTCTGTTATCTGCATATCCAGAAGCTTATTTAAAATATTACCCGGATGCAGCATTTCCTTCAAGGCAGCATACTGCCGCAAAATCTCGTCTTTATCTTCGCGATTCATTGCTTCGTCATAAGCTTTTAAAGTTTCCGTATACAGTTCAGACTCTGTGTCAGGAATTTCCATAACATATTTCAAAATTTCCTCCACCGTCCATCCCTGAAGGCCAAACCGTCCCAATTCCAATTCTTTGAGGCGGGTATTGCCATTCTCGTCATATGTCAGCGGGATAATTTCATTCCTGTCGAGCGTCTGCAAAACATGAGGGCTATGGGTAGTAATAATAAGCTGTGCCTTCGGCAAGATTGTTTTCAAAGCGTTGACCAGCTTTCCCTGCCAGGAAGGGTGCAGATGCAGATCTACTTCGTCAATCAGAATAATTCCCTCAAAGCTTTCTGCATTTTTGGGGGCCTCTGCAGTCCGATACTCTATCTCCTTTATAAGACCGAGAATAATATTAATACTGCTTTTATATCCCGAAGACAAATATTCATAATAAATATCCCCTTTTGTTGTAGACAAAAGAATGTCCAGGGAGCTTCCATTTACAGTTTTAAATGATACGGATTCATCCAGTATGTGAAATACTTCCTTAGCCAGATGAAAATTAATATTCTGTTCTTTTGTCAGGCTGCCCGGTTTGTCTGCGAAAAGAAAACGATTCACAAACCATTTTTTAATCCCATCAGCAGGAATTCCTTCCACCGCCAGTCGGCTGTTCACAGTCGGATTCCTTTCTGGATCATTCGATATGGCCTTGAGTTTCTGATAATCCAATTCCTGATTCTTTCCCATATTTATAAGATAACCGGCATACTGTCTCCAGCCCATAACAGTCCGAGACGATGATGGCTCAAAATCAGCAATTTTTACATGCTTTTTCTCAGTCGAAGCATCTCCGTTATTTTCTACAGATATTTCGATATCATAACTGCCTTCCCTGGACAATGCGTATCTTTTTAATCTTGAATGTACTGCATATCCAAATGCATCAGCTATAACATTCAATATTGTCGTTTTCCCGACGCCATTTTCTCCACATATTACGTTGAGGCCTTCATGAAAAGAGAGTTCAAGGTTCTTAATCCCTCCGATTTCATTAATTTTTAACGTCCTGATTTTCATGATAAAGGGTTCCTTTCTTCATCTCGACTCACCTTTTTTACAACCTGCTCTTCATTAAAAAAATTCCCATACAATCCATATGATTTTCCGCAAACGCAGCAAAACACGTTCCTTTACTCCAGGATTTGTTTTATTCTACCATAAAAGTCATGTGCTTACCACTGATTATTTTACAAAGTAAAACGACTAAAGTCGTTTACTATAAAATATGGCAACAAAGCCCCGCGCCGACAAAGGGCACGAGGCTTTGGCTTTATGATACGCAACCATGGGAATTCCCCCGGCTAATTGCATACAGACCGCATAGAGACGGTTTTCGCATGGAAAATTCACCCCATCGAAAAGCTCTGCCTTACAGCGCAGTCACATAGGTGAAGACGAAGTTGCCACAGGAGTAAACGAGTCCTTCGTAGTTGGTGTCGTCAAACAGATAGCTGTTCATGCTGTGCAGGATCACCGTCACCGGAAGGTCTTCCGCAAGGATCGCTTCCATCTCTTTGTAGTACTCCCACTGCTCGCTCTGGTCAGAGGTGCTGATCGCAGACTCGTAAGCAGCCGTGTACTCCTCGCTTGAATAGAAGGAGTTCGCGTTCTCGGTACCGATCAGGCAGCTGTACATATTGGAAAGGTCGGTGTAATCCATGTACCATCCGAAGTAAGCGAGGTCATAATTGCCTTCTCTTCTTGCAGCCGAGAAGTCTTCGATCTTCTCTACCGTGATGGTGTCGATTCCAAGTACTTCCTTCCAGTCGTTGACAATCGCCTCAGCGATCTCCTTGCGGCTGTCATTGTTTACAATGTAGGTAAGGGTCGGGAAGCCTTCGCCGTCCGCATAGCCCGCCTCTGCCAGAAGCTCTTTCGCCAGCTCACAGTTGCCCTCATAATCCTCGGTGTCATACCACGGATCCGCGTAGTCAACAAAGTCTGTGCCGTCTTCATTGGTGTAGCCGCTGCACGCGAGCGTATAGCCCAGCTCATCGTTCAGGTCGCGGATGGAGATGATTCTCTCGCGGTCGATCGCCAGGGACAGAGCCTTGCGGACATTCGCGTCCTTGAGCACATCGTTGCCGTTCTCGCCAAGATTGAACATGACGCAGTAGTTGTTATTGCCTGCCGTATAGAAAAGACCGTTGCCTTCCATACGGGCCGCTTCCTCATCCGGGCACATATCCGAATACATAATGTCTCCGCTCTCAAAGGAAGCCAGAGCCGTGCTCTCCTCGGACATCAGCATCCAGTTGATTGTACCTACGGAAATGCTGTCAGCGTCGTAGTAGTCCTCGCGGAGCTGCAGCACGACCTGCGCCTCATGATCCCAGCTGATCATTTCGTACGGTCCGTTGTAAACTGCCGCTTCCGGATCGGTCGCGTAAGCATCGCCATACTCTTCTACATAGTCCTCTCTCACCGGATAGGTAGACGGGAATGCCAGTACTGACGGAAGGAAGCTGCACGGTGCGCTTAAGTTGATGACTACTGTGGAATCATCCGGCGCTTCGTAGGACTCTGCCACGTCTGAAAGCAGGGATGAATAATCTCCGCCCGACACTTCCAGATTCTCAAAGCCGTAGATAAAGTCGCCCGCGACTACCGCCTGGCCGTCCGACCAGGTAATGTCGTCCCTCAGTGTGAAGGTCCATGTCAGTCCGTCGTCGCTGATTTCCACGGACGCCGCCTGCCCGAGCACCACATCGCCGTTCGCGTCAAGCTTGTAAAGTCCCTCAAACAGATGACGGCACGCGGAAAGGCCGTTCAGGTAAGACCCGGTCGCGGTGTTCAGCTGCATGGAGTCTTCGCTTCCGCCGGTGATGGAGATCTCAATCTTGTCCGTCTCCTCGGCAGCTGCGCTCATCGGCAGGGACGTCGCCACCATGCCGAGCGCAAGAGCAGCAGCAAGTGTTTTCCTGAAACTCTTCATAATGATATCCTCCTTTTTTGTGAGAAGGTGGCGGACTTGCTTCCTGTCCATACTCCTTCTCGTTTACTGTGACATGATCCGTATCCGCGAAGCGGATGCCGGAACTCAGGCCAGGCTCATCGCAAGCAGTAAAGTGACCTGCGTCGTTTACTATAAGGCTAAGATGGCCAGGCTTTCTTTTATATAAACTCCTCGCATACGAGAAAGTTCATACCGTACCCTGAATTTTCACTTCTTCATCTTCGGATCCAGCGCATCCCTCAGCCCGTCGCCAAACAGATTGAAGGACAGAATGATCAGGCTGATCAGTGCTGCCGGGAAAACGACGCGGTAGGTATAGGAGGTAATGCCGTTCAGCGCCTCCGACGTCAGGCTCCCCAGGCTGGCCATCGGAGCCGACACGCCGATCCCGAGGTAGCTCAGAAACGCTTCCGTAAAAATCGCAGACGGAATCTGCAGCATGACTGTCGCGATCAGCTGTCCGATGCAGTTCGGCAGCAGATGCTCCCGGATCAGCCTGCCCTTCGTGCAGCCCAGCGCCTCGGCGGCTGTCACGTAGTCAAAATTCTTCAGCTGCAGGATCTGCCCGCGGACTATCCGGGCCATCCCCACCCAGTACAGGCAGCCGTACACAATAAAAATCGCAATCAGCCCAGAGCCGATCTTCTGCAGCCCGGAAAAGAACGGCACCGTCTCAATCAGGGTGTCGAGCGGATCGCTGATCGCCATTTTGATCACGACGATCAGCAAAATCTCGGGGATGGAATAGATAATATCAACAATCCGCATCATGACGATGTCTACCTTGCCGCCGATCAGACCGGCAATCGCGCCGTAGATGCTGCCCACGATCATGACAATGACAGCAGACACCAGGCCAACCGTGATCGAAATACGGGAGCCGATCATGCACCGCACGAGGATATCCCGCCCAAGGCGGTCCGTGCCGAACGGGTGCGCCAGGCAGGGCCAGAGCGCCTCGTCGCCACGCACCTGCTGGTCGTAGGTATAGGGGGACAGCAGCGGGCCGACGAACGCGAACAGCATCAGCAGCACAATCAGTACCATCGCCGTCATCGCGATCCGGTTCGACCGGAGTCTCTGCCAGCTGGCCTTCCAGTAGCCGATCTCCTCCGTATCCAGCGTCTCCTCCTGGAAATACCCTTCGTCCAGAGGTGTAAAATCCTCCGGAGAAATTTTGTTCTGAAAGCTTAAAACATTTACCTTCATTATGCAGTCCTTCATTTGCCAGATCTGCTTCATTATCCACAGACCTGCTGTCTTCTTCCTGACCGGACAGGGGAGCGTATACTGTCCGCCGCTCTCTTAATCCAGTTTGATTCTCGGATCCACGATTTTGTACAAAATGATTGGACAGGGGAACGTATGCCGTCCGCCGCTCTCTTAATCCAGTTTGATTCTCGGATCCACGATTTTGTATAAGATATCACACACCAGATTCATCAGGACAATCAGCGCGGAGTAGAAAATCGTAACGCCCATGATCATCGTGTAGTCGCGGCTGCTGATCGAGCTCACAAAATACCGCCCGAGCCCCGGCACGTTAAACACGCTCTCGGCCACAAATCCACCCGTAAGGATGGACGCGGTCAGCGGCCCCAGGTACGTGATGACCGGGATCAGGGAATTTTTCAGCGCATGGACAAATACCACGACAAGCTCCGACATTCCCTTGGCCCGCTCCGTGAGCAGATAATCCTGGTTCATGACCTCCAGAACGCTCGCCCGCGTCAGGCGCGTCAGATACGAGGTCGGATAAATCGCCAACGTGAGCATCGGCATCACCCAACCGCCCGGCTTGCTGTAGGTCACGGGCAGGACGCCCAGGTTGACCGCCAGGATAATCATCAGCGCTGAGGCGACCACATAGCCCGGCATCGAAATCCCTAGCGAGGAGATCACCCGGATGATAGAATCCGGCAGCTTGTCCTTGCAGAGTCCGGAAATACAGCCCAGCGTAATTCCAAAGACAATCGCGCACAGCAGCGCCCGCGCGCCCAGGGACATGGAGACGGCAAAGGACTCCGTGATGATGGTCGTCACCGCGCGGCCCTTTTGCAGGACGTAGCTGGTGCCCATATCCCCATGCAGCAGATTCTGGAGGTAGCGAATGTACTGTATGTAAACCGGCTGATCAAGCCCGTATTTCGCGATCAGGATCGCCCGGCTCTCCTCCGACGCCTTCTCAGACATGAACGGGTCGCCCGGCATCAGGTTCATCAGGAAAAACGTGATCGTGATGATCGCGAAAAGGCTGATGAGCGCAAGTAATACCCTTTTTATAATGTATCTTGCTGTCTGCATCCAATTCCTCCCTGTTGGGGCTCATTTCCCCAGGTTATCGTTCCCCCGGTTCTCATCGCTGCAGCAGAAATGTTCCCCTGTCATTTCGTCAATTTTCATGGCACGCCACAAAATGCCCCATGCTCTGCTCTTTAAGCTCCGGCATCTCTTTCGCGCACCGCTCTGTCGCGTGAGGGCATCTGGTGCGAAACGGACATCCGGACGGCGGATTCAGGGGACTCGGCACCTCTCCGGTAAGCCGGATTCGTCTGCGCTTCGCGCTTAAGTCCGGATTTGCGATCGGGATCGCGGAGAGCAGCATCTGCGTGTAAGGGTGCTTCGGGTTCCGATACAGCTCGGCGCTCTCGGCCAGCTCCACCATGTGCCCCAGATACATTACGCCGATGCGCCGGCTGATATGCTTCACAATCGCCAGGTCATGCGCGATAAACAGGTAAGTCAGCCCCCGCTTCTCCTGCAGCTCCTCCAGCATATTCACAATCTGTGCCTGAATCGACACATCCAGCGCCGACACCGGCTCATCGCAGACAATAAAACCCGGATCTACAGCCAGCGCGCGGGCAATCCCGATCCGCTGCCTCTGCCCGCCGGAAAACTCATGCGGAAACCGGTTGTAAAACTGACTGTTCAGCCCCACCAGGCTCATCAGATCCAGGATCTTCTCCCGTCTCTCGTCCCTGGTCGCGTACAACTTCTGAATATCCATCGCCTCGCCGATGATATCCGCCACCGTCTTTCTCGGATCCAGTGACGCATACGGATCCTGAAAAACAATCTGCATCTTACCTCGGTATGGCCTCATATTTTTATCCATAATGGACTCATTTTCATAGATAATATCCCCCGAGGTCGGCTCCTCCAGCCGCAGCACCGCGCGTCCGAGCGTCGTCTTGCCGCAGCCGCTCTCCCCCACGATCCCCAGCGTCTCGCCCCTGTGAATCGAAAAGCTCACATCATCGACCGCCTTCAGATCCGTCTTTTTAATAAAACCGGTCCGCACCGGAAAATACTTTTTCAGGTGTCTGACCTCCAGCAGCACATCGGCCGCACCGGAGTCACCGCTTGCTGTCCTCTTTTCATTTCCCAGTAATTCTTCTGCCATTCCTGTCCTCTTTTACCGTAAACGACATAAGTCTTTTCACCTTTTTGCAACTGCTATGTACTTCCCCGTCACAGGGACTGCCCGCCGGCCGACAGCATCGTCCAGCATGCCGCGCAGTGTGTTTCATCAATTTCAAACAGCGGAGCGTCCTCCTTCACACAGATCCGCATGGCCCGCGAGCACCTCGGCGCGAACGCGCATCCCGGCTTCACACTGCTCATATCCGGCGGATTTCCTTTGATCGGCCTGAGCTTTTCATTGTCATCATTCTCAATATCCGGCACAGACTCCAGCAGTCCCTTCGTATAAGGATGCCTGTAATCATAAAAAATCTGGCGGCTCGTACCCTCTTCCACAATCTTTCCGGCATACATCACCACAATCTTATCGCAGATATCCGAGACCACCCCCAGATCGTGAGTAATAAAAATAACCGTCATCCCAAGCCGGTCCTTCAGCTCCCGGATCAGGTCAATGATCTGCGCCTGAATCGTCACGTCCAGTGCCGTCGTCGGCTCGTCCGCGATCAGCAGATCCGGATCGCACGAGAGCGCCATCGCAATCATCACGCGCTGCCGCATCCCGCCCGAAAACTCATACGGATACTGCTTCAGCCTCCGCTCGGGCTGGTTGATCCCCACCAGCTCCAACAGCTCCAGCATCCGCGCTTTCCGCGCCGCCGCATCCATATCCGTATGCTTTTTCAGCGCCTCATTCAGCTGGTATTCCACCGTAAAAAGCGGATCCAGCGAAGTCATGGGATCCTGGAAAATCATGGCAGCCCGGTTCCCCCGCAGTTCCTGCAGTTCCTTTTTCTCCATCTTCAGGATATCCCGCCCGTCAAACAGGATCTCCCCGCTCTTTACCCGTCCGCTCGGAGGCGTCAGCCGCAGAATCGCGTGGCTCGACACGGACTTCCCGCTGCCCGACTCCCCGACAATGCCAAGCACCTCGCCTCGCCGCAGCGTATAGCTGATGCCCCGCACCGCCTGAATTTCTCCCGTTTTATTAAAAAAGGAAATAGCCAGATCCTTCACTTCCAAAAGAATGTCATTTTTCACGTCTCCCATGGGTTCCTCCCGGAGTTGTTCTTTATTATCTGATTCTGATCTTTGCCATCTGAAACTTTATTATCTGACATCGTCCGCCCAGCTACATTCTTCAGCATTCTGAAGCCTGCAGGATTTTTTACCATATCTGGGTGAGAAATATTTTCTGTTTCTCTCAAAAATTCCCGATTTTTTTCGTTTAAAGTACTTCTTTTCCTAAAAAACAAGCGCAGTAATACCTTCTTCAGGCACCTGCGCCAAAAAAATTATATACGTGTAGACTATACCCTTATTGTGTCTGATTGTCAAGAGAAAAACTTTTTCTGATTTTTCTGGTCGGAATTGCGTATCGCGTCCATTACGTTCTCCCAACCGCCATCCTCAATGCAGTTAATAAACTCCTGGCGCACTTCGCTGTTTGGAATCACGCAATTCACAGAGCTCAGATCTTCCACCGGAAAACCACAGCCGCCAGAAAAAACCGTTTCATCTCCCATCTCCTCCGTTCCGTTGTCAGATACCCCGGGTGAACCAGCAGCGTCAGTACATCATCCGCGCTTTCAAAGGTGGTCATGTCATTCTGATACTTCATTGTATTTACCGAAATCTTTTCACCCGCTATCAGGCGTTCCACTTTTGTCCGCAGTCCGTCCTAGTTCATCTGAATATACGGTTTTAAGGCCTCGTAGGTCTCTGTCTGCGTCCCTGGCGATCTTCAGATGGCTGAACATTTTTTCCAAATCACAGCCCCGGCTATAATAAGCGGTCAGCATATTCGCCGCCATCGACTTTCCAAAACGCCTCGGGCGGCTTACGCTGATAAAACGCTGCTCTGTCATTGCCATGCTATTTGTAAATGCGATCATTTTTGTCTTATCTACGAATATTTTCGAATTCAAAGCCATCTGAAAATCACTGTTATCTGGATTCAGATAAATCCCCATATTCTTACCTCCTCACTCCGCCCTGCACGCAACCCCCGTTTCTTCTTCCAGTTTCCGGCAGATTTCCTCCATCTGGTCGTAGGCTCTGGCGGGCTTTAGAACCAGCGTCTGCGTCCCCGGCAGGTAGGAAGGCAGTTTTCGCAGGGTCACACCATTATTCTGGCAGGTGCGCTGAACGAGCAACTGGAGGGCGTTCTGAATCACGCCAGGAGCA
>Ga0192263_1193_pt1 | contig 12399 bp, 8 predicted proteins | sample Koala_Koa23_I3_FD_131257 | JGI IMG/M metagenome (GOLD analysis project Ga0192263, IMG submission 131257) | Enriched cells from koala feces incubated with labeled cellulose particles, San Francisco Zoo, California, United States - Koala_Koa2-3_I3 ... | reverse complement strand
TTTCTGTGATAAACTGATGCATGAAATAATCAGACTGGCCTGTCCGGGTCAGGGAAGCAGGGAGTATATGAGTAAGGGCGAGAAGAAAAAACAGGGGGAGCTTTTTTACTCCGGTCCCACGTCAAAGTCGAACCGGATTATCTATACGCCGTCCACTTTTGCCAGGACCTCTTTGTTACATCTGCAGGAATGTGGGCAGCTCAAAGCAATTTGCCCGCATGTTTCTTCTCGTTTCAGCCTGGCGTCGTACCTGTTTTTTATTGTGACGGATGGTTCGGGATGGCTTGAATATGACGGAGTGAGATATGAATTAAGCACTGGCGACGCGGCGATTATTGAATGCCGCAGGACGTATTCGCAGTCTTCTTCGGAGGATCTGTGGAGTCTGAAGTGGTGTCATTTTTATGGACCGAATGCCGGCGCATTGTACAGCAAATATAAAGAACGCGGGGGATATAATGTATTTCGGCCGGCCTGTGCGGACAGCTACCGGGTACTTCTGGATGAGATCTACGCGGCGGCCTCTTCGGACAGCTATACGAAGGACATGCAGCTGAATCTGAGAATTACGGAGCTTATGACATTATTAATGGAAGAATCCTGGCATCCGGAAGCGCAGATGACTGGCGGCGGGCAGCAGAAGATTGATCTTCTGGAGATCAGGGATTATGTCGATTCCCACTATAAGGATCCGCTGACGCTGGAAGCTCTGGCGCGGCATTTTTTTATGAGCAAGCATTACCTTGCCCGCTGTTTTAAAGAGCAGTTTGGGACGACGGTTACGACGTATATTCAGCAGGTGAGGATCACAAGGGCGAAGGAGCTGCTGCGGTTTTCGGAAGATAATATTCAGCGCGTGAGCCAGGAGATTGGTATTGAGGATCAAAATTATTTTAGCAGGCTGTTCCGTAAGTTTGAGGGGACTTCGCCCGGAAGCTATCGAAGAAGTTGGCGCGGTGAGAGGAAGGATCGCGTAAATACAGAAAATATAAATACAGTGGGGGAGAATGCAATGAGTACAAATATGGTGAGCGCAGATACAGCGAATACAAATAAGGTGAATGCGATCAGAAAAGAATACAGCCGCTGGGTGGAGAAATGCGCGGATGGTTCGTCGGCGGACGCAGACCTCGCGGAAGAATTGAAAGCCATGACGGATGCCGGAATTGAAGATGCTTTTTACCGGGATCTTGCATTTGGGACGGGCGGCCTCAGAGGCGTGATCGGCGCGGGCACGAACCGTATGAATGTTTATACAGTGGCAAAGGCGTCACAGGGACTTGCTGATTATGTGAGAAAAAATTTCCCGGAAGGACAGCGCAGGATCGCGATAAGCTACGATTCCCGTATCAAATCAGATCTGTTTGCGAAGGTGGCTGCCGATGTGTTTGCAGCTAATGAGATATGTGTTTTCATCTACAGGGAGCTGATGCCGACGCCATGCCTTTCTTATGCCGTGCGGGTTTTGGGATGCGCGGCGGGGATTATGGTTACGGCGAGCCATAACCCGTCAAAGTATAACGGATACAAGGTCTATGGCGCGGATGGCTGCCAGATTACGACGGGGGCGGCGGCGGAGATTCTGGCGGAAATTGAGAAGCTGGACATTTTTGAAGATGTAAAATGGAATACCCACATGGCTGAGGGCGCGCCAGATGGGTGGTGGAATACCCGCATGGCTGAGGGTGTACCAGAAGGGTGGAATACCCGCGTGGCCGAAGATGCACCAGAAGGGTGGAATTCCTGTGGAACAGATGCGCGATCGGAGCTTTCTTTGGATATGGAGGGCCGGGAAGGTCTCGTTTCCTATATTCCCGACGAGGTTTATACCGGGTTTGTCGAGGAGGTCAAAAAGCAGTCGGTGCTATATGGAGACGCGGTAGACAGGGATGTTTCTATTGTCTACTCTCCGTTGAACGGCACGGGTCTTAAGCCTGTGCTGCGGACCTTGAGAGAAAGCGGATTTTCCAATATCACGGTTGTCGCCGAGCAGGAGAAGCCGGACGGCAGCTTTCCGACCTGCCCATATCCGAACCCGGAAGTAAAGGAGGCAATGGCTCTCGGCATGGAGTATGCCAGGAGATGCCATGCGGACCTGCTTCTCGCGACAGATCCGGACTGTGACCGCGTGGGGATCGCCGTGAAAAATGAGGCGGGGGATTATGAGCTGTTATCCGGCAATGAGACGGGAATGCTCCTGCTGGATTTTATCTGCGCGCAGCGCACCAGACATGGGAAAATGCCGGAGGATCCCGTGGTGGTCAAAACCATCGTGACCATTGATATGGCAGAGCGGATTGCCGCGAAGTATGGGGTAAAGACGAAGAACGTCCTGACTGGCTTCAAATTTATCGGAGAGCAGATTGGGCTGCTGGAAAAGCAGGGAAAAGAGGATTCTTATATTTTGGGCTTTGAAGAGAGCTACGGTTATCTGAGCGGCGGTTACGTCCGGGACAAGGACGCCGTGGATGGGTCGTTTCTGATCTGTGAGATGTTCGCCTGGTACAAGACGCGGGGCGTTTCGCTGTTGGAGAAGCTGGACGAGCTGTATCAGGAATACGGCTATTGCCTGAATACTCTGCATTCCTTTACCTTTGAAGGGTCTGCCGGTTTTGAAAAAATGCAGGACATCATGGCGAAGCTTCGCGGGAATTTTAGCGAGATCGGGTCGAAGAAGGTGCGGAAGGTGCTGGATTACAGCCAGGGGCTGGACGGCCTGCCGAAGTCGGATGTGCTGAAATTTATTCTTGACGGAAATTGCTCGGTGGTGGTGCGCCCGAGCGGGACTGAGCCGAAGCTGAAGGCTTATATCTCGATCAGCGCTGCGGATAAGGATGCCGCAATGGCGGCGGAGCAGAGTGTAGTCGACGCGCTGAGTCTGTTCTTTTTATAGTGGATGGCGAAATTCTTTTGTCATTTATTATATCTGTTTTTTATAGTGGATGCCAGGATCCTTTTGCCATCCACTATAAAAGATGTTCACGGACGCGCGGAGAAGGGCTGTTTGCATAAATCGTTCACGGACGCGCGGGAAAGGCTGTTTGCACAATAGTTGTAAGCAATTCACTGTTTCTTCACAGTTCTATCATTTGTCAGCCACATTTTTATCAAAATTCATACACAGTTACAGGTTAAACTTGACAGGAAAAAGGGCGTTTCCGGGGTGAAAATTGTGATATTTCACTTTAAAAGCTGACCCGGACGGCTTTTTGAACCGCAGTGTATGCCGGATCCGCAAAAATGCAGAAATACCAGATCCGGCAACCCAACGAAAGGAGTAAGTTTAACTATGAACTGTGCAGGAAATTTGAATCAGAGGACGCTTCGCGTCTGCCTGGCGCTCATTGCGGCAGGAGCATTGCTTTCTTCGTCAGCGGTCTTTGCGGCCGAGGAGGATGATGATACGGGAGTGACGACGTCAGTCTCATCGTCTGTGTCGGTGTCGACCGGGATTGAGATGAATACAGACTATCTTGGGATGTCTGCGACGGCGGGCGATACGCTGAACTATTCCCTGGATTTTGTCAGTGCAGACGGATCAGGGCATGACATTACCCTGACGACGGAGTCACTTCCGGATGGCTGGGAAGGTTATTTTAAGGGAAGCAGTACGGAGATTTCGATCGTACATATTACAGGAAATTCTTCGGAGGATTCGGGTCTGGTGACCTACAGTCTGTCCATTCCGGATGACGAGGAGGACGGGGAATATGAGGTCGTCCTTCTGGCGACGTCGGACACAGGCGATACGGATACGCTGACCCTGACCCTGACAGTCGCGGCGGAGGTGCGCGGCGAGAGCAGCTTTACTTCAGAGTATCCTGAGCAGCAGGGCGCGACCGGCACTTCCTTCAGCTTTGACGCGACGTTGGTGAATAACCGCACGACGGACCAGACCTACAGCCTTTCGACACAGGCTCCTACGGGGTGGACCGTGACGATCGTTCCTTCGGATGATACGTCCACGGCGGTAGCGAGCATTGATGTGGCGGCGGAGAGCAGCCAGGGGCTGACGATTACTGTGACGCCTCCGGAGATGGTAGAGCAGGGTGACTATACGATCCCGGTGACGGCGTCCTCTGCAAATGAGACTCTTTCGATGGAGCTCTCCATCAATATTACCGGTACCTATGACATTTCTCTTTCGACCTCGGACGGACTGCTGAGCTTTGACGCGTATGAGAACAAGGCCTCTTCTGTGGCGCTGGTTGTCACGAACAACGGGAATGTGGATCTGACGGATGTGACGCTTTCATCCTCCGCGCCTACAGACTGGGATGTGACCTTCAGCGAGTCCACGATTGATACCCTTGAGGCTGGCTCTTCGGTGGAAGTGACCGCGTATGTGACGCCGTGCGAGGATTCGATCACGGGTGATTATGAGACGGATATTTCGGTCAGCACGAGCGAGACGTCGGACACGGTAGCGTTCCGTGTGTCGGTAAAGACATCTTCGACCTGGGGGTTTGTCGCGATCGGAATTGTCGTCCTTCTGGTAATCGCGCTGGCGCTGATTTTTAGGAAATTCGGGAGAAGATAAATATGGCCGAAATGAGTGTAAATGGAAAGGAAAAGAAAGCGGGCGTCGCTGCAGCGGAAGCGGTCCGGGACGATGATCGAAAGAGCACGGACGAAGTGACGGGCGGCGATGCGGCAAAGACTGAACCCGTGAGCGAAAAAGCAGATGGGAAAACGGTGGGCAGCGATGCGGCGAAGACCGGATCAGTGAGTGAAAAAACAGATGGGAAAGCGGCGGCCGCCGATGAGAAAAAGAGCGCGGACGTGATCGAAATGGAGCACCTGACGAAGCGGTACGGCAAAAAGGTGGCTGTGAACGATCTGACGCTGTCGATTCACAGGGGCGAGGTGTTCGGCCTGCTCGGCCCGAACGGAGCCGGGAAGACGACGACGATCCTGATGCTGCTGGGGCTGACGGAGCCGAGCGGCGGGAAGGCGACAATCGAGGGCATGGACTGTACACGGGATCCGATCGGAGTCAAATCCATCGTCGGTTATCTGCCTGACAACGCGGGCTTTTACGGAGATATGACGGGACGCCAGAACCTGCGCTTTACCGGGCGGCTGAACGGCCTGGAAGGGCAGCAGCTGGAGGATCGAATCGAGACGCTGCTCAAGAGAGTGGATATTGAGTACGCCGGGGATCAGAAGGTCAGCACGTACTCGAAGGGTATGCGCCAGAGGCTTGGTGTGGCGGATGTACTGATGAAGGATCCGGAGGTCATCATCATGGATGAGCCGACCCTGGGTATTGACCCGGAGGGAATGCGCAAGCTCCTGATCCTGATCCGCAATCTGGCGGTGGAGGACGGGCGGACGATCCTGATTTCCTCCCACCAGCTGTACCAGGTTCAGCAGATCTGCGACCGAGTCGGCATTTTTATCGAAGGAAACCTGATTGTCGAGGGTACGCTGCGCGAGCTGGAGGAGCATATCCGCAAGGAAGGCAACTATCTGCTGGAGCTGACAGTGCAGCCGTTGGATGACCAGCTGCTGGGTATGCTGTATCAGCAGGATGGCGTGAAAAAGATTGAAAAAGAGGGCGATAAGTTTATGATCACCTCGAAAAAGGATATCCGCCCGAAGCTGACGCAGTTTTTAGGAGAAAACGGTTATACCGTCTACCATCTGCACCAGCGCGGCGGCGATCTGGATGAGATTTACAGAGTTTATTTTGAAAAGGCAGGGCAGGCAGATGAAAGAAGCAGTTATGAGAAAAACAACAAAAAGCGCGGCAGATTCGGCAGAAAGAAGCAGAAAGCGAGTTAGCGGATTTACCGGCCTGTATGCGCTGTTCCGCAAGGAGATGGCCGACCAGCTCAGAAGCAGACGATTTTTTATCCTGCTGATTCTGATCGGCGGGACCAGCTTTGCGAGCCTGTACGGAGCGATCAGTGAATTGTCGGAATCGACGAGCGATTATATGTTCCTGGAGCTGTATACCTCCAGCGGCAGCTCGATTCCGTCCTTCATGTCCTTTATCGCGCTGCTGGGACCGATCGTCGGCCTGGCGCTCGGCTTTGACGCGATCAACAGTGAGCGGCAGTCCAACACACTGAACCGGCTTGTCGCGCAGCCGATTTACAGAGACTCCATTATTATAGGAAAGTTTCTGGCGGGGACGGCCGTGATCGCGATTGTCATTTATTCCATGGGTCTGGCGCTCGGCGCGGTGGGTGTGCTTGCGACCGGCCTGACCCCGGACGGCGAGGAGGCTCTGAGAATTTTCTTTTTCCTGACCTTCACGGTGGTGTACATCGCGTTCTGGCTGGCGCTGGCGATCCTGTTTTCCACCGTCTGCCGCCATTCGGCGACTTCGGCGCTCGTGACGATCGCACTGTGGATTTTCTTCTCGATCTTCATGAGCCTGCTGGCCACGATCATTGCGGGGGCGGTGTACCCGATCAACACGTATTATGGGCAGATGTTTAATCAGCTGAATTACTATACGCTGAAGCTGAACCTGAACCGGATTTCGCCTTACTATCTGTACAGTGAGGCGGTCACGACGATCATGAATCCGTCCGTCCGCTCCGTCAATGTTGTTACGACGAGCCAGCTGGTCGGCGCGATCAGCAGCTACCTGTCGCTCGGGCAGAGCCTGCTGCTTGTATGGCCGCATCTGGTGGGTATGATCGCGGAGATGATCGTTGCGTTCGGATGCTCCTATATCGGATTTATGCGTCAGGAGATCCGGACAAATTAAGGATTTGCCGCACATTTACGGGACAATCCGGTATCAGCTGATGCGCGAATCCGTCTGGTACGGATGTTTCCATGTATAAAATTATGAAAATCGCAGACACTGTCTCCTGTAGGTTATCATGGATTGCAGCAAAGTAAGACGACTTATATCGCTTACAATTGAACAGCTGCATCCGATTACTTGAAAGGAGACAGTGTTTTTATGCCAGCTTTAGTATGTTCTGCAAAAAATTGCAGGTACAATGATTCCATGTACTGCTGCAAGGGAGAAATTGAGGTAGGAGGAGAGCGGGCGCAGATCTGCGAGGATACGTGCTGTGAGAGCTTTTATGACAGGGAGGGCGGAAGCATGAGAGATTCCTGTGACTGCGGCCGCCCGGAGCGTTCCATTGGTATCCGGTGTGCTGCGGTGAATTGCGAATATAATCAGGAATGTATTTGCCGCGCGGAACATGTAGACATCTCCGGCGCGGGCGCGTGCTGCTCGGAAGAGACCGAGTGCGTCACCTTCTGTGGACGGTGAGGGAGAATGCGTGTTCCGAAGATGGTATGATGAATGTGGGGCAGAAAGAAGGATTCATTCACAGGGAGGGATTCAGTACCACGGAGGCATAGAACATGCCGCGCTCGTACCGGAAGCTGGCCGTTCCGTGATGGCGCTGCGCGATTGTGCGGATGGAGGCGGTTCCCAGGCCATATCCTTCATGGCGCGAGGAGAGGAACTGTCCGTCTTTTAACACGGGCTCCGTTTGGCAGGTGTTGTCAACCGTGAGCAGAATCCGCTGGTTGTCCTGTTTTGCCAGAATGCGGATATAGGGGGCGGTCTCTTTTACTTCCCTGCAGGCGAGAAGGGCGTTCTCCAGCAGGTTTCCGAGCATCGAGCAGAATTCCGCTTCATTGAGAGGCAGTACCTCCGGCAGATTCAGCTGTGCGGTAAAATCAATGGCGGAGTGTTCTGCCTCCTCCGCATAGTAGCTGACGAGCGTGTTGACCGTGTAATTTTTGCTGAAGGAGCGGCTGGTGTTCGGAGGGAGACTCAGCTCGTAGTTTTCCACATATTCGCGCAGAGCATCCTGGCTTCCGGTGCTGATGAAGCTGTTGATGATGCGCAGGTGTTGGATGAGGTCATGCCGCGCCTGCCGTGTCTCCTGCATATGGCGGGAGAGCTGGCTGTACTGTGTCCGCTGGATCGCCAGGAGATGCTCCTGCTGGATGCGTTCCTCCTCGACCGCGGCCTCACGCTGTATGACAGAGAGCGTCTGAAGCAGCACACTGAAAGCGCCGAGCATACCCACGATCAGCAGCACGCGGGAAAAGAAAAACCGGAACTGCCAGACGGCTTCCGCAGTGATGTCAGAGGTGTACATCATGACGATCAGCGTGGTAAATCCTGGCAGAATCCATATGACGCGCCAGAGAGAAGGCGCTTCTGTCTGGAAAGCGATATTCCTCGTGCGCTCGAGATAGAGGATCATAAACGGCATGGTGACTGCCAGGATGACCAGGTTGAAAAGCAGGCTGCGCGGGGAATCGAAGGTAAGGTCGGCGCTGTAAAACAGGCGCGCCTCGATAAAGTACGCGCTTCCACGCACAAGGATAATGTAATCAAAGAGAAAGATGTATATAAACAAAACCTTCCAATGATCAATTTTCACACTGGTCATGAAGATCAGGATACACACGATGGCAAATACGAATTCGGAAATGCGTCCCCATGCAGGATTCTGAGAGCTCAGCCATGCATAGAGCGCGGATTCGAGAACCTGCGTGAAGCCTACGACAAACGCGGTAATGCCGATGGAATAACGCAGATGATTCCGGAATGGGTAATAGGCGATAATCCGGTAGGGCATCGTGGAGATAATTTCATACAGGAATGCGGTTAAAAACTCTGCTAAGCCTGTCGGCATCAGCCCACCCCCTCATTTCGCAGAACCGTAAACTGATAATCGGTAAAGGCTGCCTGCGTATCCTTCAGCTTTCTTCTGCTGCAGAAAAGAGCCTCCTGATCCTCCACAGTAAGCCGGATTTCTCCGTTATCCAGGATCGCGTCGACAAAAGAAAAATTGACAGTCACGCCTCTGCCATATTCCCAGAAACGCCCTGTTTTGGGAAGCTGGCGGACAACGTCGGAATAGGTCTGGCTGCTGTGCAGCTCTCCGGAAACCGTGTGGAGCAGGACGCCGTTGCGGAACGACTCAATGCGGACCAGATTCTGGATCGGGATGACCCGGTTTGTCGCTTCTCCATCTTTGCTCAGGCAGCGTATGGTAATGCATACCGGCGCGGCCACCACCTTTTGCAGGCTTTTCATGCACCAGCCCAGAGCGTCAGCCCTGACGGGCTTCACCAGATAATCCAGTGCGTGCACTCCGTAGCTGTCCAGCGCAAACCCAGTTTCTGATGTGGTAAAAATCAGAGGAAGCTGCTCATCAATCGCACGGATTTCCCAGGCAGTGTCGATGCCGGTCAGTCCTTCCCCGAGCATGATGTCCAGAAAAACAGCGCTGCAGAATCCGCGCCGGAAGTCCTTTAAAAAAGCTTCTCCGCTTCCATATACGGAGAGCTCCACCGCTTCCTGCGTCCCGGCAGAATATTCCCGGATCAGCCTGGTCAGATTGTCCTGGTCTGATTTCAAATCCTCAACGATGGCAATATGCATGACAAAGCCCCCTCTCGCCGCAGAATATACCACGCATAAGAATACGATAAAGAACATGTTCTAGTTTAGCACAGAATTCGCTCTTATTACAAGTATAAAAACCATATTTTCTTAAAAATATAGTAAACGACGTTAGTCGTTATAGCACGGGCAATGCCACAAAATAATGCTGCGTGATGCGGCGCGAAAAACAGAATCCCTTTTTTGCTTATTCGCATGATATCAGCGTCCCCGCTCCGCTGATAATGAAGCCAATATCTGAGAGAATGCCGCCTGCCGCGATGGCTTTGTTGTAATCCTTTGGCGTGATGGTCAGTGTAAAGCCGTTTAAGGAATACTCGCCGTTCCAGCTATCTGAGAGGGAGATACTTCCGGAGAAGGTGAGCTCCACGATCCATCCAATCAGGTCCGCGTCTGACGTATTTTCCAGAGTCACGGTATACTGGTAGAAAGGTACGCCGTCACTTTCCCACTGGTTGACCAGCTGGGCGGTGCAGGTAAGTCCGTCCGGGGTACTGGAAACGGAGCCGGAGGAGCCGCTGCCGGAGCTGCCGCTGTCGTCTGCGGCATCCGCAGACGAGTTGCCAGACTCTGAGCTGTCGTCCGTACCTTCGGTCAGCATCTCATACAGCCACTTTCCGGAGTCGGTAAGGTCGTCCATGGTGAAGCCGCTGGTTTTTGTGCAGCTGCTTTTGATGATCGCCGAGCTTTCGTCCCGGTTGGAAAAGCTCCACATGGCGCAGCTGATCTGGCGGTCGTCCAGCAGCTCCATCCACTGGTTGGCCTGGTCGATGTCGAGCGTACCATTCCCGCTAGCGTCGCTGATGCCATATTCGGAGACAAAAATCGGAAGTCCGGCGTCCATGGCCGCAACGAATGTGCTGCGCAGGGAATCCGTGTGCGTGGCGGCATAATAATGCAGCGTGTACATCAGATTGTCATAGCCGGTGATGGGATCTGCGGCGGCCTGGTCGACATACTGGGACCAGTTCGGCGTACCGATGAGAATCACCGCGTCAGGGTCATTGGCGCGGATGACCGGCAGGATCTCTGATGCATAGGTTTTGATGTCCGCCCAGCTCACATTGCCGTTCGGTTCATTGCAAATTTCATATAAGATGTTACTATAGCCTGCAAATTCCGAAGACATTTCATCAAAAAATGCCTTTGCTTCTTCTATGTAGGTATTCGGGTTGCCGTCGGAGAGGATATGCCAGTCGATGATAACGTACATGTCCAGATCCGTCGCGTATTCTACGCCATTCCGGATCAGCGTTTTCAGATATTCCTGGTCGCCGTCCGTGCAGTAGCCGCCGGACTCAGCTGTATACATCGCCAGGCGGATCAGACTGACATTCCATTCACTTTTCAGCTGTGCAAAACAGTCATAATTGATATATTCGGGGTACCAGGCAAGTCCCAGCGTACTGACGCCCTTCAGCTGGACGGCATTGCCGTTTTCATCTGACAGCTGGGTGCCGATCACCTGCAGCGCGCCGCAGGTGGAAGGGGCCGGGATCTCGGAGGCTTCTTCTGCGGCCGTGTCGCTGTTCTCAACGTTCCTGTCAATGACCTCTTCAATGCTCTCTTCAATGCTCGGAATATCAGAAGAAGCTTCTGTTCCGGATGCTTTTGCAAAGCCGGGAGTCCAAAGTCCGACTGATAAGAGCAGCCCCAGTGTCAGCATGACAAGGAACGGTAAAGATGTGATGGTTCGCGACATAGTGCTTCCTCGCTTTCTTCTCTGCTTTATATATTTTAACAAGGACAGGGGAAGTTGTCACGTGTTTTTTATGCCTGCAACAGTAACGAAAGCATACTTTTCGTTTGGAATACATAGACAAATCCTGGGATTTTATGCTACAATCAGGGCAGTTCAAAACAGGAGCAGGAGGATAAGTACATGAAGGTTCTGATGTTAAACGGAAGTCCGCGTAAAAACGGCAACACGGCGATTGCGCTGCAGGAAATGGAAAAGGTATTTCAGGAGGAAGGCGTAGAGGCGGAAGTGATCCAGGCCGGCAATCAGGCGATCCGCGGCTGTATTGCCTGCGGCGTCTGTCGCGAGAAGGGGAAATGCGTATTTGACGATCTGGTAAATGAGGTCGCACCGAAGTTTGAGGCCTGCGACGGGCTTGTCGTGGCCACCCCGGTTTATTTTGCGTCAGCCAATGGGACGCTTGTTTCTCTGCTGGACCGTCTCTTTTACAGTACTCGTTTTGACAAACGCATGAAGGTCGGCGCGAGTGTGGCGGTGGCCCGGAGGGGAGGCACCAGCGCGACCTTTGATGAGCTGAATAAATATTTTACGATCAGCGGAATGCCGGTCGCATCCAGCCAGTACTGGAACAGCGTCCATGGCAGACTCCCGGGAGAAGCTGTGCAGGATGAGGAGGGGCTGCAGACGATGCGCACTCTGGCGCGGAATATGACCTTCCTGATGAAGAGCATCGCGCTTGGCAGGGAAGCTTATGGACTGCCGGAAAAGGAAGCACCGAAGTCAACGCATTTTATAAGGTAGGAAATAGCACTCCTCTGGTGGAGCTTTAGGCACTTACAAACGATTTTTTGCGCAAAATGGCAAAATTTCGATTCCGGTTTATCCGGGTTAGGAAGTACAGATTGCGCAGCTGATTAAGAACGGTCAGAACTGACAGATGCTGTATAAATGAAGAATAGAACGAACAAAAACATTCAGGAGTTTTCCTGGGTGTTTTTTGTATTTACACAGATTTTACATCTCCTTTACACTTACCCGATATTGCACTTTCTACAGATACATTAAAATAATAACGTAATAACGCAGGCTCTTCAAAGGGATCTGAATTGGAGAGCAGAGAACAGGGGTAAGTACGAAGGAGAATTTATAGATATGAATGATACTGTTGAGATTCTTTTTGGATTATTGGGCGGCCTCGCCATTTTTATCTACGGCATGAACCTGATGAGCGAGTGCCTGCAGAAGGCGGCCGGAGAGCGGATGAAACAGATCCTGGGTCTGCTGACGAGAAACC
>Ga0192263_1192_pt1 | contig 12518 bp, 9 predicted proteins | sample Koala_Koa23_I3_FD_131257 | JGI IMG/M metagenome (GOLD analysis project Ga0192263, IMG submission 131257) | Enriched cells from koala feces incubated with labeled cellulose particles, San Francisco Zoo, California, United States - Koala_Koa2-3_I3 ... | reverse complement strand
CTTTGTTCGTAATATAACATCTGGCGGCAAATATTCAACAGGGTTTATAAAATAGCATGGGAAAAAAATTTGCGAAAACCGCTTATCGAAGCTATGTAGGATGGGGAATCTGTTCTTCTATGAGCGTCACAATGTGTACGATCATTGACGCGGCGCTGATCGGCAATTTTGTCGGGAGTACCGGCCTGGCCGTGGCCGGGATCGTTACGCCTGTATTTATGCTGTATGCTCTGCTGGGTGTGACCGTCGGAACCGGCGCGAATGTCATGATCGGGAGGGCGCTGGGCGCCGCAGATCGGGAGGGGGCAGGCCGGATGATGGGGAAACAGCTGTTCATCGGACTGACTGTGGGGATCGCGCTGCTTGTCTTATCCTTCCTGTTCCGGGATGCCGTGATCCGTTTCCTCGGCGCAAAAGAGGAGCTGACCGCATTGACGACGGCTTACCTGACGCCGGTATTCCTCGCCTCCCCGCTGTTTGTCCTCTACCATATGCTGACCCTGTCTGTACGGACGGACGGCGATTCCGCACTTGCGGCGGCCGCGTCCGCGGTTGTGATCGTGACCAACCTGGCGCTGGATTTTCTGCTCATGGGCGGACTCGGCTGGGGCATCAGGGGGGCGTCTGTCTCGCTTTGCATTTCTGAGCTTCTAGGCGTCCTGCTTCTGCTCACCCATTTTTTCAGAAAGCTGTCGCTTCTTCGCCTGCGCCTTGATGTTCCTGCCCTGTCGGATGTCAGGACGTATATCGTCAACGGGTTCGGCGTCGGCTCCACCTATATTTTTCAGGCTCTCGTTATGCTCGTATTCAACAGGCTGCTGCTTTCGGATCCGATAAATGGCGTAGCCAATGAAGCCATTTTCGGCGTGCTGTATACCATCAGCACGATACCGCAGGCGTTTTTTTACGGGGCGGGCGACGCATTTGCCCCGGTGGTTTCCATCTTTACGGGAGAGCAGGATGGCGAAAGCATTCTGGCTGTGCTGCGGCAGGGCGTCCTGGTGACGGCTGTTTTTGGCATTCTGACTGTGGCGGTATTTCTCCTCTTTGCAGAACCGCTGCTTCGTATTTTCGGACTGGATCGTGCGCAGATATCGGCCGCATCCGCGGCGCTGCGCCTGTTTTCTGTAAATTTCCTGTTTGCCGGCTTTAATATCCTGGCCACGGCATTCTGGCAGAGCATCGGAAGGGCAAGGCTGGCGGGTGTGATGAGCCTTTTGCGCAATTTTGCGCTGATGCTTCTGATCGGAAGCGTACTGATCAGCCGTTTTCAGATTACGGGGCTTGCTGCCACCTACATATGCAGCGAAGCGTTCTGTCTGCTGTTCGCCCTGCTTGTCCTGGCGGTTTCGCCGTCGAAGAGGTATATCTCCGGGCGTTATGCGCCGGCCGGCCGTGTGTTTGAGAAATATTACAGTATTCAAAAAGAGAGCGTCGCGCAGATCTCGGCGGATATCGGGGAGCTCTGCGACGCATGGGACATCGGGGCGAAGCAGGCGTTTCTCCTGAATTTTATCGCGGAAGAGATCCTTTTGAACATTATAAAATTTGGCCTGAAGGACAGGCCGGGGAAGCATTATATTGATATAAGGCTGCTTGAGGGAGAATCCTCGTATACGCTCTGTATCCGGGACGATGTAAAGGCGTATAATCCGTTTACATCAGATGGCGACAGCATAGACAATGCTGTGCTGGGCGCTATCCGGAAGAAGGCGCGGTACTGTGATTACCAGCGGAAGTTGGTGTTTAATTATCTGTATCTGATCATCTGACTCTGCTATTTTTTATCGAATAAGAAAATAATAATTGAAAGCAGTGGGGAAAAATGGTATGATTCTATAACATCTGGCGGCAATTATTCAACAGGATTTTTAAAACATTATGGAAGAAAACGCTGTATTTGAGCAAAAAAAAGAGCTGGAACGGCTGAATATGCAGGATGAGCTTTTCAGGCCGTATGAGCAGCCGGTGTATGAGCGCGTCCTCGACCGCCCGGGGCTGCTTGTGCTGGATATCGGTTCCAATGACGGGACAAAGACCGCTCACCGGCTGAGCCATAAAAATGTAAAAACGGTCATCGGACTGGATCATAACCGGGGGCTTGTAGACGCTGCCGGGAAAAAGAACGGCGGAGGATGCGGCGGCACACGGTTTGTTTTCTGTGCCTGTGATGTGGAGCGCATGGACTTTGAGGCGCAGCTTCGCGCCTGTATGGAGGCTGAAAATGTGCTGGCATTTGATGTGATCCATCTTTCTTTTATCCTCATGCACATGAAAAGTCCGGAGAAGCTGCTGGCGCGGCTGAAACATGTGCTGGCGCCGGACGGAAAACTGTTGATTGTCGATGTAGACGATGATTTAAGCAGCCTTACGCCTGATCGGTACGGCCTGTTTGGGGAATTCAGGCAGATGCTTGCCCGCGATCCGTTTGCGGGGGACCGCACCTGCGGCGGCAGGCTTGGGGCTATCCTGAATCGCGTCGGCTACAGCCGGATCGTGCGGGAGCGGGACGCCCTGCGCGCGGATCGGACGGAATTCCGCAAAAAGGAGCAAATGTTTGAGGTGTTCTGCTCTTACCTGGCGGAGGACGCCGCCGCCCTGCGGGAGCGGGATCCCGCAAATGAAGAGTATGTCCGCTGGGAAACCTGGCTTGGACAGAATTATGAACGGCTGCACAGTGCGGTCACGGCAGAGGACACCGAGTTTTCTATCGGGATCCCTGTGATTACAGCGGCTATCTGAAGATGTATTTCCATGTGATGGAGGGATTTATGGAGTTTTATCCGGGCAGCAAGGAGAATGGAACAGATAAAGAGGAGACAGATGCGGGGCCAGAGCGGTGCGGTGGATGGGAGCTTCGCAGGCTGACGGCTCCGTATGTGCGCCAGGCAAAGGCTCTCTGTGACCAGTGTGTCGGGGTGAATCTTTATACACAGGAGTACCTGGAATCCATTCTGGACGATCCGCGGCATTTCTTTTATCTGCTGCCTGCGAAGGACGGGGGAATTGCCGGTTACGCGTATTTTATCCGGATGAGCCCGGAGGAATTTACACACCTGTCCAGGCTGCCCGAAGAAGAAATCAGCCGGCTGTGCACAGTCCTGAAAGAGGATGCCGACCCGAAGGGAGAGGAAATCCGGGCAGGAGGCGCGGATCCCGAAATGGCTGCGGTATTCGCAAAAGAGGGGCTGACTGTCGGAAATATCCGCTCGATCGGGGTAGAGAAAAGCTACCGGGGAAGGGGGCTGTCGGAGCGGCTGCTTCGATTCTGCCTGTCGCAGCTTTCGGCGCATGGCGCGGAAGTGGCAGCCGCCCTTTGCTGGAAAGCCAACGGCTCTGTACCGATGAAAAAGGCGATGCTCTCCTGCGGTATGCGCTATCTGACGGACGCACATCGCGTCTGGTATGACAACAGGGAATTGATCTGCCCCATCTGCAGGGGACGGTGTGAGTGTGACGCGGAGGTATATTATAAGAGGCTGACCTGACAGCGGAAGGCTGTCGCGCACCTGCGGGCATATGGCGTGGCGATGTGGAGGAATGCCGCGGGCTGCCGGGGCCGACTGCTGAGGAAGAGGAATATGATGAAATTAAAATTACTGCCGAAATTTATTTTGTCGCTGGCTGTGATGGGTGTCCTGCTCACCGTCGCGATCAGTTTTTTCAGCTATGAAAATTCAAAAAGCTACCTGGAGGATATGTACGCCGAGAGGGTCGTGACCGGCAGCCGCAGCGTCGCGGATATGCTGGATGCGGAGGACGTAAAAACAATCATTTCCGAGGGCGGGGAGCAGAGCGAGGCCTACGCGCGCGTCGTCAGCCTGCTGGAGACGCTGAAAGAGGACGGAAATATCACCTATTTGTCTCTCACCATACCGGACGAGGACAGCGTGACCTTCTACATAGACATCTGCCTGCCCGACATGGGCGACGATCCAGACGACCAGATCCCTTATGGCAGCGATATTCTGTATACGGACGCGGCCGTCGATGAAAAGGATCTGGAGAATTATGAGATGGTCTGGGAGTATTACGAACGGGGAGAGCAGATGACAGAGCCGTTTGTTACAGATAACGACTACGGCTATAATTACACGACGGTGGCGCTGATTTATGACGAGGACGGAACGCCGATCGCTGAGATTCAGTATATCCTGGATATGGGGGAGGTGCGCCGGCACCTGAATTCCTTCCTGATGACCATGCTGGCGATTGCGCTCGGCATTGTCGCGCTGGCGATGCTCGGCTATATCCAGTTTGTCCGCCGCGCGGTGACGACGCCGATCGGAAAGCTGGCGGCTTTCACAAAGGAAATCACCGAATCCGGCAGGTTTGAAAACCAGCACATTTCCGTCGCGACGGGGGATGAGATAGAAGAACTGGGCAACTCCTTTAACGTCATGCTCAGAGAACTGGAAAACTACATCGCGAACCTGTCCCGCGTGACCGCGGAAAAAGAGAGGATCGGCGCGGAGCTGGATATCGCGGCGCACATCCAGGCAAGCATGCTGCCCTGCATCTTCCCGGCTTTTCCGGACAGGGAGGAATTTGAAGTGTTTGCCACCATGAACCCGGCAAAGGAGGTCGGCGGCGATTTCTACGATTTTTTCATGGTTGATCCGACCCATATCGCCATTGTCATGGCGGACGTCTCCGGGAAAGGCGTTCCGGCCGCGCTGTTCATGGTGATCGGAAAGACGCTGATTAAAGATCATACGCTGCCGGACCGGGATCTCGGCGAAGTGTTTACACGTGTCAACGACCTGCTCTGTGAGGCGAACAGCGAGGGGCTGTTCATCACGGCCTTTGAGGGGGTGCTCGATCTTGCGACGGGCGAGCTGAATTTTGTAAATGCCGGCCATGAGATGCCGTTTCTCTGCAAAAAAGGCGGCAGCTATGAGCCGTATAAGATCCGTCCGGGCTTCGTGCTCGCGGGCATGGAGGGCATGCGGTACCGGGGCGGAAGCATGACGCTGGATGTGGGAGACAGGCTTTTTCAGTATACAGACGGCGTGACCGAGGCGATGAATGCGGCCGGGGAGCTCTACGGCATGAGGCGGTTGGGCGAAGTGCTGAACCGCTGCCGCGACCTGACGCCGACAAAGCTGCTTCCGGAGATCAAGGCGGATATCGACCGGTTTGCCGGCGACGCGCCGCAGTTTGACGATATTACGATGCTCTGCCTGGAATATAAAGCGAAGGCCTGAAAAAATGCCGGCCGCCGCCGAGCCGCCAGAGCGACCGTATCATCTTTCTGGAAAACGGGAAGATCGCCGAGGACAGATGCAGCGGATTCTAAAAACATTAAAAGTATCGGGTGCAATCGAACGAGTGGGAGCGAACCGCAACTGCATGTGGATTTTCAAAAGGTCGGGAATGGAGGATGATAAAAATGAAAACGAGAATATTCAGCATGCTGCTGATTATAGTAATGATATTTGCAACCGTCGGGATGGCCGGATACGGTTCATCTGCGGATTCCACCACAGACAGTGCAACAGAAACAGCGTCTGCTGCAGATGGAGAAGACAGTGCAGCGGCAGGGGATTCGGATACTGCTGCAGATACAGATGCAGAAACAGACGAAACGTGGGAGCTGGTAAGGGATGCTTATGTATATACGTTTCCGCTTGTGCTGGAATATGCCACGATGGAAAAAATGACAAATACAGTCACGGCTACTTCTGTGCAGGCGCCTGTGAACCAGTTTATTCATGCGGCTTCTCTGGCAACGGCGGATTCCACTGATGTCGTAACGCCGAATGTGGATACGGTTTATTCGCAGGTCTGGCTTGATTTGAGCGAGGATGCGGTTGTCATTGAAAAGCCGGCTGCTGACAGATACTGTTCCATTGAAGTCATGGACGCTTACACAAACTGTGTGGCGATTCTCGGAACAGGAGGAGATACATCAGATGCCTGCACGTATCTGTTTACCGGTCCTGACTATAACGGTGAGATTCCGGATGGAATGACGCAGGTTTCCATGCCGACCAATATGGGGTGGATTATCGTGAGGACACTGTGTGAAGGAACAGAGGATTTGGAAAATGTAGCAGCTATTCAAAGTGAGCTGAACGCATATACCCTTACGTTGTATCAGGAGGGCGGCGAACCGGCAGAAGGGACTTATGATGAGGATAAGAATTACACTCCTCTGAATTATGTACTTTCATTAAGCCCGGCGGAATATTTTACACTGGCAAATGATTTAATGAATGAAAATCCTCCGGCGGCGGAGGATGCTAATGCGATTGCTTCTTTTGCAGAAATCAATGTAGGACCTGGCCTTACCTTTGACGCCGGGCTTCTTGGGTCGGATTCATCAGAAAACTGGACATCCATGCTGACCAGTCTGACAGCAGAGCTCAGTGAGGAGGCAGCCGGATTTATCGTGCAGAATGGTATCTGGTCCTTCTATGGGTATCCAATTGCAGAATTCGGTACAGAATATGCTTATCGCGCACTGATTGCTTTAGGCGGATTCGGCGCCAATCCGGTTTCCATGGCCATGTATCTGAAGGGTAATATGGATGAAGATGGCAATCAGCTTTCAGGCGGGCACTCTTATGTCCTCCATTTTGAAGCAGATGCGCTGCCGCCGGTAGAAGAAGATGGATTTTGGTCAGTCACAGTTTATGACAGCGAAACAGATGCGTTGATTGATAATGCGATTGACCGCTATTGCATCAATGACCGCTCAGAGCTGCAGTATAATGAAGATGGTTCGCTGGATATCTATTTACAGGCGGAAGAACCGGAGGAAGATCAGCTGAGCAACTGGCTTCCAGTGAGTGAAGGAACCTTCCATCTGATGCTGCGCATTTACCTGCCGGCGGAGGAGGCGTCAGACGGAACCTGGAGTGCACCGACAATTACGATGGTTGAGTAATCCAGGGAAACAGAGAACTGCCGTGTTTCTTTTTTTCATGCAATTGCTCCTGGCGTTCGCCGCTCATTTCGTTTTTTTATACATGGGGATGTAATTCAAAAAGATGCTCCTGCGCATTTATAATCAGGATCTAAATCTAAAAAAAGTGTAAATTGTTAGCAACCACTATTGACGAGCGCTAATAAATTTGCTATATTTCGTTGACAAAAAACGAATGGCACCTGAGAGAAGCGATAAATGTGCAGCAAGCATGCCATGTTAGATGGAGGAAATGTTCTATGATTATTGTTCCTTATTATAATATTGTGATTGTCCCTGGGATAAATCTGTTTTTCCAAAACAATTATTTTCGTGAGGTTGCGCAGGAAAGGGCGGAGACAGGCAAGGACATCGCCTGCCTGATGCTGAAAGAAAATAAATCCAGGGAAACCATGAGTCCGGAAGATTTTTACCCAATCGGCATCACCGGGACGATCGAAGCAGTCGATAACGAAGGCAATGTAAAGGTTCGGACTATTGAGCGCGTAAACATTGATACGATTGAAGTAACGGCAGATGCGATAGAAGTGACATTTAGTAAGAGACCCCAGGTGGAGGATCTGACGCCGGAGGAGACGGCTGAACGCTTTGAAAATGTCAGGGCGGCTTTTGCGCGTAATTTACAGAATTCACCGATTGGGATGATTGCCCGAAATTACATACAGCAATGGGGATCGTTGGGGGAGATGGTTGCCACCCTTTCTGACCGGTTGAATATTTCAAACGAAGAAAAATATCAGATTCTGGCTGCGGATACCCTCTCTGAACAGACAGAGCGCATGGAGCAGGCCGTCTACCAGTATCTGGAAGCGGACAAGGTGAGGAAAGAGGCGGCGGAAGCGCAGGAGAGCCAGAATGAAAAAATCTATCGCGAACAGGCGATAAAGAAACAAATTGAATTTTTGCAAAATGAGCTGGATGAGATGCATCCGGAAAATATCTCTGATGTGCGGAAGTTTGAGAAGAAAATCGAAGCGTCCGGGATGAATGAGACAGCCCACGCCGAGGCTGTGAAGGTTCTGAACCGCATGAAGCAGGAAGGGAAAGACGGCCACGAGTATGGGATGCTGTATGACTATCTTGATTTTGTGACTTCGCTTTCCTGGAAGAAGGAAGAAATGTATCCGGTAGATCTGAAGGAAGCGCGAAAAATCCTTGATGCGGATCATTTTGGCCTTGATAAAGTAAAACGCAGGATTGTGCAGCAGCTTGCGGTGATGACGCTGAATCAAAAACAGTCCGGTTCGATTCTCCTTTTCGTCGGGGCGCCGGGCACCGGAAAGACGAGCATCGGCCAGAGCATCGCGAAAGCACTGGGCAGAGAACATGTGCGCGTGAGCCTTGGCGGTATCCGTGACGAGGCGGAGATCCGCGGGCACCGCCGCACCTATGTCGGAGCCATGCCGGGCCGGATCATGGACGGGATCAAAAGAAGCGGCGTCTCGAATCCGGTGGTGGTGCTGGATGAAGTGGACAAGCTGGCAAAGGATTATGGCGGCGATCCGTCAAGCGCCCTGCTGGAGGTTCTCGACCCGGAGCAGAACAGTACCTTCACGGATCATTATATGAATGTCCCATATGATTTGTCTGACGTTCTGTTTGTCTGCACGGCAAATACAACGGATACCATTCAGGAGCCGCTCTTAAACCGCATGGAGGTGATTCAGTTCCCCGGATATACGGCTTCGGAAAAATTCCAGATTGCGAAACGGCATCTGCTGCCGAGGGCAATGGAAGAAATGGGGATTCATCCGGAGAAACTGAAGGTTTCCGATTCCACGCTTCGCACAATCATCTCCGATTACACAATGGAAGCCGGAGTACGCGGCCTGAAGAAGAGGCTGGATACCCTTTGCCGTGCGGCAGCTGTCCGCCTGGTAGAGGGGAACAACAGGGGTATATCGGTCGCACCGGGCCAGCTGCAGAAATACCTGGACAGTAAGCCTCTCCTCCATGACCATATGCTGGAGCAGAAGCAGCCCGGTGTGGTGACCGGACTTGCGTGGACGCAGGCCGGCGGCGAGATTCTGTTTATCGAAGCGGTCTTTACCAAAGGGAAAGGAAATGTGATTATAACGGGCCAGCTGGGCGACGTTATGAAAGAATCCGTGCAGATCGCGGTCAGCCTTGCGAAGAGCAGGTTCCCGGAAAAGGCAGAATTATTTGAGAAAAACGATCTGCATATTCATGTTCCGTCCGGAGCCGTTCCGAAGGATGGTCCGTCAGCCGGGATTACACTTACCACCGCAATCATTTCCCTTGTAACAGGAAAACCGGTTTCCCCGAAGATCGCAATGACAGGGGAAGTGTCCCTGCGCGGCTGCGTCATGCCGATCGGAGGGCTTCCCGAAAAGCTCATGGCCGCGGTGCGGGCAGGCATCACGACGGTCTTTATCCCAGTGGAAAATGAAAATGACCTGGACGAGGTTCCTTCGGAGGTAAAGAAAAGTCTGGAAATTATCCCGGTGCACATGGTATCGGATGTGCTGGAAAAGACCGGGCTGTGTTGATCAACATTACCTGGAGGATAGAGCGTGTGGCTGCTGCGGGTGCGGTGGCCACACGCTTTTTCATAGATGGAGATCTTAATTATACTGTTCTCGATGCGACCACAGGGTCTTTCTCTGCCGCGGAATGGGCAAAGTCAGCAAAGGCCCGCTGATACCATGAGAAAACTGATAAGGATTCCTGCGGTAAACCCAAACGTGTGAACCAGAAAAGCGCTGGTGCTGCTATTCGCGAATACAAAATATAACAAAATGAACAGGACATCAGGCCTGTACCAGGTAAAATGAGATTTTTCCGGATACCTGAGATGACAGACAAGCAGAGTGGCCAGAAGAGCAAAAATACCGCCGGATGCCCCTATATCATAAACCTGCCCGGTACACACTGCGGAAAAAGCGATCTCTGAAAGCATACCGCCGGACAAAAATAAAAATAACGTCTGCCGCTTTTTCAAAAATGGAGCAAGCAAATATCCAACAACAAGCAGAGCGATGGAATTGGCCAGCAGATGCCGGAGGTTGTAATGCAGGAACAGGCAGGTAAGCCAGCGATAATATTCTCCGTTGAGGTTCTTTATGCCCGTGGTGCCAAAATATAAAAAGGCATTCTCTGTACACTGCGATACGATATAGACTACAACGAACACGGACACAAGGATGATCGCAATGATATTGTCTTTAGCGGTAAACTGTTTATTTTTCATTTTAAGATGCAGGCACAATCCTGCCTGTATGGTTTAAAAAATACCTGGTTCGGCAGCAACGGGAGCAGTTGGTTCCTGGTCGGATGCTGGTAAAATATAAGCGGACAAACCCTGGAGTACCAGTCTCTGCATCATCGAGCAGACTTCCTTAGAACTGAGGTTTTTATTCTGCTCATGCCAGTGCTGCAAAATGCCGAATGCAGCGGCATTGATGAAACTTACAAGATAATCAAAATGGGGCAGCTCCGGGGAAATCGGAAGATACAGCGCGACAATCGGTATCAGTACATCTTTTAATTTTGAGAGGAAACCGGGGTCTCCGTTTGGCCCCGCGAGTAAATATACTTTCTCATTCAGGGCACAAAAGATGTTTGGAAACAGACTGGTCCGGACCAGACCTGTTGCAGTTTTGGTATCCGAAGTCTCTGCGATATTTTTAAGGGCAGTCTGCCTCACTTCCTCCAGCAGCTGATCTTCAACATAGCTCAGCAGATGGTCCGTGTCCAGAAAATACTCATAGAATGTGCTGCGGTTGTAACCCGCGCGCTTTGTGAGTTCATTGACTGCTATTTTGGACATGGGTTTTTCCCACGCCATTGCCCAGAACGCGTCTACAAACTTCTGGCGTGTCTTTTCCGTGACTGCTGGTTGCTTATTCATAAGGGATGCCTCCTTATTTTGATTGACTCAAACATGATGGTGATAATATTATGCTGTGTACCTGTATTTTTTCACATCATCCGACAAAATTAAAAAAATTGATGGTTGATGTTTGTTTCTCTTATCTGTATAATACACTCTACGACAGGTTGTTGGAAATGTCAAGGATAAAATTATGCGCAGGGGCGGGAAAGGATATTTGCGGCTAAAGCCGCCCCGTCTACGCTTCGCTTCGGTCGTTGCTAAACGTGTGCCACTGGCACACAGCAACCGCGCAGACGAGTATGAGGCGAAATAGCCGCCTCATACTCGATCAGGTGATAAATGCATGGAGAATAAAAGGAGAAAACGGATGATCATCTTTTTAAGTGTGATTGGAATCCTTGCCATAGCTATCCTGGTTATTTTGCTTTATTACAATAAGGCATACCCGGAGGCGCAGGAAATCGCCGCGGAAATGGAAGTGGTTGGCGATGATTATTACTTTTATGGCAACAGTGCTGAAACGCCCCCTCGCTCTGCTTCGGCGGCAGAGCGAGCCGGACAATATAAGAACGCTGCGTGTTGGTCCGGCTCTGTTGGTTTTATCATTTTCTCTGGGGCGAAAACGGATGAGAGGGCGTATGCGTATCTGGCAAAGCTGCTGCATGATGAGGGATATACCGTGGTGATTCCGAAGCAGCTGTTCCATATGAGTGCGTTTGGGACAAAACACGGGCTGGAGATCATGGGCGCAAATCCGCAGATTGAAAAATGGATTCTCATCGGCCATTCCCTTGGTGGGATGCCGGCCAGCCGGATTGCCGCTGCCAGGCCGGACCAGGTAATCGGGGTGGCACTTCTGGCGACCTATGCTTCCGTGAATCTTTCGAATCTGGACATCGGCGCCATACGGATTACCGCTGAAAATGATGGTATTATGAATAATAATATGATGGAGAGGTTCGATAGCAACCTGCCTGCCAGCTCGGCCAGCGTCATGCTGGAAGGCGCGAACCATCAGGGGTTCGCGGCGTACAGCTCCAGCTCCGGCCGTGATGGGGAAGCTTCCATTTCCTGGCAGGAACAGAATGAACAGAGCATAAAGCTGATCCTGGATTTTTTCTCCGGACAGATCAATGAGGTATAAAAGATTATGAAGAAAGAGCCTTTATCCGGGGATGTGGGGCGCGCAGCCCAGATCATCCGGACACTCGGTGACGATTCTCAGCATTGCCTGACATTGAACCCAGGGAACAGCTATTTCTTTGGCAGTGGTGTTTGCGGTGTTATTGCGTATACGCTGACAGGTAAAAGCGCTATGAGCCAGGGAAATCCTGCCTGCAGGTTCGAGGACATGGCGTGTCTGACAGATGAGTACATCACATTTTGCAAAAGCAGGGGATACAGGCCTGTATTTAACTCAGTCAGCGTCGAGATGGCCGACCTGCTGGCGGAGAGGAATTTTTCCGTGCTGAAATATGGGGAAGAAGCGATCCTGAACCTGGAAAGCTATACCCTGGCCGGCGGGAAAAAAGGAACCCTGCGCAGAAATGTGGCAAAGCTCGACAGAGCGGGAGTTTTCCTGGAAGAATACTGCCCGGAAGAAAAACGCAATCCTGTCCTCGAGGAAGAAATCGCAAAGCTGGAGGAGCAGTGGTTTGCGGATAAAAAGCTGAAGCTGACATATTCGGTCGGGGATCTGCAGTTTGAAAAACCATATGGACGGCGGTATTT
>Ga0192263_1191_pt1 | contig 12540 bp, 12 predicted proteins | sample Koala_Koa23_I3_FD_131257 | JGI IMG/M metagenome (GOLD analysis project Ga0192263, IMG submission 131257) | Enriched cells from koala feces incubated with labeled cellulose particles, San Francisco Zoo, California, United States - Koala_Koa2-3_I3 ... | reverse complement strand
AAAACATTTTAACAGTTTCTCGTCACCAATTTTATTTGTCTTTGTATTTTTGTTAATTACTCCCTCTATACCACCCCTTAATGATTCAAGATCATGAATTACGACAACAAATTTGCACCTTTTAGCATTCTTGATTTTAGGAATCATTCTTAATGCTATTCTTTTTCCATACATTGGATGTTGAAAGATCACTATATCATTACTATGAACAACATGGCCTAATTTTGTCCACCAAGCCGTACAAAACACAGCAAACCACAGGCGTGATATAATTTTATGTTTATAAAGCGGCAAATTGGGAACTACAAATCTTTCATAGCCATTCACGAAACATAAATGAGCTATGTCGTCTGGTGCCTTCATTCCCGCTGTATTTCTCTTTTCTCTATCTAAATCAATATAGTATATTTTCGATGACATTTTTCCTCCAAAGCATTATTTTCCTTGTAATATTGCTAATGTATGGCTGATCCCCTCCTGAACAGAATATTCTCCGTGCCATCCAAGGGATTCCAATTTCTTTGTATCCAAAACCTGCTTCATAATAGGAGTTCTATCTGCTAATTCCTTTTCCGTAGGATTTGAAAAAATAACCTTCTTACCGGCAGTATCGGCAACTATTTTTGCAAAACCTGCAATAGAAATACGCGCACACGGGTTGGCAGAATTGTATGCCTCTCCGCTCTGACCATTCAGAAGAACAGATATAATTGCAGAGGCACAGTCAGCAATATAACAATACGAGCGTTCTTGTGTTCCAGCGCTTTTCATGACGATGTCTTCACCTTTAAGCACATTATTCATAAACTGCACATTAGCCCGATTATCATTCTCCGTGATACTTGGTCCATATGTGTGGCAAGGACGAACGATCACCGTTTCCAAACCATATTGTTTATAATAAGAACTACACAGAGTTTCAGCTGTACGTTTACTATTTGGGTAACAGGATCTCGGCGATGTGGGATCAATATATCCACCATACGTTTCCTCAAATGAGTCCAGAGACAAGTTACCTTGTCCATATATTTCTCCACTAGAAATATACAAAAACTTTGTCGCACCACACTTTCTTGCAAATTCAAGCAATCTATATGTTCCGTCAACATTTCCGATAATTGTACCTACCGGGTCAACGTTAAACGCTGCCGGATAAGCATTTCCAGCAGCATGAATGACAAAATCTACCGTGAAATCAAGATCAGAAGGTACTGTTATGTCATATTCTACATACACCAGATACTTTGATTCCGTGTCATAAAATCTCTTTTCTAATCGTTGTCTGCTTCGTCCTGCAGCATATATAGTAATCCCGGCATCAGACATTTGGTTGTAATGCAGCAACATATCAACTAAGTAGGAACCAATTGTACCCGTGGCACCAGTTATAAAAACGCTCTTATTCTTTAGTTTCTCGATGTTAACTGAACACGCAATAGATTTTTCAAGATCTTTTATATAGATTTTGCTACTATATAACGACATTTTATCCTCCATTAATTCTTTAGCCATGTAGATCTTTTTGCTTCCAATAACGCTTTGAATATATCAATATCCTCTACCGTCGTAAGTTTGATATTCTTCTCAGAGCCAGTTGAAAAATAAACCTGTTCGCCCATCTCAATCATCAATGTACACGACGCCACGGAGTTTGTAATGCCAGCCTCCAAAGCTCTTCTATGTAAATCACAAATTTTACCGATAGGAAATCCCTGTGGGGTCTGAGTTCTTTTAAGATTGTTTCTCGGATAACTGCCAGTAGAATAAATACCATCATCCGTCTGCATCATAGCTTCCGCACACGGAATCGTGGCAATCGCGCAACCATATTTACGCGTTTTGACGATGCAATCGGATATAATTTCTGCCGATACCATCGGCCTGATTGCATCGTGAATCAAAACAATATCATCTGGCGCATAATGCTTCTCTATCTCATACACGCCATTACGGATTGAATCCTGCCCGTTTTTTCCTCCTGGCACAATATATTTCAGTTTAGTGATATTAAACTGGTTTGCGTAAGCCCATAGCACTTGATCCCATCCCTCAATACAAACAACCGCTATCACATCAATTTCGGCGTGCTTCTGGAATGCTTCAAGCGTATACACGATAACGGGTTTTTCGTTAACCGTCAGAAACTGTTTCGGGATGTCTTGATGCATTCGAGCGCCGGAACCGCCGGCAATGATAAGTGCAATATTTGCCATTTGTCTGTACCTCCAAAATCTAATATCGTTTTTTATCATTATTTATTGTTTACGCCAATACATCTTGAAAGCATGATCTGACTTTTGTTTCTCTATTGGCGGCATCTTCATATAATCACCATAAAGTTGAGTAAGGTAGGGATCATAATTTCCAGGAGCATTATATTGTTTTCCTTCAAACTGAACTTTTATCTGTCACATTAATTTTAATTTTCCATCCTTCCAGGTGCGAATAGCCTTTCTCCGCTGCATCCTTTGGAATTTTCATATAATCTCCGTACAAATTTTTTAAATACCGATCATAACCTATTGGTACAGGAAATACTCCATCCTCAAACGGAATTCTAATTCCCTTTTCCATATTCTCTCTCTATGATTTCTTTCTCTCCGTAATGCACTGCAAGACTTGCTGCCACATATTGTGAGTTTTCAAAAGAATGTTTTCTTCCCAATCTATCAATTTCTTCTGCAAAATATCTTGCCCCCATCGGCTTTGCTAAATAGCTAAGTATCTTCTTTAAATGTCTATACTTCTCATAATCATAAAAATCAGTCCTTATTGCTGCATTCCTTAAAACATTCAATACCTTTATTCGCGTGAAATAAATTTTTTGACTTAACTTGTTCTTAGGAAGTCCGTCGATTGGAAAGACATCAACAAAAATGCCCATATTCATATCCTCGACTTTGGTCTGAATAAGTTCTGTATTTAAATCCCATATCCTAGCGTATGTTCTGCACCATTTAGCATCGGTTTCCAAGCAGCCCACCCGATACTTCCACACATATGCTTTTCCAAACTCTCGTAAGAATTTTTCATAGTCATTTCTAGGCAACATAATATCAGCGTCATCATCCCACGGAATAAACCCTTGGTGCCTTACAGCTCCAAGGCAGGAGCCTCCAGATAAGTAATAGGTCAATTTTTCTCTGCTGCAATATTCGTCCACATCGCATAATATCTTATAGACAATAGCTTGGATCTGCCTTACCGTCTCATTTGATGATTCATTCATTTCATTCAACTCTCTCCTTTGACAAATTTCACTGCATAATCCTTGCGAGGAATTCCAACAACAATGTCATCATCCCAAGGGATAAATCCCTTGTGGCGCATTATTCCTATCAGAGAACCGCCTATCAAAAAATACCTGAGATTATTTTCTTCACATATCTGAATAAGCATTTTCAGATTTTCGAGTCCTAATGCCTGTAGCATCTTAAGATCGTTTTGGTGCTCTCCATCAGGCGCACCTCCTCATGTGAAGAAAATACGCTTCAAGGGGCAATGTTTTTTTAGCTATTACCCTCCCCGTACGTTATGACGATCTCGCTGTTCAATAGGCGGAGGTGTCATATAATCACCATAAAAATGCGTAAGATAAGTATCATACATATCCGGTCCCTTTACAATCATTCCCTCGTATTCATAATCCACACCTTCCCCGTATACTTCTTTTGGGAGGATTTCGTTCATCTTGGCTGCCCCCATAAATGTGGCAACATATCGACTCGTCTCATATGGATTGCTTCGTAGAAGTTTGTGGAATTTATCACCAATTTTCACTGAGTCAATGCGCTTCTCGATCTTTGTCACCTGTGCAAACCTTATTGCCAGTTTCTCATACCATGGTCGCTGTTTATTCAAGTTCACAATTTCATCAAAGTGAGCAAACTGATTCATCATCCGATAGTACATATACTTAATTCCAAATATTTTGCGTTTTATACCCGGTTCTGGAGCACCGTCAATAACTAAAATATCTACCCAAGCTCCTGTTCTTACCTGTTTTGCCGAGTTATTCAAGGTGAAATCCTTGTGTTTGTTGATAATCATAGCGACAAGTGTGATATGATCCTCTCTCAGTTTATATGTGCTCAAATACAAATCTTCTGACAGGAATTGTGGTGCAATCTCAAGGAATTTTTCGAAATCTGGACGCGGCATAGCTACATCAATATCATCATCCCAAGGAATGAAGCCCTTGTGTCTCACTGCGCCAAGAAAACTACCCCCACATATGTAATATGTTAAATTATTATTTTGACATATATTTACAAATTCCTTAAAAATCGCAAGCTCTGCTTCTTGTAGCTTGCTTAATTTATGCTCCGGCATACATACTACCTCCTGTCAATTTCTCATCTGTGCAGCGATATCAGCATCCACAATCTCTTCACCGGTCTTACCCTTCAACTGTTTCTTTGATGCTGCACTCAAGCCATCATTAACCACCGCAGCCAAATCACATGTGCTGCATTTATCAAGTTGCTCCTTGGTAACCTTTCCATCTCTGTAATCACAACAAATCTTGTTTTCATACATAGAGTATGGATGTTTGGTGAATAGAGCCTTTGCTTTATGTTTCACAACCCACCATGCAGGTTTCATGAAGTATTTGTGCATTGCCGGAGAAACGGATCCAATCATCCAACACTGACGATCACAGCAGCGTACCTTTTTGCGAACTTCTTCCGCTTTCGGGCTATTCCACAACTCATCCCAAGTTTGCGTATTTAAGTTGCCCATGACCTCTTTGTCCTTCGTACCATTGCAAGGCATGACATCACCATAAGGATCAATAAAGAACGTGTCAAAGCTCATATCGCAAGGCAAAAGCCTCGGCTGACCATAGATGTAATTGATAAGTCCATGGTTGAAGTATGCTCTGAACCACTTCTTTGGGCTGTTCGAGCGCAACAGCTCATTAACCAGATTCTCAAAGTTCTTTGCAACCATTGGACGGTCATGGATGATGTTCTTAGCCTCCACAAAATAAAAACTATTGTGCAGAGACGCCGTGGCAAATTCCATGCCCATCTCATTCGAAATTTTATAGAGTGGCACAAGGTCAGGTGCATTCTTATCCTGGACAGTCATTCCGAAGCCTACATCCTTGATTCCCATTTCAACCAACTTCTTCAATGTGCCGTATCCACGCTGATAACCATTCTGCAAGCCACGAATTTCATTATTGGTCTGCTCTAATCCCTCAATGGAGATACGGATACCGACATCCGGGAACTCCTTGCACAATTCCACGATGCGATCTGTGAAGAACCCATTTGTAGAAATGACAATACGATCACTCTTCTTCCGAAGTTCAGCAACCACATCTCTTAAATCTGTGCGAATAAAGGGTTCCCCACCTGTAATATTGGTAAAATACATAGGCGGCAGTTTTTTGATTGTTTCAATACTAATTTCCTCTTCTGGCTTAGAAGGAGCCTTGTATCTATTACACATTGAACACCGAGCATTACAACGATACGTAACAATCACTGTTCCATTTAATTTTTTCTCTGCCATAATCCTTTCTCCTTTAACTTTATGGATTAGCTTTATATAATTTTTCTGTTTGCGCAGCTACATAGTCCCAATTATATTTTTCACAAATAAAATCTGCGGCACCATTTTTGTATCTTTTCACCACCACATCGTCATCACAGAGTTTTTGAAGTTTTTCAACCAAATCAGGGACTGAACCTTGCTTAAAAACAACAGCTTTATCTTCTACGACTTCTGTGCATTCATTGATGCTAGACACAAGGCAGCAATTTCCATAGCTCATAGCCTCCAACAAACTAAGCGGCATTCCCTCTAAATCTGAAGGCAACACATATACATATGCGTTGCTGTATAGTTCTTCATGTAATCTTCCAGATACAAATCCGGTGAAGATTACATTATCTCCAGCCATCTTTTTTAATTCTTTGGCGAACTCACCCGTATCGGAAGACCCGCCGGCAATCACAAGTTTCTTGTCTGTATTCAGCCCTTTATATGCTTCAACAAGATAACGCAAACCCTTCTCTGGAACAATTCGCCCCAGGAACAGGATGTAGCTGTCCTTTTCTAATCCAAATTTCTCTGTAATCTCTTTCGCTTTTCTAATCTCAGGTCTATTTACCCCATTCGGAATAAAGACAGTTTTTCTATGATATGTTTTCCAGAAATATGCCTGAACCCCTCTACTCAAAACAATGATTTCATCGGCATATTTTACTGCGGTCTTCTCACCAAATCTTATGTACTTCGATCCGATTCCTTTTCCCCATTTTTCACGCTGCCAGTCAAGACCATGGATTGTTGCCACACATTTTTTCCCAAGAAATTTGGGTAGCCACAGCATCGCGCACGATCCTTCTGCATGGAAATGCACCACATCATATTTACCAAAAGCAGTGTGGAATGCAGCGAACACCGACGATGTCATTGCTGCTAATCCCTTTTTAGGTATTGTAAAAACTGATTTCAGTTTTACTCCTTTATATTCACTCAACCCACCATTATCACAGCCAGTACGGTTATAGCAAACAACATCGTGTCCTTGTGCCGCCATCCGTATCGACAATTCTTCCACAACCACCTCAATACCACCACGGGAGGAATCTCTTGCAGGTATGGTCTTATGACCGAGCATGGCAATTTTCAGTTTTCTATTGTCGTTCACAAAATCTCTCCCTTGTTATTGACTCTTCTCTATATAAAACGACACGTATTTCATCTGTTATTTTCCAAACAGGCTGTGCCCCAATCTATTCGTTCTACGATAACAAGCCCGTGATGGACGCTTCCTCCGAGACATCCATTCACAGGCTTGATCTGTACATCCTTCTTCGTTTTTTCAAAACAGTACATATCTTCAAGTTCCCCAGCCTTGACCTTACTATTTCAAAAATACCGTATCCGTAGAAAGTAATGCTATAAAAGGTTCCGATATGAGGATCAATGCACAATACAATCTCAGCAAATGTTTGATGTTTAGGCTTTTCACTTCAGTAACACTTTTTCTATTACATATGTAGTTGAAATGTCTATTACAATCTTAATGTATTAAAATGTTTTTATTATTTGTCTACACTATAAATTAAGTTTTATATTTCCCAAACATTTCACCATCATTTTCACCCAGAACCACGCCAAAAACCGCAATAAGAAGTAAACGGTCTCCTGAACACTGCCTGATTTATTCTTCGATTATCCTCGTCATTGTTGATATTATTTCCACAATAAAAGATATTTTATATATGTCTAGACTATATTTTAGGTTTAAGTATTCATTTAAATCCGATAATCAAAAACATCATATGACTTCTTAATCTCAATTTTGGGCAATGGTTGATGCATAATGTTGTGATATATATTCTATTTATTAATGTCTACCCTTAATATTAAGTTTAAAATCATTTTTTTGGGGCGCTCGGTGAAATGGCCGCTTCAACACCGCCAATTCACGGAGCGCCAATCTTAGAGACTTGTCACACTCTTTCAATCACGCAACTATGCTTCTTCGCATCAGCGCCCTTCACGTTCTTATCGTAATTAATTCCTACCAGAAGCAGATTGCCGAAATACTTCTTTAAATCACCATCATAACGATTTTGGCGCTCCGTGAAATGGCGGTGAACCTCCGTGATTTCGCGGTATTTAGGTACCTGATTTCCACCGCCTTTTCACGGAGCGGTTCCAGTAGTCACAAATGCCTCATATCATCTATATATCACAGTCCCCCTGGCAGATATTCATTCGTCAGAAAGGGGCTCCATCCCCTAAGTTCCTTCCGCAGCATCTTTGCTCATAACTGCCGCATCCGTTTCCATTCTCTCAAAAATCTCTTTTCTGATCTCCGGATGTTCTTTCATATACTTTATCATCGTGTCACTTAACGGATATTCCTTTGCCTTCTCATCGCCGTACATAAGCCAGTCAGCTCCTATGCCAAGGCCTTCCTCTATTTTTTTCGCATAAAAGATAGTCAGCTTTTTCCTTCCGGCTATCACATCTCCCAGCATGGAGGGGGATGTGTGTGTCTGGCGGGCGAATTCCCTCTGCGACAATCCGCTTTCCTCATATGCCCGCCGCATTCTCTTTCTTCTACACTCTTCGCTTTCCTCCAGTACCAGTGCCCCGGCTTCCTCATCCCCGGTCAGCCATTCCATACTGACGCCGTATTCCTTACTTATCTTCCTGCACAGATCATCGCTAACTGCGTTTATGCCATCCTCAACACGTTCAATCTGCTGGTATGAATATCCTATTTTGGCTCCAAATACCGTCCTTCTTAACCCGAGTTCTTCCCGCAGATATCTGATTTTACTTCCTTTTGACATAGATTTTACTTCTATTTCACCCATACCACTGCCTCCTGCCTTATAATTCCATCATGCACCACGCAATAATACTTCCGCGGTGCATTCGTTGGCCTTTTGCTGATTCTGCCCACTTTAGAATCAACAGAAGGCTGACACCACCATTCATCCAAACAAGAACAGGAGGTAAACCATCATGTCCAATCAACCCGATCTCAACAGTATCCTCTCGGTCCCGCCAAGTGTGTTGATCCTTTCGTCAGAGGACTGCCCATCCCAAAACCGGCTCACCCTGGACGTTGACTTCCTGCCGGAAGAACAGGTCTGCCCCAGATGCGGCTCACGGCGTTGCTCCATCAAAGGAACCTGGGAGCCGCAGACCATCCGCCATCTTCCTTCCGGTAGCCGCTCCGTTTTTATCCGCTATACGCCGCAGCGTTTCAAATGTGCGGACTGCCATGCTGCTTTTAAGGAATCCGTCAGCTGGATCCATCCGAACCTGCAGATGACGAATGCCCTTTTCACGGAAATCTATCTCCGGCTGACGGAGAATGTCTCCATCCGGGCTATCGCAAACCGGGAGTATGTGACCCCGTGCGTCGTGAAAGACGTCCTCGACCTGTCAGCCGCCGGGCGGCCGGAGGAGCTTCCCGTTGTCCTCTGTATATTCGATTTCAGGGCAAAAACCGGCACATGGGATTCCGATATCCACCACTGGGGTTCCTATACATATCTCTGCGGGATTGCTGACGGTACCACCGGCGTATTACTCGACATCCTGCCCGGGGCGGATATGGCCTGCCTTTCCGACTATTTCAGCAGCTATACTCTAAAACAGCTCAGCCGGGTCCGGCTTGTCATCTGCGACACGAGTGGCACCTTTATTTCTGTTGCCAGGAAGTTTTTCCCATCCGCCGTCACCGGCATCGAGCCCTGCTGTATGTCCAGCCGTCTTAACGCGGCCATGGACCAGATCCGGACGCGTGCTTTAAGCGACCCAGCCAGGCCGGAACCCGGGCAGTCCGCGGAAAACCAGCTGTCCCTTAGGGAAGCCGCCCGCTTTCTCAGAATCAGGCCATCCTCCGGGGAAATCCCGGTGCCGCACAATGCCAGCGCCCAAGAACGTCTTTCCCGTGTGCTGGAGGTTTTTCCAGACATCAGCGAAATGTACACCCTTTTGGCGGAATTCGGTGCCATCATAACCAGTGACTGGCCAGGCACCGTCCGCCAGGATCTTAATAAATGGCTGGAACACGCCTCCTCTTCCTCCGTCCCGGAGATCCGGGATGCAGCTTCCATAGTCCGGCACTGGCGCGGGTATCTCCTGGACGGGCTGGAATTCAGGGACCACTGTATCTGCTGCATGGAGTTCATGGGGGCCATCCGGACTTTTGTGCGGAGGGCCGGCTGTCCGCGCAGCTTTGAGGCCATGCGGAACCGACTGCTCCTTATCTGCGGCACGGTCCATCCTGCCAGCCCCGTCGGAGGCGGAAGAGGCTTCCACCCTTCTTGTGGGGGCGAGTCCTGAAATGCCTGCCAAAACCGTCAACCTTATCGTAAGCCTCCCGCAGGAGCTTGACATTGGAAAACCAATAAAGCATGAACACAGCCTCGAGCTGCCGGTGACGCCGCCAAAGATAACAGCTGTCTGTTGCCCGCATTGCCATTCCGCCGGCTGTGTTTCCAAGGGGAGCGACGGTTTCCAGTCCATCCGGCATCTCCCCTCCGGGAATGTCGGCGTGTTCCTGACCTTCAAAAAGCAGCGCTTTTACTGCGCGGAATGCCGCGCGTCCTTTACTTACCATTACTCGTGGCAGCACCACCCGCTACCCATCACGGACGCCCTGTACCTTTCCATACTCAGTGACCTTTCACGGCCGATCACCATCCCGGATATCGCCGCAAAGAACTGCGTCACCGACAACATCGTCCGGGGCGTCCTGAAAGCCATTGATATCCCCAGATGTCCGGAACTGCCGGAAATCGTCTGTATTGATGACTTCCGCGGCAATGCCGGCGTCTACAACCCCAAAAGGAAGAAGTGGGACGCCCCGGTGTTCCAGACCTGCGTGGTCGACGGTGTGTCGGGAAGGATCATCGACATCCTGCGTGACCGCAGCGCCGCCACCGTGCAGGAATTCTTCCTGGGTTTCCCGGAAAGCCAGCGGAAGAATGTGAAATTCTACAGCTGCGACATGTCCGGCATCTACGCTGCCGCTGCCCGTAAGATCTTTCCGGACGCCGTCCTGTGCGTGGACCGCTTCCACGTCGTCCAGTGGCTCAACTTGGCTGTTGACGCCGTCAGGCGCCGCCTCCAGAACGAATTCCGGAGCGACCCGGGGAAATACTCGAAGCTGAAGGATTCCAGGCTTATGCTGCTTACAAAGGAGTACAACCAGAGAACCTACTGGGAGGCTTACGGTTATGAGGAAAAGCTCGCGCGCCTTCAGGCCCTGCTCGCTGAATTCCCGGACCTGTGCGAGGTGTTTGACGCCCTGCATGAATACCATTTCATCCGCACCGTAGAGACGGAACCCATCCGCCGGCTGAAGCTGACTGAATGGATCGGCAAATATCTGTCATCCGATGTCCCGGAAGTCCGTGCTGCTGCCAAAACCGTACAGAACTGGGAAGAAAATATTCTGAATAGTTTCAAATACAGTGTTACAAATGGGCCCGTTGAGGCACTCAACTCACAGATCAAAAGGCTGAAGAAGATCTCCTGCGGCGTCCATGACTTCGAAAGCTTCCGGAAACGGATCCTTCTGTGCTTCGGAACCACCAGCTTCGAACGCAACCAGTACACTATTTTCAGCGAAAAACGCGCCCATAAGATATCCATCAAGAAGGAGGATTTAGAACATGATTAACAATGTATCCCATCACCTTGACCCTGATGATGATTTTTACGCCCATATCCCCCACGTCAGGTGCGTGCATGGGGAATGTCCCTGCAGCCACGCGCGCCTCTGCGATATCTGGACGGAATTCCAGGTCAGCCAGATCTCCCTCGGGGAATGCAATGAACTCCTGCACGGCAACTGGCTGGAGATAACGCGCCTCCGGAACTACACAGACTACCTGCGCAGTCTCCTCAAAAGCAATGGTATCAACCACGAGGACGAATTCCAGGCGTTAGATTCCATGATGGATTGCCCCGATCCAGAGGAATGAACCTGAAGATGGCTTCCGGAACCCCTGGGCCTCTTCCCGCAAAATATTCAGTTGTATAAACTTAGTGTTTTACCGGCCATCCTGCACCCGCAGGGTGGCTTTCTTCCCGGAAATGGCCAATATAATAGAGCCCCTTAAGGCCCTATCCGTAACCATCCGGCAGCAAGCTATCCGATTGTAAAAATGTAATCGCTATCATGTAACTTACCATCCTATATCTATAAATTTATGGCATGGCTGCCACCTACTTGCCAACCTAATTGAATGCCAGAACCACTCCTGCTTCTGAGAAATACCGTGGCAGGGGTGGCGTTCTGCACCCTTCTTTTCCTCAATTTCTTACCGAATCTCCACAAAGCCAGTATTTAAGCGGCCTGAGGGCGTTTTCCTACCGCCATTTCACGGAGAGCCCCGTTTTCTCACCGCCATTTCACGGAGAGCCGAAGCTTTTTGCATACTTTGGCCTTGACCCCGCAGTGAAACAGTCCGGTAAATTTACCGGGGACCGGGTTCATATGTCCAAACGTGGTTCCTCCCTGGCAAGGCGCATCCTTCATATGGTTGCGATTAATAACCTTAAGGTAAACAAGGGGACAAAAGAACCCGTAAATCCGGTAATCCACAATTTTTACACAAGCAAATGTTCTTCCAGGAAGAAGCCTGTTGCTGTCGGCGCTGTCATGCACAAAATCTGCAAGATCATTTACGCCATGCTGCGTGATAACAAGCCATATGAAATGGTCACCCCTGAGGATCATTGCCGCAAGTATGCGTTGGAGCATCCATCCGCACAAAAGCAGATAGCCTGATATAGATTGCACATCAATATGTGACCATCCTGCCATCTTGGTAGGTCTGTTAAAGTTACATATTTTTAGATGTCAGTGCCAGTTTTCGACATAATTGCCGCCATTTACTATCCTGTAAAAGTGGTACCGTAGGGGCATATCTCCCTTTTCATTCGCTTACCCGCCCATCTATGCGTTTTTCGAGCGTCTGTCAAGGCCGCCGAAGGCGTTTATATAGCCTTGACAGACGCTCGAAAAACGCATACACTCCG
>Ga0192263_1190_pt1 | contig 12572 bp, 13 predicted proteins | sample Koala_Koa23_I3_FD_131257 | JGI IMG/M metagenome (GOLD analysis project Ga0192263, IMG submission 131257) | Enriched cells from koala feces incubated with labeled cellulose particles, San Francisco Zoo, California, United States - Koala_Koa2-3_I3 ... | reverse complement strand
GTGCAGGATGAGATTGCACGGCGCAGAAAGCTCGGTGCAATCGCTAATCCCCACATCCCGACTTCCTGCTTTACCAGTAAGCTGAAATGCTCACAATGCGGCAGGAGCTACCGCAGGCACTCCTATAAACGGATGGATGACACATTCGTTTCATGGGGATGCCGCGGCAAAGACGATAAAGGCGTTAAATTCTGTGATGCCAAAAATGTACCGAACGAAGCGCTGATCCACTCCTGCTGCGATGTGCTGGGATTAGATGAATTTGACGAGGATGTTTTTCTGGAAAAGGTCGAGTACATCACGGTTTGCCCGGACAATCTTCTCATCTTTCACATGACAGACGGTTCCGAGGTTTCGCACACTTGGGAATTCAAATCCACGGCAAAATCTGACTGGTGGACCCCAGAGCGAAAAAAGAACTGGGGAGAGCTTCATAAGAACAAGGATACCAATCCAAACAAGCACCTCTTTTACGAATTCACCGGCTTCATCAAATGTGGCTGCTGCGGAGCAAATTACCGCAGCCAGAGCAGGACGATGACAAACGGTGTGCAGACACGCCACTGGCACTGCTCCGCTCCCCGCACCAACTGCCACAACCCCTCCATCAAGGACGAGACCATGAAGCGTCTGGTTACCGAGGTGCTGGGGCTTTCGGAATTTGACGAGGATAAAATGGACGCCGCCATCGAGTACGCATCCATTTTGGAGCATACGGTAACCTTCCACTTCCGTGACGGTCATACGGAGTCGAGGGATTATCTGGACAGGCGTGTCGGTAATCCCTGGACGGAGGAACGCAGGATAAAACAGACCAAGGCTATCCGCGAAGGAAGGAGGTGGCGCAAGGATGGCGAAAACAGTAACAACAATTCCGGCAACACTGAGCAGGTTCACAGCAGCGCCGATTAACAGCACAAAGAAACGCCGTGTCGCTGCCTATGCCCGTGTCAGCACCGACCAGGAAGAACAGCTGACAAGCTACGAGGCGCAGGTCGATTATTACACCAATTACATCAAAAGCCGAGACGATTGGGAGTTCGTTTCCGTATACGCAGACGAAGGAATCACGGGGACCAACACGAAGCACCGAGAAGGTTTTAAGCGCATGGTTGCTGATGCGTTGGACGGGAAAATAGACCTCATCATCACAAAGTCGGTAAGTAGGTTTGCAAGAAACACGGTCGATTCCCTCACCACCATCCGTCAGCTGAAAGAAAAAAATATCGAGTGCTACTTCGAGAAGGAAAACATCTGGACATTTGACGGCAAAGGCGAATTACTCATTACAATCATGTCCTCGCTGGCGCAGGAGGAGGCGCGGTCAATTTCAGAGAATTGCACCTGGGGACAGAGAAAACGGTTTGCTGACGGAAAGGTGACTGTTCCGTTCCGGCGGTTCCTCGGCTATGACCGTGGTGAGGATGGGAACCTTGTGGTTAACCCCGAACAGGCAAAGCTGGTGCAGCGTATCTACGGAATGTTCCTCACTGGAATGTCTCCCATGCGGATTGCGAGGACGCTGACTGATGAGGGCATCAAATCACCCGGCGGCAGCGACCATTGGAATCCAAGTTGCGTCAAGAGCATACTCACCAACGAAAAGTACAAAGGCGATGCCCTCCTGCAGAAATCCTACACGGTTGACTTCCTTACCAAGAAGAAAAAGGTCAACGAAGGTGAGATACCGCAGTATTACGTCCACGGGAATCACGAAGCCATCATCGATCCCGATACCTTCGACATGGTGCAGACACAGATGGCCGCTCGTACCACAGGTAAAAACAGAGTCAGCTGTGTGAGCATTTTCTCCAGCAAGATTAAATGCGGCTGCTGCGGAGGCTGGTACGGTCCGAAGGTATGGCATTCCAACAATAAATACCGCCGCACCATGTGGCAGTGCAACCATAAATTCGAGGGTGAGAAATGCTCCACTCCCAACCTTACCGAAGAAGAAATCCGGGAGGTGTTCTTACGGGCAGCAAACAAAGCCATCACCGAAAAGGACGAAATCATCAGCACCTACAGGGATGCGGTCATGCCGCTCCTCTCCACGGATGAGCTGGAGCATGAAAAAACAGAACTGGAATCGGAGCTTAATGTGGTCGCAGAGCTTATCGAGGACTGCATCCGTGAGAACGCACACGTTGCTCTCGACCAGGCAGAATATCAACAGCACTACGATTCCCTTGCAGAACGCTTCGATAAGGCGAAAGCCAGACACGCTGATGTTTCCGACCTCATCACCGAGCGGCAGGCACGCCGCCAGCAAATCGAAATGTATCTGGAGCAGCTGCAGAAACGGGATTTGCTTACGGAATTCCGGGATGAAGACTGGTTCTCGATGGTCGATTACATGACCGTTGCAGCCAAGGATGACATCACAGTCAAATTCAAAGACGGAACTGAAATCAGGGCATAAGCCTGTATGAAGAAAAGGTCTCCTGACCATTGCGGTTGGGAGGCCTTTTTTTAGTTACCGAGACTATTCAACCCGTGTAAGCATCCTCCGCACTATGGGTGAAGTCCTGTTTATCCAGCCATTCCTTTTCTTCATCTGTTTCAGGAATGTCAATTCTCTCAATCTTGAAAATAACAGGTCTCGTGCCATCATTACAACAGGCAATCATCATCCTGTCATCGTTCGTCCAATTACGCATAATCGAGCCACCCTGCAATGCCGAATACACATATCGGCTGATAGCGTCCCACGCTTCTCCACAGAATTTGCCATTCATCAGGTGATAAAAATCATCCTGTTCAGGAGTTCTCTTTAGCAGGAAAGTGTCTCCGGCTTTGAAGCATGGGCAGGCACCCGAATTAGGGTCGGCAAGATATTTCTTTTGGTACTCAGGGAATACCTTCGTTTCCAGGACTGTGATTTTACATTCGTGTTGCATATCGAAGCCTCCAACTTTTTGATTGCATTATAACACTTCCAACTTCCCCCCGCAACCCTCAACTTACCCTGCAAGGGGTAAGCACTCAGAGGAAACTTGTAATTGTATTATCTTCGGAGTCTTTATATCCAGCAGTACGCCGGAGGCTGGCTCCAGCACATTGACGATCATCTTGACCAGCGGTTTCGGGGTAAAAAACACTCCATCATCTGAGGCGATGTTCCTGGCAAATTTATTGAGAAAATACTCGTAAATGCGCCCGATGACATCGCCTCCACATCATCAAGAGCGTCGTTATTAAAAATCCGCAGAAGCTCCTCCAGCAGATCATCGGAAAATATAGTATAGTCCTTTGGCAAGACGCCGGAAAGCTGTTCACTCTGGGCTTCTACCAAATCCATCGCGTTATTAACCACTTCACCGAGACTGTTCATTTTCTGCCCGGCTACGCTGGTCAGATTCTGCGCCGGAATATTGGCTGGTAGATTGACCAGGTAAAAATACTTCGCTTCCTTCGGAAGAAAAAGCGCACTTTTTTCTGCAAAATCGCTGGCCTCTACCGGCAGCACACGGCCGCCACGAGTGGGCCGGTTTTTCTGAATTTCCGCCTCGACTTTCTTAAAGCGGCTGTAAGCATAGCGAAGGAAGATGAGGCCAAGCACCGGCATACAATATTGATTTGAGGTCAATTTTGAGCCGGAACGCAGCAAATCAGCCGATTCCCAAAGGTCAGCCTCCAATTTTTTGATATTCACACCATTAGCCATTGGCGGTACTCTCCTTGTCCGGAATAATCTCCATAATAATATCATCTATCGTACAGTCTGATACTATACATATTTTCACAAACACCGTGTTCTCATTGCGCGGTTTTCATTATAGCAGTCGTTTTCCCTGAAAGCAATCCAGAATTGCCGATCGCAACTGATGATTTTCTGATTTTCTGGATATGTGAAACAGCGTCCTTGATGACACCCATAAGGCCACACTTATTCCATCATTTATAATCCATAGAAAACGCCGGCTCCATGCGTACGATCGCACTTCTGTCCAACCCACATTGTTTTGCAATTGTCTTCCATTTTTCCGAAACAACTGCCTTTATCTCCTTTACAAGTGACCGAGCCTTTTCGTTGGAAATGTCGTAATACTTTGCTGTATCAATTGCCAGTTTAAAATCCATAGTTGAATCTTCTCTGCTGATGGTAAGTGATAACGAATTCCCATATATAGATGGATTAACGTCATATATGGGCGAAAGCCTCCATCCGCCATCAGTGAGGAGGAAACCATGATTACGAAGATGATCATCCGTATTCGAAACAGCTATGCTAAAAACCACTCTCTTCCACAGCTCGGCAAGATCTTCTCTGGGATTTGCCCCATAAGAACGGATAAAGGAAGCAATATCCAGATATCCTCCATCAGCTGTCCCATCGGTCTGCCCCAGCAAATTCATAGCGGATGAAAAGTGAATTCTCCGATTCCCATTGCGGTCAAATCTCTTAACCAGAAAAGTTCCTCTTCTGTCATGGAAAGATTCCAATTTTGCTTCCGGCACATTTATTCCACACTCCGCTGCAAGCTCGTGAACTACCATTTCCCATGCTTCCACGTTTTCCTCATCCTGTCTGGACGGGAATTTAGCAATCCACAATGCCCCATCCGGCGCTTCTACGGAAGCCTTTGGGCGTGCGCCTCCTAATGAGGAACCTGGTGCAACCAGCTGCTTCAGCCATTTCTCTTCATCGCTATCCGCCCCGCCTTCCTCAAAAGATAACGATGCCGCTTCAAGAGCGCGAAGCGTAGTCCATGGCGGTGCGGCCAGCTCAGTATCATCGGAAAGGAAAACGCCATTTTCTTCCAAAGAGAACCGCAGTGCCCCCATTCTCGTTGCATCATATACACCTAGCAGATAATCGCTTTCTGTCAGTTTCCTCGGTTTACGCTTCTCCTTCCTTGCATGAATCGCTTCCCGCCGATTCATCAAGGTTCGTCCCCACCGATCCGGACTTGAATCTGAAAAAATTCCAAACTGATTCTTATCCATCGGCGCATATTGACGCCCCGCATATAAATACAAATCGGGATCAAAAAACAGCCCCCAATCCTTATTCAGCCAGCTTTCATCATACTCAAACGAAAAGATTTCTTTTCCTCTGCTCTCCGAAACGTATAACCGCCCCATAAGCCGTGGTTCTGTACTCATCCAGTCCGCATACACATATATTATTTTCTCACTCTTCATCCCCGGCATCTTTCTTCCTCCTGGGTGCCCTTTTTGCGGTCTTAAGCTCCAGATCCTGCAGCTTTCTGCCAAGCTCATCATCTCTGGCAATCAGTAAAAGATCCTTATCCATATTATTCAGGGCGTGCAGAACCGCAGCATAAGCCCCCATTGACACAGAGGGACTCCCCTTCTCAATCGACCATAATGTCGCCCTGCTGATTCCCGCCCTCTCCGAAACCAGTTCTCCAGAAAGTTTCCGCCGAAGTCTCGCAAGCTTGATCTGCTCACCCATAGTTCCCAATATATCCTGCGTCTGCGGCATGATAATTATTTTCCTGCTGTTCATTCATCCCTCCTGAACGCTTCATCATACATGATTATATATATGATCATGCTACGTTTTCCTTTTTAATTTTTAATATTTTATAATAATATGGTTTTAATGTCAATAATATTAAAAATTATTCAACAGATAAGCCAGAGGCGGCTTTAGCCGCATAATTCCCTGCCCGGCTCTGTACGATCGGATAGGGGGAGTCCTCTCACCCTATCCGCTGCGCGGGGCGCGTGTGGCGTAAGCCACAAAACACCTTACGCGCCCCTGTGCATAAATAAAGACTGACCACTTTTCACAGTAATCAGTCTATGTTAAATTATTCAATTATTGTGCGCCAGCTTTGGTTTGATATCGGTCAACAGGCAAAGAGAATTATGCCCGGCAGCTGAAAAATATCAGCTCCTGCCTGAGCAGACTCTCACGGTATAATGGTGACCGTCTCGTTTACATAGTCATCCGCCATCCAGTCGTCGCTGTCGTACGCTCTGAGCAGAAACTCAATCTCCGTCACTTCCTCGATCCCATTTGTCTCAAGGTCGTCCAGACTCCAGGACATGGAGCTGTACGCGCATTTTCCTGCATAGACCTCCGTTGCCCAATAGGGATCCAGCATATATCCATTCACAGATACATCATCGACAGAAATCATCAGGTCTGCCTCTGTTTTGTTGACGAGAAACAGATTCGCTGTATATCCCCAGATGTCATCCGTTTCAAAATCTGTAATGATCATGGTCACCTCGTCATTGTCCACCACGAGGATATCCGACTCCTGGCTTTCTCTTTCAAACAGAACCACGTTATCCTCGCCATTTGGATAAATATGAACACTTTCTTCCGCCACTTCATCCGCCGTCCAGTCGTCGCTGTCATACACACGGAACCAGAGTTCGATATCCGTAAACTCTCCGATATCCTCTTCGTCCAGCGAATAAAACGTAATCTCTGAATTCTCTTTTTTCCCAGCAGCAATCTCCGTAGCAAAGTATGGATCGTTCATCACGCCATTGACAGCCGCTGTCTCCACAGCAAACATATAGGTAACGTCCTCCGATTTATTTTCGAAATAAGCGTTCACCGTGTAACCAAGCCAGTCCTCCGGATCCAGGCCGGTAATCTGGATCGTGCATTCTTCATTATCCACCACAGTAATTTCTTCGAATTCTGTCTCTTCGGCCTCTGCGGACAGGAAACTGCAGGGGATCGCTCCCACTGTCAAAACTGCAGCCAGTATCAGTGACAAAAGGTTCTTTCCTGCTCTGCTTCCTGTTTTATTCCCTGTTTTGTTTCTTATTTTATTTCTTATTTTCTTTTCCATTTTCCCATTTCCCCTTGTCTGACATAGTTTCATTTCAGAGTTTGCAGCCGCTTCATCAGCCGGACGCCTCTGCTCTTACTTTTGCTCTTTCTGCAGCTTTTTCAGTTTTCCAGAGACATTCATAAAGCCGATTCCCGATAAAAGTGCTGCCAGGCCGCCTACAATGCACGCGATTCCAATATCGCCGAACATAATAGAACCCATACCCACTCCCGCAATGCCAAGTATAATCAGCAGTATCCCAATAACCGTCATCTTTCTTTTCCTCCCTAGGCTGGATTTTTCATACGCGCAGCTGCCTCTTCCCCTTTGCGAATGCATTCCTCTCCGAACGCTTCCGGCCGATTTTATAAAGGCGTTTTTCCGGCAGGATCCCGGCAGTATTTGCTCATTTCGCTTATTTTAACAGATTTTACCAGACCTCGTTGACACCAAAAAGGGCGGTTTTTGTAAAATGAGCGACAAAATATACACTACTGCTATTGCTAAAATCAAAGAGTGGACCAGATAATCCGCGCACGAAAAACATCATTCCTGGCTGCCGCAGGGCTTTAACGGATCCAGTCCGTTAGAAACAAGCATCTCATTGACTTCTTCCACCTCATGGATTCCATTGTTAAACGCCACAATCAACGCCGCGTCTCTCGGGATTCTGGCATAAAGCTCTGACATTCCATATAATTTCAGGGCCCGCTGCGCTTCTTTGAGCGTAAAGCCTGCCGCGAAACAAATGCGAAGGACGATATCCCGCTGAGCTGTTTTTTTCGCCTGCGCGATCAGGCGGTAGCCGTAGCGCTCAGGAATGTCTGCTTTGAGAAAAACCTCCTGCTGTGTGATGGCTTTCTGCTTAAACAGTTCACGCATATAAGCCGCAAAAGGATGAGCCTCGTCGGCAAGGCTCTGCTGATGCGCTTTCAGCCAGGTCTCCATCTCGTCCGGGCGTGTTTTTCCCAGTGCCGTTTCCAGATCTGTCGTAGAATCTCTGTACATTTTCTCTCACCATTTTCTTTTGTCTGTGGTATACTGAATGATAGTATATGTTCGTACTGGCGTGCATAGGTGCCGTAATTGTAAAGGACTCTCCTGTATATTCCCGTCCGGTTCGGACAGAAAGGGCAGAAAATGACTCTCGAAGAACAGGCAATTTTATCTTATTACCGTCCAGTAGCCGATATCCGGGCGGAGCACGGGATTTCTCTGGTGCAGGATGACCGGAGCGGGAAATTTTATGTCAAAAAATGCCTGACTGTCTATAACGCTGAGATTTTTCGCGCCCTGCAGGAGCATCCCATCCCCGGCACGCCGAAAATCTACGCAGCTATAGAAGATGCAGACAAGGCCGTTCTGACCGTGATTGAGGAATATCTGCCGGGTGATTCGCTGCAGGAGCTTCTGGATACGCGGGGTATTTTCCTGGAAGCACAGGTCATTTCGATTGCGCTGGAACTTACTTCCATTGTGCGTTCCCTTCATCAGTCTGAGCCCGCTATCATTCACCGCGATATCAAACCGTCCAATGTCCTCCTGACCCCGGATGGACAGGTGAAGCTTCTGGATTTTAATGCAGCCAAATTCGCAGCCTCCGATGAGCAGGGCCGCGACACCGTGCTGCTCGGGACGCGCGGCTTTGCGGCTCCGGAGCAGTACGGGTTTGCCGCTTCCAGCGTCCAGACCGACCTCTACGCCATCGGCGTCCTGATGAATGTTCTGCTGACCGGAAAGCTTCCTGCCGAGCAGATGGCGGAAGGAAGCTTATCCGAAATCATCGCCACCTGTACGCAGATTGATCCGAAAAATCGTTATGCCAGCGCAGAGGCGCTGATCCATGCGTTGCAAAATAATTCCGTTCCTGCCTGGCAGGCTGCCGGGCAAAAATCGATGCCGGCGGAAAAAGGTGAAAATGAGGAGACAAGGTACAATTCTGCACATATAGATGCCGACCACCGGCAGCCTGATTCCGCGCATATCAATGATAATTGGCAACCGTCCACTCCAGAATACGCCAATGTCGAGCCGCAGCACGACAAATCCACGCATGCTGAAGATGCCCACCGGCAGACCAGCTCCGCACATACCCCAAAAAACTGGCGGCGCTTTCTTCCGCCTGGCTTTCGCAGCGGCTCCGCGCTTCATATGACAGCCGCGGTCATTGTCTATTTTCTTTTGATTGATTGTACCATCACGTTACAGGTGGATACTGACTCCCGGTTTGAAGTAATTTTAAACCAGGCTGCTTTCGGTCTTGCCGGTTTCGGCGTGATCTTTTTTACCTGCAATTACCTCGGCATTCAGGCTCGCCTTCCGCTCTCCAGGAGTGCGAAATGGCCGGTACGCATCATAGGAATGCTCCTGTATAATGCAGCAATTGTCTTTGGTATTATACTCGTGATATCTCTGATTCTGTCGTTTGTCACCGGTTGATATGCGCTTCGAATGCCTTCTGATAATCACTTTCCTCAAATGGCAGGCTGATCATCTGATGCTGCCAGGAGGACAAATACATTCCTTCCGCGAGCAGGATACTTCCCAGTCCGTCCTTTCCATCCGCAATCAAAGGTTTTCCCTCCAGAATGGCCTCCGCAAAATTATTCAGCACCGCAGCATAAAGCTCCTTTTCTTCCGGCATTGGTTTCGTCCGCCATTCGCCTTTCGGGCATCCGAAAGCGTCTGCGGAGTTTTTTCGAAATTCCTTCTCATCCTCCGTCAGTTCAAAAATCTGTACCTGCCCGTTTTCCACCAGGATCTGTGCTTTTTCCAGGCTGATCTCAAAGCGTCTCCGCCCGGGCGCCTCCCCGGTAGAGGCCACAAAAATCCCTGTCGCTCCGCCCGGAAATTCTAAATAAGCGGTCACATCGTCCTCGACCTCGATGTCGTGCCATTTTCCCTCATGGCAAAAAGCCTGCACTCGGCTGGGCATCCCACAGATCCATTGCAGCATATCCAGGCCATGAACGCACTGGTTAAACAAAAGCCCGCCGCCTCCCCGCTCCCAGCTGGAGCGCCACTTTCCATTCACATAATAGCAGTCCGGGCGGTAATAGCCTGTCAGGAGGTAATTTACACGTTTAAGCGCTCCATAGGTCTGATTCGCAGCTACCTCATGCAGCCACCGCCATACCGGCAGAGTCCTCTGCTGAAGGATGACTGCCAGAAGCTTTCCTTTTTCCGCCGCCTTCGCCCGCATTCGTTCTGCCTGCGCGGCGGACAACCCCAACGGCTTTTCACAGAGGACATGAAGTCCCCGATCCAGCGCCCGGGTCACCACCTCTTCGTGCAGATCATGCGGCAGTCAGACCACTACCGCGTCCATATTGTCACAGGCCAGCAGCTCTTCCGCGCTGTTAAAAACCTGCACATTTGGGGGCAGAAGGCTTAGCATTTCCTCTCTCTGATCCCGGCAGATTCTCGTGACTGCCGCAAGCTCCATACCGGGGACCTTGCCTTCCATCATCAGCCGCGCATACTTGCAGCCCATACCGCCCATGCCGAGGATTCCGACTCGGATTTTATTATAATCTTTCATTCCGTTTTTCCCTTTTTGTTTAAGTTCTTAATTTCTATCCGCATTCAATTAAAGTACGCTAACATAGTTTAACAACAATGTTAGCGCCAGTATACCTTCTGATTTTATCCGGGTCAACCGGATTTTCGCCAAAAAGGTTCACGATATCTGCACCGTGAACCTATAGACCAATCTTTCCGCACTGTTTTAGGCAACAGTTTTATATTTGAATTACACTTTGCAAACCGATCGTCGTCAGCCTTCGCGATAATTTCCCAGCCCGCTGTAAATTTCCTTTACAACCTCATAAGCCATCTTAGGTCTGCGATATTCGTCCACAATTCCCTTGTTATTTCTGCTTTTTGGACGACGAAGCGCCCATTCACGGCTGACCTTTACATCCGCGAACTGCCAGATGTAGCTTCCAGAACAGGTTTCAAATTCCGCTGTTTCGCGCAGCTGTTTCCGCAAAATGTCTGCCTGAAGCTCCTCGCTCCAGATTTCATGTCCGCGGCTTCGGAAGCCGTATATAGCTCCGGCACCAATCTCTGAAACCAGCAGGGGGTTCTGCAATGGATTAAGCCAGGTACGTAGCTCATTTAAGCGTTCCGCTGCCGTATCCTGTTCGTACCAGTATGGATACATATTCCACGAACAGATATCCGGAAGATCCTGACAAATATCCGTCTGAAATTTACAGGAGGCGTAGATGCAGGGGCGGCTTTTATCCAGTTTTCGTATCAGAGAAAGCTGAGCATTATAACAGCTTCTCCCATATTCCGTGTCACTGCTGCATTCATTTAAAACGCCCCACACATATATGGATGGATGATTATAATGTGCCCAGATCATTTCCCGAATGACCGCCTCACACTGTGCTTCAAACAGTGGATTTCGCATCTGCTCCCCGCTCATGCCTCTGGCATGATTTTCCTCCCATACGAGAATCCCCATCTCATCACACATATCCAGAAATGCTTCATCGTTGGGATAATGAACCGTCCGCACGGAATTGCCCCCCATATCCCGAATCAGCTGCAAATCAGCGGCCATCGCGGATTCAGGAAGAGCACAGCCATACTGCGGATGATCCTCGTGACGGCAGAAGCCTTTGATCCGAAGTGCTTTTCCGTTCAGTAAAATATGGTTCCCGTCTACGCGAACCGTTCGAAATCCGATTCGCTCTATGAGATCATCAAAAACCTCTCCATTCTTTACCAACTCCACCGATACTTTATACAATACCGGATTTTCCAGCGACCATGTTTCTACGTTTGCGATAGTAAGCTCTTCAGAATAAATCAGACTGTCCGCACAGGGATCAGAACTGTCAGCACCCAGATCAGCTGCCGCTGCAGGGATCAGAATATGCTGCATAGAAAATACGGTACCCGCGATTTCGCCCCGCAGATCTGTAAACTGGCTCTCTCCGGACAGATTCCTGCAAAAAGCCTCAATGCGGGTCCGCCAGCCATCCTTCGTTTTGGTCAGAGGGGTCACATGAATACAGGATAGAAAAAGAGGCGGCACTTCCTCCAGCATTACATCTCTTGTCACTCCTCCATACGAATAATAATCATTTGGGAAATCCAGAGAATACTCCTCCGCAAAAGAATTGTCTGCGATGATTTCCAGCAAATGTACTCCTGGCTTCAGATCCGCTGCACATCCGGAAAATGCCGTGTAGGAACCATAGTGCTCTGCCAGCTTTTTTCCATCTACAAAAATCTCCCCGAAATGGCTGACGCCTTCACAGACAATCCTCACGTTTCCCTGCGCTTCAAATTGTGTCCGCCACGAAGATTTCCCCCGATAGTTTTCATGTCCCGGACAGTTCTCCACACAACCCGGCACAAATATCTTTTCTGTTCTGTTTTTTTTCGGATCCTGCTCCAGAATTTCTCCCTTTTCAGGGTCCAGTGAGTCTTCCCCTTCTTTTTCATTCTCAAGAGCAGTAAAATCCCAAAGACGCCCGCTCAGCTCTTTTATTTTTCTGATTTTATGCCTCTGAAAGCCTCTCATTGCACTAATCCCTCCTCATCTCTTAAATCTTGTCCTGACAAAAGGGAATCAGGACTTCCTCTTCTTAACCTTTCAATCCAGACGTAGAAATACCTTCCACCAGATATTTCTGGAAAAACAGGAAAATAAGTCCCGCCGGAATAATTGACAGAGTAGCCATGGCAAACATTGCACCGTAATCGGAACCAGATCCCGGATCCGAGAACAGCTTCAGCGCAAGAGATACCGGATATTTTTCAGATTTATTCACATACAACAGCGCA
>Ga0192263_1040_pt1 | contig 12584 bp, 14 predicted proteins | sample Koala_Koa23_I3_FD_131257 | JGI IMG/M metagenome (GOLD analysis project Ga0192263, IMG submission 131257) | Enriched cells from koala feces incubated with labeled cellulose particles, San Francisco Zoo, California, United States - Koala_Koa2-3_I3 ... | reverse complement strand
GGGGGAAGACTGGCGCAGGATACCTTGCAGACAAAGCTGTATATCTGGGTGCTGGGAGACAAGTCGGATTTTTTGTCTCTCTATGCTTATGCTTTTCGGATAGCGACGATGTTTCTTATGATTTTTTCCCTGTACCAGCGACTGAAAACCCGATCCTGGAATTTGCCCTGGTTTGTCTCGGTACTGACTTTTTTCGGAGCGATCCTTTTCTACAGTATTTGGGAAGTGAAGACTTCTTACCAATGTCCTTTCCTGTATTACCTTTTGCTGATCGCGGCTGATGGGGGGCGAACTGCTTACAAAGAAGGTGGAAAGGATCAGACAAAATTATTGCAGAAAGCTTCGTCCTTTACAGATATATGCAATCCTGGCAAGCATACTATGTATCTTTGTTGTATCCTATCACGCAATGACTACATCAGTTGTGACTTTGCATGATTGGAGTGTCTGGTGCGGAGACAGTTCGGATACGGCGATGCTGACATTAAAAAAAGATGGTCAGACGATTACACAGGAATTTTACACATCAAAAACCTTTAGCTGGATACGCCTCCTTGGAGGAACAGATGAAGAAGCGGCTGAAGCAGGGAGCTGCTTTCGTATTTCTCTATTGGATGAATCTGGAGAAATGATATATACAGGTGATTACTCTGTATCTGAGTTTGATTCTGTGGGGCAGATTGTGATCAATATAGATGAAATTGTGCCTGACGGCAGACAAAAGTATACGCTGCAGATCGAAAAAACAACAGATGATTCCGGAAAGATCTATTTCAGGCGGCTAAAAAACTATTATATAGATTCCTATGAAGGCAATCTGACGGTAAATGGAGATATTAGGACTTATGACCTCCATATTCAGGTTGGATATCTATATTCTTCGATCTATTTATCCAGAAAATTTGGCTTGTTATTGTTTGGCGGTTTGTTTTTGGGGCTGTTGGCCTGCTGTGCATGGCTGAGCCATGGCCTGGGACGAATCGGAAAATGCAGAAAAAAGGACTCTTAGAATGAACGAGGATTACGGTGAGATGAAATCAGGACGCGGGGTATTTGGAAATAAAGAGTTTATCCGTCTTGCAATTTATGTGCTTTTTGGGGCAATAGTGGCGTACCTCGCATACCAGCTGCCATATTGTCATGATGACTGGCACTGGGGATTGCCAGACCGCCTGAAACTGATGATGAACCTGTTTAAAAATTATAATGGAAGGTATCTTGGGAATCTTACGATTATCTTGCTGACGCGAAGTACGATTGCTAAAACCCTGATACCATCCTTCTGGATGGTGTGGCTTTTGCATGAAATGGAAAGAGGTGTATTTAGCCGGAGAAAAGCAGGCTGCAGACTATTTTCATTGAAATCGGGAGAAATAGAATCCCGTTCTGATTCTTTTAAGGTACACGCAGATCAGATATTTCTTTTGATAATAGCAATTTTATTGCTCGCAATGTTACCAGAAGAGTTATTTGGACAAAGCTATGGGTGGCTCTCTGCTTTTGCAAATTTTGTGCCGCCTGTGATTTTGTTTTTATGCTGGTTTAATCTGACAGAGGATGTTTATACAGAAAATTGTAGTCAGAATATTTTGCTTTTCAGAAATTTGTCACCAGCAAAAATGATTTTGATTTTCCTGCTTGGCTTTTGCACGCAGTTATTCAGCGAGAATGTAACAGTATTTGCATTGATTTACGCTTTCTGGCTGATCTTTTACGCGCGATTACGAACGAGAAAATTCTGCACGCCGCAAATAGTTTACCTTGCCGGAGTGATGAGCGGTGCTGTTCTTATGTTTACAAACAGAGGCTACCGCAATGAAGCTGGTTATAAGACTGTTAGTATTTCGATAAGCGGTATGTATTACCAGCTGCGCGACCAGATCATGGATCATCTGTTTCTGAATAACGTGGTGTTGAATGTGTCTCTTGCACTGGTGATCGTTTGCCTGCTGGCCCGAGCGGAAGCTTCCTCATCTTCAAAATCAAGTGAGGCTGGGAAAAAGCACTCTTTGCTGAACGCATTCATAGCGCTGATCGTCTGCGGGTTTGCGTTCTATAGTGTCTGGCATTCGCTTCACCCTGATTGGCACTTTTGTTCGGATGAAGGAACCAACAATCTGGTGGAGCTGTTGCTATGCGCCCTGTTTTTTGTGTTTGTTTTGATTGGCATCTGGCGTACTGTCGATTCGCCGGAGCGGATTGGTATCTGTGTTTTATACTTTTGTGCTGCAGCGTCCGCTGCTCCTCTGATGGCAGCCAGCCCGATTGGCGCACGCTGTTTTTACTTTAACTATGCCCTTCAGTGCCTGACAGCACTAAAGCTGGCGGAATACTTCCTCAGAGGCAGGAAATTTTCCATCTGGTATCCCACGCTTCTGACTGCCGCAGCGGTTGCTGTGATGGGAGCGGCATACAGCTATGCTTTTACATGCAATGGAGCGACGGAGCGATACCGCCTGCAGCTGGTGGAAGAAGCTGTCGAAAGCGAAACTGAGGAGGTTGTGCTTCCGTATATGCCTTATCCGTCTTGCTGTTATCTTTCGGAGCCGATGAATGAGGGTTGGATGAAGTATTATAAAGATTTTTACGGAATTCCGCAGGATATGACAGTGACATTTCAGTAGCTGATCAAAGCAATGGCAGCTGATATGTAAACCGAGCCGAAGAACCTTCGCGCGGTTGTAGTAAGGATATTGTATCAAATCTGCCGCAGCCTCTTCCTATACTGCAGCATCCTGCCTGTCATCGCCTCCAGCGTATCCGTATCCGGATCAATGGTAACAACACCGGCTCCGCCGTCGACAATCGCCATCCGGCCATCCCAGTCATCCGGGAAGTCGATTCCGCTTACAGCAGGGATTCCCAGGGAGCGGATCAGGTATGAGGCGTGGGAATCCGCCTGGCCATGGCGCGTGATGAGGGCAAGGATTTTAGATTTGTCCAACAGGACGGTTTCACTGGGAGCCAGGCCGTTTGCCAGCAGGATGACGGGTTCCTCCGGCTCCTGCATTTTGATGCCGTCGCCGGACAGTGCCGCGGTCAGCTGCCCGGATACGTCTCTGATGTCATCTGTGCGCGAGCGCATGTAGCGATCCTTCATCCGGGCAAACATCTGCGCAAAGTGTTCACCGGCCGATGTGACGGCATATTCCGCATTGACCTGCTCCAGGCGGATCATATTGCGAATAAAATCCAGATAATCTTTATCACAAAGCAGTATCTTATGTACCGCAAAAATCGCTGCATCATCCGCGCCGACCTCTTCCAGTGCTCTCTGATAGATCTGCTCCAGATGGGCATTAGCCGTATCCAGTGCGGTTTCCATTCTTTTTATTTCTGTTTCTATCTCTGCTTTTTCTATATGTCTTTTTGAAACCGGAATACTATTTTTCCTGTATAAAAATGTCCTTCCAATGGCGATTTTGTCGTTAATAGCTCTGCCGTGGTACTGTTCCATGAAAGGGCTCCCTTCTTTTTTGCAGAGGTAGTCAGACCCCTTGTTTTCGTGTCGATATTAGTGCTATAGTAAAGCAAAAATTTTCCCATGTAAAGTGTCGATTTGAAATTTTTTCGTAACTGTTCAGTACCTTCACAGTTACGAGGGAAAAGCCCATTTAAAATCGCTTCGCGATGGGGCTTTTCCCCACACGCTATATACTTTCATACGTACCTCGCAGCAAGTGCGAGGTACTGTCCTGAACAGTTACATTTTTTCTTGCTTTTCTTATTTTCCTTTCCTTTTCAGGCAATTCATGTTATGATTTAAACCACAAAATTACAATTTAGAAGAGGAAAACAGTATGAAACAGCAAACTAAGAATAAATTAAGAGCAAATTAAGAAAGCAAATTAAGAAAGGATGAAAGCGGAACATGAGAGTTCTTGTTGTAGTAGATATGCAGAATGATTTTATCGACGGCGCTCTTGGTACAAAGGAAGCAGAAGCGATTGTCGGGAATGTACGAGAGAAAATTGGCCAGTACCTGGAAAATGGCGACGCCGTTCTGTACACTCGTGATACGCATACAGAACAGTACTTGGAGACGCAGGAGGGCAGGAATCTTCCTGTAAAACACTGCGTCAGGGGAACGCGCGGGTGGGAGATCCGTGAGGATGTTTACAGGGAAAACTGCGTGGTGGTTGACAAACCATCCTTTGGGTCGACCGAGCTGCCAGGTGTCATCGCCGGGCTGTCGGGCCAGAAGGGATCGCCGGAGTCGATTGAGATGGTCGGGCTCTGCACAGATATCTGTGTGATTTCGAATGCGATGATTCTGAAAGCAGGCTTTCCGGAGGTTCCGATCACGGTGGATGCCTCGTGCTGTGCCGGTGTGACCCCGGAAAGCCACAGAAATGCGCTGTACGCCATGCAGATATGTCAGATCCGGGTTACTAATATCTCCTGATTTTCCTGACTTAAAGAAGTTCGAAGCACTGGTGTTGCTGAGCGCCAGAGTCTGGAGTGCTATCAGACATCATAGAGAGGAGGTTACAGCACATGGGAATCTATTTAAATCCAGGTTACACTGGGTTTGAAGAAATCAGAAGAGATATCTATGTGGATAAAACAGGAATCATCTCTTCTACGAAAAGCTGTTGGAGCGGTACGGGCAGGAGGATCTGAAGAAGTTTCTGAGATTCTATCTGGCTCCGGGCTATGGGCACGGAACCGATGGCAATTTTATTATCGTGTCGGATTTTCTGCACGCACTGGATACGTGGGTGGAAGAAGGAATGGCTCCGGGTACGCTGACTGTGACAGACCGCAATCCGCAGACAGCCGGGAGGACGCGGCCGTTGTATGCATATCCGGGGTATCCGGTATACAGTGGGAGCGGCGATCTGGATGACGCGCAGAATTACCGGGAAGGGAAAATGTAATTCTGCTGCCGGGGTTGTTTCATTGCATTTATTCCCGCGAAGCAACGAGCCAGGTAGCCAGAGCTATAAGGTATCCACCGGCAAGCCGGTTTCTCCTATGTAGGATAGAGCAGAGTTTTAAACGAGATATAGAATGAAGACGGATAGGGGAGAAGTACGCTCCCCTATCCGATTGCATGGGGCATAACCCGGTGAGAAAATTTTGCAGCTTAAGCTGGCTCTTAGAATACCCGACACGCTGCCATGTGGTCAATCAGATTAATGTGCCGGATGCCATTGCGTTTTTGCAGCATATAATCAGTCGTCCCTACATATTTAGTATAATTGTCCCGGATTTCTTCAAGAGGACGGTACTCCCGCTCCTCTGTTTCCCGGCTGAGCAGGATGGTATAGGCCACCTGCATATAGGAATAGTCTCCGGCAGGGCTGCGGAAAATGAAATCGCACTCCAGCTTGCCGATTCGTCCCACGCTGATGGCGTAATCCAGACTGCGGGCATAGAAATAGACAATGTTTTCCAGCACAGGGCCGTAGTTGATCCGATTGTCTGTGTTCCGGGAGAAATACAGGCTCAGATCGGCCAGATAATACTTTTTCGCGCCGGACAGGGATTTTTTCGACTTCATGTCAAAGCGATTGCATTCATAAAGAATTTTGGCATCCATCAGGGCCTGGACATATTTGGATACCGTGGCTCTGGTGATCTTGATTCCGTTTTTCACTAACGCTTCGGTCAGACTTTTGATGCTGGTGGTTGCACCGAAATTGTTGACGAGATAATCCCTTACTGCGTCAAATGCTGCGGTGTCCTTTACTTTTACACGTCTCCGGATGTCTTTCTCAAATATTTCCTGAATGATTCCTGCAACATAGGTTTGCCTTGCCTGGTCATCGTCGATGGAAACTGTTCTGGGAAAACCTCCGTTCAGAATATAGTGGCTGAATTCCGCGGCCGGGTTTGGATCGACGGGTTTCTGATAAAACTGCTTGAACTGCAGGTATTCATCATAGCTTAATGTGAACAGTTCAAATTCCAGATAGCGTCCGGTAAGTTTGGTAATCAGTTCGCCACTGAGCAGGTAAGAATTGGAACCGGTGATGAAAATGGAAAATCCGCCGTCCGTGCGGAATGCATTGACTACTTCTTCGAATCCAGTCACATTTTGTACTTCATCAATGAACAGGTAATTGCAGGCATTGTTTTTGACGCAGCTTTCAATGAGTGTTTCCAGTTGATCGGCAGTTTTGATTTTCCTGTATTTCCGACTGTCAAGATCAAGATAAATAATATTGTCCGGGTGAACTCCGCGATCCAACAGCTCCTCCGCAACGGTCTGCATTAGGCTGGACTTCCCGCATCGGCGAATACCGGTAATTACCTTGATGATATCCTCGGCATCATAAAAGGGCCGGATTTTTTTCAGATACTTTTCACGTTTGAACAGCATTTTTCATGACGCTCCCCTCTGATTGCTGTTCCCAGTATACTATTATTTAATGAAAAGAGCAAGTTATCGAATCACTTTTTTGCAAATTAAAAAAAGTGATTCGATAACTCGTTGTTTTCGCATGCTTCGGTGACACTATCCTGTAATATTTATTCATAATGACCTTTGCACTGTTCGACAATAACGGTATCCTTTTCATAACGGTAAACCGGAAGATCTTCACTGTTAATTCGCCGGCTCCACATACTTCTCAGATCTCCTTTTAAAGGTCCGGGCTTTCCAGTGCCTCCAGTTCTTCCATGGTTTTTTCAACTACTTGGCCGTTTCTGATCTGTCTGTCAGATTTTTTAAGCTGACTGATGTTTGAAGAAGAATAAAAAGGGTCTTTCAGTTCCTTTTTTTATCATCATCGAGTCTGATATTGATTGTAGTCATTGACATTCACCCTTCTGATATAAGATATAAGAAAAATACTACAAAATGAAGCAAAATGCAAGCGGATTGTTTCATACGGACTTAAGAAATTTCGCTCCTTCGCTGACCGTTTTGACCAGAATTTTAATGGGCATGTCGGGTACATGGGCCTGCCGAACTGCTTCAGCCAGCCGGAGAGCACTGCGGACGACCTGATACACATCTGTGAAGATATCCTTGCCGGAAGGGGCGAGCCGAAGCCCTGTGAGTTCCTGGGCGTAGCGATGACACAGATGAGCTATGGGGCAGTGAAGCTGTCCTATGAGCCGGAATCTCTTGCAGACTAGAGGATGGCAGTGAGAATCCTGATTTTTAAATTTATGCGTTGCGTATTTATCCGGAATATGCTAAGATAGATACACAGCGCATATTTTGTTTCAGCATACGAGGAACGCCGCCGGTGGCCGGCTTCGCAGTTGATTTTATGGAGGAAACGACATGGAATTGAAAAATAGAATCAGAGAACTGCGGGAAAGTACAGGTATGAACCGAAAGGAATTTTGCGAATATTTTCAAATCCCTTATAGAACAGTTACAGATTGGGAACTGGGCAACAGACACGCACCAGAGTACGTGATCCGGCTTCTGGCCTATTACATTCAAACGGAAAACATTCACAAGGAGGCAAATGAACAATGAGCCAATCCAATCTTATCATGTATACGACGGAAGATGGAGTGACGAAGATTGAGGCCACTTTTGACGAGGATACGGTCTGGCTGTCTATTGATCAGATGGCGGAATTGTTTCAACGAGACAAATCAACCATTTCCCGGCATATTAAAAATATTTTTACTGAGGGTGAACTTTTCAAACCGGCAGTTGTTGCAAAATTTGCAACAACTGCTACTGATGGTAAAACCTATCAAGTTGAGTATTATAATCTCGATGTTATAATCTCTGTCGGTTATCGAGTGAAGTCGCTGCGAGGAACACAATTCCGCATCTGGGCAAGCGGTATCCTGAAAGAGTATATGAAAAAAGGATTTTCACTGGACGATGATCGGTTGAAGCGATTGGGCGAGGGCAATTACTTTGATGAGTTGCTGGCCCGCATACGGGATATTCGTTCTTCTGAAAAGGTGTTCTGGCGCAAGGTTCTGGAAATTTATGCTACTAGCATTGACTACGATCCAAAGGCGGAAGCCTCTGTCTTATACTATTACGCGCTCCTGCGCATCATGACAACGACGTACAGGGAATTCCCGATAATGGGGTTTACCGATCAAAAACCGGGGGTGAAAACGATGAAGAAAAAAGCGATTGCGGCGGGGCATATCTGCCTGGACATTACGCCGGTTTTTCCAAATCAGCCGGTTGAACGGCTGGATGAGCTTCTGCAGCCGGGAAAGCTGATACAGATGGAAGCGGCGGATGTACATACGGGAGGTTCTGTGGCAAACACCGGACTGGCCATGAAATTTTTTGGAGCGGATGTGACACTGATGGGAAAGACGGGTAACGATCCATTTGGCTCCATGGTGTGCGCGATTCTGCAGGAGCACGGGGTGCCGGACGGCATGTTGGTCGCCGAAGGAGAGTCCACGTCGTATTCTGTGGTTTTGGCAGTGCCGGGAATTGACAGGATTTTCCTGCATAATCCGGGCGCCAATGATACCTTTTGTGCTTCTGACATTCCCGGGGAGGCTTTGAAAGAAGCAGCTTTGTTCCATTTTGGATATCCGCCGCTGATGGCCGAAATGTACTGGAATCAGGGCGAAGAACTGGTAAAGCTGATGAAGTGCGCAAAGGAGCACGGTGCGGCGACCTCCCTTGACATGGCAGCGGTTGATCCGTCTTCGGAGGCCGGGAAGGCAGACTGGCAGACGATCCTTGCCCGCGTGCTCCCATACGTGGATTTCTTTGTGCCGAGCGTGGAAGAGCTCTGCTACATGCTGGACCGTGAGCGTTTTGACAGCTGGCAGGTCCGTGCGGCGGGAAGGGATCTGACAGAGATCCTTTCGATTGAAGAGGACGTTTGTCCCCTGGCGGATCAATGTATGCAGCTGGGCGCAAAGGTGCTGGTCATCAAATGCGGGGCGCCGGGCATGTATTACCGCACCGCCGATCAGGAAAGGCTGGCAGCGGTCGGCAAAAAGCTGGAGCTGGATACGAAAGCCTGGGCGGACAAGGAAGGCTTTGAAAAAAGCTATGTGCCGGATCGGATTCTCTCGGGGACCGGAGCCGGAGATACCAGTATCGCGGCATTTTTAACAGCTGTGCTGGAAGGAAATTCCCTGGAGGAGTGCATGCGGCTTTCTGCTGCTGCGGGCGCGTGCTGCGTGACTTCCTATGACGCGCTGAGCGGCCTGCAGAGCTTTGAACAGCTCAGAGCAAGGATTGCCGGCGGCTGGGCTAAAAATGAGTAAGGAGGAACCGCAGTGTTAGCAAATTTAAATGATGTTTTGCTCCCGGCAAAAAAGAAAAAATATGCGGTAGGGCTTTTTAACGCAGTAAATCTGGAGCTTGCCAGAGGGATTATCTCTGCGGCGGAGGCCACCCAGTCCCCGGTGATTATGGGATCCGCGGAGGTGCTGCTCCCATACGGCCCTCTGGAGGAAATCTCGTATTTCCTGCTTCCTATGGCGAAAAAAGCCCATGTGCCGGTCGCCATACATCTGGATCATGGGCTGAAAAAGGAGACCTGCTTAAAGGCTCTGGAGCTTGGCTTTTCTTCAATTATGTACGACTGCTCGACGGATCCATATGAGGTCAATGTGAGTAAGGTGCGCGAGATGGCGGAAATCGCTCACTCCTACGGAGCAACGATCGAAGGGGAGCTGGGACATGTAGGAGATAATCCGGACTCCGCTGAAGGCGACTCCCAGCAGGAGGATCCATCCAAATATTTTACAGATCCTGCAGTGGCGAAGGATTATGTGGAGCGGACCGGAGTGGATGCGCTGGCGATCGCCGTGGGCAACACGCATGGAGCCTACAAGCTGCCTCTCAAGCTGGATTTTGAGCGGATCCGTACGATCGCGCACACAGTGAATGTGCCGCTTGTCCTGCACGGAGGCTCCGGACTGACGGATAACGATTTCCGCAGGGCTATCCATGAAGGCATCAGCAAGGTCAACATATTTACCGATATCAATGTCGCGGCTGTAAAGGCCGAATTCAGAAAATTTAACAGCATGGAAAAGGGAATCATTGACCTGATCCCAGCAGCGGTAGAGGCCGTGAAACAGGAATGCCAGACCAAAATGGAGCTGTTTTCAAGCTGCGGACATGCCGCGGACGGTTTATCCGCATGCGCAGGGAAAAAGACTGATGTCCGCATGGGCAAAATGGATCAGGAGATGCTGGTAAAGCTGATTGCGCAGGAGGTGCAGAAACAGTTGCATAATCGCAGCTGAGTTTCGGCAGTCCGCTTAAGCTGCTTTATAGAGCAAGGACTGCACTGGATCTGGTAACAGAAGATCATTTTGCATTGAAATAAGTCGACCGCAATCCCATTGGCTTTAGCGCGCCCGGCGCAGCGGATAGGGGCGAGAACTCCCCCTATCCGATTGCAGATTCAGTACCCCAAATGTGCACATTTTTTCTCAAGCAGACTCAGGATCCCATATAGCAGCACTGCGATCACGCACAGAATCACAATTGACAGGAGCAGCCAATCCAGCTTAAAAACCTGACTGGAATAGAGGATCAGATATCCGAGACCTTCCCTTGCCCCGATAAACTCGCCAATCACGACTCCGACCAGGCACAGGCCGATATTGACCTTCATGACACTGATCAGCAGCGGGAGCGTGCCGGGAAGGATGACTTTAACAAGGACATCCTTTTTACTCCCCTGCAGTGTGTAAATCAGCTTGCAGCTGTCCGGGTCCATCTCCTTAAAACCAGTGTAAAGATTCAGAATCGTCCCGAAGATTGCCACCGACACGCCGGAGACAATGATAGATTTCAGATTTGCTCCGAGCCACACGATCAGCAGCGGCGCGAGAGCAGATTTCGGCAGACTGTTCAGGATGACGAGGTAGGGCTCAAAGACCTCCGACAGTGTGGTATGATACCAGAGCAGAACCGCACAGCCTGTCCCCAGAAGAACCACGAGAGCAAAGCTTATGAGAGTCTCCATCAGGGTGACTCCTGTGTGGCGGAGAATACTCCCATCCGCCCACATGCCAAGAAACGCGTTCGTCACCCGCGACGGGCTGCTGAAAATAAATCCGTCAATCCAGCCCAGCCGGACGGCTGCTTCCCAGAGCAGCAAAAACAGGACAAAGATCAGAATCCGGGCAGCCTGGATCCTGCGCCGCCTCTGCTTCAGGCTCCTCAGGTAATTTTTCTGAAAGAGTGTCATGGTCTCATTGCCGTTCATCCACGTTCAGCTCCTTCCACAAAAGATTAAAATAATTCGAAAATTCAGGTGCATTGCGGCGCTCAAACGGAGTGCCCGGGGCGAATTTTACGTCCAGAATTGCCCGGATGTATGCCGGCCGCTCGGTCAGAACAACAATCCGGTCAGCCATGCTGATCGCCTCAGACAGATCGTGTGTCACAAGAAGCGCGGTTTTCTTTTCCCTGCGCAAAATATCTGCGACGTCATCACAGACCTTAAGTCTTGTCTGATAATCAAGCGCCGAAAACGGTTCGTCAAGCAAGAGCAGCTCCGGATCCGGCGCCAGTGTGCGTATCAGCGCGGCCCGCTGCCGCATTCCGCCGGAGAGCTCACTTGGGCGGGCGTCGCGGAACCGCTCCAGCCCATACTCCTTCAGCATTGTATCTACGCGCTCCTTTGCGCCTGCATCCATCCGGTGCTGAACCTCCAGCCCGAGCGTAATATTACGGTAAATCGTGCGCCACTCAAAAAGATGGTCCCTCTGCAGCATATATCCGATCTTACTTTTATCTGCCTGGCCTTCAAATAAAATAGAACCCCTCTCGGGGGAAAGAAGCCCTGAAATTAAAGAGAGCAGCGTGGATTTGCCACAGCCGCTCGGCCCTACGACAGCAATAAATTCTCCGGGAAACACCTGAAACGAGATATCGGATAAGGCGTCAGTCTCACCATTTTTGCCGTGATACGCCTAGCTGACGTTATTCAGTTCAAGCAATGGGCCCACAACAAGTACCTCCTGGTTTAAAAAATTAGAAAGAAGAAAAGCCCGCAGGCGCGCTTTCCTTCCGGCAAGTCACATTATAAGATATGCTTCCCGGAGAACTTCGTGAAGAGCGACGCCTTAACCGGCGGACAGACCCTGAGAATTTTCTCGCACAGCCTCGGGCTTATCATCTAAAAAGAAGAAAAACGACCACATTCCAGTCCGTAATTCTGGCCGGCGTATATGATGTCCGCAGTATTAAAAGGAAAAGCAGGCCGGAAGAGAACCACAAAGCGAACAGCCCCTGGAATATTGCAGCAGAGTATACGGTGGATATGGATTTTGGGACAGAAGAAATTGCTGCCAGAAGAAAAAAGCCCGCTTTTTGAATCGCTGATGAATAAATTGTGCGACTATCCGGAACTGAACCCGGTGATTTCACGCCTGCTGTTTCAGGGAGAAAATATTCCATATAATGTAGATGACAATGCGATGAAAGACGCATTCATGTTTGGCTTTGTGAAAGTTCAGCATTCTTCTGTCCAGATAGCAAACCGAATTTTCGGAACTCGATTATACAATAAGTTTCTTTTGAATTCCAGAGAACAAAGCGGCGATATGTTTGCAGAAGGCTCCAGACAGAAGTCCCAGTTTGTGATGGATGGCTATCTGAATGTCAGGCGAATATTGGAAAAGTTCGTGGAAACATTTGATTTTCTGTATGGAGA
>Ga0192263_1188_pt1 | contig 12639 bp, 9 predicted proteins | sample Koala_Koa23_I3_FD_131257 | JGI IMG/M metagenome (GOLD analysis project Ga0192263, IMG submission 131257) | Enriched cells from koala feces incubated with labeled cellulose particles, San Francisco Zoo, California, United States - Koala_Koa2-3_I3 ... | reverse complement strand
CTTTCCCATGACGGAGTAAATAAATGAAGCCCTTTCGCGCTGTTCCGAGACAGCATATATAATTTATAGTAATGCTTCAATTCCGCATTCAGGCAAAGCGGTGTCGCGCACAAAAAACGCATCATATAGATCTGGTTTGGTATGCCGCTGGTCTTTATAATCCCCGGAAGATCATATCCATCCAGAGTCCTTCTACTCACAACTGCTCTCGCGGCTGTCAAAAGATGTGGTGAATTGTCCGGGATGCAGATAAAAGAATAACCGGGCTGCTCAATCATACCGGAAGCATAGCAGCTGTCAATCGGATAACGCACCTCCGCCTTTTTGATTAATTCCGTTAAGATTTCGTCGCAGAACTGGGACACCGTCTTCCCCTGCGACTCTGCAATCATCTCCAGGAAGAAGTCCATATTCTGAGCCAGAACGGCAGAAAACTGCCGGCAGAGAAAAGCATTCAGATCTTCGAGGGCATCCTGGTTCTCATCCATCCACTTGCCGACATTGGCAAACAGATACTGATAAAAATCCTGAACAACTGCCGGAAAATTCACATTGAGTTCTGAATCGCTCTGCGTCATCCATTCCTCCAGTTCTCTGATGAAGGAAGGCGTATCCACTATATTCCAGAAGAAAGGCGTCCCCTCCGCTGCTTTACCAGCAGCAACGAGCTTAATAGAAGCATAGCTTTCAAAGATCGGCATCACCTGAAGGAGCAAATCTGACGCGACCTCAAAGATTTCGTCATTCTTCCTTGTCAGGATCGCATCTGCAATCTCACAGAAGGTCTGCAGCTGATCATTCACAAAGACCGTCAGCTTCGCGGCGTAGAGCTGGTTCAGCTTATCAAGAAAGATCGGAAGCTTATTCCCTTTGAAAAGAGCGGATTTCAGATCTTCCAGCGCCACGGACACCTGCTGCATATAGGAATTAATGGTCTCAGCTGTTGGAGTCTTGCTGGAAAAATCAATTTTATACTGCCGCAGATCCGCAATCACGCTTCTGCCTGTCAGCGAGCAAAGGCATTGCTGCGCAAAGACCGGTCCCATCTCCGGATCCTTAAAATACTGGTTCATGATGTTATTCTGGTCGTCCACCATCTCCTGCAGCTTATCCTGCATGGTCTGCAGATTCTGGATCACCTTGTCTTTCTGCTGTTTCAGCATTTCCTCGTAGAGCGCGATGACCTTCGCAAACGAATTGATCGCCGTCCTGGCATCAATCTGCCCCGCAGGTATGAAGGGAAGGTTTGCCCTTGCTTCCGCATTGATCTCGCTTTTGGAGAGATGGAAGTACTTTTCGACTGTATCAATATCCTCTTCTGTCGGACACTGATCCCAGAATTTCTCAACCACCTTGTACATCCGGTACGCAAGATAGCACATCACGTCATCCATTGGAAGCTTCGCCAAGGCAGTTCCCGCAGTTGTATAGCAGTACGAGACCGGACGCCTGTGATCTCCTAGCATTGTTTTATAAGACCGTCCCCTTCCTTCAATGCTTAAACATTGAACGGCAGTATCTATGTATATGTCTATGTCATATTTGTTCCCTGCTCTTGTATCCCGGACGACGAAATTAAAAATCATTTCCGCTGCTGACTGCACTGCAAGCTCATAATTCTCACCGCCCTTGGCCAAATACTCGCCTTTTTTATTTTTGGCGGAAAGCAGCACGCAAACCTCGTAGGGCGGGCCGCCCGCGCTAAGTCCCACTTTGTACGGGCCGTATGCCTGCTCGAAGGTATCTCCGACCTGCTCAATATTCATCAGATAGTCCAGCTCCTTCAGAGCAGCAAACCCTTTGGCACAAAGGTGAGAAATTTCGACGCCCGCTATGCCGGGTCTTGCTATGCTCACATCCGGCATGAAGAACAGTCCGATATTTTGAACAATAGATCTGCCTTTTTCCTCCGCAATTTTTCGTACCAGGTAAGGAATATCAAGAAACATACCACCTCCTGTACACCCGCACAGACCGGTGATAATATACACATATAGAGGAACTGTAGATGGAATCCCCACCGCCATTCTGCTTATTTTTGTCTCCAGAGCAGAAATGATCTGGTCAATATTCTGCATCAGAAACATACGGCCAAACCGGCGTTCCGGACCGTGAAAAGGATCCTCCTTATACCATTCTTCCGGCATGGTAAGAATCTGTAATTCGTCCTTATTCAGGCCGATCCCGCGATAACGGCGATGCATGTAGACCGGATCAATATCTATCGCCAGATACTCAATGTTTCGCGGTTTTTCCTCATATATCCCATCCGCTCTCTTCTCCCGGACTGTCCAGTCGTAGATTTCCTTTTTCACCCCCAGCAGCGCTTCAGTGCCGGAGCCCCCGAGCCCGATCACCAGCACCGGGGAATCGGACACTGCCGTCTTCTCTCCGATCGCCCGCAGACGGCCGCCCTCTTCCAAATCCATCGACTGATGGATTATTTTCCGGTATTCCTGACTCAATCTCATACTCATTTCCTCCCCGGCTTTTTGGGTTTATATGTCCGTGCTCGTATACCAGACCTTCAAATTCTGCTTTATCGATCGCCTGCCCGCTCTGCCAGTCATTCTGCTTCATCTGTCTGACTGATTCTGTTTTACCAGTCCAGCTTGATTCTGTTTTACCAATCCAGCTGCTTCTGCTTTACCAGTCCAGCCTGTTCTGCCAGATGTCTTCCTCAATTCCTGCAATTCTGTCCTCGTTCCATTCCAAAGCCTTTAAAACCTTTAGCATGGAAGCAGTTTCAATCGAGCCTGTACGGCCATAGGAGTCGCAGATTTCCCGGAACACTCTCTCATCCACCTCATTATCCAGCAGAATGTGCCAGGAGATGGATTCCATATGTGTAATTCCCTGCAGCATCATCTGATAGAATTCCTCAATGCTCCTGTCGCCCCGGTATGGTCCACAGAAAAAATTACCGGTAGTCACCAGCAATGCCGCCGCAGAATGCTGATATTGCCCGGCGTCCAAAACCGGCTTTATGTACCTCATCAGGTAGCAGAGAAGCTTATAGAAGCACTGGCCATACGTCCCTCCGTCGAACAGCCGGGAGCCATAATAGTCCAGCTTCTCTGAAAGCTTCGGATTGGAAAGCTCTTCTTCCGTAAGCCCAAAGCCTCTCTCATGGATAAAGGCAAGCGTTTTATTTACAGCCTCCAGATTGATTTCCGGAACCGGAAAATTCTTAGCGTCGGATGGGGCAGTCTCCACCTCAGACGAAGCAGCCGCTTCCGCAGTCTTTCCGTCCTTCTCCGCATCAGCCTGCGGCGTTCGGGCGGTGCGGGCTTCCTTTTCCGCATCAGCCTGCTTCGTTACAGCCGGGTTCGTTTCCTTCCCCACGCCGGCCTGCTTTAGTTCATCGGTTTCTACAATCCCACTTATCTGCTTAAAAGCCTGATAGTTGCCATTTGCCAGATTGCCCGTATATACTGCGAACTCGATCTGTCGGATAGAAGAACCCTCAAACTCAGAAATAATCTGATTAAACGCATTTACGACAATCTCGGGCGGATTGCGAAAAGCGCCGCAGCCAAATGCGCCCAGGATCAGAACATCCACCTGAGCCTGTGCCGCCACGGAGAGGATTTTGCGGAACCGCCTCTCAAAGTACTGCTGCAGCAGATCCGGGGTCGGCTGAAAGGTATATCCGATACCAGCCCAGCGCAGATCCGGCGCCGCACAGGTGATAACGTCCGTCATATACCAGTCCTGTTCCGGCAAAATGGCGCACTCCAGGGTATCCTCACGCATCACGATGACTCCGGGCGTATAAATACAGTCATCCCGGTTCTCTCTTCCCATGGTCCTGTCCGTGATCATCTGACGGTGTTTTTCATAGAATCCGCCGGCTGTATCCCTGTCACTGATAGCAGGATAAAGTGTGCTGATTCTGCACATACTCTCCTCCTGCGCCGACATACCCATAGTGACACCTCCGCCTGGCGTAACAGAGGATGCAAAATTCAGTACACACACCTTATGTGTTCCTTCCAGGGCATAGCTCCTGGCTGCCTCAAAGGATCTTTTATGTGACAGGTACAGCTGCAAGGGTTCCTGCGAACTGCCTGCATCATAAGCCGTCTCCTCCTCCTGCCAGAAGATCCTCTGGTCACGGATGGAATTCCTGACAGCATCGGCCAGTTTGGGATTTGCCCGGCACAGCTTCATCGTTTCATCAAAAATAGTCACACGTTCCCTTCTGTCTTTCATAGCCTCTCCTCCAAAATTTCGGTTGATGCGTATTTCAGCATGAATAACGTATTTTTAAATTGGCTGATATACTCAAAATCATTCTGCTCCATTTTCGGATGTGACAGATGAATGCCCCGGTTTTTGCGCAGAGGATGGTTTTCCATTCTCCTGCGGCACACGATGCAGGTGCAGACCTGCGCTTTTGTCCCGGATTTCCATGTATGCATTCTCATACTTTTTTATGTTTTTCAGGACAGTGAATGGAACAGCGCGCTGAAAATGCACAGCCAGGATATCATCTATGCTTTTGCTGCCCTCTACATAAATACCATCACCGTCTTTACTGATTGCCTTTTCTTTATTAATTGATTCGCATGCCTTTTCAAATTGATTTTTCCATCCAGACGGATTCATCGGAAGCGTGATGTACAGAGATCCTGACAGTGCCGGCGTATCCGGCAGTGCATCCGGATTCAGCGTGGCAGAATTCAGATCATTCTGTTTTCTGGTCATTTCATATATTTCAATAACCATAGTGGAAAAATATTGCTCCATAGATATTTCCCGGAAGCGGGAAAAAACTTCCAGAAAGAAATCTGCGGGAATATCCAGAAGCTTCTTCATCCCCAGAAATCTTTTGTCTATCAATCTTCCTGCATATGCGCAGAATTTGAGAAGTTCTTCACAGATCCATACATCCAGCTTCGCTCTGTAGAGCTGCTCTACTAAATCTTTATAAGCCAACCTCCTGCGTTTCCTGATAATGAAATTACATTTCGCGGCATTATTGCACGCTTCCGGTTCCTACTCTTGAAGGGAATCAGCCTGTTTTGACTGATGTTCTCTTAATTTATAAAAATAATCTCTGTATTTTTCCAATTCTTTTTGAAGAGCGTATTCGTAATTCCTGTAAAGCAGTTCGTGTTCCTGATTCTCAGGTATCTCAGCGCAGTCAGTTTCTATATAGTCAGTCAGAACATGCGCTAATTTTTGCAGATTCATCCCGGCAAAGTTAATCTGTTTCTTAAGAATTTCCTGATACAAATCCAGCAGTTTCTCCACCGGCAATGCATCCACCGGCAAAGAACGGTTTCCGTCGAAATAATAAAAATTATATTCACGTCCGAAAATACCGACAATATTCCGGAAGCGTACATACGGAATATCTGCCTCTGCCTCCGTTTTCATTCTGTTCTCAACCAGATGCTCATATCCAAAACACGAGAGATTTACCAGTGTATAGCCATAGCTTGCCGAATTTGATTCTTCCTTTTGCTTTTGCTGATATATTGACTGCTTTTTACATTCATTGGCTGCCCATTGATGAATTCGTGCAAGGCCGCAATCATCAGTACCTGTACTTTCATTCCCTGTTTCCGGGTTTTTGTTGTTTTCGTTTCCGGTATCTTCGCGTCCTGTAATCAATACCAGTATAGTTCCGGCCACAGCAGATATTGCCAGATCATAAGAAGATATCCCGCGTTTGGAATCATATGCCAGAAATGCAAATCCTTTCTCTGCCCCTTTTTCCCATCCATCCCTGTTGCTATCGGCGTATAACAGACAAAAGTCAAACGGCTTCCAGGTGTCTTCCACCCGCATATCTTCCCTCGGCAAGCCGTAATCATGTGCGTACACATTCCCTGCGTTCTCTACGCTCATCAAATGGTCCAGTTCCTTAAGAGAGGCATATCCATTTGCGGTAAGACGCTGTGTAATAGCCCAGGGTATACCCGGAATGCCTGTGCTTACTTCAGGCAGAAAAAACATTCCAACGGTTCTGATCGTCCGGGAGCATTTTGCAGACGTCACAGCGCGCACGAGGTATGCAGCATCCAGAAGCATTCCGCTTCCCGTTCCTCCACAAAGGCCAGTAATAAGAAACACCCATAGCACCGTGTCCGGAGCAAATTCTTTTGTGACCCGATTTATTTTTCTTTCTAAAACAGCTGTCACTTCTTCCACATGCAGCATCAATGACAGCCGTCCCATCTGGCGTACCGGAGCAGTCTGGGAATCGTCTTTATCCGAATCAATCAGAGACGGATCCAGCCAACTGGTAATATTCCCAGGCAGATTCTCAGATTGAGCAGTGACAGAAGACAGATTTGCATACGGACAGATCAGGATCTCGTCATCTTCCTGATTCAAGCCAATTTCCTGGCGGGATTTATGCAAGGAAGCCTCGTCTGTGTCAATCCCCAGATACTCGATGCTTCGCGGTCGGTCTGCTGATGGATTCGGCATTGGTTTTCTGGCTATTTTTTCGTAAATCAGCTTCTTCGCCGCCAGCATCGCGTCAATACCAGTGCCGCCAAGGCCAATGACCAGCACCGGGTCAGGAAATGCCGCAATCTTATCCGCGAACGCATGCAGCCGCTCAGCGTTCTTCTCATTCAAAATGTCTTGAGACTTTTCCTGATGTTCCTCACTCACTCCCATAAAATTTCCTCTCAATCTTTTTCTTTGCTTATGCCTGACAGGTTCCATCACGACTTCTAAAATAATTTAGCCAGATTATAACCTCTTCTGGCAAAATTTGTCTACTCAAAATTGCTGCATTGATACAATGGTTTTGATCCGCATACCTGCTTTCATTATACAACAATTCGAATTTATCATCCAAAAGGGGGATAAAAAACTGGTTTCAGACAAGCAACCCGCTTATTCTTCCGCCCTCCGCAGCAGATCAAACTCTTCCGCCTCGCAGGACAGTTTCACCCAGAGCTCCTGCTTCGGATGCGGGGCGCTTTTCATCGGATTACCCTCTTCATCACGGATGCCAAGAACCGTAGTCGTGATGTTTCTTCCATCCGGCTTCATTACCTCGATGGTCTCACCGACGGAAAATTTGTTGCGCTGCTCGATTTGATACCACCTGGTTCTGTCGTCGGCTTCTATGCCTCCTGATTCTTTTTTTCCGAAGCCATTTTCCCCGGCGGCTGCGGAACGTGAAGTGCTTCCGGCATCGCGTTCTGCATCTGAACACATGCTATGGCGCATTTCCATTTTACCGCAGTCATTCCCAATATCCTTCCTGTCTACCCCGGCGGGCCGCCCGGCTATGCGCTCACCAATGATTCCGAGATAGGTGTATTCTTTGATATAAGTATTGCTGTCATAGATCTGGGATTCCTGATCCGGTTTTCCGTAAAAAAATCCGGTCGTGAACTGCCGGTAGGTGCAGTTGGAGATCTGCGACCGGTACCAGGGCAGGTTTTTCTCATAAAGCATCCTGTCATTCAGGCAGTCGTCAATCGCCCGTCGGTAGGTTCTCGCCACGGTCGCCACGTAGAGGGCGGTTTTCATCCGCCCCTCGATCTTGAAGCTGTCGATGCCGGCATCCAGAAGGTCGGGGATGTGCTCGATCATGCACAGGTCTTTGGAGTTGAAAATGTAGGTGCCGCGCTCGTTCTCCTCGATGGGCAGATATTCGCCCGGGCGGGTTTCCTCCATGACCGCGTATTTCCAGCGGCACGGATGGGTGCAGGCACCCTGATTCGCATCGCGACCGGTAAAATAATTGCTGAGCAGGCAGCGCCCGGAGTAGGAAATGCACATGGCGCCGTGTACAAAAGTCTCAATCTCCATCCCGGCAGGGATTTTTTCACGCAGTTCTTTCAGCTCAGCGAGCGAAAGCTCCCTCGCCGATACCACGCGCTTCGCCCCCAGCTCCCACCAGAAGCGGCAGGTTTCGAAGTTTGTATTGTTTGCCTGGGTGCTGATGTGCCGCTCGATTTCGGGATAGACGCGTTTCGCGATCATAAAAACGCCCGGATCCGCGATGATCAGCGCGTCCGGGCGCAACTTCCTTAACTCATGAAAATAAGCCTCGACTCCATCCAGATCGCGGTTATGGGCCAGAATATTGGCTGTCACGTAGACCTTCACGCCACGCTCATGGGCAAACGCGATGCCTTCCGCCATCTGAGCCATCGTAAAATTTTTCGCTTTCGCGCGCAGGCCATAGGCTTCGCCGCCGATATATACTGCGTCCGCGCCAAAGATGACTGCTGTCTTTAGTACCTCCAGACAGCTCGCCGGAACTAACAATTCTGGATGCCTCATGGATTCGTCTCCCTCACTCTCGCTTATTATGATTTCTCACCGTGTTCTGACTGCAAAACAGGTTCCGTTGTTCATGCCCTCATTTATAGCTATAACTCACTGGCGGTAACTCAGCCTTCAGTAACAGCAACTGTTCAACGCCTCACTGCCAACCATCCACTAAGCACTATCGCTAACCGCTAACCACTAACATCTAATCACTAACCACTACCCCCTGCTTTACCGTCACTGCCGCCCCGTCGCCGACCGCGACGATCGAGGTTAGCAGGCCGTCTGTGTGCTTGAGCACGTACAGATATTCGCGCATCCTTTTGTGGATCGTGCGGTCACGTTGTTCTACGGCATAGTGTGATTCTATGATGCTTCCGTCCTGAAGCACGTTGTCCGAGACCAGCACTCCCCCGGCGCCAAGCAGACGCAGGATTTCCGGCAGGAAGCGGATGTACTGCCCCTTCGCCGCGTCCATAAAGACAAAATCATAATTTTCCTGAAGCGTGGGAAGGATGTCGAGCGCGTCCCCTTTAAGGAGGGTGATCCGCTCTTCCATCCCCGCTTTCACAAAATTCTCTCTGGCGGGGGCGATTCGCTTTTCATAATTTTCGATCGTCGTGATGTGACAGTCCGGCGAAGTGTTTTCCGCCATCAGAAGTGCCGAAAAGCCAACAGCCGTGCCGACCTCCAGGATACGACGCGGCTGCCGAAGAGCCAAAAGTACCTTTAAAAAGCTCTGCATATCCGGACGGATAATGGGAATGTGATTTTCAAGCGCACTTTGCTCTAGCTCATCCAGAAACGCGCCGTTCCCGGTATCAAGGGAATTGATATATACTGACATTCTCTCCGGAATTATCATGGTATCACACTCCGCTTCCTTCTGATTACCTGCTGCACGGCCATCTTACCTGTTATATGGACATCCGCCGGCAGCAGAGATGGCGGCCTTATATCTCCTCCAGCACGTCGTCCAGATCCAGATCAATCGCGTCCGCAATCTGGAACGCGACATCCTGGATCATCCGGCAGACATGCAGCTCCATCTTTAAATATTCGTCTACAAGCTCATTTTTACGGAACTGCGCCGCGTCCCGCCCCAGGCGCTCCTGCTCGCTGAAATGATCCAGCGTCTCGCCGGACGTCTGCGTCTGATAGACACGTCTGCGAAAATCGTTCAAAGCTTTGCGCAGCTGCGGATCTGCCTGTGCTACTGCGCGAAGCTCTTCATAGCGTCTGTATTCTACCGTGTCCTGGATGCTGCGGATCAGATCCTGTGTACATTGTTCTATTTTTTTCATAGCGTTTACGTTTCCGGCTCCGTTCATAATCTGGGATACCCGGACTTTTATGAAACAAAAAGCCGGGCAATGCTCCTGGTTTCGGGAATTGACTTCCAGGGTTTCTGGATCGTCATCTCCAAATCTCTGCCTGCGGCGAGACTTTCAGAAGCTGCGAACCGCTACTTGGGCAGTGCAGGATGCACAAGTGATTGGCCGACAGATCCTTAATAGCTCACTTCCATGATAATCGGAAGGATCATCGGTCGTCTCTTGGTTCTCTTCCAGAGGAATTCGCCGAGAGAATCCCGGATGGAATTTTTCATTTTGGCCCAGTCCGTAATATGGTGTGAGCCGCAGTAATCCAGTGATTCTTCCACAATGGAGCGCGCTTCGTCCATCAGATCCTCCGATTCGCGGACATACACGAATCCGCGCGAGACGATATCCGGTCCGGCCAGAATCTGCCCGCTGTATTTTTCGAGCGTAAGCACGGCAATGACAATCCCATCTTCCGCGAGATGCTGCCGGTCACGCAGCACGATATTGCCGACATCGCCGACGCCGAGCCCGTCCACCAGAATTGACCCGGTCTGTACATGCTCCACTACCGACGCTGCATTTTCAGAGAGCTCTAGCACATCGCCGGCTTCGAGCATGATAATATGGTCTTTCGGAATCCCCAGCTCCTCTACCAGCTTTGCCTGTGCCTTCATATGGCGGTATTCGCCGTGGACGGGGATCGCGTATTTTGGCTTCACTAACGAGTAGATCAGCTTGATATCCTCCTGGCAGGCATGGCCGGAGACATGAGTATCCTGGAAAACGACATTGGCGCCCTTTACAGAGAGCTCGTTGATCACCTTGGAGACAGCCTTTTCATTTCCGGGGATCGGGTTCGAGCTGAAGATCACGACATCATTCGGATGGATCGTAATCTTTTTATGCATATTCGCGGCGATCCTGGAAAGGGCCGCCATCGACTCGCCCTGGCTGCCTGTCGTGATCAGCACAAGCTGCTCGTCGTTGTAATTTTTCATTTCATCAATTTCAATGAGCGTATTGTCCGGAATGTTGATATAGCCAAGCTCTGACGCGGTCGAGATCACGCTGACCATGCTGCGCCCCTCGATCACGGCCTTCCTGCCGTATTTATACGCGCTGTTGATAATCTGCTGCACGCGGTCCACATTGGACGCAAAGGTCGCTACGATGATGCGGTGATTCACATTCTCAGAAAAAATATGGTCAAACGTCTTGCCCACCGTGCGCTCAGACGCCGTAAATCCCGGCCGCTCCGCATTCGTACTGTCACACATAAGCGCCAGCACGCCCTTTTTGCCCAGCTCAGCGAAACGCTGCAGATCAATCGCGTCTCCAAATACCGGCGTATAATCCACTTTAAAATCACCCGTATGCACGATCACGCCTGCCGGCGAATAAATTGCCAGCGCCACCGCGTCCGCGATGCTGTGGTTGGTCCTGATAAATTCCACGCGGAAATCACCCAGGTTAATCGACTGGCCCTGCTTTACGACCTTGCGCTTTGTCGTCTTCATCTGGTCATTTTCTTCCAGCTTCCGCTCGATCAGACCCATTGTCAGCCTGGTCGCGTACAGCGGCACATTGAGATCCTTTAAAATGTAGGAAATCGCGCCGATATGATCCTCATGCCCATGGGTGAATACAAATCCCTTCACCTTCTGGGCATTCTCTTTCAGATAAGTGATATCCGGAATGACCAGGTCGATCCCCAGCATGTCATCCTCCGGAAACGCCAGGCCACAGTCCACAACAATAATGCTGTCCTTATACTCAAATGCCGTGATATTCATGCCGATGAGGCCGAGACCTCCGAGCGGAATGATTTTCAAATGCTCCGTATTGTTCTGTCCGTTCTGTTCCTTTTTCAATATTTCATACCTCTTTCCTGGCAAAACTGCCATTTTACGCACAATAATAACCTCTGGTGAGAAAACCGGACTTTTTTCCACATATCTGTCGTCTTTTGCAAAAAGAAGCGTTTTCGCACATTTTTCACATTTTTGCAAAAAGAATATGGACTAAATCCATATGTGACCTGTGAACCCGCACTCACCAACTTCCTGTCATACAACCTGCATCCTTTTATCCATTCAGAGCTCTATGTCCACGTCCTCCAAAAGCTCTGCAAAGATCTTCGCTACCGCCTCCAACTCGTCGTCATCTTCCACGAACACGTACCGTGCCTCCGGCTCCCCGTCCTGCGAGGTGTCCTTCATGATGTAGGCTTCCGCCTGGTCATCCTCTGATTCTGTCACAAGCAGATAGGAGGTGCCGTTGACTCTTGTTTCTTCCAACACAAAAAAACCAACCGGTCCATCCTCTCCGACTGGGCGAAATTCTGTCTTTTCCATAGATAGTCCCCACGTTTACTCATCCCGATGAGCGGCATCCAGATATCCCTGAAGGATATAGACTGCCGCTATCATATCCACATACTCTTTGCGATGCTCCCGACGCACGCCGCTTTCGATCAGTGTGCGGTTCGCCGCGACTGTCGTCAGCCGCTCATCCCACATCGTCACGGGCAAATTGGTACGCCGCTGAAGCAGATCACGAAACTCCAGCGTTTTTTCCCCCCGCTCACCGACCGTATTGTTCATATTCTTCGGAAAGCCCAGCACAATCTCCGTCACATGGTACTGTACCGTAAGCTCCTCGATCCGCGCCAAAGTGCGCCGAAGCTTGTTCTCCTGCGTCCTTCGGATGATCTCGACGCCCTGTGCCGTCAGACCCAGAGGGTCGCTGACGGCCACTCCCACCGTTTTTGACCCATAGTCCAGACCCATAACACGAGAACCCTCATTCATCTCTCTGCTCCCACGCTCGGTTCTTTATATACTCTCGTAAAAGCTCCTCTACGAGTTCGTCCCGCTCCACCTTCATAATCATGCTGCGTGCATTTTTATGGTTGGTAATATAAGTCGGGTCTCCGGACATAATATATCCCACGATCTGGTTGATCGGATTGTAGCCCTTCTCTTCCATCGCGTTGTAAACCACGTCCAGCACCGTTTTCACACGGAGCTGGGGATCCGTATTGTATGGGAAGTACTGGGTA